>Ga0209056_10008129_pt1 | contig 10772 bp, 8 predicted proteins | sample GraSoiAngelo_114_FD_185876 | JGI IMG/M metagenome (GOLD analysis project Ga0209056, IMG submission 185876) | Grasslands soil microbial communities from the Angelo Coastal Reserve, California, USA - 14_0903_13_40cm (SPAdes) (version 2) | ecosystem: Environmental > Terrestrial > Soil > Grasslands ...
CCAGCTACGACTACCTCGACGCGAGCCTGCCCGAGTTCTCGCGCTTCTCGCTCGAGCAGATCTACTTTCCGCCCATCGTCGACATCCTCGCCGAGGACGGCGTCGACGGTCCGCCCGTCTGGTTCGGTGTCGACAAGCGCACGCTCACGACGAAGTTCGCCTCGTGGCTCACCGTGCTTGCCATGACCGAGGACGCCAACGAGGGCGTCTTCGGGCCGCCGCCGCCGACCGGGAACTTCATCCGCGCCTCGGTGGCGGCGGGGGTCGGGCAGCTCTCCTACCCGACCGCGCCCGAGACGCGACAGGGCTGGGACGCCGCGGACGCGGCCGTCAAGGCGATCGTCGAGAAGGACGGGCTCGCGCAGCACCTTCTCTGGAAGGGGGGCGGGAACGGCTACAGCGCCCACCCGCTGTCGACCTGCCGCATGGGCGACGACCCGGCCATCTCGGCGCTCGATGACCAGCACGAGCTGCGCGGCCATCCGGGCATCTTCGTGACCGACGGCTCTGCCGTCCCGACCTCGCTTTGCGTGAACCCCTCGCTCACCATCGCGGCGCTCGCCGAGCGCGTCTCGGCGCTCCTCCTCCAGCGCGGCACCGAGCTCGGGCTCACGCTGCGCGCGCGGGTGCCGCCGCCCGGGCGCACCGACGCCGTACGTCGCCGGCGCTGCGTGAATCCCGTCTGACCGGCCGTTTGTTTGAGCGCGTGCTTGGCCTCGATTTTCCGTCACATCGAGGCTAATCGCGACCTGGCTCAGCGGGCGTGCTTGTAGAACGGGGCACACACGGCACCGACCTCGGTCTCCTGATGATCGGAGAGAAAGAGGATGTCCATGTGAACGTCGCGGCGAAAGTAACGAGCGAAACACTCACCCACCTGCGGCACAAGGTCCCTATCGTCGCCTGACACAGAGCGAAGCGCGAGCGCGACCTCCTGCGCCTTCGGGTTGTTGTCGTATGCTACGCGAGCCAAGTAGGCGCTCTTGATGTTGGGGCGCGCGTTGAGGACGGTGAGAAGGTCAGCTTTCAAGCGACGCTCAATGGGGCCATCCTGCTCACCGACGAATCGGACGGTTCGCTCAATGCGCTGTTTTGGAGAACGCTTGCGCTTCAAGAAGGAGAACATGTGGGTCCTTTGCTTGCCGAGAAGCCGGCACGAGAGCTACCCCTTCGACTGCTGTGCCTTCCCGTTGCGCGGCAGGACCCAGGCGAGCGCGGCCCGCGCTAGAACGTCACGGGCGGCCTCGTGGCTACCCCGACGCGAGGCTGGGAGGAAATCCCGTCGCAGACTGTAGGAGCCGAGCCCGAGTTCCCGTCTGCCGATGCAGAAGCCCGCGAAGCTCGTCAAGCGCTTGCCCGGATTCATCGAAAACGTAGGTCTTTGAACCGCCGACGGTGGCGTTTTTGCGACGGGCGAGGAAGAGGTTCTGAGCGGTGAGAAGCGGGGTGAACCCGAGGGATAGCGCGACGATGGTCCACTCCCACAAGCTGGGCGCACGGTGAAGTCGTCCGAACACGAGAAGCAGAAGGACCACGCCGGACGCCGGAAACAGAAGGTTCACGAGAAGCAGCCCCTCGACTGCACCTGCATCGTCAAGATGGCCCGGTACTGCTGGGCGAAGGTTGGAGTGAAAGTGAAGGTCATTGGTGAATGAGACGGCGCCTTGGAGTTTGACATCGCTCGGGGCGAGTTGCGAACCCCGTATGTGGAGCCGCTCGCAGCCTGTTTGACGCCCCCCTGAGCACGTAGCCCGAGCGGATCGGCTCCCCGAGGTAGACGACGGCGTGGTTGCCTTCGTCCTCTCGTGTGCGTGGCCAGTCAATCCACCCGAACGTCCACGTAGGTCAACAAGACTTCCAGGCGCGGTGGGATGCGGGGGAGTCCGAAGCACGCCGCGACGTGTGCGCCGGCAGTCGCCTCTTCCTCTTCCCCGATCCGCTCGGACTCCACAATCCGGCGACCACACCCCTTGCAGAGAAGGGTGAACGTGCGGCGCATGGGTAGGCTGTCCAGCAAGTCTCGTTCCGACATGGCGGGTTCCCAGCGGCCAGCTCCATGGAATCGTCGAAACTCGGTTCCCATCCACCCCAGGGGACACGGCGTCCACCCGAGCGGACCAAGGGTCCTGCGCTGCTAGAAATGTGGCGGTCATGACCCGCCGCGCCTGCCATGACGGTCCTGGGCTCAGTCGCTCCACCAGATAGCACCTTCAAAGCGGGTATTTCGCCCCGATCGCGTCCTACCAGCCCGCCGGTCCTCCGTAGCGACGCAGCGCACAACGGGCGGTCCGGGTGCCCCCCGAGGACGGGCGCTTAGCGTGCCCGGAGGCTCTTCCCCGCTTGGCCGTGCGCCCTCTCCCCGCTTGTTTCCGGCCCGTCTACCGACTGATTGTTCGGCCAAGCACTGAAGACGTCGAAGCGCCGGCCTCGCTTCTCTGATAGACCCCGTTCCGACCGACTATGGCGACCTTGAAGAAAGGCCCATTGCCGCGAGCCCCGAGGAGGAATTCGTGATGTCGACTGCACATCACCGTGCGCTGCTCGTCTTCGCCGCCGCCCTGGCGGCCCTGCTGCTCCCGCGCGCGTCGGCGCGCGCCTTCGACGTGGTGCTGAACGCGCAGGGCGAGTTCATGGACGCGTACCTGGTGAACGGGAAGGCGTTCCCGCCCAAGTACGTGTTCATCGACCCGGACCCGCCGAACCCCGACAGCCTCAGCGGCCCGCCGCCCCGCGTTGGCCGGCACGTGAACGGCCAGCTCTGCTTCTTCCCGTCCGGCTTCGGGCACGACGGCCAGTTCGTGGTCTCGGACGACACGTATCGCGAATCCTGCCTCGATCGGAACCCGCCCGAGGCGCGCTGCAGCGTGACCGATCGCGGCAGCCGCTTCTACATCGGGAAGGATCCGGACGGCTGGGGCGTCTTCGACCGAACCGGCCAGTGGAAGAAGCAGCACATCCACACGGCCTGGCCGGGCTTCGACACGACGCCCCTCGGCACGGATCCGGGCCAGCCGCCGCAGGGCAACATCGACCCGCAGGGCTGCGTCTTCGGTGCGAATGGGAACATGTTCGGGACCGACGTCGGGACCGGCGACCCCACCGACCCGGACCCCAGCCACCACGGCAGCCTGCTGGCCTTCTTTCCGGGCCCGCTGGGTCGGTACGACACGTACTGCTTCCTCGACAAGGACATCAGTCAGGCGGGCATGCCGGCGATGGACGAGGCGGGCAACATCTACGTGGCGGAGACCGGCATGGGGAAGATGTGGAAGTACTCGCCGCCCTTCCCGTCGAGCGCCGCGGACTGCAGCAATCCCGACCACCTCGTCACGACGCCTCCGACCAAGACGGTGTTTCCCACCCCGGGCGAGTTGACGCCGGCGGCGATCGTGCGCGTTCCCGGCACGGACCACTGGTACATCGACAGCGTCCTACTACCCGGAACGCCCGGCACGGGAGGAGGCATCATCAACGAGTACGACGCGAACGGCGTCTTCGTCCGAACCATCGTCCAGAACGTCCCGCCCGGCACCCTGCTGAACCCCCTCGGCATGGACGTCGGCTCGGACGGCACGCTGTACTACGCCGAGCTGAACCTCAATTCCGACCTCTCCACCGGGTGCGGCCGCGTCTCGATGGTCCGGTTCGTCAGCGGCGTGCCGCAGCCACCGCAGGTGCTGGGTCAGAACCTCAGCTTTCCCGACGGGGTCACCGTGGTGGACTCGTCGCAATTACGGGTGAATTTCACGAAGTTGCCGCGGGCCTCCGAGCCCGCCCCCTCGACGTGTAGCGGAGGCGGGTAGCCGAGCGCGCCGGGGCTCAGCGGCCGAGCAGCGCACCGGCTTCGCTACCGCAAGGCACGCCCCGGCGTAGAGATGATGGCGCCGGGTCCGACCGCGCACCGTGGAGCCGGCGCGGGAGGCGGGAGGCGCCGATCAACGCGCCTGCCCTGCGCCGTCTCCGGCGTCACGAGCGCGAGCACCACGACGCCGAGCGCGAGCACGAGCGGCACGTGGAGCACGAGCGCGGGGCGAAGGCCATGCATGGCCGCCGCGAGGAGAAGCAGCCACGCGACGACACCCCACCAGAGAAGCGTGGCGCGGAGCACGATCCGAAGGGCGTGCATAGTGAAAAGCTAGCACGCTCGCGGCTTCACGCTATCAGCCGAAAGTATGAGCCAAGAAGCGCGCGGCGGAGGCTTCGACCCCAGGGACGTGGTCTCAGCCGTGCCACGGCCGGCCGATCGCCGTGAGTGGTAGGCACGCCACCATGCTAGGCACGGTGGTCAAGCACGGTCCCGCCTTTGCGGTCTTTGGGAGCCCGGGAACCTCTGATACGAGGATGCCGTCGACGGTGCGTCCAATGATGCCTACGCACAGGAGGCTCGCATGCCCCGTACCGCCTGCACTCTCGCGCTCGCGCTGACTCTCGCCCGAGCCTCGACGGCCGGCGCCGGGACCGTCGTCGTCCACTCCGGGGAGTCGATCCAGACAGCCGTCGACGCCGCGCCCGCCGGGACGACCATCCGCGTCGAGCCGGGCACATACCACGAGGCGGGTGACACCCGCGCCGTGACGGTGACCGAGGAGGGCATCCGTCTCGTCGGGGCGGCGCGCCCGGGTCGCCCGGTCGTGCTGGAGCAGTCCGGGACGCAGACCCAGGGCATCTGGGTGTCGCCGGCCGATTCGCTGGCACCCGCCGACGTCGAGCTGCCGCCGTGCGGCGTGAGTGGCATGCGGCTCGTCGGCTTCCAGCTCTCGGGCTTCACCGTGCGCGGCTTCGATGGCTTCGGCGTCTATCTCGCGTGTGTCGACCGATTCAGGCTCGAGCGGAACGAGACGCATGCCAACCTGACCTACGCCATGTTCCCGGTGCGCTCCTCGCAGGGCCGGCTCACGCGGAACAAGGCGTCCGGCACCCACTCGGACGCCTGCCTCTACACCGGGCAGGACGAGAATATCCTCGTCGACCACAACGAGGCCACCGACTGCCAGATCGGTCTCCAGATCGAGAACAGTCAGCACGTCCGGATGACGCACAACCGCGCGGCCGGCAACACGGCGGGCATCGTCGTCGACGTGATCGACGGCCGTCAGGCGAAGATCGCGTCCGACAACAGCGTCACGCACAACGAGCTCCGGGACAACAACCGCCCGAACACCGCGCCGCCAGGGGGCGAGACCTCGTCGCTGCCGCCCGGAATCGGACTCGTCCTCGACGGTGCGGATCGCACGCTCGTCGCGGGCAACCTCATCGCCGGCAACGATTTGGCGGGGCTCACGCTCGTCGACTTCTGTCTCGGCGACCCCGAGGCGTGCATGCACCCGCTCGACATCGATCCGCACCCGGACATGAATCGCGTGGTCGGGAACCGGTTCGAGGACAACGAGACCGACGTGATCCTCCTCCTGGGGACCGGGCAGGGGAACTGCTTCGCGCACAACCGGCCGAAGAGCCTCGATGCGCAGCTGCCGTCCTGCCGCTGAGCGATGAAGGCGCTCCTCTGCGCCGTGGCCCTCGCCGTCTTCCTCGCCCCGGCTCGCGCGGCGTACCTCGACAGCAAAGTGATCAGCCGGAGGTAGCGACGAGCCGCGCGAGCGCCGCGCGTTCGGCCGGAGACCGCGCTCCCTCCGCAGCGTGAGTTCCGCTCCGAGAGGGAGGGGAGACGGGTGCGGCGCAGCGATTGCTAGCTTACCAGTGGGCTCGTGCGCGGTAGCTCGAACGCGCCCCGGTCGATGAGTGGGCAAGCTCCCAATCTGGCGCTTGTAAGTGTTGCCGTGAAATTTTTGCCCTCGACTCTCTCCGGCCTGGCCTCGCCGTGATGGCCACCTCGGATCCTCGCGGGGGTATCGGCTGGCCGGGTGGGTTACCCGGTACGACGCTCCTGTGCAGGGTCGCGTCGAGCATGAGAACGCTCGTATCGGTCCTCCTCGGCTTTGCCCTGCTCCTCGGCCCGCGCAGCGGATGGGGTTGCGAGCTGCCGGCGACCGGGCAGACGACGTGCTGGGACAGCAATGGCAACGTCATCCCGTGCGCCGGCACGGGGCAGGACGGGGAGCTCCGGGAGGGAGCCCCGCTCGCCTACGTCGACCACGGGGACGGGACGGTCACGGACGTGAACACCGGGCTCATGTGGGAGAAGCTCTCGCACGACGGGACGGTTCACGACGACCACAACACGTACACGTGGGCCAACGCGATTTCTGGGCACGTGGCGACGCTCAACAGCACGAACTTCGCGGGCCACAACGATTGGCGGCTGCCGAACGTGCGCGAGCTGCTGAGCATCGTGACCTATCAGAACCTCCTCCCCACCGTGGCCCCGGCGTTCGACAACCACTGCTCGTCGGGCTGCGACGTGACGAGGTGCAGCTGCACGTTCTCCGGCGACACCTGGACGTCGACGTCCGAGGCCGACAGCCCGTCGAACCAGTGGTTCGTCGACTTCCAGGACGGTCAGGTGGGCGCCGGGCTCGAGCACGGTAGCGGCCCCGTGCGGGCCGTGCGGGACGCCTCCACGGGCTGCTCGCTGCCGGCGACCGGGCAGACGACGTGCTGGGACAGCAGCCGGAACGTCATCCCGTGTGCCGGCACCGGGCAGGACGGCGAGCTCCGGAAGGGCGCCCCGCTCGCCTACGTCGACAACGGGAACGGGACGGTCACGGACCTGAACACCGGGCTCGTGTGGGAGAAGCTCTCGGACGACGGGACGGTCCACGACAAGGACAATCTGTACACGTGGGCCGACGCCTTCACGGCACACGTGGCGACGCTCAACGGCATGAGCTTCGCGGGCCACACCGATTGGCGGCTGCCGAACGTGCGGGAGCTGCAGGCCATCGTGGACTACCAGACCATCAATCCGGCGGTGGCCTCGGCCTTCAACAACAACTGCTCGCGGGGCTGTCAGGCGACGACGTGCAGCTGCACCGCCTCGGGCGACTACTGGTCGTCGACGTCCAGCGTCTCCGACCCGTGGAACGCGTGGTACGTGCGCTTCTCGTACGGCCGCGTGGATGCGTTCGGCAGGACCGGCGGCAAGAGCAGCGCCGCCTCCGTGCGGGCCGTGCGGGGCGCCTCCACTTCCAACACGACGACTAGCTCGACGAGCAGCACGACGACGTCCACGAGCACGACTCAGGCGCCCACGACCACGACGAGCACCACGCGAGCGCCGACTACCACCACGACCACCAGCACCACGACAACGACTCAGCCGCCGACAACGACTACCGCGACGAGCACCACCTCGACCACGACGACCACTACCACCAGCACGACCACCACCACGACGACGCTGCCCATCTGCGGCGATGTGAACGGCGATGGAGTCGTGAATATCGGTGACGCCCTGGTGATTGCGCAATTCGACGTGGGTCTGCGACAATGCGCCGTGGCGTCATTCAGCCAGCCGACCGTCTGCGACGTGAACGGCGACGGGGCCTGCAACATCGGCGACGCTCTCAAGATGGCCCAGTGCGACGTGGGGCTCATTGGCTGCGCCTTCACCTGCCGTTCGTTCGCATGCCCGTGAGTGAACCGCGGTGGGCACCGGCACGAGTTGGTCCTGCGTCCTGACTACGCGTAACGCCAAGCGCGCGGGGCGAGCGTCCGCACCGCCGGGCGCGCGGCCGGCGTGCGCCCGAGCGCGCGTTCGAAGCCGGCGAGGAAGTCGGCGGCCATGGCGACCCGTCGCCCCCACTCCGCCGGCGTCTCCTGCCGGCGGCGCCAGGCGGGGAGCCCGATCCGGCGCACGGCGCGCCGGTGCCGGTCGGGCGTCTCCCAGTCGAGACCGCGGCACTCGAGGTAGGTGACCTCCGGGGCGAGGCCGAGGACGAGCGCCGCCCACTCGCCGTACAACGCGGCGTCGCGCGCGCGCGAGCGCGCGAGGAGGCGCACCGCCGCGTCGCGCTCGAGGACGAAGGAGGGCACGAGCAGATCGAGCGGGCGCGCGAGTGCGAGGCGCACCGTCATCAGCCGGTTCACCAGCGCCTCGGTCGCATAGAGGGGGAGATGGTGCGAGCGGTGGGCCTTCGGCGTCCTCCCGAGGACGAGCACGCCGTGCCGCGCCCCGAGACGCAGCACGGCGCGAAGCTCGCGCGGCGCGCGCACGACCCAGCGCAGCGCGCGGTCCAGATCGAGATAGTGGATGCGCGCGGCGCCGGTCGCGAGCGCGCGGCGGATCGCGAGGCGATAGAGCGGGCCGCGGAGGTTCGTCCGCGTCGTGCCCGCGAGCATTCCGCGCGCCGCGAGCAGCGCCGCCACGCGGGGAGCGGTGGGTGGGCTGACCGCCACCGCGACCCCACGGTAGAGCGCGGCGAGCCGCGGCAGCCCCTCCGCGATGGCGCCGGCCAGCGCGCCGGGCGGATCGTGGAGCGTGGCCGCGAGCGCGATCTCGGGGGGCACCCGGCTCACGGGACGCCCCTACCACGGCCGCGGCGCGCGGGAGTATAGGCGCACGCATGGCAGAGAAGACCATGATGGAGGTCCTGCGCGCCGAGTGCCCGGGCGCGGCGGACGCGCTACAGGCGTTCTTCGCCGCGCTGGTGGCCGAGCCGGCGCTCGACGAGAAGACGAAGCAGCTCGTCTACGTCGCCGCGGCCGCGGCGGCGGGCCACGTGCGCGGTGTGCCGGCGCACGTGGCGCGCCTGCGAGCGCTCGGGGCGACCCGTCGGGAGGTGCTCGAGGCGCTCTTGATGACGCTGCCCGCGGCCGGCTTCGGGCCGCTCTCGCAGTGCCTGCCGGCGGCGATGGCGGTGTTCGACGCCTAGCCAGGCTAGCTAGGCGGGCCGGCCGACGACGCCTGCGTCGATCAGCGCGGCGATGCGCTCGGCGGGATAGCCGAGCTCGCCGAGCGCCGCGGGGCCATCGGCGCCGAGCAGCGGCGCCGAGCGGCGGAGGACCGCCGGCGTCGCCTCGAAGTCGATGAAGGCGCCGCTCATGCGGAGCGGGCCGAGCGCCGGGTGGCTCGGCTCGGCGACGCAGCCGGCGGCGCGGAGCAGCGGGGCGGTGAACAGCTCCTGGAAGTCGAGGCACGGCGCCGCCGGCACCCCCGCGCCGGCGAGGCGGGCGAGTGCCTCCGCGCGCGAGAGCGCGCCGAGCGCGCGCGTCACCGCGGCGGCCGCGGCGCCCTCGGCGGGGTCGTCGAGCGCGAGCGGCACGCCGGCCAGGCGGCCGAGCGCCGCGGCATGGGCCTCCGCGCTGGCCGCGACGCACACCCACCCGTCGGCGCAGGCGTAGAGCCGCCGGCACGCGAGGGGTCCGAGGAAGTCACGCCCGCCGGCGGGCGGCGACGGGCATGCGGGGGCGAGGATCATCTCCGCCGCCTGCATGACGTAGCTGGTGCGGAAGAGGCTCACGTCGACGCGTTGCCCGCGACCGGTGCGCTCGCGCGCACCGAGCGCCGCCACGGTCGCGAGCGCGCCCAGCGCGCCCGCGGAGTAGTCCGTGTAGGCGATCATGTGGAAGACCGGGTCGTCGGCGCCGCCCTGTGCCTGCATCAGGCCCGAGCAGGCCTGGAAGATCGGGTCGAAGCCGGGCCGCGTGGCGAGCGGGCCCGACGAGCCCCAGCCCGTGATCGAGGTGTGGACGAGGCGCGGATTCACGTCATGGAGCGTCTCCCAGCCGAGGCCGAGCCGCTCCATCACCCCGGCGCGGAAGTTGTCGACCACCACGTCGGCCCGGCGCGCGAGGTCGAGGAACACCTCGCGCCCCTCGGCGCGCTTCAGATCGAGCACCATGGAGCGCTTGCCGCGGTTCCAGCCGACGAAGCCGAAGGCCGCCATGCGGAACGGGTCGCCGTCGGCCGCCTCGATCTTGAGCACCTCGGCGCCGAGGTCGGCGAGCAGCATGGGGCAGAAGGGGCCGGCGATGAAGCTCGCCAGGTCGAGGACGCGGATGCCCTCGAGGCACGCGCGCGGCGCAGGCCCGCCCGGCGCGTGCGATGGGCGGCGCCATGCGGGCGCCGCGGCCCGCACCACCGCCGTGTCGGCGCCCGGCAGCCCCGCGGGCCGTGGCCGCGGCGCGGGCGTGTCGGAGAAGAGGGCCGGCGCGCCCGGCTGCCAGGTGGGGCCGAGCCCCGGATCCTCGAGCGGGACGACGAGGGCGAGAGCGCGCGCGGCGGGATCGGCGAGCGCCTGCTCGCGGGTGCGCACCGGCCCGCACGGGATGTCGGCCTCGCCGAGCACGCCGAGCCACTCGGCGGTCGTCCGCGTGGCGAGGATCGGGTCCAGCTCCCGCCGCACGAAGTCCTTGATCTCGGGGACGCCGAAGGCGAGCGGGCTCCCCTGCAGGCGCGGGTCGGCGAGCAGGTCGACGCGCTCGAGCACGGTCATCAGCTTCACGAGGAAGGTGGGCGTCAGGGCGCCGATGAAGAGCCAGCCGTCGGCGGTGCGGAAGAGCGAGTAGGTCGGCATCTGGCCGCGCGGATCGCCGAACTGCGAGAGCGAGCCGCGGGTCTCGGGACCGGTCACGTAGGTGCCGCTGTTGAGCGCGAAGGCGGCGCGGAGCCCGCTCACTCCGACGGCCTGACCGGGCGCGCCGCGGCGGCGCGCGAAGACCGCCGCGGCGACGCCGAGCGCGGCCAGCATCCCGGTCATGTAGGCGACGACCGGCGTCACCAGCCACACGGGCCGGCGGGACCACGACCACTGCATCGCATGCACGCCGCTGGCCGCGGCGACGAGCGCCTCGTCGGACGGGAGATCGCTCGCGCCGCCCCAGGCGCTCACCCGGCAGCGCACCAGTCCCTCCGCGGGCGGCGTCTCGGGCGC
>Ga0209056_10008133_pt1 | contig 10771 bp, 9 predicted proteins | sample GraSoiAngelo_114_FD_185876 | JGI IMG/M metagenome (GOLD analysis project Ga0209056, IMG submission 185876) | Grasslands soil microbial communities from the Angelo Coastal Reserve, California, USA - 14_0903_13_40cm (SPAdes) (version 2) | ecosystem: Environmental > Terrestrial > Soil > Grasslands ...
CCGCTGAGTCCTCCGCGCAGATCGAGCTGCTCGAAACGCACGTGCGTTTCGAAGCCAATGGGGATTCGCGCAAAGAAGTTCACACGCGCGCGCACATCAACAATGAGCTTGGCGTGCGCGAATTCGGTCGCCTCACCTTCGATTACAACCGCGGTTTCGAGCAAATCGAAATTCCCTTCCTGCGCATCACACATGCGGGCGGTGGCACGGCCGACATCCTTCCCAGCGCCATCACGGATGAGCCCAATCCCGCCGTTGTAAATGCACCGGCCTATCAGGACGTGCGCCGCAAAGCCGTGCGCATCCTGGGTCTGCAACCCAGCGACACGCTCGAGTACCGCGTCGTCACCACCGTTTCCCACCATCCCCTCGCGCCCGACTTCTGGCTCGCCCACTCCTTCGACCGCTCCGGTGTCGTCTCCCAGGAAATCTTCGAGTTGGATCTGCCCGCGCTGCCTCAAGTGCAAATCCGCATCAACTCAAATACTCCAGCCGACTCAGAGGAAAAGTCAGGTGATGGCAACTCGGCCCGCAGCATCTATCGCTGGGTGCGAGCAATAACGAATACACCCGCGGGACCTCAAGCCCAGACCAAGGCGTCCCAGAATGCCGAAGCCGACGTCACCCTCTCGACAGAAGGATGGGACATGCTTTCCGTCCGGCTCGACGAAGAACTTATGCCGGGTGCAAAACCACTGGAAAAAATCGGCAGCTACGAAGAAGCGATGCATGAGCTTTCTCGAAAACGCAATGTCACTCCAGAAATCGCCGCGAAAGCGCTAGAATTAACAAGAGCAATCCAAACCAACAAGGGAAGGCTCGAGGCCATCTACGACTTTGTCTCGCAGAGGATCACCACGATCGACCTCCCGCTCGGGGCAACTGGCTTTGCCGCAAGACCCGCAAACGAGGTTCTCACCGCAGGCTACGCCATCCCTGAGGACAAGTTCGTTCTCTTCGCTGCGCTCGCTGCAGCAGTAAAGCTAGGCGCGGGAGCCGCTCTGACAGGCTACTGTGACGCAGGGGGCGTACCCCGGCCTTCCGTGTTCAAGCATCTGCTGATTTCAGCGAGTGATGGCAATTCCAGTTTCTGGCTCGATCCGAGTCTTGAGGTCGCTCCGTTTGGCATGGTCTCTTCCGTCCCTCAGAAGTGCGTGTTTGTGCTGAATCGCGCCTTCTTTGCCATGAATTCGACAGGGCATGAATGGCAGCCGCTGAACAGAAAACTACCGTTTGCTGCCCGTCAGAAAGTAGAAGTGGATGCTTCGCTCGCCTTGGACGGCAAGCTTACTGCGAAAGTGCATTACGCACTACGCGGCGACAACGAACTCCTCCTGCGCCTCGCCTTCCACCGCACGCCAAAGGAAAAATGGAAAGACGTGGCCCAACTCCTCTCCCTTTCAGACGGCTTCCGGGGACAGGTGAGTAACGTGACGGCGTCTGATCCGTACGCCACACACGAACCGTTCACCGTAGAATACAAGATTTCACAGCCGGACTTTGTGGATTGGAAAAAGGAGCCCGTGCGCTTTCCCGCTCTCTTGCCCCAGCTTGGGCTGCCGGATGTGCCGGCGCCCTCACCGGCCACAAAGAGCGCGCCTCCCATTGAACTCGGCACACCACTCGACGTGGAGACGCGGCTCACGCTGCGCCTGCCCGCGGGAACCGCTGCGCGGCCGCCGTTTGGCACTGGCATCGAACGAGATTATGCGAGCTATTCCTCGAAATACTCTGCGGCGGCGAACTTGGTGACCGCCTACCGTCACCTGAAGTTCATTTTGCGGGAGCTGCCCGCCGCGCGCGCCGCGGACTACGCCGCCTTCGTCCACGCCGTGCAAAATGACGAGGCGCAGACTTTCACTCTCGAGCGAAGGGAGACACCAACTCCTGCGGCAAAGCCTTCATCCGCAAAAACGGCTGCCCGCTAAGGAGCGCTACTTGATTTCCAGGATTTCCTTCTCTTTGGTGGCGGAGAGGTCTTCGATCTTCTTCGTTTCCGCCTGCGAGACCTTGTCCAGCTCGTCGTGAGCGCGCTTCTTTTCGTCTTCGCTGATTTTCTTCTCCTTTTCGAGTTTGTCGATGGCTTCCTTGATGTCGCGCCGGATGTTGCGCACTGCCGTGCGGTGATTCTCGAGCACCTTGTGGAGCAGCTTCACCAAATCCTTGCGCCGTTCTTCCGTGAGCGCTGGGATCGGCACACGAATCACTTTTCCATCGTTCATCGGATTGAGGCCGAGGTCGGACGCGCGGATGGCCTTGTCAATAAGCTGCGCCGCGCCGGGATCCCACGGCGAGATCACGATCATCGTTGGCTCCGGCACAGAAAGCGTGCCGAGCTGATTGATGGGCATCGGCGTCCCGTGGTAGTCCACGCGGATGTGGTCCAGCAGCGACACGTTCGCGCGCCCGGTGCGCAGCGTCGCGAGCTCCTTCCGAAAATCCTCCACGGCCTTTTCCATGCGCGTTCTGGCCTGCGCCATTGCGTCTCTCGTATTCGCAATCGTCATCATCGCCTGCTCCGGTGGCACCCCGAATGAAATGGATAGGATCCCGGAAGCCGCGCTCGATCGCTCCGGCGGTTCATTCCGGCGAAATCGTTGAACCCACGCGCTCGCCCATCACGACTCGCTTGAGGTTGCCGGGCACGTTCATGTTGAAGACCACGATCGGCATTTTGTTGTCCATGCAGAGAGAAATCGCCGTCGCGTCCATCACCTTCAGGCCTTTCTGCAGCACGTCCGCATAACTGATCTTGGAAAAGAATTTTGCGCTCGATACCTTTTCCGGATCGGCGTCGTAGATACCGTCCACGCGCGTCGCCTTCAAGATCACCTGCGCCTTGATCTCCATCGCGCGCAATGCCGCGGCCGTGTCCGTCGAAAAGTATGGGTTCCCAGTGCCGGCGGCAAAGATGACCACGCGGTCCTTCTCGAGGTGCCGGGTCGCTCGGCGCCGGATGAGCGGCTCCGCCACTTCGTGCATCTCGATGGCCGTCAGCACGCGAGTGAACACCTCCTGTTTTTCGAGCGCATCCTGCAGGGCCAGGCTGTTGATCACCGTGGCTAGCATGCCCATATAGTCGCCGGTCGCGCGGTCGATTTCGAAGCCTTTCTGGCGGGCTCCGCGGAAAATGTTCCCGCCGCCGACGACGATGGCCACCTGCACGCCGAGCTCGCGGATGTCTTTCACTTCGCGCGCAATCGCAGCGATCGTTTCACCATGAATGCCGAATCCGTCGGGTCCCTGCAGCGATTCACCGGAAAGTTTCAATACAATCCGTCGAAAGACCGGTGTGGCTTTCCGCGGCGCCGGGCGCGCCGCCACACTCGCCTCTTTCATTTTTCCTCGCATTCGGTTGGGCCGGCCTCGCGCAAAAATCCCCGGAATTGTAACAAAGAACGCCTTCGCCCGCACGACGGCGGCGGGGCCGTAAACAAAACGGGCGCTCCGGCGAAATCGGAACGCCCGTCGGCCTTCCTTATTTCTTGTGTGCCGCTCAAGCAGGGTCCGCGGCTGGTGTGTCGCCGCTGCTGCCCGAACCTGGGCCCGGCGTTCCCGTCACCTCACCCACCTTGAAGCGCACGAACCGCTTCACCGTGATGTTCTCGCCCAGCTTCGCGATGCACTGGTTGATGAGCTCACCGACCGTGAGCGACTCGTCCTTGATGAAGTGCTGCTCGTAGAGGCACGTCTCCTCATAGAATTTCTCCATCTTGCCCCCGACGATCTTCTCGATCACCGGCTCGGGTTTCCCCGTGGCCCGCGCCTGCTCCCCGTAGATCTCCCGCTCCTTCTCGAGCATATCCGGCGTCACATCTTCGCGGCGGACGTACCGCGGTTCGAGCGCGGCGATGTGCATCGCCACGTCGTGGCACAGTTGCTGGAACGCCTCCGTGCGCGCAACGAAGTCCGATTCGCAATTCACTTCCACAATCACGCCGATCTTTCCGCCGGCGTGGATGTAGCTCGCCACGAGCCCTTCGGTGGCCTCGCGCGTCGCCTTCTTCGCGGCCATGGCCTGTCCCTTCTTCCGCAGGACGTTGATCGCCTTCTCGATGTCTCCGCCCGCTTCCACCAGAGCGGCGCGGCAGTCGCTGAATCCCGCGCTAGTGCGCTTGCGCAGTTCTTTCACCAGCAGTGCAGGAATTTGCATGGCTTGTGGCTTCGTGCTCATCCTGATTCCCTTTTCCTCAGATTTCCTTACCTCCTGGTTTGGGTTACAGAAACGGCCCGCCCCGAGCGGCTCAGGGCGGGCCCGTCAGGGCGCAAGAGGCGCGCCGGCTAGCGCTTCGCGTCCTCGTCGTCGGGCGGCACGGTGGACTCAGCCTCGAGATCCACGAAGTCGCCTTCCTGTTTTTCATACTGCTCGTACGCGCTCGTATCGACGAATTCGACCTGTTCGGCAAGAGCCTGGTCACTGGCAGCTTTCTGATCGGCCACCTGGGTCTGCTCGTAGGCCGCGCGACCCTCGATGACGGATTCCGAAATCTTCGTGGTGAACAGCCGGATGGCACGGAGCGCGTCGTCGTTTCCAGGGATGATCCAGTCCACCGCGTCCGGGTCGCAGTTCGTGTCCACCACCGCGACCACGGGAACGCCCATGCGCCGCGCCTCCTTGACAGCGATCTCTTCCGCGTTCGAGTCGATCACAAACATCGCATCCGGAAGTTGCGCCATGTTCTCGACGCCTTCGAGGTTTTGATGCAAATGCTTCATTTCGCGCTCCAGCCGCGCGTGCTCCTTTTTGGAAAGCTGGTCCATCCGGCCGTCTTCGGTCATGGCCTTCAGCAGCTTCAGCCGCTTGATGGATTTTTGCAGCGTCGCCCAGTTCGTCAATGTTCCACCGAGCCAGCGGTGGTTCACGAAAAACGCGCTGCAGCGCTTGGCCTCCTCCGCGATGGCTTCCTGGGCCTGGCGTTTCGTCCCGACAAACAAAATCGTCTTGCCCTGCGTCGTAAGATCGCAGACGAAGCGGCTTGCTTCGCGAAACATTTTGAGGGTTTTCTGCAGGTCAATGATGTGGATCCCGTTGCGCTCGCCGAAAATGTATTCCTTCATTTTCGGATTCCAGCGCCGCGTCTGGTGGCCGAAGTGGACCCCGGCCTCCAGCAACTCTTTCATCGTAATTTCAACTGCCAATGATCCTCCTTAGTGGATTGCCGTTTGCGGCCGCGGCGGAGATGCCGCCGCAACAGAACGGCCTTTTTGCCGGCGCCTTGCCGGCCGTGAATTTGGGGGGCACACTAACGTCTGCCCGCCACACCCTTTAACGCTTGGTGAACTGGAAGCGCTTTCGCGCCCCCTTCTGCCCGTACTTCTTGCGCTCCTTCATGCGCGAGTCGCGCGTTAAAAAGCCGTTCTTACGCAACGCCGGTCGCAGCTCCGGATTGAACCGCGCCAGAGCGCGCGCAAGACCCATGCGCACCGCGCCGGATTGCCCGCCGATGCCCCCGCCGTGCGCCGTGACCATCACGTCCACCTGGTCCGCCGTGTTGGTGAACTTCAACGCCTCGATCGCCGCGTGGTGCCAAGCGTGATTCGGAAAATATTTGTCCACGGTTCGCCCGTTCACCGTGAACTTCCCGGATCCTGGACGCAAGAACACGCGCGCCACGGCTTCCTTCCGGCGCCCCGTGCCCAGAAACCACGTTTTCGGCCCGCCCGTGACAGGTGTTTCCGTTGACCGCTGTGCGGTCACACTTGCCAAATCACTCAACTTTCCTCCTCACACTTTGCGCCCGCGGGATTTCCTTCTCGGGAAGAAAACCGCTACGTGCGGAAAAATCTTCTTCGCGAACTACATCGACAAAGCTTGAGGCTTTTGCCCCGAATGCCGCGCCAGCCCGCTTGCGTCGCGATACACGCGGAGCTTTTTCGCCCGGCGCGCCCGCAGCTTATTCTTGGGCAACATGCCCAGAATCGCCTCGCGCACCATCCAGTCGGCGCGCTGCGGACGAATCCGCCGCGCCGGCACGGCCTTCAACCCGCCCGGATAGCCGCTATGCGAGTAATAAATTTTCTGTTCGAGTTTATTCCCGGTCAGCCGGACCTTGTCCGCATTGATCACGATCACGTGATCGCCCGAATCCAGATACGGCGTAAACGTCGGCTTATCCTTGCCGATCAGCACGCGCGCCACGCGCGTCGCCAGCCGTCCCAGTACCTGGTCGGTGGCGTCCACAATGAACCAGGCCGCGCCCCTCTTGAGCGCTTCGGCTTCTTCTCCTTTGGCTACGTACGTCGTCATTCGCCCAGTGACACCCTTCCCCGCAAAGACAAACATTAATCTTAGAGTATGCCCCATGCCTTGTCAACGCGCTTAGCGAGCCTCGCATCCAACGAAAATGATAGGCTTACGCGAGCTACAAGTCTGACTGCCCGCTCAAAAAAGGGGGGCTTTGCCATGGGCAACTTCGTACGGCCGCTCATTGGTCTTTTTCTCTCGGAACTCTTGGTTTTTCCCCCCGTCGCGCCTTCCGCGCAAGCGCCCGCGTCGCAACCCAAGCCTCAAACCCACCCGCGCACGCTCGCCGGCGATACCTGTCGCACGCTGCATTGCTATCTGAGCAAGTCGTATCTCGACCTCTTCGAGCTCTCTCCTCATCTCGAATTCAGCGCCTCGGAATACGCCGCCGAGAAACAGGCGCTCGAAGAGGGCCGCAAGTCCTGTGTGGGCACCTTCAAGGCCCGCGCCAAGGAATATGGCCAGCAGTTGGACAGCCAGCAGAAACAGTTGAAGCTCGTGAGCGCCAAAGCGAACGACGACGAACGCCATAACCTCCACTGCGACATCCAGAACCTCCGCGCAAAAAAAACCGAAGCGGAGATGCTTGCCAATCACGGCATCCCCACCGCGTACGATAACATGCAAGCCAAATTGCAACTCATCCAGCAATGGCCCGCGGAACGCCGCCGGATCCTCGCGCAGATCGACGACGGCTCCTACAACAAGCGCCGCTGGGGCGACACCAAGGACATCGGCTTTCGCGAAATCACCCCCGGGCAGGAAAAGGACATCAAGGCCGGCCAGGACATTATCAAAGAGATGAAAATGCGCGGCCTGATGCCGCACGACCTCGACAACAAGGAAATCCAAAACTACGTGGACTCTGTGGCGCAGCGCGTTGCGCAGCATTCGGACCTGCACATTCCCCTGCATGTCACCGTGCTCGATTCCAAGGAAATCAACGCATTCGCTCTGCCGGGCGGAAATCTTTTCGTGGAACGCGGCCTGCTTGAGGCAGCGGACGATGAATCCGAGCTTGCCGGCGTGATCGGTCATGAAATCGCCCACGACGTGGCGCGCCATTCGCACAAGATGATGGTGCGGGCGACGATCGCCGGTATTTTTTTCCAAACCGCCGAAATAGCGGCCCTCGTGTTGACGGGCGGAGTCGCGAGCATCGGCTTGGCTTACGCGCTCGAGTACGGCTTCAGTGGGCTCGGCTTGCTCCTGGACCTGCGGCTTCTCGGCGTGAGCCGCGAATACGAACTCGAGGCCGACCAGCTCGGCATTCAATACGCGTGGAACAGCGGGTATGACACCAGCGGCTTCATTCGCTTCTTTGACAAAATCGCCACGAAAGAAGGCTACGCCCGGGGCATGAGCTGGTTCCGCACGCACCCCCCTTTTTACCAGCGCATGGTGGACGCGGAGCGTGAAATCATGTTCCTGCCCAAGAAACCGGACACGATCGTGCAGACTTCCGAGTTCGAGCGGATGAAGAAGACGCTTGCGCCGCTCACCGCCCAGGCGGACAAAGATCAAAAGGACAAGCCCAGTTTGCTGATGCCGGAGAAAGGGTGTCCCGAGCCGCAAAAAGTCGAATTTAAACCCGGCGAGTCCATAGATAGGATCTGCGGCAATGGCGGTCTGCATTAGCCGGGCAACCCTTTCGCGCCCTTTGGGCTCGTTTCATTGGCTGGGGATATTTGGCTCCAGGATGAGGGGATGGAGGGAGCTCATCTTTTTTTGTTTCGTATCTACGGCGGCTGGCGCTATAATCCGACCGTGAGGGTTTTTGGCTGAGCCTCACCCTTGCCCCGGGCCTGCCAATTCGGCAACCTTTGCCGGTTCTTTTCCCAGTCCTGCGCCGTCCGAAGCGCGCGCCGAAAATTTCACGATTCCCTCAGTGGACGTGAACATGGAACGCCGCAACTTTTCAAGAAAAGCGACGGACGAATTCGCGTTTGTCCAACTGGATCGGGAAAACGGAGGAACGGTGCTGAACGTCTCCGAGGGAGGCCTTCGTTTTCAAGCCAACGCCCCGGTTCATCCAAACGGGCCGATCTATATCTGGTTTTGGCTCAACGTCGGCGATCGCATCGAAGCCGTCGCGGAACGCATGTGGAGCGATGACGCCGGAAAGGAGGGTGGTCTGCGGTTCACTCGCCTCGCTGAAGACGCTCGCAGGCAGATTCGGTTCTGGCTTGAGCATTCCACCTTGCCGGGCACGCCGGCGGAAGTTGCCCCGTCGCCGCGCGCGCCGGCCGTTGTTCCGCCTCCTCGTGAGGTTGAATCCGGATGGGAGGCAGGTTCGAGTCCGGCTCCCGCTTCGCTCTGGCCGGGTGACCGCTTCGCGGTCACCCAGAACAACGATGCGGTTCCCGCAGCGCGCGAAACTCCGCCTGCCTCACGGAAACGACCCACGCTTCCGTCAGCCGAGGAAGTTGCGGCCGCCCCTTGGCCACAAGAGGTGTCGCCCGCGGGCCGCGAAGTGCGCCGCGCCTCTTGGGGTCATGATGCGGCCGGTCTTGCCCGTGAGATTGCGCCTGCCCCCTGGCGGCCCGAGGAAGCTCGCCCTCCCCGCAAGGCGCCATCGACGCCGTTGTCTCTCCTCTCGGCCACTCCGGACAAACCAGAGCCGGAACACGACGATTCGGCCGAACTGATCCCCATGCAGCACTACCAGGCAAGATCCCGGCTGCACTTCTTTCGGGGCTTTTTCGTCGGGGTTCTGTTGTCCGCGCTGGCGGCCGTGCCTGTCTACGTGATCCTGATGCGCCATGCGGACGGCACTGCCTCGGCGCCTGCGGCCGCCGCCAGTTCTTCGGCGCAAAACCAACCGCGAGACGTAGCGGCTCCTCCGGCTGATCCGCCGAGCTCTTTTTCTTCCGGCAAATCGAACAAGGGCATCCCCGCGGTCCGCGACGCGAAAATCGCCGCAGGGCCCGCGCCCGTTTTCCCGCAATCGCGCCCGCGAAATCCTGAGCCCACTTCCGGCAGTCCAGCCGGGACAGGAATTGGCTCAAATCTGTCTCGCCCGATATATGATCTGCGGACGCCGGCGCGCGCCGTCAATGAGTCGCAGCCCGGCAAAATGACGCCGGAGCGTCTGTGGGCTGCGGTCCAGCAAGGCAACCCTCGCGCGGAAGTGGCGCTTGCCGATCTCTATCTCCGCGGCGACGGCGTTCCGAAGAATTGCGATCAGGCGCGTGTCCTGCTGATTGCCGCCGCGCAGAAACACAACGCGGAGGCCGTCAAGAGGCTCCAGCAACTGAACGAGCAAGGCTGCCCCACCGACTGAGGACGCGGCCTCTATCGCATAGTGGCGGATTTGGCGTCCGCCTTTCGTCTCTTCCCCTGCTCTCATCTGTACCAAACTTCGGTACAATGGCTACGGTTCGCGTTGCGCGCGCGGGTCGGCCGCTTGCGGAGTTTACCCCGACTTGTCGGGGCGGCCGCCAAGAACAGGGAACGTTCGTGATTCATCGCCACGTCTTCCACAACGAACAGCTTCTTCCGATCGAGAAGGTTCGCCTCTCGCCCGGCCAGGCGGGACTCATTTGCGGCTGGGGTATCTTCACCACGGTTCGCATCGTCCAGGGAGAAGCCTTCGCCTACGAGCGCCACTGGCGCCGCCTCGAAAAGGACGCGGGCGTCATTCGCCTCCCCATGCCGTATTCTGCTGCTCGCGTCCGCGTCCATCTTCAGGACGCGATTCGCGCCAATTCCGTCAGCGAGGGCTGCGCGCGCATCTATCTTGTGTACAACCAGGTGGGATTCTGGCGCAGCGACGAGAAAGTTCCCGAAACCGACCTGATTATTTACACCTCTGGCTTACCCGCGTACCGCGAGCCCGTGCGCCTCGGTCTACGCGAGCAAGGACGCCATGCCGGCTCCCCTCTCGCCGGCGTAAAATCCATTTCGTGGCTGCCTAATGTCTGGGCCGTTGCCGAGGCGAATCGCGAAGGCTTCGATGAAGTCGTCTTGCTCAACGAGCGCGGCGAAGTGGCCGAATGCACGGCGGCGAACATCTTTGCCGTGAAAGACGACAAAGTTCTTACTCCGCCGCTCAGCTCGGGATGTCTGGAAGGAATCACGCGCGGGATTCTATTTGAGCTGGCCGCCGAAGCCGGAATCTCGGTAAGAGAACAAACACTTCGGCCCGAAGATCTCTTCGCCGCCGACGAAGTTTTCATTACCTCAACGAATCGCAATCTGCTCGGCGTTGGCGAAATCGTCGGCCGCCAATTTGCGGCCGCGCCCGGCCCGGTCACGCAAAAACTCGAAGAAACCTTCGCCGCCTACGTCACCGACTACATCACCCGCCGCCTCGCCGCCTCTTCCGCTTCACGGTGACGGCAGGGAATCGATCGCACGCAGCGAAACCAAGCTCTCCCTCGGCGCGGCTTTTCTCGTAGCGTGCTACAATCACGACAACCAGAAAGCCTATGCCGGACGCCCAGATTTCCGCTCTCGCCGAAGCGGTCCTCGAAGTGATTTCGCCGGACGGTTCGCGGCGCTTCGTGCGCATCGCGCAATCGCCGC
>Ga0209056_10008134_pt1 | contig 10771 bp, 10 predicted proteins | sample GraSoiAngelo_114_FD_185876 | JGI IMG/M metagenome (GOLD analysis project Ga0209056, IMG submission 185876) | Grasslands soil microbial communities from the Angelo Coastal Reserve, California, USA - 14_0903_13_40cm (SPAdes) (version 2) | ecosystem: Environmental > Terrestrial > Soil > Grasslands...
CGCGGTGGGGTGCAGCATCCGCAACGCCGAGCTGCGCGCGGTCCAGGAGTACATCACGGGATTCCGGCCGGCGCCGGGAGGGCGCCGGGCCTTCGACGGGGGAAACGACCGATGAAGATCGCGCGGGTAGAGGCGCTGCACTGTGACGCCGGATGGCGGCCGTGGACGTTCGTGCGCATCGAGACCGACGATGGGCTGGTCGGCTGGGGCGAGTGCAGCGACAACCGGAGCCCGCACGGCCTCGCGGGCTGCGTGCGCGATCTCGCCGATCTCCTGGTCGGCCAGGACCCGCGGCCGGTCGAGCGGATCTACTGGGACATGCTGCGCCGCGTGCGCCAGAACAGCGGCGGTGTCTCGCACAAGGCCATGGCGGGCATCGAGCTGGCCCTGTGGGACATCAAGGCCAAGGCGCTCGGCGTGCCGGTCTACGAGCTCTTCGGCGGGCCGCTGCGCGACCGGGTGCGGCTCTACTGGTCGCACTGCGGGACGACCCGCGCGCGCATGGGCACGCTGCTGGGCACGCCGCCGCTGCGCACCTACGACGACGTCACCGCGCTCGGCCGCGAGGTCGTCGCGCGCGGCTTCACGGCGCTGAAGACCAACATGGTCATTCCCGGCGAGCCGGCGACCGTCTACTTTCCGGGGTTCGCCAGCGGCATCAACACGACCGACGGCGCCCCGTCCGTCGAGATCCTCGACGCGATCGATCGGCTCATCGGCACCTTCCGCGACGCGGTGGGGCCGAAGGTCGGCCTGTGTCTCGACCTGAACTACAACTTCCGCACCGAGGGCGTGCTGCGGATCGCCAAGCTCCTGGAGCGCTACGACATGCAGTGGCTCGAGTACGACAACTGGGATCCGGACGCGCTGCTCCAGATCAAGCAGTCGACCACGACGCGCCTGGCTTCGTGCGAGAGCCTGGTGACGCTGCGCCAGTACCGCCCGTTCCTCGAGCGCCACGCGGTGGACGTGGCGATCATCGACGTGCCGTGGAACGGCTTCTCGCAGTCTGTGCAGATCGGCCGGCTTGCCGAGGCGTGCGAGATCAACATCGCCCCGCACAACTACTACAGCCACCTGGCCGACCTCCACTCGCTCCACCTCTGCGCCGTGCTGCCCAACGTGCGCATCATGGAGATCGACATCGACGACGTGCCGTGGAAGGGCTCGCTCGTCACCAAGCCGCCGGTGATCCGCGACGGCACCATCTGGCTCAGCGACGCGCCGGGCTGGGGGGCCGACATCAACGAGCACGTGCTGCGCGAGCATCCCTGGCCGCGCCCCGGCGGCGGCGGCGCTCCGCTCTTCTACGGCATGGATCCGTCGCAGATGTCAGCGCGCCCGCGGTGAGCATCGGGCGGCGGGCGGGCCGCTGGGCCCTCGTCGTCGCCGTCGCGCTCTTCGGGGGCGCCGCGTGCCTCTATCCCGGGGCGGACGTGCCGTACGTCCAGACGCCCCCCGAAGTCGTGGCGGAGATGTTGCGTCTCGCGCGGGTGGGAAGCGACGACGTCGTCTACGACCTCGGCTCCGGCGACGGGCGACTGGTCATCGCGGCGGCGCGCGACTTCGGCGCGCGCGGCGCCGGTATCGAGATCGATCCGAAGCTGGTCGCCCTCAGCATCGAGAACGCCCGGCGCGCCGGCGTGGCCGACCGGGTGACGTTTCGCGAGGGCGACCTGTTCCAGATGGATCTCTCGCCCGCCACCGTGGTCACGCTCTATCTCTCGCCCGAGCTGAATCTGCGCCTACGCCCGAAATTCGAGCGTGAGCTCTGGGCGGGTGCGCGGATCGTCTCGCACGACTACGGGATGGGTGACTGGGCGCCGGAGCGCACCGTCCGCATGGAGGTGCGCGGGCGCGTCAGCTACATCCACCTCTGGACCGTGCCGCCCATTCCGGCGATCCCAGCTCCGGCGATCCCAGCCCTCCTAGCGCGTTAGCGCGCTCAGCCGTAGACGCGCTCGATGCGCGTCCCGACGCGGCAGACGATCTCCCACGGGATCGAGCCGATGGCGGCCGCCATCTCGCGCGCGTCGATCTTGTCGTTGCCCTGACGGCCGATGATGACGACCTCGTCCCCCGGCGACGCGTCCATCCCGGTCACGTCCGCGATCAGCATGTCCATGCACACCGAGCCCACGATCGGCGCCCGCTGGCCGCGAATCAGGACGGCGCCGCGCCCAGCCAGGCGTAGATCCAGGCCGTCGGCGTAACCGGCCGGCACGATCGCGATCGTCGTGGGCTTCGGGGCGGTGAACCGGCCGCCGTAGCCGGTGATCTCACCGGCGCGCATGCCCTTGACCGCCACCACGCGGCTCGTCAGTGTCATCACCGGGTTCAGCGGGATCGCCGATTCCAGCGGCGGCGGCACGATGCCGTAGAGCAGCAGGCCCGGGCGCACGCGGTCGAACCAGACGCGCGGATCGCGCACGGTCGCCGCGCTGTTGGCGGCGTGTCGATAGCGCGGGCGCGCGCCGAGCGCGGCCACGTCGGCCAGCGCCAGCTCGAACCGGCGGCGCTGCTCGTCGAAGAGCGCCGAGCCCGGGTCGTCGGCGGTCGCGAAGTGCGTGAAGACCGCGTCGAGCTCGAGGTTGGGGCTTCCCAGCACCTCGGGCAGCGTGCGACGGAGGTTGTCGAACCGGAAGCCCAGTCGGTTCATGCCGGTGTCGATCTTCAGGTGATAGCGGACGCGCTGCTTGTAGCGCGCGGCCGCCGCCTGCACGGCGCGCGCGGCGCCCGGCGTGGAGATCGTCGGGGTCAGCCGGCCGTCGAAGAGGCCGTCGAGGTCGCTGACGCTGAGCGCGCCGAAGACCAGAATTTCCGCGCGCACCCCGGCGGCGCGGAGCACGGCGCCTTCCTCGATGTCGGCGCACGCCAGCAGGTCGGCGCCGCCGTCCTCGAGCGCGCGCCCGACCTGCGCGGCGCCGTGGCCGTACGCGTTAGCCTTCACGACGCCGATGACGCCGGGCGGCCGCGACGGCTGTTGGCGGGCGAGATGGTCGGCGATCGCGCGGTAGTTCGCCTTGAGGACGCCGAGATCGACGCGTGCGACGGTCGGCCGGACCCTCATCGCCTCATGCCGTCGAGCCGGGCTGGTGGCAGTGCGCGCTGCAGGCCGTCGCGGGGCTGGGGCCCCGCCGGCCGAGGCGCGCCTGATGAAGTTGCGACGATCTCACCCGTTCAGTATGACGTGAGCCCGCCGTCGAGGAGAAGTGTTTGGCCGGTGATGTAGGCCGCCCGCGGCCCGGCCAGATAGCACACGGCGTCCGCAACCTCTTCTTCCTTGCCGAAGCGTTTCAGCGGGATCCGGTCGATCATGAACTGACGGCGCTGGGGGTTCGCCGCGAAGACCGCGGCGCGGGAGCGCGTCTCGACCGTGCCGGGCGCGACCGCGTTCACGCGGATGTTGTGGGGAGCCCACTCGATCGCCAGCATGCGCGTCAGGTGGCTCACGCCGGCCTTCGAGATACCGTACACCGATTGACCGGCCAGTGCCGCGACGCCGTGGGTCGAGGCGATGCTGACGATCGCCCCCGGGCGGCCGGTGCCGATCAGATGACGGCCCATCTGCTGGCTCATGAAGAACACGCCCTTGAGATTCACGTCGATCACCGCATCCCACTCCATCTCGGTGATGTCGACGACCGAGCGGGTGAGGGGAACGCCGGCGTTGTTGACGAGTACGTCGAGGTGCCCGAAGGCCGCAACCACCTCGCGCATCGCGCGCTCGACGTTCGGCATCGAGCGGACGTCGAGGGCCACCGGCACCGCGCGGGCGCCGGCCTTGCCGAGGGCCGCGAGGGTCTCGGCCAGATCGTCCGGTCGCAGCTCCGACACCGCCACGTCGTAGCCGTCGCGGGCGAGCGCCAGCGCGCTGGCCGCGCCGATGCCGTAGGCGGCGCCGGTGACGAAGGCCGTGCGTCGCCCGGTCAGACCGTACCCTCCGACTCCAGCGCGTCGATCTCGGTCTGGCCATACCCGAGCTCGTTCAAGATCTCGCGGCGATGCTGGCCGAGCAGCGGCGCCGCCGAGATCTTTGTGGGCGACGCCGAGAGCTTCACCGGGTTGCCGGCGGTGATGTAGCGGCCGCGGACGGGATGCTGGACCTCGACGATCATCTCGCGCGCGTGGAGGTGCGGATCGCTCAGAACCTCGCCGGTGTCGAGGCAGGCGCCGCACGGCACGCCGGCGCCGGCCAGGATCTTCATGACCTCGTGCTTCGAGCGTTCCATGGTCCATGCCTCGACCATGGTGTTGACCTCGTCGCGGTTGCGCCAGCGCGCATCGCCGGCCTCGTAACGCGCGTCGCCGATGAGGTCCTCGCGGCCCATGGCGCGGAGGAAGGGATGCCACATCTGCTGCTGCGTGAAGATGAACACGTAATCGTTGGGTCCGCCGGGATGGCAGCGGTACGTCTTGCCGGGTACCGCGGTGCCGAGCTGATTGCCCGCGCGCTCGGGCGGCTTGCCGAGGCGCTGATGATCACGCAGGCTCACGCGGCACAGGTTCACCACCGCGTCCTGCATCGACACCTCGACCTGCTGACCCTCGCCGGTCGCGTGGCGTTGCATGAGCGCGGCCAGGATCCCGATCACGCAGTGCATGCCCGTCCCCGAATCGCCGATGGACGGCCAGACGTAGGTCGGCGGGCCCTCGGGGTAGCCGGTCACGCTCATCGCCCCGCCCATCGCCTGGGCGATGGGCTCGTAGCTCTTGTAGTCGCTGTACGGGCCGTGGGAGCCGAAGCCCTTGATGCTCGCGTACACCAGGCGCGGGTTGAGCTGCTTGAGCGCGGGATAGCCGAAGCCGAGACGATCGATCACGCCCGGACCGAAGTTCTCGAGCAGCACGTCGGCCGTCGTGAGCAGCCGGCGAAACACGTCCTTGCCGCGCGGGTTCTTGAGATTGATCGTGAGGCTGCGTTTGTTGCCGTTGAACGAGAGGTAGAACAGGCTGTCGGCGTCGGGGCGATCCTTGTGCGTGGTCCGGGCCGGGTCGCCCTTGCCCGGCTCCTCGACCTTGACCACGTCCGCTCCCAGCCATGCGAGCATCTGGCCGCACGACGGGCCGGCCTGATTGTTGGTGACGTCGACGACGCGAATGCCGGACAGGGCGCTCATGAGGTCGCTCCTAGTGCCCGCCGCCCGTTCCCGGCCGGACCCAGCCGCCGTGGACCGGATGGTGCGAGCAGATGAACTCCAGGAACGCCGGGCGCCCCTTGGCGTTCTCGTCGAACGCCCGCTTGAACGCCGGGATGATCTCGGCCGGGCTCGTCACGTCCTCGCCGTGGAAGCCGACCGCCCGCGCCATCGACGCCATGCACGCCGAACCGTGATCGGACACCTTCCACGTGTACGGATCGTGTCCGGGGCCCCAGAAGCCCTGGCCGTACCCGGAGTAGCCGCCGTTGTTGATGTGCACGGTGGTGATGCCGATCTTGTAGCGCGCCACCGCCTCGAAGTTGCCCATCATGTAGCAGACGCCGGCGTCGCCGGTGACGTGGACGCACTGGCGGTTCGGGAACGCGAGCTTCGCACCGATCGCGCCGGCCAGGCTGAAGCCCAGCGTCGAGACGTTGCCCCAGCCGAGGTAGCCGCGTGGGATCTGCGCCTCGTAGACCGTGCTGGTCTGATCGCGCGTGTTGCCGGAGTCGGCGGTGACGAACGAGCTCTTCGGATCGAGCACCTTCATCAGATCACCGAACACTCGGTAGGGGTTCATCGGCGTCTCGGTCGATTCCATCAGCGGACGGAACTTCGCCAGGAACTGCGCCTTGGCGCCCTTGATCTCCTCGATCAGCTCCGGACGCTTGCGGGCGCCGCGCGCCGAGACCTCGGCGATGAGCGCGTCCAGCGTCAGCTTCGCGTCGCCGATCACCGCATGCTTGGTCTCATAGCTCCGGTTGATGTCCAGCGTGTCGACGGTGCACTGGATGATCGTCTTCTTCTCGGCGTCGGGGATCGAGTGGCTGAAGCGGTTCGGGAACAGGCTCGAGCCGATCGAGAAGAGCACGTCGGCCTTTCTCAGAAAATGGTCGGCGTGGGAGCCGCGGACGCCGACCGATAGCGGATGGTTCTCGGGGAAGGTGCCCTTCGCCTTCAGCGTCGTCAGCACCGGCACCTGCGCGAGCTCCGCGAACTTCAGGAGCTCGGCAGTCGCGTCGGCGTAGTACACGCCCTCGCCCACGTAGAGCAGCGGATCCTTCGCGGCCAGCAGCGTCCGGACCGCGGCCTTCACGTCGTCCGGGTCGGGCCCGGACCGCCAGCCCTTCACCGGCGTGTACGGATGCTCCGCCTCATCGTACTCGCCGAGGTCGCGCGGGATCACGAGCAGGACGGGACCCGGGCGCCCGGAGCGCAGGTGAGTGAAAGCCCGGCGGACGTAGTCCGGAATCAGATCGGCGCGATCGACCTTGCCGACCCACTTGGTGACCGACTTGAACGACTCGGCCATGTCGTAGTGGGTGTGCCGGCTCCCGCCGACCCCCACGCCCTCGGCGATGACGAGGATGGGGGAAGAGTCCTCCCACGCCTGGCCGACGGCGCCGTAGGCCATCTGGATGCCGGCGGCGTTCAGGTTGGCCATGACCGTGCACACGCCGATCTGCTTGCCGGCGGTCACGCGCGAGAACGCGTCGGCGACGGCGACCGCGAAGCGCTCCTCGCCCATCATGAGAATGGGCACGCCCTCTTCGCCGAGCGCGTTGTTCACGTGGTTGGTCGGATAGCAGCTCACCCACGGGATGCCTTCGGTCTTGAGGATCCGCGCGAAGCCGTTCGCCGCTTTGACTTTCATGCTCGCTCTCCTGTTCTGTTCACTCGCGCGCGTAGCGGCGCACGAAGTCCTCGTCGACCGTGATCCCGAGCCCCGGCCGATCCGGGATCTCGAGCTGACCATTCACCACCTCGAACTTCTCGTGCACCAGCTCGTAGCAACGGGTTCGCGCCCCGCGAGTACTCGAGGATGAACCCGGCGCTCTGGCTGGCGGCCAGCGCCATCCCGGCCGCGAAGGCCGGCGCGCCGGACCAAAGGTGCGGCGCCAGGCGCAGGTTGAACGCCGACGCGATCGCGCCGATGCGCACGCCCTCGCTGATCCCGCCGGCGATTGCCAGATCGGGCTGGACCCAGGTAGCCCGGACGCCCGTGATCTTCACGCCGCGATCACTGGTTGCGGTACGCGGCCAGCACCGCGGCGGCCATCTGCTTCGTGGAGGCGGCGCCGCCCTGGTCGGGCGTGAGCGTCTTGCCGTCGCGGTACACGCGCGCCAGCGCCGCCTCGAGCCGCTTCGCCTCGCCGGCGAGCCCGACGTGATCGAGCAGCAGGACGGCGGAAAGGATCGTCGCGGTCGGGTTGGCGATGCCCTTGCCGGCGATGTCCGGCGCCGAGCCGTGCACGGATTCGAAATACGCCCAGCCCTCGTCTCCGAAGTTCGCCGATGGCGCGACGCCGAGGCCGCCCGCGACCTCGCCGGCGATGTCGGACAGGATGTCGGCGTACTGGTTCATGCTCACGACGACGTCCATCGTCTTGGGGAAACGGATGAGCCGCCGCGCCGCGTCGTCCACGTGAAAGTGCTCGAACGTGAGGTCGGCTTGTTCGGCCACGACTCGCTCGACGACCAGATGAAAAAGACCGTCGGACTCACGGAGCACGTTGGACTTGGTGACGCACGTGACCTTGCCGGGATGGCCCTCGGCCTTGCGGCGGCGCGCCACCTGGCAGGCGAGCCGGGCGATGCGCTCGGCACCCCTGCGCGTGACCACCTTGACGGCGTACGCGCCCTCGCCGTAGCGATCGAGCCCACGCCCGAACCGGTCGCGCAGGTTTGGCAGCGCGCGCTTGGCGTCGGCGAGGTCGCCCTCGCGGCCGGGGTAGAGGTCCTCCGAGTTCTCGCGGATGACGACGAAATCGATCCCCTCGGGATCGGTCAGCGGCGAGCGCATCCCGGCGTAGAACTTCGACGGCCGCACGCCACCCCACGCTTCCATCTCCCAGCGGAGCCACGCGACCACCGCGGTCGTCGCGGGCCCGGCGGCGCCGAAGAGCACCGCGTCGGCTTCGCGGCACGCGCGCTTGGTCTCGTCCGGCACCGGCGCGTCGGGGGCGGAGCCGGTCGTCTGTGGCGGCGTGAGGATCTTGAGCGGCATGCCGGCGGCGGCGAGGATCTCGCAGGTCGCGTCGACCACCTCGACGCCGATGCCCTGCCCGGGAAGCGCGACGACGGTTTTCATACGGCTGGCTCTCCTCCGGGCCGATCATACTCCGCGATCGGGCCGGCGGGTATCGAGCAGCGCCCCCGCTCCGCCGGGGCCATTCGGTAGCGACCGGCGCTGGACATACAATGTCGCGTATGGTCGGCGCTGGTCCCCGCTCGCTCGGCCACGCACTGGGCGCGATCGCGCTCGGCGCGGGCTTGCTCGGGGGCTGCGCAAGCGGGACCGCGCTCTCCATCGCCACGACGTCACCCACCGGCGGCGCGGACCAAATTCCGGCCACGCTCTCGAGGCCAGCAGGGCCGGGACCGTTCCCGGCGGTCGTGATCATGCACGACTGCAGCGGGCTTGGTCCTCGCTCGAGTGGAGCGCCGGATCGGTGGGCCAACGAGCTCGTGGGGCGCGGATACGTCGTGCTGATTCCCGACAGCTTCAGCACGCGCGGCTTTCCCGATGGGGTGTGCTTCGACACATCACGCCGGCGGGTCGACGTCAGCCCGATGCGCCGAAACCGCGACGCGTACGCGGCGCTCGCCCACCTCCGGACGCTGCCCTTCGTCGACGCTCGGCGCGTCGGTCTCATGGGCGGCTCGCACGGCGGATCGACGACGCTGGGAACGATGGCCGCGCCGGAGAACGATCAGTCGCCCCAGGCTCGCGAGCGGCTCGTGGGCTTCGGCGCCGCCGTGGCGCTCTATCCCGGTTGCGCGGCGCTCATCGGTCGCGGGTATCGGCCGGTCGCGCCCGTGCTGATCCTCATCGGCGAGAAGGACGACTGGACTCCGGCCGAGCCCTGCCGCGTGTTGGCCGAAGCCGCCCAGCGGGCCGGGCATCCCGTGACGATCAAGGTCTATCCCGGCGCCTACCACTCGTTCGACAGCCACAACCCCGTGCGCTACGTCGCGGCGCGAGTCAACCCGAACACGCCGAGCGGGCGCGGCGCCACGACCGGCGGAGATCCCGCGGCCTGGGCGGACAGCATCCGCGAGGTCGTCGCGTTCTTCGGCCGCTACCTCAAGTAGGCCGGCGCGCCTTCTCGGTCGTCCGGCGGGCGGAGAGCTTCGTCGCGCCGCTGTTGGTGTGGAGATGCTTCAGGTTCCCCAGCTCCTGGAGCGCGTCCTTCATCGCGGCCGGAATCGCCGCGGAGCTCAGCGAGCCGTCCTCGTTGATGCGCGCGTACACGCGCGTCGCGCGCCCCTCGCTGACCGGCGCGCCCGTCACCGCGTTCTTCGCGACGCAGTTCCAGTGCAGGGTGTGGACGCCGATCTCGGCGAGCGTGATCGTGGTCAGGATCCGGTCGCCGTACGCGGCGGGACCGATAAATCTGAAGTGGATCTCGCCCATCACGAAGGTCGTGCGATCGTTCTTGATCATCTGCTCGATCGGGTAGCCGATGATCCGGAACAGCTCGTGCTCGGTGTCGTTGAACCACGCCACGATCCGGGGGTAGTAGACCAGCCCGAAGGGGTCGGATTCGCCCCAGTTGACGGTGATTTCCTTCCAGTACATGGCCATGACGCGGTTCCTCCCGTCGCCTTCCGGATCGCCCCGGTATACGGGATGGGCTCCCGTCCGTCAAGCCAACCCCTGGCGCGATGGAGCCGGATGGCCTATCCTCCGACAAGCGCAGCGCACGCCACCGATACGGAGGACCGCATGCCGACGGACCACCTGCACGCCCACGCCGACTACCGGCCGAGCCATCACGAACAGGAAGCCCAGAAGAACGGAGCCGCCTGATGCGCTTCGGGATCTTCGGCAGCGCGCAGGCGCGGCGTGGCGTCCCCGACGTCGACAGCGGGGCGGGGTTCAAGGACTTCGTGGAGTACAACGTGCAGGCCGAGGCGCTCGGCTACCAGAGCTCGTTCGTGGTCGAGCATCACTTCACCGGCTTCGGCCAGATCTCGGCGACGCTGAATCTCCTGACGTGGGTCGGCGCGCGCACCTCGACGCTGCGCCTGGGCACCGCGGTGATGGTGCTCCCGTGGCACAACCCGGTGCTGCTGGCCGAGCAGGTCGCGACCATGGACCTGCTGTCCAACGGGCGCGTCGACCTCGGCATCGGCCCGGGCTACCGTCACAACGAGTTCGCCGGATTTTGCGTCCCGATGGAAGAAGCCGAGGAGCGCTTCGACGAGTCGGTCCAGTTGTTGATCCGGGCCTGGACGTCCGACGTGCCGTGGTCCCACCGGGGCAAGTACTGGCAGTTCGAGAACGTCGTGGTCGAGCCGCCGACGGCGCAGAAGCCGCATCCCCCCCTCTGGATGGGCGCCGGACGTCCGGAGTCGATCAAGAAGGTGGCGGCCCGCGGCTATAACTTGTTGTTGGACCAGTTCGCGCCGTTCGACCAGACCATCGACCGCTTCAAGCTCTTCAAGTCCGAGGTGCAGGCGCTCGGCCGTCGGTTCGACCCGTCGCGCGTCGCGGTGGCGCGATCGGTGAACGTGGTCGTGACCGCGGCCGAGCGCGAGAAGGCGATCGAGGCGCGACTGGCGGCGCGGCGACGCACGGAACGGTTGGCGCAGCGGCCCGACGGTCAGAACAAGGCGAGCATCAT
>Ga0209056_10008135_pt1 | contig 10771 bp, 10 predicted proteins | sample GraSoiAngelo_114_FD_185876 | JGI IMG/M metagenome (GOLD analysis project Ga0209056, IMG submission 185876) | Grasslands soil microbial communities from the Angelo Coastal Reserve, California, USA - 14_0903_13_40cm (SPAdes) (version 2) | ecosystem: Environmental > Terrestrial > Soil > Grasslands...
ATGACTGCCGTCGTGGTCGCGACGGGTCCCAGGCCCAGCAGCCCCGCTAGAGCAGGCGAAGCATGAGGTGGATGGCGTAGAGCAACCCGCCGGCGAGCCCGCCGACGACGGTGCCGTTGACGCGGATGAACTGCAGGTCGTCGCCGGCGTGCTCCTCGATGAGCCGCACCGCGCCTTCGGGACCGAGCGCGAGCACGCCGTTCTCGATGAACCCCGCGAGCCGCTGGTGGTAGCGCTCGACGGTCTCGATCACCCGCGCCTTCACCCAGCCGTCGAGCTCCCGGCGGAGCTCCTCGTCCTCGATGAGCGCACGGCGCGCGCGGTCGAGCCGCTCGACGATCCACGCGCGCAGCTCGGAGCCGGGGCGCTCGAGGCCGCTGAGCAGCGCGCCGCGCAGCGCCGCCGCCGTGTCTTCCAGCACGCGCGTCGCGGCCGGCGCGGCCAGGAGCTCGACCTTCGCCTTCTCGACGCGCGCCGCCAGCCGCGTGTCGCGGCGTAGCCGCTCGGGCAGCTCGCCGAGCGTGTCGGTGATGCGGCGACGCAGCGGATGGTCGGGATCCCGGACGACCTCGCGCAGCCCCGACTGGATGGCCGCGACGGCGCGATCCCGATCGAGGAGCCCGAGCAGGCTCGCCACGCCCATCCAGAAGCGGGGGTACGCGCCCATGCGCTCGCGATACCGACCGAGGACGTCGTCGACCAGATCGCCGACGGTCTCGCGCAGCGCGGGTCGCTCGAGCGCCTCCGCGAGCGCGCCGGCCAGCGCGGTCAGCATCCGCTCGTCCCATCCGTAGCGGCGCGCCAGCTCGAGCGCGCGGGCGAGCGTCGGGCTCAACGGGTGAGCCAGCAGCAGGTCGCGCAGTCGCGTCACCGCATCCCCCGCCGCCTTCGCCGACAGCTCGGCCGAGAGCCAGCGCGCCAGCTCGCGGGTGGCCACGTCGAGGTCGCGCGCGGTGATGCGCTCGGCGGCGCGCGCGATCAGCGCGGAGACGTCCACGCGCGCGATCTCGCGCGCCACGTACTCCTTGGTGAGCACGCGGCTGCCGACCATCGTGCCGACGCGCGCCGCCATCAGCTCCCAGTTGGCCGGGATGAGCGCGGTGTGGGGAATCGGCAGGCCGAGCGGCCGGCGGAACAGCGCGGTGACGGCGAACCAGTCGGCGAGTCCGCCGACGATCCCGGCCTCGGCGATCGCCAGGATCCAGCCGCCCCACCACGTCGCGCGAAGCGGAAACACGAGGACCGCGACGACGGCCGCGGCGACCAGCACGCCGAGCGCGAGCCGCCGCTGGCGTCGCGGGACGCCGTCGGTCACGTCGAGCGCTCGCCGCGCGCCGCGCGGGCGCTCACTTCACACGCGGCTCGAGCAGGAAATCCAGGATCAGATCGGTGGCGTTCGGACCCGGCGGCCAGGTGTGGGTGGCGCGTGGATCGCCGCCGCTCCAGGCGTGGCCGAGGCCCGGCACGAACCACGCCTCGATCAGCGGATCGCCGCGGCCGTCGTGATGGAGCACGCGCATGGCTCGGTCGCGGGTCTCGGTGACCCGCGCCTCCGCCCCGACGAGCCGACTGAACATCGTCTCGAGCGCCCGGAGGTTGGCGGGCGCCACGACCGTGTCCTGATCGCCCTGCCACAGCGAGGCGCGCACCGCCAGCGTGCGCCGCCCCGCGGCGGCCTGGCAGGCGGCGGCCGACGCGGCGCCGTCGAGCCGGAGCCCGCGCATGCACTCGAGCGCGCCGTCGAGCCCGAGGCCGCAGCGATACGGCCCGCCGGCCACGACCGCGACCGCCGAGACCAGCTCGGGTGCCGCGCAGAGAAGGTTCACGGCCATGAATCCGCCAGCCGAGAACCCGATCGTGATCGCGCGGCCGGGCGCGGTCCCCTGCTCGCGCGCCACCGCCTGGACCAGTGCCGCCAGCTCCGCGGTTTCGCCCGCCTGGCGAGATTGGTTGGCCGGATCGAACCAGTTCCAGCATCGGTTCACGTTGTCCCAGCGGCTCTGCGCCGGGTAGAGCACGAGCAGCCCGCGGCGCTCGGCCGCGTCGTTGAGTCGCGTGCCTCGCGCGAAGTCCTCGGGCGTCTGCCAGCATCCGTGCAGCGCGACGACCAGCGTGCGTGGCTCAATGGACCCCTTCAGGGGCACGTACAGGCGATAGGCGCGGCGACCGAGGGCACCGCGCTTGAACGGCTCGTCCTTCTTCGGCGCCCCGTGGACCGCGACGGCGGCGATCAGCGCCGCGCCGACGACGGCCAGCGCGACGAGGCGCGTGCTCATCGCCGCGGGCGCGAGGGCAGCAGGACCCGGCTCCGCTTGACGTCCCAGACGCCGCGGGGCGACAGGCGCACGGCCGGCAGAAAGTCCGCCGCCAGGAAGAAGAGGGTGTAGAGCGGCTCGTGGTGTGGGTAGCCGCGCTCGACCAGCAGGCCCCGCAGCTCGTCCTCGCGCCCCGCGGCCTCCTCGACGGATCCCGGCGTCATGATGCCGCCGATCGGCAGCGGCAGCTCGTACGCGACGCGGTCGCCGTCGACGAGGACGATGCCGCCGTGCAGGTCGAGGACCCGGTTGACCGCCTGCGCCATCGCCGCCGGCCGCCGGCCGAGCGCGAGCACGTTGAAGTCGGTGCTGGTGGTGGTCGCGAAGCCGTCGATCCGCTCGGCGAAGCCGGCGACGACGCCGGGCGCGACCCAGCGGCCCGCGCGGTCCAGGAGGGCCGCGTGCAGGTCGCCCGGCGCCATCGGCCGCTCCTCCAGCCGGCTGATCACCGCGCTGGTCAGCTTGAGGACCGGATAACGCTCGCGCGCGGGCAGCGCGAAGTCCCGCGGCCGCGCGCGCCATCGCACGTCGAGACGCGCCGTCGCGGACGTGAACACGCGTCGCCACGACGGCTCGGGGATCCGCGCCAGCAGCCGGCCGCCGGTGGCGACGATCGTGCCGCGGGCGATCACCGTCGCCGGGCGCGGCTCGGCGAGGTCGTCGAGCAGGCCGATGTCGGCGTAGCGCCCGGGGGCCACGCCGCCGAGATCGGCGTCGAGCCCGTAGTAGGTCGCGGGGTTCAGCGTCGCCATCCGGTACGCGTCGATCGGCGCCACGCCGCGCTCGAGCGCGACCCGGATCAGGTGATCGACGAAGCCGTGGGTCCGCATGAACGCCGGCATCGAGCCGTCGCTGGTGAGCATGAGCCGCGAGGCCAGCGCCGGCGCCGTCTTGAGCGCGTCGAGCAGCCCGACCAGGTCGGGACGGAGCGACGACTCGCGCAACATCACCGCGATGCCCTGGCGCGCCCGGTCGAGGACCTCCTGGGCGGTGATCGGCTCGTGGTCCGAGGTGAATCCGGCCGCCGCGATCGCGGCGATCTTCTCCGCCGACGCGCCGGCGGTGTGGCCCTCCACACGCCCGCGGGGGGCCTGCGCCAGCCGCCGCAGTAGCTCGGCGTCGCCGCTCCAGGCGTCGGGCCAGCGCGTCACCTCGCCGACCGCCACGGCGCGCGGGTGGCGCAGGGCGCGCACGAGCGCGGGGAGGCCGAACATCTTCAGCTCGTCGCGCGTACGGCTCTGGGCGTGCGGGCGGATCATCCAATAGAAACGGAGCGGCGTCGCCATCAGCGCATCGGCCGCGGCGCGGAACGCGGCCAGGCCCCCGAGCTCCCAGAACTGCAGCGTGTCGGCGACGACTGCGGTCGTGCCCAGCGGCAGCACGAAGCGGGCCAGCGCCGCTGGCGTCGTGAGGGTCGCCGGATGCACGTGCGGGTCGATGTAGCCCGGCACGATCACCTGCCCGCTCGCGTCCACGACGCGCGTGCGCGGGCCGATCATGTCGTCGCGGGCGCCGACGTACGCGATGCGTTCGCCGCGGACGGCGACGCCGGCCGGATAGAGCTCCCCGGTGTAGACGTTGAGCAGCGATCCGCCGCGCACGTAGAGATCGGCGTGCGCGCCGCCACGCGCGACGTCGGTGAGACGCCGACGCTCAGCGATGGTCACGGTGGAATTATAGACGCTACAATCGGGGCGTGAGCCCCGCGATCGTCGTCGGCGACACCGTGCGGGTGCCGGAGGGAGCGCTGCAGGTCCGCGCCGTGCGCGCCTCCGGGCCGGGCGGCCAGAACGTCAACAAGGTCGCGACCAAGGTCGATCTGCGCGTGGACCTCGCGGCGATCGAGGGGCTGTCGGAGGCGGCGCGCGCCCGTCTGCTCGCCCTGTGCCGTCACCGGCTCGACGCCGACGGCCGGCTCATGGTCACCAGCCAGGTCACCCGCAATCAGGCGCGGAATGTCGAGGATGCGCGCGAGCGGGTGCGGGCGCTCGTCGCCCAGGCGCTTCGCGAGCCGCGCCCGCGGAAGGCGTCGCGACCGTCGGCCGGCGCCCGCCAGCAACGGATCGACGCAAAGAAGCGGCGGAGCGCGCTCAAGCGCGAGCGCACCCGCGACGACGATTGAGGGGATTCAGCGCTTGGGGGCGCGACCCGCGCGATAGGCGGCGGCGCCGGCGCGGACGCCGACGCGGAGGCTGCGGCTGATGAGCGTCGCCTGGGCGACGGCCTCGCGGACGCGTGGCTCGGCCCGGCGCAGCGCGCGCTCGACCTCGACGCGGGTGCGCCGCTCGATCCGCTTCATGCGCCGGCGCGCCTGACCACTCGCCTTGTTGGCCTGCACCTTCAGCTTCTTGAGGTGCTTCTGGAGCTTCTTCATCTGCTTGTCGAGATCTGCCATTGCGTCCCTCTCCTCGTCCGCGCCGCGCTCAGAAGCCGAGCGCGCGAACCTCGTCCCGGAAGCGCTGGACGTTGCGGAGCTTGATGTCTTCGTAGCCGCGGATCAGGTCGGGCAGCTCGGCCAGCTTCACCGCCCGCGCGTGCGTCTCGGGCGAGAGGCCGACCAGTGACTTCTCGACGAGCCCGCGGTACTCGCCGGCCAGTTGGCGCTCGACGCGCCGCACCTCGGCGCGCCCGAACGGGTCGAGCGCGGTGCCGCGCAACCCCTTCAGGCGGGCGAGGAGGCCGAAGATCGGGTCGAACCACGTACCCAGCTTGATCTTCTGCGTCATGCCGAGCGCGCGGAGGAACGGCGGGTGCAGGTTGTAGCTGAGCTTCACGCCGCCCGGGTACTCCGCGGCCAGCGCGTGGGCGATGTCGTTCTTGAGGTGCAGGCGCGCCACCTCGTACTCGTCCTTGTACGCCATGAGCTTGAACAGATAACGCGCTACCGCTTCGGAGAGGCGCGACTCACCGGGCACGCCGGCGGCCTCCGCCTGACGGACGCGCGTGACGAAGCTCACGTACTCCCGCGCGTACGACCCGGTCTGGTACGCGATCAGCTCGGGCACCCGGACCTCGAGCAGCCGCTTCAGCTCGCCGGCGGCGCCGGCGGCGTCCACCACCTGCCGCGCCTCCGCGGAGAGCGCCGGCGCGTCCTCGATCGCGCCCACGCGGCGCCGGGTGAGACTCTGCGCCCACGCCGGATCGGCGACGAGCCGGCGGCCGACCCGGAACGCGTGGCTGTTCATCGGCACCGAGACGCCGTTGAGCACGATCGCCTCCTCGATCGCGGTGGCGCTGACCGGGATCGCGCCGGCCTGCCAGGCGGCGCCGAGCACGATCATGTTGGCGGCCATGTGGTCGTCGAAGAGCATCTCGGCCAAGCCGAGCGCGTCGAGGTAGACGTTCTCGTCCTTGCGCGTGACGCGGTCGATCGACATGACGAGCCCGTTCGTCTCCGGGAACTCCACGGTCGTCGACGTCACCATCGCGCCGGTCGGCACCTCGCTGGTCGAGATCACCGCGATCGTGCGGTCGGAGCGCGCGTGATCGAGGTTTTGTGGCGAGGTCGCGACGAGGATGTCGAAGCCGAGATAGCAGTCGGCGGAGCCGGCCGAGATCTTGTTGGAACCTTCCGGGGCGTGCTCGACAATCTTCAGGTGCGAGACGACCGGCCCGCCCTTCTGGCTGAGCCCGGTCTGGTCGAGGCCGCGCACGTGCTTGCCGTCCAGCAGCGCGGCGGTGCCCAGCACCTGGTTCACGGTGACGACGCCGGTGCCGCCGATGCCCATCATGAAAATATTAGCGTCCCGCGGGACCTTGAGCGCGGGCTCGGGCAGCGTCTGGTCGACCTTGAAGACGCGACGCTCCTTCTTCTGCGGTGGACCCAGCGGCACGATCGTGACGAACGATGGACAATCGCCCTTCAGGCACGAGTAGTCCTTGTTGCAGGATGACTGATGAATTTGCGTCTTCCGCCCGAATTCCGTTTCGACCGGGTGCACGGAGAGGCAGTTGCTCTTCACTCCGCAGTCGCCGCACCCTTCGCAGACGGCTTCGTTGATGAACACCCGCATTGATGGGTCGGGCAGCCGGTCCCGCTTGCGCAGCCGGCGTTTTTCCGCGGCGCACCGCTGGTCGTAGACGAGCGCGGTGACCCCCGGAATGTCGCGCAGCAGGCGCTGCGCCTCGTCGAGCCGGTCGCGGTGCCACACCTCGACGCCCGAATCCCACACGGTGCCGGCCGGATACTTGTCCGGCTCGTCGGTCATCACGACGATGCGCTTGACGCCTTCGGCCGTCAGCGAGCGCGTCAGCTCGGGCACCGGCATCGCGCCGGCGGCGTCCTGGCCGCCCGTCATCGCCACCGCGGAGTTGTAGAGGATCTTGTAGGTGACGTTGGTGCCGGCCGCGATCGCCTGGCGGATCGCCAGCGAGCCCGAGTGGAAGAAGGTGCCGTCGCCCAGGTTCTGGAAGAGATGGTTCGTCTCGGTGAACGGCGCGATGCCGACCCACTGGACGCCCTCGCCGCCCATGTGCGTCAGCCCCATCGTCCGGCGATCCATCAGCAACGCCATGCCGTGGCAGCCGATGCCGGCGCTGGCCATCGATCCTTCCGGCAGCACGGTCGAGCGGTTGTGCGGGCAGCCCGAGCAGAAGTAGGGCTGGCGCGCGAGCGTGAGGGACGCGGGCCGCTGGCGCAGCGCCTCGAGGAGCGCCACGCGCGCGGTGATCGACTCGAGGTGGAGACGTCGCTCGAGGCGCGAGGCCACGATCTGAGCGATGCGATCAGCGTCGAGCTCGCTGTCGGCGGGCACCAGCGGGCGCTCGCGCTCGTCGCGCTTGCCGAACACGAGCGGGCGCACGGCCTGGTTGTAGAGGACGTCGCGGATGAACAGCTCGCAGAACGCGCGCTTCTCCTCGATCACCAGGAGCTCCTCGAGGCCCGCGGCGAACTCGCGGACGATCGTCGGCTCCATCGGGAACAGCATCCCGATCTTCAGCAGGCGGATCCCGTGATGGCCGAGCGCGGCGTCGTCGAGGCCGAGCTCGGCGAGCGCCTCGCGGAGGTCGTAGTAGGTCTTGCCGGGCGCCGCGATGCCGAGCCACGCGTTCGGCGTCGGGACGGTGATCCGGTTCAGCTTGTGCGTCGCCGCGAAGGCCTTCGCCGCCTCGAGCCGGCCGTAGTGGATCTCGCGTTCGGTCTCGAGCCCCCACGGCGGCATCAGCAACGGGTTCTGTTTCTGGCGCCACGGCTTGCCCTCGTAGAGGAAGCCGGGATCGGCGATCACGAGGCGATCGGGCGCGACCTCGGCGGTGCCGATCTCGTCGGCGACGTTGGTCACGATCTTGAAACCCACCCAGAGCCCGGAGTAGCGTGAGAGCTCGAAGCCGAGCCGGCCCAGGTCGAGGATCTCCTGCGTGTTGCCGGGGAAGAGCACCGGGAAGAGCGCGTCGTAGAACGCCACCTCGGAGTGCGACGGGATCGTGGACGACTTGGACAGCGGGTCGTCGCCGCCGAGCGCCAGCACGCCGCCGTTGCGCGAGACCCCCGCGTAGTTCGCGTGCTTGAACACGTCGCCCGTGCGGTCGACGCCGGGCCCCTTGCCGTACCACATGCCGAGGACGCCGTCGTACTTGGGCTTCGGAAACAGGTTGGCGAGCTGGCTGCCGTACACCGCCGTCGCGCCGAGGTCTTCGTTCACGCCCGAGATGAAGACGACGTTGTGCTCGCGCAGCAGCTCGGGATTGCGCTCGAGCGTGAGATCGAGGCCGCCGAGCGGCGAGCCGCGATATCCGGAGATCAGCGTGGCGGTGTTGAGCCCGCGACGCTTGTCGGCTTTGTGCTGGTCGAGCGGCAAGCGCACCAGCGCCTGGATGCCCGAGAGGAAGATCTGCCCCTCGTCCAGACGATATTTGGCGTCCAGGGTGAAGTCGCGCTTGATCGCCATGAGTCTCCTCTCGAAGCGGCTCTTCGTATGATACGGGGGGCCTCGGACAGGCGCAAACCCCAATCGCCAGGAGCGCGCGGATGATCGTGATCAGACCTTGTCGTGTCGCGGAGTGTCCGGCCGTGCTGGCCCTGTGGCAGCGCGCCGGCGCCATTCCGAGTCCAACCGATACGCTGGTCGAGCTCGAGCAGCTCATCGCCCACCAGGGCGACGGACTGCTCGGGGGATGGGACGGGTGGCGGGGAAACATCTACCGGCTGGCGGTCGCCCCGGAGGCGCGGCGTCACGGGCTCGCGCGCCGGCTCGTCGACGATGCGGTGCGCGTGCTGAGAGCCAGGGGCGCCCATCGGATCTCGGCCCTCGTCGAGCGCCACGAAGCCCACGCCGTCGGCTTCTGGGATTCGCTCACCGATCAGGGCTGGCGCCGCGACGAACGGATGCTGCGCTACATCAAGAACGTCGACGGCTAGGCCTTTCGCCAAAGACCGCGGCCGGCCTCGCGGGCCTCGCGCTGCAGCTTGACGAAGAGCTCCTGGTGCCGGACGTTCGGCGGGACGGTCATGACCTGCGCGTAGCCCTGGCGAACCAGCTCCGCGTTCACCATCACGTCACCTACCCACACGTACGCCAGCAGCCGCCCGTATCGATCGCGCGCCTGCACGTCGGTCTCGAGCCGCACGCGCTTGCCGGCGACCAGACGCCGGTTCGCTTCAGTCGCCTCACGGCCTCCCGGCTCCTCCCCCCTGGTCGGGTGATGGACTTCCGGCGTGTTCATGCCGATGTAGCGGACCTTCTCCACGCGATCCCCGACCTTCACATGGATCGTGTCGCCGTCGACGACCCGCACGACGGACCCCTCGAGTGGAGCGGCCGACGCGGCTGGCACCGTGAGGAGCAGGAGGGGCAGCAAGAGCAGCGAGCGCAGCAGCACGCCGTCACGGTGTCACCCGCCCTCCCCAGGTGTCAACAAATGGAGACACTTCGGGCGACGAGAGAGCTAAACGCGAACAGAAATAGTGGAAGGAACCCGGCGGAGAGGAGGGCCTATCGGCCTAGTCTACCCGGAGCATCGCGTAGCCGAGCGAGCGCAACTGGCTGTCGACGAAGGGCTGCTGGCGCCGATCGGTGGCTCGGCGGTCGACGACGACCTTCCCGTTGGCGCCGGCCAGAGAGCGCTCCAGGGGTTTCCGGCGGTCGTGAGGACTCCGGCGATCCAGGAACACCTCGACGTTTTCCTCTGATGCGAACTGCCGCGAGAGGTACTCGCAGAGGCTCGTCTGGTCGCGCGCGACGATGAAATAATGCCGGGCCATGGGACGATAGTTTTATTCCACGAATCCGGCCCAAAATCAAGGTTCACGTAGGCGACGGAGCGCGCGCTGAGCGGCTCGCGCCTCTCGCGAAAGGCGGCGCGGATTGCCTCGTTTCTCGCGGGGACGATCGTCCTCGGGCTCCTCGCGTTCGTCGTCCGAGGACGCGGTCAGCCCATCCAGAAACTGCTCCGCGGTCAGCACCGGACATCCCGCGCGGCGGGCCGCGTCCTGGATCTTGCGGTCGGAGCTCACGACCACCCCGCCCTCGCGCCATTGCCGGGCCAGGCGCATCAGCTCGTCGTCTGCCGTGCGCGGCGGCCGGGAAAAGATCGTTCGGATCCGTCCCTCCGACGGGTTCCCTCCCGAGACTCGTGCGCCGTCGAAGACGACCGTGAACTGGTCGCCGGCCGCGCCGCGCGCCTGCGCCAGCAGGTGGAGCAACGCCTTTCGGCCGGCCTCGAGGCTCTCGGCCTCGCGGGCGCGCAGGTCGGGATCGCGCCGGATCACGTTGTAGCCGTCGACGAGCCACTGCATGGCGGCCCGGATCACCCTCCGCGCCGGTGCCAGAGCTTCGTGCCCTCCTGAAGGCTGAGGCTCACTAGGCGTAGCACGCGGCGCGGATAGAGAAGCCACGACGGAGTCATGGGGTAGTGGCGCGCCAGGACTGGTCGCTTGGGGAAGACGAGCTCCGCCAGGTACGCGGCCTTCCCGATCGCGCCCGGGATCGAGAACGCCACCAACAGCTCACCGGGAGTCTCCATCCCCCTCCGGCTCGCGACGAGGCGGATGAACGCCCGCTCGAGCGCACTGAGGGCTGGCAGCTCTCCGCGCACTGCGTCCGGCATCTCCAGACGACCCAGCAGCGTGTCGAGGGCGGAGACGGCGTACGCGAGCGGTCGCATGGCCCCTGAGGCTCGAGCCTGCCTCAGCAGAGACGCCCAGGGGGCGTCTCGCAGCACGAGCGCAAGGTCGACCAGCCAGATCAAACGGGAGTACGAGTGCTTGAGTGCGTGCACCGCCAGGTGGAGCCGCAGGTGGACACGCGAGAGGACAAGCGTAGTCGGATCGTGTGGCTCGAGCAGTGTGGCTTCGCGCCAGAGGGCCGCAGGATCCAGGCGAAAGGCACGCTCTTTGAGGCCGACCCACTCGCTCCCGACGATCTCCGTGTGGAGGTCGAACGAGACCACGCCTCGGGAGAAGAACGGGGATGACGACGAGACGGGTTTGTAGCCCCGGTCCCGTAGCCATCCGGTGA
>Ga0209056_10008136_pt1 | contig 10771 bp, 8 predicted proteins | sample GraSoiAngelo_114_FD_185876 | JGI IMG/M metagenome (GOLD analysis project Ga0209056, IMG submission 185876) | Grasslands soil microbial communities from the Angelo Coastal Reserve, California, USA - 14_0903_13_40cm (SPAdes) (version 2) | ecosystem: Environmental > Terrestrial > Soil > Grasslands ...
TGGATCTGCGCCATGCGCCAGTTGTTGTGCATCTTGCCGCCGCGCATCGTGTCGCGGAAATGGACGCGCCAGTTGTCTTCGGACATGACGTTGCCGAGCGCCGCGGCCGCGCCGCCCTCGGCCATGACGGTGTGCGCTTTGCCGAGCAGCGATTTGCAGACGAGCGCGACTTTGGCCTTCTGGGCACTCGCTTCGATCGCGGCACGCAGGCCGGCGCCGCCGGCGCCGATCACGACGACGTCGTAGCTGTGACTGCGAAGGTCGCCGGCTGCCACTAGAAGAGCCGCACGTCGTGAATGACGCCCATCGCGCAAAGCCGGATGTAGACGTCAGTGAGGGCCACCGAGAAGAGCGAGCACCAGGCAAAGAGCATGTGATGGCGGTTGAGCGCGCTCACGCCGCGCCACGCCTCGAAGCGGGCCTTCCCGCCCCGCGCGCAGGAGAAGCAGTCGACCTGCCCGCCGATGAGGTGTCGCAGCGAGTGGCAGCCAAACGTGTAACAAGCCAGCAAAATCACGTTGACGGCCATGACGAGCGTGCCGATGCCGACACCAAATTCGCGGGGGCCCGCCGCCATGGTGCCATCGGGCAGCACGCCGTTCACCGGCCAGCGCGTGGCGAGCAAGACGTCGTAGGAGAGAATGAAAATGAAGACCACCGCCGCGTACATGGCATAGCGGTGCAGGTTCTGAAGAATGAACGGAAACTTGGTCTCACCTTTGTAACCGTGGCGCAGCTCGCCGACCCCGCAGGCGACCGGATCGAGGAAGAAGGCCCGGTAGTAGGCCTTGCGATAGTAGTAGCAGGTGGCGCGAAAGGCGCCGGGAAAAATCAGGATCAGGAATGCGGGGGACAGCGGCCACCAGGAGGTCTGGATCAGCGGCGAGTAGAACGGCGACAGGTACGGGCCCCACTCGTAGTTGACGTTGACCCAGGCAGCCCAGGTCGCGTAGACGCCGAAGCTGCCGAGGACCAGGGCGGTGAGCGCGGGGGCAATCCACCAGGCGTCGCGGCGCAGCGTCGCGCCGAAGCTGCGTTCTTGGAGGTCGCGGACGGAAGTCGTCATTCCACTTCTCGGATGAGGGCGCCGAAATATACACCGTCCTTGACTTGTTCTCCGCTGGCGTGGAAGCTCAACGTCGTTCCATCCGGGAGGACCGGTTTGCGTCGGTTGGCAATCTTTGGGGGCCTGCTATTCATCGCCACGGCTCGACTTTCCACCCAAGAGCCCGACTCGGTGGCGCCCGATTTCACGCTCGAGACATTGGCCGGCGACACGGTGACCTTGTCGCATCTGCGGGGCCACCCTGTCTTTCTCAATTTCTGGGCGACATGGTGCAAACCGTGCCGTGGTGAGATGAGCGACATCATCGCGGCGTACGATGCGAAGCATGTGGCACGCCTCGAAGTGCTGGCGATCAATCTGACCGATCAGGAGCGGATGCGGGACGTGCGTTCTTTTGTGCGGGACCTGCAGCTGCCGTTTCCAGTGCTCCTCGACCAGAAGGGCAAGGTTCGGAAGAGCTACGGGCTTCGCGGCGTGCCGACCTCCGTGTTCATCGACACTCGCGGTGTGGTGCGCCTCGTGAACATTGGGCCTATCACACGGGAGAACATTCAGCGCGGGCTGGCCGAGATACTCCCGGCGCATTAGGCGGCGACCGGCGGCCCAGAATCTGCCGCCGGTCGCCACCGCCGTCCGCTACGGTATCATCTGAACATCCTCCGCTACGTCGGGCCCACGCAGCCGCTCGCGCGTGGTCACGTACAAGTCCCGCTTTCCAAAGCCACCAGGCCGCTCGGAGAAGAAGTACAGCGTGGTCCCGTCGAATGAGAGCGCCGGCGCGCCATCGAACGCCGAGCTGTTGACGACCGGCCCAAGATTGACCGGTGTTCCCCAGGAATCGAGGGTCGAGGCGCGTGTTGAGACCCACAAGTCCTCGCTGCCCGATCCCCCTGGGCGCCCGCTCGAGAGGATCATCTCGAGCCCGTCGCGTCGAATCGTCGTTCGCGTGTCCCGGAACGGACTGCTGAGCTCCGGAACCAGGACCGGGACACCCCACGCATCTTCGTCTCCCATCCGCGTGGTCGCGTAGATGTCGAACCCCTGGTCGCTGGTCGGCGGATTGTTCTGCACCGTGAAATAGAGGGTCGTGATGCCGGTCGTCTCGTCCTCGAAGTACGTCGGCCCCGCGTCCGCAAAGGCGCTATTCACGACACAGCCGAGGTTCTCGGCCAGCTCCCAGCCGAAGTCGTCCCACTTGTCGTGACGCCGGGCAACGAACAGGTCGGCGAGACCACAGCCGCCACGTCCTGTACTGTGGAAGTACAGCCGGTGACCGTCTGGCGTAAACGTCGGCGCGACGTCGTTGCCCGCGGAGTTGATGTTGGGTCCCAGGTTCTCCGGCGCACCCCACGGATCGTCATTGCTCGCGCGATGCGAGACCCAGATATCGCTGCCGCCCAAGCCGCCGGGACGATCGGAGGTGATGTATAGACTCAGCCCATCTTTGGAAATGGCCGGATGCTGGTCGTTGTAGGGCGAATTGACGACGGGGCCGAGATTCACGGGGTCGCTCCACGCCCCGTACTCAGGCCCTGCGTCGCTCGTTACGTCCGCTCTAAGGACCCTCCTCGCGTCCGGACTCAGCGGCAGCTTGTCCCTGTCGCATCCGTAGGCGAGTGCGGTCAGTGTAGCAAGCACTGCAATCTTCGCGAGCGGTTTCATGGACACCTCCTGGAGTTGTTTGCCGATACCCGAACCGACCCGTACCTTCTGGACTGCCAGTTTCGGCTGGCCGCGTCACCAGGTCGTGACCGTGGCGTCACCGCTCGCGGTGACGGAAAGAAGCGCCGTATGATCGAGTTCCGGATGCTCGGGACTCTGCATCTCACCGATGCAGCGGGACATGAGGTCAAGGGATTGCTCACGCGATCTCACCGTCTCGCGCTGCTCGCCTACCTCGCCGCCTCCACTCCCAGACGATTCCACCGCCGCGACAGCCTCCTCGCCCTGTTCTGGCCGGATCTCGACCAGGAGCACGCGCGGGCCGCACTGCGGCAGGCACTGCACGTACTCCGCGGCACACTCGGTAACGACGTCGTCGTGACGCGTGGCGACGAGGAAATCGGACTCGATGTGAGTCTCCTGTGGTGCGACGTCATGGCGTTCGATGAGGCCATCGCGGCGGGACAGTTGGGCGCGGCGCTCGACTGCTACAAGGGCGATCTCCTGGATGGGTTCTTCATCTCGGGGGCGGGCGAGTTCGAGCGATGGTTGGAGCGCGAGCGGGCGCGCCTCCGCGAGGCGGTGTCGGGTGCCGCTCGCACGCTCGTCGAACGATACGAGGCAGCGGGGGACGTCACGGCGGCGGCGCAGTGCGCCCGGCGGGCGACGCGCCTCGCACCTCATGACGAAGACTTGGTGCGGCGGTTAGTCGCGCTGCTCGATCGACTGGGCGATCGCGGCGGCGCTGTCGCGGCGTACGATGAGTTCGCCCAAGGCCTCCGTATAGACCTCGAGACCGAACCCTCCGCCGAGACCAAGGCGTTAATCACCGCGGTGCGCGAACGGCAGACCGCAGCCCCGGTGATCTTGTCGCCCAGGCGATTCGGCACAGCCACGCCTGGCCGCCGGTGGGGGTCTGTCGTGGCCGCCGTCGTCGTCGCCGGGCTTCTCGTATCCAGTGCCGCCAACAGGTCCGGAGCGCTGCTGCCGGGCCACGCGAGCGATCGCGTTCAGTCGTTGGCGGTGCTGCCGTTTACGAATCTCTCCGCGGACACTCTGCACGCGTGGTACGCCGATGGGCTTACGGAGGCGCTTACGACCGACCTCGGCCGCATCAGATCCCTCAGGGTGATCGCGCACGGATCGGTCATGCCGTTCCACGGGACATCTAAATCGCCCCAGTACATCGGCAGAGAATTGCACGTCGACGGCGTCGTGGAAGGGGATGTGCAGCAGTCGGGGGATCGCGTCCGGGTAGATGTGCGATTGATCAACGCCGCCACAGGATACCAGCTGTGGGCAGACCGATTCGAGGAGACCGTAGGTCAGCGGTTCGTCCTCGAGGATCGAGTCGCGCACGGAATCCTTGCTGGGTTGAGTCTCCCGCCGCACCTGGCGGCTCCACCGACACAGAATCGCGCGGCCTACGACGCGTATCTCCACGCCGAACTGCGGCTGTGGCGTGAGAATCGGGAAGATGACTCGGTGGCGATCATATGGCTCGAGCAAGCCGTCGCGCTGGACCCCGACTTTGCGGCCGCGCAGGCCGAGCTCGGGTGGGCGTACAACATGCGCGCCAACCAGTTTGCCCCGTGGGATACGGCCGCGGTGACCCGGGCAGGGCTGGCCGCGGAGAGGGCGCTGCGACTCGCCCCCGACCTCGCGGAGGCGCACTTCGCTCGGGGTGTTTTGCTGTCGAGCGTGGCGGGACGGTTCGCTCCCGGCCCGGCTATACGGGAGTACCGCCGCGCGCTCGAGTTGAATCCCAATCTCGCGCGGGCCCATCAGAATCTGGGCAACATCTATTTACATCGTGGCCTGCTCGACAAGGCGGTCGATGAATTCCGCGCAACGCTCGCCATCGATCCGGCGAACTATGGGGCGACCCGACGGCTTGGGATCGTGCTCGTGTACCGGGGACAGTATGAGGAAGGACTACGTCAGTTCCGACAAGTTCCGCCTGAATCCAATCAATCTCTCTGGAACTACCAGGTCGCGTGGGGACTGCTGTATCTCGGCAGGGAGAAGGAAGCCTCCGATCTGATGGAGCGGTACCTGCGTGCGCATCCGGAAGATCGTGGTGGCGTTGTGACGAGCACGCGCGCCATCCTGGAGGCGAAGCGAGGCGAGGCGACGCGCGCCGCGGCTGACATCCGCACCGCGATCGCGAAAGGAAAAGGCTTCATCCATTTTCACCATACGGCTTACAACATCGCGTCGGTCTATGCTCTACTCGGCCAGCCGCAACGCGCGATGTATTGGCTGCGTCAAGCAGCGGAGGGCGGCTGGCCCTGTTACCCCTACTTCGCGAGAGATCCCAATCTCGACCGCATCCGCAACGATCCAGAATTCGTCGCGTTCATGAAACAACTCAAAGCGCAATGGGAGCGGGAGCAGGAGACTCTGTGAGAACCGGAGGAGTTATGCGCATTCATGCAGTCGCACTGCTGACGGCTGGCGTCGCACTCGTGGTACTGCCCAGGCAATCGTTCGCCCAAGGCTGAGTCCCTATCCGATTCACAACCCCCAGTTTGGGGGGACATGGAGAATCGCAGTCCAAGGGTCTCCGGGCCCATGACTGGCAGATCGCCGTCGACTACCGCTACCTTCATGCCGACCGGTTCTATTTTGGAAGCCAGGCGACGACGCCCCCGCAGTTCTTTGGTCAGCCGCTGATCATCAACGTTCATTCCGCAAACATCAACGTGACCTATGCGGCGACCGATCGCGTGAGTCTGCGGCTCACCGTGCCCGTCTCAAACGGAACCCAATCGCGATTCTACCTAGATTCGGCGCGGCACGTCGCTCGGGCCGGCGGAATCGGCGACATCGGACTTGTCGGCACGACCTGGTTACTCGATCCCGGTGCGCACACGAAAGCCAACGTCGCCCTCGGCGTGGGCGTCAAAATACCCACGGGCAACAACAAATACATGGCGACCTACTTTCTCCAAGGCGGGAGCTCGCTCCAGTTTCCGGTCGATCAATCGATCGAGCTCGGCGACGGCGGCTGGGGCTTGATTCTGCAAGGTCAGGCATTTCGACGGATGACCACCAGCATGTTCGCATACTTCACGGGATCCTATCTCGTGAGCCCGCGCGATCAAACCGACGTGACGAGGGCGCCGCCCAGCGAGAAGAACGCCACTGTGCGAATATCGGTGCCCGATGTCTACACGGCACGCCTCGGCGCAGCGTATAGCGTGTTGCCGGAGCAGGGTCTGTCGGTCAGTCTCGGCGCCCGTATCGACGGCATCCCGTATCATGATCTCATCGGTAGGAGCGACGGCTTCCGGCGACCCAGTTATATCGTGTTCGTCGACCCGAGCGTCGCGTTCGAATGGGGCCGGGGTAGCTGGACGCTCAGTACGCCGATCCGGGTCCACTCCCGTCTCGCTACGCGATCCATGAGCATGGCGTCCGGCGGCACGATCGGCGCCGGGGACCTCGCGGGGTTCCTGTTCTTCGTGGGGTACGCGCGCCGGTTCTGAGCACACCTCGGGCAGCCGGTGGTACCGAGGGCTGGGGCCGGCTGCCCTGCTGCGTGTTTGCTGCAACTCACTTCTCGTCACGCTGCGCTATTTCGTCGGCCCCGTCCCGCGCCGTGAGCAAGTAGCGCCACGCGGCCAGCAGGACGGGCGTGCCGTCCGGCCCGAGGGGCGTGTTCAAGTCGTTGGAAGGAGCGCCATGTGCATTAGTGCCGACGAACCCGCCCTGCGGCGTGAGATCGGTGACGAGTGTGTGAGTCCCGTCGTAGGGAGGGCTATTGGTCTCGGGAGTCGCCGGCGCACCGAACACGCCAAGGCCCAACGAATCCCATCCGGCGCGAATCGGGCGATAGAACCCATCGCGGTCGTGCGCGATGCCGTAGTAGCGCTCGACCGGCGTTACATGGGTTGCGACCCACGAGGGCGCTTCGCTGTGAATGCTGTCGGTCACGGAGGAGAACAGCACGACGCGGGCAACCAACCGTATCTTCGCGATCATCGCCGCGTTCCCGCCGCCCTGTGAGTGACCGCCAACGGCGATCTGCGACCACTTCGGCTGGTCTCGGAGTAGGAACCTGTCCCACCCTTCGTCGGGATATTGTCGCGCGAGATACTGGAGCAGCCTGGTGAGTCGGTTGTCGATGCTGTTCGGAACGGTGACGTTCAGGAACGAGACTCGGTCGCTGCCATCGATGATCTCGAGGCGCGCATTCTCGTAACAGGCGCTGGGATCAGCGGTGGTCGGGCACGCTTTCGCCAGCCCTCCACCGGTAGGGTACATGAGACCGATGACGTGATAGCCGAGTCGTGCCGCCTCTTGCTGCACAAGCTGGAAGATCGACGGGTTCTGTCCGGTGCCCGGCAGGAACACGAAGAGCTTGTGGTTCGACTTCGCCGCGGTGTCAAGCCAGACATAGTGATTATCCAGTGCCTTGTCGATCTCGGGGTCGGTCGCCTGAGGAGCGACGACGTGTTGCACCAGCGGAGCGGACGACTCCACGAATGCCTCGAACGTCGGTGAGAGCCTCGACGACTCCGGACCCGAGGGTGCTTTCTCCAACTCGCAGCCGAGCGCCATAACTGCCAGCGCGATCGCCGCTGAGTACCTTCTGCGTGCCTTCATTGTAGACCTCCCTTAGGTGTGATTGCAGCGCCATCGGTTGACGGCTAGGTTCTGCGGCGCGGAGCCATCCTAAGGCGGTCGCGTTACGTTCTTGTGCTGCCATCGTTACGGCCACTGTAACGGGTCTCGATGATTGAGCTGCGGATGCTCGGGAGGGTGAGTCTCATCAACCCTAACGCGCACGACGTGCAGAGCCTCCTCGGTCAACCGCGTCGCCTCGCCCTCCTCGCCTACCTCGCCACGCCTCCGCCGGGAATGCATCGCCGTGATAACCTGCTGGCGCTCTTCTGGCCGGAGCTCGATCAGGCGCACGCGCGCAACGCGCTGCGCCAAGCCCTCCACGTACTCCGTCGTGCCCTGGGTACGAGCGCCGTCACCAGCCACGGCGACGAAGAGGTGGGACTCGACTTCGAGCAGGTCTGGTGCGACGTCGCGGCGTTCGAGCGCGCAATCGCAGACGGGCAGCTGCGCGATGCAATCGAGTTGTATCGCGGCGATCTGCTCGAAGGCTTCTTCATCTCGGACGCGCCAGAGTTCGAGCGCTGGCTCGAAACGGAGCGTGACCGCCTGCGGTCAACGGCGGTAGGAGCAGCGCGGGCGTTGGCCGAGCGAGCAACGGAGGAAGGGGACGCGAATTCCGCCGCAGAGTGGGCGAGGCGCGGGCTGCGGCTCGCACCGCTCGACGAAGGCCTCATACAGCGGCTGATCGAAGCCCTTGACCGACTGGGCGACCGCGCGGGCGCCGTGCGAGCCTACGACGATTTCGCCCGGCGGCTCGGTCAAGAACTCGAAGTGCGGCCCTCCGCCGAGACCCAGGCGTTGCTAGCCGCGGTGCGGTCGCGCGTGCAGGCGGCGTCACCCGCCGCGCCGCCCGAGGCGCATTCACCGCCTCCGCCGGCGGCCGTCTCTTCGAAGCGCCGGTGGGGGAGGCTCGCAGTAAGTGTGGGCCTCTCGGCAGCAGCGGCCCTGGTCCTGCTTGTCGAGTTCAGCGTCGGAGGTCAGCGGGGAGGTTCACATCCCCCGACCCGACCCTCCCGGAACGCCAAGGCGTACGATTTGTACCTGCGTGCGAACATGCTCGTCAACCAGCGTCAGAATCGAGAGAACGACTCGGTCGCGATCACGCTGTTCGAGCGCATCGTAGCGCTGGACCCGGGGTTTGCTGCGGCGCAAGCCGGGCTGGCGCGCGCCTATGCGCTGCGGGTGAGCGAATTCGCTCCGGGGGACACGGCGGCGCTGCAACGAGCCCAGGTGGCCGCAGAGAAAGCACTTCGCCTCGACCCGAATCTCGCGGAGGCCCACCACGCACAGGCCCGCCTATTGTGGGGGCCTTCAAACCACTTCTTCCATGAGCGAGCGATCGCGGAAGACCGGCGCGCTTTGAGCCTCGACTCGAACATGGATCGTGCGCATCAGCATCTGGGGAATGTCTACCTGCACATCGGACTGCTCGACGAAGCGATTGTCGAGCTTCAGAGAGCGCTCGCGATCTCGCCCCGCGAGGACAACGCCTTGCGACGCATCGCCGAGGCGCGCGCGTATCAAGGGCATTATGACGACGCCTTGGGAATCCTCAGCCAGGTAGACCCTGAGGCCAACCCGCCATACTGGTACTACGAGATGGCAATCGTGCTGCTCCATTTGGGTCGGAGCGACTCGGCGTTCGCACTGATACAGAGCTACTTGCATGCGCATCCCGAGGACCGAGGCGGCGTCGTGACGAGTGCGCGCGCCGTCTCATTCGCCCTGGCAGGCGATGCTCGTCGCGCGGAACAGGACATCCAGGCTGCCGTTCAGAACGGGAAGGGATTTATTCACTTTCATCACGCGGCGTACCACATCGCTTTGACTTACGCGCTGCTCGACCAGCCTGATTCCGCCGTCCACTGGCTCCGACGTGTGGCCGACGGCGGCATGCCCTGTTATCCGTTATTCGCGAGTGACCCTTTCTTGAACAACATCCGACACAATCGGGGATTCGTGGGCTTCCTTCGTGAGCAAAGGGATCAGTGGGAGCGATTCCGGACGACGCTCTAGAGCGTCACCGCCGCCATCGTCTGCGTCACCCCGTCGGCTGATTTCTTCAGCGCGCTCTTCTCGTCGGCCGTCAGCTCGACTTCGATGATCTTCTCCAGCCCATTCTTGCCGAGCTTACACGGCACGCCGCAGTACATCCCGGACAGCCCGTACTCGCCCTGGAGCCAGGCGGCGCACGGCAGCAGGCGCTTCTGGTCGAGCACGATCGATTCGACCATCTGCACCACTGCGGACGACGGCGCGTAGTACGCCGAGCCCGTCTTCAGGAATGCGACGATCTCGGCGCCGCCGTTGCGTGTGCGATCGACGATCTTGTCAAGCTTCGCCTTGTCGAGGAGCTGCGTGACGGGAATCCCCGAGACGGTCGTGTAGGAGACGAGCGGCACCATCGTGTCGCCATGCCCGCCGAGCACCATCGCCTGGATGTCCCGCACGGAGACGTCGAGCGCTTCCGCCAGGAAGGCACGGTACCGCGCGGTGTCGAGCACCCCAGCCATGCCGATCACGCGCTCGCGCGAGAATCCGGTGACCTGTTTGGTGACCCAGCACATCACGTCGAGCGGATTGGAAACGACGACGACGATCGCCTTGGGGCAGTTTTGCTTGATCTGCTGCGAGACCTGCTTGACGATATCGGCGTTGGTGCGCACCAGGTCGTCCCGGCTCATCCCCGGCTTGCGGGCGATGCCGGCGGTGACGACGACCAGCTCGGAGCCTGCCGCGGGGCCGTAGTCATTCGCGCCGATGATGCGTGTATCGAAGCCTTCAATCGGCGCGGACTCGTATTGGTCGAGCGCTTTGCCTTGCGGGACGCCCTCGATGACATCGACGAGGACGACGGTACGGGCGAGCTCTTTCTCAGCGAGGCGTTGGGCGGTGGTGGCGCCGACGTTGCCAGCGCCGACGACGGTGATCTTACTAAGCATGGTGCGGGAAACTTAGGGACGCCGGGAGCGGCGGGCAATCACAGCTTCGAGTCGGCGACTCTCGCGTTCTCCGCGATTATTGTTGCTTCGAGTGCGGTCAACGTCCCGTCGCTTAAGGCAGCTTGGGCGCGTTGCCGCAGGGCTGCGAGAACACTATGAGCGGCGTTCGTCCTCCCGGCGGCGACGTGACGTTGCGCATCGGTCGTCAGGCTCTGCATCGACGTGCAGGTCCCCTGGCGCGCACCGGAGGCTCCCTGGCAGATCCCTTCAATGACCTGGGCCAACTGGGCCAGCACGTCCGTCGCTGACGCGGCAGCCATCCGCGGCTCGAGCTCAGCAGCGGCAGCGAGCAATCGATTCCTGATTACGGGATCCGCCATCGTGTCTGCGATTTGGCGCAGCGGCGCAAGAAGGGTGATGAGCGATGCCGTGCGGGCGGCGCGCGCCGCGGGGATCGGATATGCGGGCA
>Ga0209056_10008137_pt1 | contig 10768 bp, 8 predicted proteins | sample GraSoiAngelo_114_FD_185876 | JGI IMG/M metagenome (GOLD analysis project Ga0209056, IMG submission 185876) | Grasslands soil microbial communities from the Angelo Coastal Reserve, California, USA - 14_0903_13_40cm (SPAdes) (version 2) | ecosystem: Environmental > Terrestrial > Soil > Grasslands ...
AGGGCGGGAAGTTCTTGATTGAGCCCGGTGGCCAAGTCGCTTCAAAGGACTAATACCAATGTCGGTCCGAAAATTCGCCGCGGATAAATTGCTGTGGGAAACGCTGGGACGTTGGAAACGTTCAAGCCCTGAATTGGATCGCATTCAATTCCTGAAGACCGTGCCATTCTTCGACCGACTCTCGAATCGCCAGCTCAAACGTGTCTTCGATATCATGTTTGAACGCACCTATGAGACCGAAGAGTTAATCTTTGAAGAGGGACAACCGGGAGCTGCGCTCTTTTTAATTTTAAATGGCAAAATTGCGATAGAAATTTCCCGCGACACCAGAACGACGCGTCTGGCTGTTTTGGAAAGAGGTGCCTTTTTTGGTGAGATGGCACTGCTGGACGACACGCCGCGTTCCGCCAACGCGCGAGCTTTGGAACCGACTCGGACGCTGGCGCTTTATCGGAACGACCTTAACGGACTGATGGATCGGCATGCGCGAACCGCCTGCCAAATTTATCGTTCGCTTGCGTCGATGATCGGCGATCGCCTTCGTTCGACCAATGAATTGGTGCAGATGAAAATTTCTGGCGACACGGACGCCTTAGAATGAGCAATCGTCAGAATTTCGAAGAGAAAGAACGAGAACGGAAGGTTCGGCGCAAAATTTTTTATCTGACATTTGGAACATTGGCCTTGATTTCCGGCGGCTTTCTAATCTGGAAATTGAGCATTCTCATTCTACCGATCATAGTCGGCGGCTTATTGGCCTTCGTGTTCCGTCCGGTGAAGGATCGCTTTAGAAGCCGATGGCTGCCTCACGAGATTCAGGTCCTTTGTTCCTTCGCAGCCATTGGTGTTGTCCTTTTCTTCGCCTTCAATACTTTTCGCAAACACATTCCCGACGAAGAGCAGAAGCTGGAATTCAAGGTCCGCTTGAAATACAAACTAAATGACAGATACCGGCAGCTGGTGGCGAAATCGCCGGAGGGAAAATCAAACGGAGTGGCGGCGCTGCTTGAAAAGGAACTTGGCCCGCTCATGGACAAGATCAATCAGGTGCTCGCACTTAACGCGGAGGAACGCAATCTGTTCCTGAAATACGCTGCCGGATACAACGGCAAACCTCCGATTCAAAGTAAGTTTGTTGATTACTTTCGAGCGAACCAAACAACCGGAAAATATGTAATTCCCGAAGAGACTGCTATGGGTGCGGCTTCGCCTGCGGCTCCGGCTGCGCCTGCTACGACTCAACCTCCAGCTGCAGAGGAAGGCACGAGTCTGGAGAGTAAATTTTCCGCGTGGATTTTGGCACCGTTAATTTTTCTCTTTCTCGGTTTCGATAACGGACAGATACGCCGCTTCTTTATTAGCCTGGTCCCGAATCGCTACTTCGAGTTGTCGCTCACGGTCCTCGACAGACTCGATGACGCTATCGGCAGCTATTTGCGCGGGACATTGATAGAATGTTTTCTGGTGGGCCTGATTCTTGCACTCGGATTAATCCTCCTTGGGATTCCGCTGGGGATCGCTGTGGCCATTGGCGTAGTTTCCGGACTTCTCAACGCCATTCCGTTTCTGGGCGCGGTGATCGCTCTGGTGATCGGTGTTAGTTATGCGCTGATCGCAGAGGACGTGAGACCGCTAATTCCCGGCCTGAATCCGAATGACCTAGCGCTGTACGTAGTGGTCCTGGTCGTAATCGCGCACGTGCTGGACGATGTTGTCTTTCAGCCCTTTGTCCTGGGTGGCGCGGTGAACGTTCATCCACTGGTGGTTGTCATTGCAATCATCGCCGGCTCTCTCATTATGGGTCTATGGGGCATGTTGTTCGCTATTCCAACGGTGGTCGTCGTCAAAACTGCGGTCGAGACCTTCTTCAAAGAACTCAAAGATTATCGCATTATTTGATACAGGCTTTCCGGCCTCGACAACGCACGTCAAGCGCTGCCGAGGTTCATCTGGTTTTTTCGTGTTTGAGATTTCGAGCTTGAAATTTGTCTGGGATTTGCGTTTTGGGATTTGGACATGGCTATCTCACCGCGCCTGATCAGTCTCAATTTTGGGTCCCAGACCATTGGTTTGGCAGAGTTCCGCATCCAGGCTCACGGCGGCCTGGTATTGCTGGATTATCGTTTGCGGGAGGCGCCGCTCGATCCTGCGACTGGCCAACGTCGCGAGGCCCACACCGCATTGCACGAAACAGCCGTCGCGTTGCGCGAAATGATGAGCGAGCTGCATATCAAACATGGCTCGGTGAATTGCGCGTTGCCCGCGCAATCGGTTTTTGCGCGTTTTGTTAAACTGCCATCGCTTGAACACGAAAAGTTGGAGAAGGTCATCGCGTTCGAGGCGCAACAAAATGTACCGTTCCCAATCGACGACGTGGTTTGGGATTATCAGGTGGTCGGAGGCGGGTTAGACGAGCAAATTCAAGTAATCCTGGTCGCGATTAAGCACGATCTACTCGATGGAATTAACGGCGCGGTGGAAGAAACTGGGCTGCTTACTTCCACTATCGATGTGGCGCCGATGGCACTCTACAATGCATTTCGCTATAGCTACCCGAACATCAACGACTGCGCGTTGCTCGTGGATATCGGGGCGCGCACAACCAATGTTCTCTTTATCGAGCCTCGAAGAATTTTCTCTCGCAGTCTTCCCATTGGCGGTAGTTCGATCACCGGAGCAATTGCCAAGGAATTTGGCGAATCCTTCGAGGCGGCGGAAACTCGCAAAAAGCGAGACGGCTTTGTAAGTCTGGGAGGCGCTTACGCCGATCCCTCAGACCACGACGTTGCCCGCGTCTCGAAGCTCGCGCGCAGCACCATGACCCGACTGCACGCGGAGTTGATGCGTTCGATCAGTCATTATCGGGCACAACAAGGGGGAAGTCGGCCGGACCGCATCTTTCTTTGCGGCGGAGCCGCGGGTATGCCCTACATGCGCGAGTTTTTTCACGAGAAATTCCAGTTGCCGATCGAGTTTCTCAATCCGCTTCGAAACGTAGCTGTATCAGAAGCAGCCTCGGCGTCAGGTGTCGCACACTCGGCGCATCTGGTTGGCGAATTAGTTGGCCTGGCGCTGCGCAGCGTGACGGCATGTCCGATGGAATTAAGCCTGCTTCCGGCAAGCGTTGTTCGAAGGCAGGAATTGGAACGGCGTCGGCCATTTTTCATTGCGGCGGCCGTATGCGTGGTTCTCGCCATGCTAGGCTGGTCGTTGTATTACACGCGAGCCGCGCAGGTAACGCGCGAGACCGCCGAGTTGATCCAGCAAAAGAATGCCTCCATGCGAGGAGCGGAAGCGCAGCTTGATAAACTCAAAAAGCAGATCACCTCACTCGACAGCGTCGCTACTCCGCTTATTAGCGCAGTCAATGATCGCGACTTCTGGCCGCAAATTCTTGACGATTTAAATTCGCGTCTTCCTGAGGCTGACATCTGGATCACCGAGCTCGGAGCGACTTCTGGTGGAAAACTTCTGGGCGCAGGTGAAAAACGTGCCGGAGAAATTGCGCCTGTGCCTCCTCAACCGGCTTCTGGAGCGGCGGCGAAAACTGTGGCCGCCGGCGCGAAGTCAATCGATGGCATCCTGGTGCGCGGTCTTTACCTTTATAATCCGAAACAACAGGAGATTGTCGTCGATTATTTGCGCAATCTGGCGAGCTCGCCGTTTTTCGTTGTTGATCCAAAAACTCCTGAGCGGGTAATCAAGTCGAACTCCGTGCCAAACGACACAGAATGGGCGTTCCCTTACGAGCTCCAGCTCACACTGCGCAAGCCGGTGAAATTGCCATGAAAGTCAACCACGGATTGCTAACCACGAATGGACACGAATAGGCACGAATTGGGGGAGCAGAGGAGAGAACCACGGATGTCACGGATGTGTGCACAACCCGTACAATTATTCGTGTTCATTGGTGTTCATTCGTGGTTAAAATTTTTGGCTATGGCTTCACTGAGCGGTGTAATTCGCCTGCCACGCGGTAGCCTTGGCGGAGGCGAGCGGTTAATGCCATGAAGTTGTGGTTTCAACAAAATAGGGCGCTCGGGACACTTCTGATTGTGTTTGGAATCGGCGCGTTATTTGCCGGAGTTCTTCTTTATTGGAGATGGACGACCTGGAGCGATGCCAAGCAAACGTTTGATCAGGCGGCAGCGGAGAGGAATCGTCTCCAGCAGCTAGATCCTTTTCCCAATGACGTGAATTATCGAAGACTACAGGGTTACCTCGATCGATACAGCACTGCGCTGAACAAATTCAAAGACGAACTAAAAAACGGCGTCGTCCCGGCGCCGCCGCTCGCGCCTAACGAATTTCAATCGCGTCTGCGTCTGGCGACAGTTGCCACGGTTAACAGAGCACAGACTAACAATGTAAAACTTCCGGATAAATTTGAGCTGGGCTTTGATGAGTTCGCCACAGGGTTGCCCGACACAGCTGCGGCGGCACTCCTTGGGCAGGAGCTTTCTCAAGTCCAGATGCTCATGAACATTCTACTGGACGCCAAGGTGGACAGCGTGATTTCCCTTCATCGCGCGCCGTTACCTGAGGAACGGAAGTCTTTGTCGACTCCGACGCCATCTCCAGCCGCCGGACGAACGGCGGCCAAAACAAGCACGCCGCCGCCGACAGCACTGCAGCGGAACATTGTCGATGTGACCTTTAAAGCTACGCCTGCTGCCGCGCGCAAGGTCTTGAACGAAATCGCAAATTCCAGCGGACAATTTTTCATTATTCGCACCCTGTATGTGCATAACGAAAAGGACAAAGGCCCTCCGCGGCAAAGAACCGAGCCGACTCCGCCTCAAGCACCGCAAACGGCTTCGCCTCAGCCGGGTGCAGCCGCGCCGCTAAGTTTCATCGTGGGCAATGAGCACATCGAAGTCTCGGCCACGATCGAAATGCTGAGATTTGGATCTTAACAACGAATCAAGCGTTTCAAATTCAACCACGGATAACACGGATGAGAAATGATTCATGAAGAGTTAAGCCGTGAAATAACCCCGAATGCTTTCGGGGTGGAAGTTCTTAACGGGTTAAAACCGGGACTAGACGAAAAGCTCTACGAACGCGCAATGATCATTCCCGATTTGATTGTCGATGACGTGGTGATCGTGGATCCCAAAGTGGTTTCCTGCTTCTCCGAGACGCATCTCGCCCAAATCATCGGATATCTAAACATCACCCGACTGGACCTGGCCCTTCTCATTAATTTCAAGAATGCCCGCCTTGAATGGAAACGCGTGCTGCGCCCGCGAGAACCCGACGAGCACAATGCTCCTGATCTTCATGCCTGAGTCTTCTTATCCGTGGTATCCGTGTAATCCGTGGTTCTTGATGCTTTTCTTCCTGTCTAATCGTGTTCATTTATGGTTAATGGTTAGCCATGGCGAAGACCGACTGGCTTAAGACGCATTACGATCGGGCCGCGCTTATTGCCGCTGGGATAATCCTTTTCCTGTCAGCCCTCTCCATTTGGTGGAACGCCATTCAGTTTGGGAATCGTCTGGTGGCGCAGCCCGGACCGCCGCCAAAAAATGCGTCACCGCCGCCTGTAGCAACGGAGCTCGATCGCGCCGCGGAGCGTCTTCAGCATCCTTCGCAATGGAAATCCAGTACTCGCTCCGGACTTTTTGTTCCGGAAAAACATTTCATCGGCGCTAATGGATTTCCCGCGACACTCAAGAACACGCAGGTCCATGCGCCTGTCCCCAATGATTGGTTCGAGAAATTTGGTCTACCGATCCAGGACGCCGATGTTCTCGAGCAAGATCCCGACACCGACGGATTCACAAATTTGGACGAGTGGCAGGGAGGCACCGACCCAACGAATAAGGATTCGCATCCGGATTATCTAACAAAATTACATCTGGTGTCCGCCAAGGAAGAGCCGTTCCCATTCATTTTTTCATCCTGGGTCGGCGGGACCTTTGCGCTTAACACGATTGATCAAAGCGAACCGACGCAATTTTTAAAGGTAGGCGACGTCATCCGTGGCACTGACTTTAAGATCGTTAAGTTCACCGAAAAACACGAACGGGATCAATACGGTACTAAGGTTGATGTTTCAGAATTGCTCCTCGAACACAAAGTCACCCATGTACAGGTGACGTTGGTAAAGGAAAAAGTCGCTACCTCGCCGCAATCCGTGGCCACTTTCGTCTATGCCTGGGGCGGCCGCCGGGAATTCGAAGTGAGAAAAGACCAAGAATTTTCCTTGAAACCCGTAGAAGAGATCAATTACAAGCTGGTTGATGTGCAACCAAACAAAGCCGTGATCGTGAATACGCAAAAACCAAATGCGCGGATCGAGATCGGTTTTGGGCCACCTTAACTCCTATGAAAATCGCTCTCCATAACTCCTCCTATGAAAATCCCTGCTCTTCCTGAAGAAAGGTCACTCTCCAGAGCTTCGCACAGCGAAGCGGCTACAACCGTAGCCACCGCCCTGTGGGCGGTTCCTCGGGTGCTAACATGTCTTCCCGTTGCGATTGCCATGTGCATCTCGCTGTTATGCGCAAGCAGCTTTGCGCAAACCCCGGATAGCGTTGCCGAGCGCGAAGTGCACAGGCGTCAGACCGGCATATCGCAAGGCGAAGCGGCCCTGGCGCGGGGGCAGGCAGCGATGAAAGCAAAAGACTATGCAGTCGCGCACGAAGAATTCAGAACTGCGGTTATGTCTCTGCCCGACGCAGTCGTGTCCGGAAAAGCGCACGACGAAGCGGTCGAAGGTTTTTGCAAAAGCGGCGTCGTGTTGGCAGAGGCCCGCATCGCTGAGGGAAGATATGCCGATGCCGAGGCGATCCTTAGCGAAGTTTTAAGTGATCGCTACGATTCCAAATGTCGTGCGGCCCAGGAACTCTATGCGCATTTGCGGCAGCCCGGTTATTTCAACAAAACGATGAGCCCACCGTTCATCGAGAAGGTCGAGCAAGTGAAACAACTGCTCACTGAAGCGGACGGTTTTTACCAGTCTGGCCGGTACGATCTGGCAATGAAGCGATATGACCAGGTGCTCGCTCTCGATCCGTACAACACTGCGGCGCGCAAAGGCCAGGAAAAAATCAATAACACCAAGTACAAGTACGGCGAAGAAGCGTATAACGAAACACGATCCCGTCAGTTGTGGCAGGTGGAAAAAGGCTGGGAACAACCCATCCGCCGCTATGGTGCAGCCGGCGAGCCGGCCAAGTTTGGCATTCTGAAAAATTTGACCGACACAGCCAGAATAAACAACAAGCTAAACACAATAATTATTCCGCGTGTTGAATTTCGCGACGCTACTCTTCGCGAGGCGGTCAATTTTCTCCGGGAACAAGCGGTCGAGAACGATCCTGCCACTGAAGGAGAGAGAGGCATCAATATTGTATTACCTTCTTCCGTAGGGGTTCAACGCCCGCCGCCCCCGCCCGCAGGCGCTTCTCCAGCACCTGCAGGCGCTGCTGCTGCGCCTGGTACAGCTCCGGGTGGCACGCCTCCCGTTGGCGCTGGTCAGGCAGTCGCTCAACTACCGGCGCCTCCAGCGGAGAGGGGGAGCATAACGCTTGAGTTGAACCATATTCCGCTCGGGGAAGCGCTGCGCTACATCGCAAATCAGGCTGGGTTGAAGGTAAAAGTCGAACCGTATGCCGTTTCCCTTGTCCCCAGAACTGAACAGAGCGGTGATCTTCTCGTGAAGAGGTATCACGTCCCGCCGGAGTTCTTCGGCGGCCCGCTTGATGTGGGTTACTATCTCGAATCTGGCGGGGCTGGCGGCCAGACGGCGGCGGGTGGGTCGGCACAGCCTGCGCCCGTCGCTGAGAACATTATACAGAAGGAGGCAGTGAGTTACCAGACGGCCTCAGGAACGGGGACCGGTGCGGGAGCTACGAGTCAGTCAAATCTCGTGCAGGGGACTAGCACTACAAGGCAACGCTTATCGAACGACCGTCAACTCGTTGGTCGAGCCGACGCCAAAACGATGTTGCAAAGTATGGGCGTTCAATTTCCCGTCATTACTCTGCCAGATGGCCGCGCCGATACCGCCAGCGCGACCTTCTGGCCGCACACCGGTGTTCTGATCGTTCGCAACACGCAAGATAATCTGGATATGGTCGATGCCTTAGTCGATCAGGCAAACCTTTCGCAGCCCAAGCAAGTGGAAATCGAATCGAAGTTTATCGAGGTCACCCAAAACAATCTCAAGGAACTCGGCTTCGACTGGCTGCTTGGGCCATTCAAGGTTGGCAACAAGGGAGCCTTCGGATCGGGCGGAACGTCGGCAAATTCGGCAGCAGCTAATCCCGCTAATTTCCCTTTTGTAGATCCTGTGACCCAACAGGCTATTGGTCAATTTCCAGTGACCGGCGGGAATCGCAGCGGGAGTTTGGCGATCAGTGCCAATGCTCTCGACGCACTACTGTTTCCTGGCGCGAGTGGCGTGGCACCGGGAATCTTTGGGTTGGCGGGCGTTTTCACCGATCCGCAATTCCAAGTCGTTATTCGGGCGCTGAACCAGAAGAAAGGTGTCGATCTTCTCTCAGCGCCGAAGGTGACCACAAAAAGCGGGCAGCGCGCGATTATCGAAGTGGTAAGAGAATTTCGTTACCCGAAATCATTCACGCCGCCGCAGGTTCCGTCGATTGGCAGTACCACGAGCGTCGCTAACCAGGTAGTCCCCGTCGTGGTCACACCGACAACGCCCCAAGATTGGGAGACGCGCAACACAGGCGTAACCTTGGAAGTAGAACCGGTAGTGGGAGAGGACGCGACAACGATCGATTTGAACCTCGTTCCGCAGGTTGTCGAGTTTGAAGGCTTCATTAACTACGGGAGCCCAATAAATGCGGTAGGCGTCAACACAATCGGTGGTGCGATATCAACGTCCGTACCAATTGTACTCACCCAAAACGTGATTAACCAGCCGGTGTTCAGCACTCGCAAAGTGACAACGAGTGTCAGCGTCTATGATGGCCAAACAGTCGTGCTTGGCGGTTTGATGCGGGAGGATGTTCAGAAGACCGAAGATAAGACGCCCATCATTGGCGATATTCCATTAGTTGGGCGTCTCTTCCGTACCAATGTTGATCAGCACATCAAACGCAACTTGGTCATCTTCGTCACCGCGCGCGTGATCACCCCGGCTGGCCTGGCATTCAACAATGAGGAAGAAGAGGAGGAAGGGTTGCTACCGCCAGCTTTGCCCGAAGTGCCGGCGTACAAGAAGTAGGGCTTCGCCCGTGGTTAAGAGGTTAAAAGTTGAAGGCTTGAAGCGTTAAGGCGGATCAGGTTGTTTTGCGCGAGGCGCTTTAGAGTGCGACTGTGTTCTACCGCTTCGGTCACAAGGCAAGCCGCTCGGTATTCATCCTGTCCAAATGGATGTCACGAGTAACGATGGGGATCCGGTGTTGTCGGGCGAGGGCGGCAATCCATGCATCGTTGGCGGGAATTGGGGAGCCGCTTGCCTTCAATTCTGATCGGATTGAAGGCGTAATAAACGGATATCTGCTTGGCGGACGCGGGAGTCGTTCTCTTCATAGATCGCCAACGTGAGTTATTGTTGGTTCACTGTCATTCTTGAATGGTATTGCCCGACCAGGTCCAGCCGACTGGGAGTGTTGGGCCGTAGACGCCGAAGACGTAGACATTATTGTTCATATACCAGATTGCTGTTTGTCGACTGGCCGGATTGTAAAGCAGATAATCCGGATGTCCGTTACTGTTAAAGTCGGCCGTACCCACTAACGCCCACCCACTGGGAATGGTCGGCCCATAGGCGCCTCTGAGGAATGTTCGTCCTGATAGGTACCAGATCGCCGTTTGGTGATTACTGGAATTGAACAACAAATAATCTTGATGACCTTCGCGATCAAAATCTGCTGCTCCCACCAAGCTCCAGTCGACCGGAAGAGTTGGCCCGTAGCCGCCGCCGACATAAGCGTTGTTGTTCAGATACCAGATCGCTGTTTGATCAGTCGTCGCATTGAACAGCACATAATCCGGAAAACCGTCGCCGTTAAAGTCGGCCGTCTCAATCAATTCCCAGCCACTGGGAAGAGTCGGCCCGTAGCGGCCGCCGACGTAAACGTTGTTGTTCAGATACCAGATCGCTGTTTGATCGGTACCGGGATTAAATAGCGCGTAATCTGGATGCAGGTCGCGATTGAAATTAGCCACACCGTCCAGGCTCCAGCCAGCTCTAATGCTTGGACCTAGTGCGCCACTAATAAAAACGTTGTTGTTTAGATACCAGATCGCTGTTTGGAGGGTGCTGGCGTTTTGAAGCACATAGTCCGGGCGTCGATCGCCGTTAAAGTCGCCTACGGTAGCCCGGCGAGCCAATGGAGGTGTTGGCGTGGGCGTAGGCGTAGGCACCGTGCAGGTCGGGCAGTTGAATTGAATCCGATCGAAATCCGGCGCCCAGTCACCAACGATCGGATTGTAGAACTCAAGCGTGTTGCAGCCGGTGTTCAAAGTGACCGTTATCTGTTTTGACCCCACAGTCTGAAACGAGCCAGTGGACGGAAAGCTCACAGGCATTCCTTGACCGCCGTTCACGCTCAGAAGGGCGTAGCGCACCGCGTCTCCGTTGGTGTAGCAGATCGTCACAGTGTAATTGTCCGTTGCGACGACACCAACATCGTTGAACTGGAGAGTACCATCGTTGCTACCCACGTAGCCTACCTTCAATCCATCGGAGCATGTCGGGCAGCTTAGAATAAAGGCGCTTCCACCCAGCGTGTTGTTGTCCGACTCCGCTTCATACGATACACACACTCCCGGGGTCGGCCTCGCG
>Ga0209056_10008138_pt1 | contig 10768 bp, 13 predicted proteins | sample GraSoiAngelo_114_FD_185876 | JGI IMG/M metagenome (GOLD analysis project Ga0209056, IMG submission 185876) | Grasslands soil microbial communities from the Angelo Coastal Reserve, California, USA - 14_0903_13_40cm (SPAdes) (version 2) | ecosystem: Environmental > Terrestrial > Soil > Grasslands...
GGTCCAGCTGTTGGAGCTTGTCCTTGAGTTGCTGCAGGTCTGGCGTCTGTGTGTCCTGCGATTGTGCCTGCGTCCAAATTGCGCAAAAAGCGAGCGTCACCAGGGTCAAGCTTGCGATTCTTATCCATTGGTTCAGACAGAGCGATTTCATAGTGTCTCCGCCACTTACAGAGCAAGGTACCAGATGCCACGGCAGACGAAAACTGTCACTTTTGTCAGTGAGAACAGCGCTGCTTGTTCCGTTAGCATTCGCATGTAAGCTCCAATCAGGTGCGCTCTCTGGATCCTGTCCCAAGAGTTGCACCTAAGCCTCCGAAGAAAAATGCAAAGTAATCGAAAGCAGACACAACCTATGCTTCGGTCGCTGTCAACCGGTCAGGAAGGCACTCAAGTAATGAAGATACTGGGGTTTTCAGCTCCTGTTCTCCTCAAATGCATTGCGCTAATCGCAGTTCTAGTGGTATTTGCCTGTCCCTTGTTCGGGAAGCGAAAGGATGATGTGGTCATCATGAAAAATGGCGACACGTTTACCGGTGAGATCAAGGGCCTGCAGCATGGAGAGCTTATTTTTAAATCCGATTACATGAAGGATTCAGTCCATCTTGACTGGGCGCAGGTGCAGACTTTGCAGAGCAAGGATATCTATATCGTCGGACTGAGCAACGGGGAGCGTTTGACCGGGATGATTAACAAACCAGCAACTCCGCGTGATCGCACTAAAAATGTTCGGGTTGTCGCCGAGGAATCAACCGTTGAGGTTAAACCCTTGGAAGTTATAGCCATCGAGCAAAGGGAAGGAAGTTTCTGGAACCAGTTAACCGGCTCCATCAACTACGGGTTCAGCTTCGCGAGCGGCAGCAATTCCACAAACTCGTCATTGGGTGCAGATGCTGCTTTTGATACTGCCAAGAACTCAGTGCAGCTCGCCACCAGTTCGCAATTTGATTCGCAAGCCAACAGCAAGAACACTAACCGCCTTACCTTCGATTCGCGGTACGGAAGGTCACTCACCAACAAATGGATTGCCGCTGGACTGTTCGGCCTGCTGAAGAGTAACCAACAGGATTTGAAACTGCGTTCCACCTACGGCGGTGGTTTCGGCCGGAGACTGCTGCGGACCGACAAGACATCATTGATAGCAATTGCTGGTGCTGCCTATAGCCATGAGAGCTACGTTCCACAGCCTGGTGCTGAACCGGTCCGTGACAACGCGGAGTCTTTGATTGGTATCACGTTCTCCACCTTCCGATTCAAGACCCTGAACCTGAATTCGCGGACGCTGTTGTTCCCGAGCCTCTCCGACCCAGGACGCCAGCGATTGAGTTCGCAATCAAACCTGCGAATCGAGTTGGCGCGCAATTTTTACTGGAATTTTCAACTGTACGAGAACTATGACACGCGTCCTCCCGTTAACGCTGCAAAAAACGATCTGGGAGTCACGACCTCCGTGGGCTGGACATTCTGATGTGTGCTGGTCGTCCTCTCAGATTGCCGAATCAGACTGAGCAAGGAGCACGAACGATGAGGGACTAAGCTCGATGGTGGCTTTCTTCGCAACCTTTGTGGGCAAAATACTTAAGACCCCGCGACGGAACGTCTCCGCAGCCGCGTGCGGGTCAGGGTTCATCGTCAGGCGAATCAGCTGAGCCGCGGCGGGGACACCAGAGCCGTTACCAACTGACCGTCAATCGTCCATTCGAGGAACGCGGGGAACTAGTGGTTATAAGTTAGGCGAGTCTTTGAAGGTGAAGCAAGGTACCTTATATAGACAGTGGAACCATCGGCGGCCTAACGCAGCGGGGGACTTACTCTAGTGCCTCTTCACCTTTCTAACCATCACTTCATATTCTCACGAGCCTTGACCAGCAGTTGGTCGGCCGTCTCAAGGCGGATGAGACCGGTGCGCGGGTACTCGACGTCAAGGACGACGTACACGACGATTACCGTGATGACCGTGAAGCCGAGGATGTGAAGCCAACTTCGGTGTTGGCCGCTTGCCATGCGATAACCAGCCAGCAGGGAACAGATGAGTCCTAGGCCGAACAGAAGTGCGTAAATGATTCTTGGGGGGTGGACTTGCAGCGACATGGCACGGGTGGTGGCGATGTCAATCATGTTGTTTAGCGCAGGAAGCAGCAATTTGCCCGCGTCGGGATGAGAATGCGGGAGGCGCGTAGCCTCCACCGACTGGATCCAGATCTCTTCTTGGAGCTTCTTGGATTTGGCCATCTCCATTTCGGCTGCCTGCATATCGGGCAGCTTGCGATAGGTCTCCAGCCGCGAATCAACATATCGGCGGAACAGTTCCTGAAGTGCGGCCTGTGCATCCTGGGGTACTAGGTCCAGCCGCAGATACGCGGTTTCGATTGTATTGACTTCCTCTGCGATGAGCATTCTTTTCTCGTTAAACCGCAATGCCGCTCCAGAAAAAGTGAATGCCATCAGCAGGCCAAACAGGGCAAAAACTGCGCCCTCGATCGTACCCAGGCCGCCCCGCTCGCCTTCCGACTCTTTGGCAAGGCGCCTGACACCAAGCCGACGGCCGCTCTCCAGCAGGATCAGCATGCCGAGGAAAAGCAGCACAGCAAAAAGTAGAGCTGAAATAGGAGGTTCCACGGGACATACTCCTTTTGCCGATTAATTAGAGAGCCATGTTTCACCAAATACTGCGCAGTTCCCTAAATGCGAACTTTGGATTCCGCTCGCGCAACGCCCGTGGCAGATAGGGATCACTCGCCCGCTTCCCTTTTCTCCCTGCGGACAAAATGAAAGTACGCGCCGACGCTCAGGAAATTAGTCAACACTGCTACTACATTCCACGCGATCACCGGCCGCGAAACAATCAACAAGCCGTAGTAGACCCAGAGGATCTGAAACAGGCCCATGATTGCCGCCATCCTTGGGTTCATGCCCGCACTTGACCGACTCCTGAGCATTGCGATCAAGTCCGGCACAGCGGCAAAGGTCGTTCCAAAACCCGCCACGAAGCCAAAGATCTCTGACCTGAGAAACCTGGGGATGAGTAGGCTTGGCGTGTCGCGCGGAACTAGGTCATCCTGACAACCGAAGAGCATGGTGAAACTCAGCAGAAGAACAACGAGCGTCACTCTATTGAATAGATTCATAATCACCTTGCAGCCCTAAATGCATAGATTTTTTCTAATTGGTTTTGAAGCAATAGTACTGTGCCCCACTCCGAGAACAGGCATTTCACTCAGAGCCCCATCGTGAGGGCGATGTTTCGCGACCAACAGCGTGTTTGCCGGAGCGCGCGTGTCTGGAAATCTTCAAAACACGATCTTGTTGACGCGCATGATGATTTCTTCGGGGGAGAGCATCGTGACCAGGAGAGGCGACACGGGAGCTGTCGAGGCGGCGGCCAGACGGGAGATGTCCTAGAGGGCTGTTCTGTATGCGAGCGGGATGGCACAGCCTCGGTTATTACTCGTGTCATATACGTTGTTGCCAAGATCGATGACCTGATGGCCCTTCGTCCCGCAACAGCTTAGCCAGTTGCTGCTTCATTTCGAATCCGCCATGATCCCCACTTACAGCGACTTTCATGTTGGGATCTCCTCAGCTCTGCGCTTGGCATTGCGCAATCTGCTTCTTCGCCGCAGCGACATTTGGCTGGAGCAAATACAGCGGTTGTCAAGGACATAAGTTTGTATTGGAAACGTTTGGAGCCTCGACACATTGAAAAGCAACTAACGGGTAATCGCGCTTCATCAGGCGAATTGCTGTTGTAAGATCGCTTAGACATGTGGTTGTTCATGTGCTTAGCTATGGCTGTGCCGCGGTCTCGTAGCTATCCAGTTTTCTCGCCTCAGCTTTCTGAGCTGCAAGTTTGAGATTGTTGTGGTGTGACACCCAATCTGAAACTCTGGTATGGCCATCGCTCAACTGTGTCGTTGTCATGATTTGCGTTAGCGCCTCCAGGGCACGCCTGCTGGCAGCCATGCCGCTGTTTGCAGCTAACGTGAACCACTTATAGGCCTCGGCGTAATTCAACGGAACACCCAAACCATTCTGGTAAAGTATTCCCAGATTCTGCTGCGCCAGCGGATAGTTCTGCTCTGCTGCTTTCTGGAGCCAGTCGGCTCCCTGTCGATAATCCCGTATGACGCCTTCGCCACGGCAGTACATATAACCGATACCATTCTCTCCGATTGGATGCCCCTGTTCAGCCGCTCGCCGGAACCACTTTGCAGATTCGAAATAGTCTCGCTGCACGCCTTTCCCAGTCATGTACAAGTAGGCCAATTCTACTTGCGCGGCCACAATGCCATGCTCCGCCGCCTTACGATACAATTCCGCCGCCTTTAGGTAATCTCGGTGAACACCATTTCCGTACTCGTACAAATGCCCCAAGCTGCGATACGCCTCAACGATTCCTCCATTTGCAGCCTGGCTGAACCATTTCAATGCCTCAGGATAATTCCGTGCAGTGCCTTGGCCTTCAAAGTACATCATTCCCAGGTTATGTTGCGCAGACGGCTCACCCTGCTCTGCGGCTAGATGAAAAAGGTTAAAGGCTTCAGTCGCATTTCTCGGAACCCCAGTGCCAAGCTCATATGCCATCCCTAACTCGTTTCGAGCTCGTGCCAGACCTTGGGCCGCGGCTTGGCCGTATAAATCTGCCGCCCGAGCGTAGTCAAGCGGCACGCCCTCACCATATTGATACATATGAGCGAGGTTGTGCTGCGCTGCTGGCAGTTTCTGCTCTGCTGCATTGCTAAACCAACGCACCGCCTCCCCATAATCCTGAGGCACTCCAATTCCGTGCTGGTGTAGATATCCCATGCGATTCTGCGCTTCGGGGACCCCCTTCCGGGCCGCTTGCAGGCACCACCTCACCGCTTCCGCATCGTTCTTGAGCACACCCCTGCCGGTAATGTAGGTGTTAGGGCCGCAGTATTGCGCGTAGTTATCGCCTGCTTCAGCCTGTCGTACAAGCTCGACTAAGAGCACGGATCGATTACCTAGCGCCCCCTCCAGGTTCTCACGGGTCACCGGGGATACGTCCTGAGCGTTAAGTAACATTCCCCCAAAGAGGACAAACCCGCAAATCCAAAATTGTCTGTTCATGGCAACAGCTTCCATTTCCGCCATCACGCCACCTACGCGAGATGGCCCAGATCCCGACTACTCGGGTGGCGCTCTCGGGCAGCAGCGCTGGCATCTTGCCGCGTCACTGACAACAATTGGAACGTAGATTAAGGAGCCCGACGGACAAAACTGACAGAACTTACAGTTTGCTTAGCTTTAGCTGGCAGGTATTATGACGTGACATACGGAGCTGGTCGATCTAGAAACAGACGAAGGTAAGCGGCTCGCTCTCGCTGCACGGCGCCGCGGTTGATCAAGAACTTCTTGTCATCGGCGGTTAAGTCGTAGGCACCTTGCCGGAGTTGGATGACGGGCGCGTGGAAGAGTTACATGAGCCGGGCCGAGATGCACCCCGCCGCCGACGTGCTTATGATGAACCGCCACCGTGTTGTCGAGCGAATCCAGGAAGAAAAGCTCTTTCCAACTCCGCGTTTGGTGCTGCGCAATCTGCTTCTTGGCGGCAGCGACAATGTTTTTCGCGCTGAAGCCGAACTTCTTCAGCAGCTGCTTAAGAGGTGCCGAAGCTCCAAACGTTTCAATACAAAGGTTGTGCCCCTCGCAACCGGTGTATTTGCTCCAGCCAAAGTCGGATGCCTGTTCCACCGACACTCGGGCCTTCACGTGTCGAGGCAGAACCGACTTCTGGCAAAACTCGTAAGCATCCTGCTCCTGCTTAAGCACAAATACCAGATCTTCTTGCCAGTTGTCCTCGAGACTGCGCGCGATCTCCTCCTCGGTCGCCTTCACCCGCGGATCACGAAACGCAGCGAGCTTATGCGGATCGCGTTCGCCCGCCAGAATTGCCTTAATGATTGCTTGTCCTGTGATTCCGCTCACGTCAGTTAATACATTGGCCAATTGAACATTCATTTGCGTCAGAGCCTTCTGAATCCGGTGGACGTGCCGTGCCGCCCCTCGCACCAAGTCATTGCGCTGGCGCCAGTACGTCCGCATCGTGCGGATCTCCTGCGACGGGCGAAACGAATTCCGCAATAAGCCGTAGGTGTGCAGCTTCATCAGCCATTGGCTCTTTTGCACGTCGCTTTTGCGCCCTGGTAGATTCTTCGTCTCCCGCGCATTCACCAGGTACACTTCGAAACCAGCCTCCTCGAGGATGTCGAATACCGCGATCCAGTACACGCCAGTCGACTGCATCGCGACGGTTCGAATCCGGCATTGCTTCAGCCAATCGGCCATCGACTTCAACTCGGTTGTGGTGCACCCGAACCGACGTACCGGTTCGCCGTCCCGTGTCGGTGGAACAGCCACGTAGTGGAATTCGTTGCCAATGTCAATGCCGGCGGCATCGGGATGTACCACTTCCAAGCTGAGATTTTCTCTCTGGATTCTCCGCATCGTCTCCCGCCGTTGCTTGCGATTCATCTGGTGCCAATGGCCCTGCGTTGGACGGCAGGTTGCTTTCCTGGTTCCCTCCTGTTGTTTGGGTTTCATGCGAACCTTTCCATGTTGAATTCAACTTGGCTCGGCCCGGTCGACGAAACTACCCAGTCTCTCCAGCGGGGTCGGGCCTTTTCCTTTCCAGGACAACGCCGCCACCATCTTCACAATCGTCAATACCGGAGCCATGCTAATGTTCGGGCAGGACCGCTCCAGAGAATATGCGGCCTTAGCTGTCGAGCCAGATTGTGCTTCAGATTCTAGTTGGACCGAGCTACTCCCCGGCTTTCGAGCGCTCTGATCCAGTTTCAGGCTCGTACAACCACCGCGAAGCGGCGGCCACTGCTAATGTGGTGTGACAGATCACGTCTTCGGATCTTGTTTGGATCACTGGTGGCGCCTTAAGGTAAAGGATTTCCGACCTTGTCGGGCCGTTGTTCCTCCATATGAGTTTTCTCACCCTTGCGTGCTCACGTGAAGTGCACCTATTGACACATTGGTGTCACTGAATGGGCGCGATCGAAATCTGTCACGGCTACGTAGAAGCGCAGCAGGTATTGCCCGGAACAAGATCAGTAGAGATCCGAAACAAACTCCATACTCTCTGGTCTGCTTAATTGGCAAGCGCTCAGAGTTGGCGTATACGGCATGCTCCCCTTTCGATTCGAAAATCATCATGGAAATGAGCCCAAGGCTACGGCTGTGCGAGGGTTCCGGGGAGTACGTTCGGCATTGCTGCGATCTCCTCAACCGAGTAAGACTTGGTTTCGGCACTTACTGATAGTTCTGACAGTGGCATTGTTTGCTCTCTCGGTTGACTATCTTGTGTCAGCAATGCGAAGAGCTAGTTGCTGATTTCTTTCGCGGCATTCGCACTGTTGCTGATGGGAAACCGGTTTTGAATCACGCGTTTGTGTGGGTAGGAGACTAGCATCTTACCTTCGTGCACCGCCCGACGCCCGGTCTAGCATCAGTCGTTGGGAACAACCGATCAGAGGCTAGGTTTGAAGAAAAGCTGGCATGTATGGGCGAGAACTGAAACGGGCGGAGATTTCCGTCTGAATTCAAGAACTGAGAAAAGAGAGGCAGCTTATGCACCGAAGAATGATTGAAGTAAGTCTAATGGCATTGTTCTGTCTGGCAGCGGTATCTGCGTTTGCTGGTGACAAAGCCGAAGTCAAAGGAATGATCACTGCCCGGACCGGAGAAACGTTGATCGTGAAGTCCGGCGAGGGAAGCACGACTGTGGTCCTCACCGATGATACGAAAACCAAAGATGACAAGGGGCTCTTTGGCCTGGACAAGCAGCATATGTCCAATGTGGTGCTTATCCCCGGACTCAAGGTGGACATTGATGGAACGTCCGACGAGCAAGGCCGAGTGGTAGCGAGAACTATTACTGTCGATGGCGATGACCTGGAAGCGGCCGAGATGATTGAGGCCGGTTTGCATCCCACCGCGGAGCAAGTCGCGGCCAACGTGCAGACGCTCGAGGCTCACCGCGGGCAGCTCGCATCTCACGATGTGCAGATGGCGGCCCAGAAGGAAAAAATCGAGGCCAACCAGCAGAATATCGCGGCTAACAAACAGCAGATTGAAAAGAACATCAAGGACATTGAGGAGAACACCAATCGCTTTATTGCGTTGAGCGAATATGACGTAAAGGGCGAAGCAACCGTCAAATTCAATGTCGGTAAATCCGATATCTCGGCGAAGGACCAGGAAGCACTCAAGCAACTGGCGCAAACCGCCACTGGCATAACTGGATACATCGTCGAGGTGACAGGCTATGCCGACGCGACCGGCAGCGCTGCGATGAACACAAAATTGAGTGAGGATCGCGCTAAAGCGGTGATCACTTGTTTGGTCCAACAGGGTAGCGTGCCGATTCGGCATATCGTGGCGCCGGGCGCGATGGGCGAATACGAACCAATGGCGCCGAACGAGACTAAGGCCGGGCGGGCCGAGAACCGTCGTGTCGAAGTCAAAGTCCTGGTCAACAAAGGCATCGCCGGTAGCTAGGGACACTCTTCCAGCAGTGGGCGGTTTCCGTAGTCACGCGCTATTTTCTCTTCCTAAAGCAGCGCGTGGGCCCGCAGCCGCTTGACCGATTGGACTGGGCAAAAGTCCGAAATCCTTTGAAGCCGCGAAGCCCTTCATTTGAGGAGGTAGTCGAAATCTATCGCGTCGCAGATTGCGGTGCCATTACGCTGTGGGTATATAACGTGTCATGTTTGTTGCGCAACGTAAGCCCATAACCCTTGGCTTCCGTATATGCCCGTCGAACGGGCCCAGGTAATGTCTGACGGTGCTCCACTGGAGTGCGACCAATGGCCCATGCTACTGACAATCGCCACATGGCGTCGGAAGATATCCTGCCCAGATTGCAATTGTATCTGCCGCGCAATTTTCGGCGGGCAATCTGGGCGATGTTCTCCAGACTATCAATAGCAGCTGGCACGAAGCAACATCTCCAAACGGCATCCAGTAAGCCCTTCATTCATTGGGCTGTGCCGCACTTCGGATTACGCCACCGTTTTGCTTCGACTACCAGAGACTTTTAACGACTTAGAGGTCGTCCGCCTCTTCTAAGTCTTTTAAAGCTAAGGTTCTAGCCGTTATTTCAGACCGGTAATCAAGCCTGACAAAGAACGCCTCGCACCGAACCCCTACGGCATTCTTCGGTGTTTCGGGCTGGAGTCTAACGCCCCAAAATTTGCTGGGTAACAAACTAGGTAACAACCTCGCCTAATTCTGCCTACTTGTGACCACGAAAATGCCTGGGAAATCGTTGAAACCATTGATTTGTGGGTTGCTGATCGAAAATCAGTAGGTTGAAGGTTCGATTCCTTCCGCGCTCACCAATCCTTTCAATCGCTTACGAGCGATGACCGAATATTTGGAACGCTCGCTGTGCGGGAAATTGTCCGGACCTTCGAGCCACGCGCGGGGCCAGGCTGTGAAAAGTTCTTTCTTGTGTGATAAAAGAGTTGCTCTTAGGTCGCGACATCGCTGGACGGGCCTCAAGGATACGATGACTATCCATGACAAAATTGCAGTCGCCGTGAAGCGGTTCATCGGCATCACGCTAAGTACACAACAGGTGCAAGCACTCGTGCTGGAACAATATCCGGACACAAATCCGACCAGCATCATTCCGAGCGACCATAGCGGACCTAATCCGCGTAGTGGGCGCTCGTATTGCAATTGCTCCGGAAAGTCTTCTCAGATATTCGCGCGCGATGAGGCTGGTTACAAAGTGCGGGACTCCACGGGAACAGTGCTAAGACGCGAGTCGTGTTCCGTTGTGAGCGCACCAAAGCAAAGAGCACGGCTGGATGCACATCCGCCCATTGTCATCGACAATGCTTTCCTCAGCGAGTGGGGACCAAAATATGAGCGCACGGAGAATGACGAGGATGATTATCAAAGACTCGTTGCCGTAGTAGCGAAAGAAATGGCTTCAATGGGCACCATTTCAAAGAAAACATTCCTCGAAATATGGAAGTGGAAGGGTGCGATGCGGGTCATTCGACACGTGAAAATCGAGGACTACGGGTCGCTTTATGCACGAGCGTTTCGTCGTGCAGCATCCGAGCCACTGGAACGGAAACTGGCTGTACTCCTGGAATCGGGGGTCAAGCTGCCAGGTGTAGAAGCTGCAACGGGTTCGACAATCATCCATTTCATCCATCCTGAAATGATGCCTATCATCGACGTGCGGACCATCGGGGTGTTATTCAAAGCAGGTCTTATCTCGACGGACCGGAAGGACCTCTCGCACTACGAAGAATTTCGGCGGGCAATTGAACAGATTAGGCGCAAGTGTCCCGGTTGGAGCTTGCGGCAGATCGACAGAGCACTGTTCGCCTACCACAAGCAATTTTTAGAGAAAAGTCAGTAGCGGGTGCAGTTTAATTTCCACAAGCTCTATGGGGGTGCGGGAGCGCCCTTGTCCTGAAGGGCCTTCTTGAGTCGCTGAAACAGTGAAGGGTGCCCATTTGGTTTCGTTGGATCATCGGTAACCGCGACATGAAAAGTTGGAGCTTCTTGATCCCTCGTGGCAACATGGATTTCCCCCGATGGTGGGTCATACCATATGTCAATTGGCAACGTGACGGTATTACCTTTCGCACTTAGCTGCATAGTTACTCTCCGAGTGCTTTCAGGATAAGCTCTTTGTCAAATCCGTTTTGTGGCAGAAGGAACCTCACGGCAGCGGAGTGCACATTTCTTCAAGACTCCCGAGTACCGCGCGCCG
>Ga0209056_10008146_pt1 | contig 10759 bp, 10 predicted proteins | sample GraSoiAngelo_114_FD_185876 | JGI IMG/M metagenome (GOLD analysis project Ga0209056, IMG submission 185876) | Grasslands soil microbial communities from the Angelo Coastal Reserve, California, USA - 14_0903_13_40cm (SPAdes) (version 2) | ecosystem: Environmental > Terrestrial > Soil > Grasslands...
CGTGGCGGTGACCGCGTAGAGCTCCGTCCGGTTGCAGGTCGACAGCAGAACGCCGCTCTCGATCAGGTCATGGTCGATGAGACGGCGAACGCACTCGCCCACCGCGGCTTCGGGAATGAACACCTGTTCCCGGATGTCGACAGGGGCGGTCTGATGGCTGAGGCCGACCAGGATGAATTCCACCGATACCCTGGACCTAATATAGCCGTCGGCTTTCGCTAGACCGGAAACACGCCGTGCTTGCGATTCACCCGCGGCCGCTGGCTGGTCGCGTAGGCCGCAAACCGGTTCGCGAGCTCGGTGCGAAGATCGGTGGGGCTGACCACGGCATCGACGATCAGATCCGACGCCAGCCGATAAAGATCGATGTCTTTCCTGTATTCCTCCTGGAGCTTCTTGATAAAGGCCGGTCGCTCGGCCTCCGGCAGTTCCTGGATCTTGTTGTAGAAGACGGCATTGACGGCGGCGCTGGGGCCCATCACGCCGATCATGGCGGTGGGCAGCGCCAGGGTGGCATTGGGTTCATAGGCCGGGCCGGCCATGGCGTACAGCCCGGCCCCGTAAGCCTTGCGCACGATGACGGAGATCTTTGGTACGGTCGCCTCGGCCACCGCCGCGATCAGCTTGGCGCCGTGGCGGATGATCCCCTGCCGCTCGACCGCCGTCCCGATCATGAAGCCGGGCACGTCGGCAAGGAACAGCAGCGCGATGTTGAAGGCATCGCAGAGCCAGATGAAGCGCGCCGCCTTGTCGGCCGAGTCGACGAACAGGATCCCGCCCTTGTGCATTGGCTGGTTGGCGATGACACCCACGACCCTCCCGTCGATCCGAGCCAGCCCACAAATGATCTCCTTCGCGTAAAGCTTCTTGATCTCGAGGAAGCTGCCCTCGTCGATGACGCCATCGATCAAGTGCTGCATGTTGAAGGCACGCCCTTCGTCCTCGGGGACTAGGGTTTCAAGCGATGCTGGCGGTTTGGGATCGGCTGTCGGTCGCACTGACGGAAGGCCTGTCCAGTTCTGGGGGAAATACATAAGGTAGCGTCGACCGGCATCGATCGCCTCTTCCTCTGAGGCCAGCAGGACGTCGCAAGAGCCGCTCACGGTGGCATGCATCCGGGCTCCGCCCATCTCTTCCAGGGTCACCTTTTCGCTGATGACCATCTCGGCCATCCGGGGTGAGCCGAGGTACATGCTGGCGTTGTCCTCGACCATGATCGTGACGTCGCAGAACGCCGGGATATAGGCGCCGCCCGCGGCCGAGGGGCCGAAGAGGAGGCAGATTTGCGGGACAACGCCCGAGAGCTGCACCTCCTGGTAGAAGATGCGGCCCGCATGCCGCCGACCGGGGAACATCTGAACCTGGTCGGTGATCCGAGCCCCGGCCGAGTCCACCAGGTAGAAAATCGGCACCTGTAACCGCATCGCTGTCTCCTGGATGCGAACGATTTTTTCCACCGTGCGCGGTCCCCATGAGCCAGCTTTGACCGTGGGATCGTTGGCCATGACGCAGACGGTGCGTCCCTCGATTCGCCCGACGACCGTTACCACCCCATCGGCGCCGTAACCGGGCTCGTCGCTGTGCGCGAGGAGCCCGTCTTCGATCAGGAAGTCCGGATCCAGCAGGAGCTCGAGCCGGCGTCGCACCGGCAGCTTGTGCTCCTGGCGAAGCTTTTCCGCGTACTTCGCCGAACCGCCGGCCCGCGCGGCGTCCGACCGCGCCTTCAGCTCGTCGCCGGTAGCCTCGCTGGGTTCGGCGGCGCTCATGCCGGGACGCTACCGGCTTCGGACGGTTGGACGGCGTGCACCTTGCCGGGCAGTCTCGAGCCGAGGGTTCGCTCGAGTCCGCGCGCCACTTCGTTCAGCCGGTCGAGGTCAACCCCGGTCTCGATGCCCATGGCCTCCAGCATCGTCAACGCGTCTTCGCTGCAGAGGTGCTGCCGCCGATGCCGCCGATCGATCCCTCGAAGAGGCTGACCCCCGTCTCCAGCGCTGCCAGCAGGTTCGCCACCGCCGCCCCGCGTGTGTCGTGGAAGTGGGCGCCCCAGCGCACCGAGGGGAGCCGCTGCTTCATCGCCTGGAACAGCTCCTCCACCTGCGCCGGATTGGCCACGCCGATCGTGTCCGCGAGCGCAATCTCCCTGATGCCGCCGTCAGCCAGGACCACGGCCACCTCCTCGACCCGTGCCGGTGAGACGGTGCCCTCATAGGGGCAGCCAAAGGCGACGCTGATGCTGGAATCAACCGCGATCCCATCGCGACCCGCCAGACTGCCGATTTCGGCGATGTCCTTCAGCGTTTCGGCCACCGAGCGATTGAGGTTGTGCTGGTTGTAGCCGTCGGTCGCCGCCACGGTCACGGCGATGTTCCGGACGCCCGCGTCTTTAGCCCGATCGAGCCCTCGGCGATTCGGCACCAGGACTCGCAATCGGTCGATGCGGTCCTGCAACGCCTCGAGCACGGCTTCCGCGTCGGCCAGCTGGGGCACCCACTTCGGATGCACCATCGAGGTGGCCTCGACCCTGCGCAGCCCGCAGTCCAGCAGACTCGTGATCAGGCCGACCTTCGCCGGGGTGGGCAGCGGGCTCGCCCAGCTCTGGAGGCCGTCTCGGGGACCCACCTCGACCCACTCGACGGATGGCGCGCTCATCGGCCCGTGAATCTCGGCGCCCGTTTCTCGAAGAACGCGGTCACGCCTTCTTTCAGGTCATCGCTCAGGCTCAGGAGCGCGAGCTGGTCCTGCAGGTAGGCCATCGCCGCGGGAAAGCTCATGTCCTGCATCTTGTAGAAAGCCTCGAGGCCCAGTTTCATGCCAATCGGGCTCTTGCGCGACAGCTCGTCGGTCAGGGCGTCGACTTCCGGGTCGAGTTGTGCGGCCGGTACCCGGCGGTTGATCAAGCCCAGCCTTACGGCCTCTGCCGCGTCGATCCGCTTGCCGGTCAGCATCAATTCCATGGCGGCCTTCCGCGGAAGATTTCGAAAGACGATGGCCATGACCATCATCGGGAACACCCCGACGTTCACCTCGGGCATCCCGAATTGCGCCGTCTCCGATGCCACGGCGAGGTCGCAGGAGGCGACCAGGCCAACCCCGGCAGCCAGGGCGTGTTCGGTCATGTGCTTGAAGAGCTCGGCAAGCTGCCGCCGCTGGAAGTAGCGATCCAGCTCAGGCTGCTCGCGACGAAAACTGTTGAGATCCGCCCCGGCGCAGAAGGTCGGGCCGGCGCCGGTCACGACGATGACGCGGACGGCCGCATCGCGTTTTGCCTCTTGCAACGCCTGACGCAGTTCCACGACCACCTCGTGGCTGAGGGCGTTGCGAGCATCCGCGCGGTTGATGGTGACGGTTGCGACGGCGCCGCGCCGCGCGAAGAGGAGATGCGTCAACTCCACTCAGGCAAGTATATGGTGCGAGATTTGGCGGCCTGGCAGCGCTCCTAGAATGAAATCGTGGAGGACGTTGTGCTGGTCGCGGCCGCCCGCACACCGTTCGGCAAGCTGGGCGGCGGCCTCTCCACCCTGACGGCCCCAGAGCTTGGCGCCGTCGTCATCCGGGAGGTGCTCGACCGGGCTCAGGTGCGGGACCCCGGGGTGGACCAGGTCATGATGGGCACGGTCATCACGGCCGGCATCGGCCAGATCCCGGCCCGCCAGGCGTCGCTCAAGGCCGGGCTCCCCACCAGCGTCCCCGCGTTGACCGTGAACAAGGTCTGCGCGTCGTCGCTGAAAGCCGTCAACCTGGCGGCCCTGCTGATCCGCAACGGCGACGCCCGGGTGGTGGTCGCCGGTGGAATGGAGAGCATGAGCCAGGCTCCGTACCTTATTGAAAGAGCACGCTTCGGTTACCGGCTCGGCGACGGCACCCTGGTCGACAGCATGGTGCGTGACGGTCTCACCGATCCGGCCAACGGCTGCCACATGGCGGTGGAGGGCAGTAACGTAGCGAAGGAATTCGAGGTTTCCCGCGAGCGGCAGGATGAGTACGCCTACGGCAGCCAGCAGCGCTACGCTGCCGCGCTCCACGCCGGTCGCCTGGCGCAAGAGCTCGTCCCGGTAATGGTGGCGAACCCAAAGGGGACCGCCGTGGTCTCGGTCGACGAGCAACCTCGACCGGAGACGACGATCGAAGGCCTGGCTCGTCTCACGCCACTGTTCCAGCCTGATGGCACAGTCACCGCTGGGAACGCACCCGGCGTCAATGATGGCGCGGCGGCCGTGCTGCTGATGAGCGCGGACGAGGCGGAGCGGCGAGGCCTGACGCCGCTGGCCACCTGGATCGCGTACGGGGAGTCGGCGGCCGATACCCCGTACCTGGCAACCGTGCCGGCGTCGGCGATCCAGGCCGCGCTCAAGCGACGCGGCCTGCGTCTCGATGACATGAACCTCTTTGAGATCAACGAAGCGTTCGCCGCGGTAGCCTGCACGTCGATGGACCTGCTCGGGATCGACGAAGCGCGGATCAACGTCGATGGGGGCGCGCTGGCGGTTGGGCATCCGATCGGCGCCTCGGGAGCGCGGATCCTGATGCACCTTGCTTTCGAGTTGCGGCGGCGGGGCGGTGGTTACGGCGCGGCCGGCATCTGCTCGGGCATGGCGCAGGGCGAGGCCACCATCGTCCAGGTGCGGTAATGGAGCTCGCCCTCAGCCCGGAACAGGAGGAGATTCGCAAGCTGGTTTCGGAGTTCGCCGAGCGGGAGGTCAAGCCGCGCGCCGAAGCCATCGACCAGAGCGGCGAGTTCCCCCGAGACCTGGTGCAGAAGGCCGCCGACCTTGGGCTGCTCGGGATCCTGGTGCCGGAAGAATACGGCGGCGCCGGTCTCGACCACATCTCCTTCGCGATCTTCGTCGAGGAAGTCGCTCGCTTCTGTGCCAGCACTTCGGTCATCCTCGACGTCCACAACTCCGTCGGGACGGAGCCAATCGTGCTGTTCGGCAACGAGGACCAGCGGCGACGCTGGCTTGTCGATCTCGCGCAGGGCAAGAAGCTCGCGGCCTTCGCATTGACCGAGCCGGATGCGGGTTCCGACGCAGGCAACCTCAGCACCACCGCAACCCGTCGCGATGGAGGCTATGTGCTGAATGGGACCAAGATTTTCATCAGCAACGCCGGCGAGGCCGGACTCTACGTCGTCTTTGCCACCACCCGGCCAGGTTCCGGTGCTGAAGGCATCAGCGCGTTTCTCGTCGGAGGTGATAACCCCGGCCTGAAAGTCGGGCCGAAATTCAAGAAGATGGGGCTCAACGGCTCCGCGATTGCCGAGGTGTATCTGGAAAACTGCGTCGTCGGCGAGGCGGACCGACTCGGCCAGGAAGGCGAGGGGTTTCGAATCGCGATGCGGGCCCTCGACAGTGGCCGGATCGGCATCAGCGCGCAGGCAGTGGGCCTGGCGCAGGGCGCGCTGAACGACGCGGTCGCCTATGCCCGGGAACGCAAGCAGTTCGGCAAGCCAATCGCCGAGCTGCAAACCATCCAGAACAAGCTCGCCGACATGGCGGTCAGGATCCGAGCGGCTCGCTGGATGACCTGGAAGGCGGCCGCACTTTGCGATGCCCGGCAACCCTTCACGAGGGAAGCCTCCATGGCCAAGCTGTTCGCCACCGACGCCGCTATGGACATCACGCTCGACGCCCTGCAGGTGTTCGGCGGCTATGGCTACCTCGAGGAGTATCCGATGGCACGGCGGGTCCGTGACGCCAAGGCGTGCCAGATCTATGAAGGCACAAACCAGGTCCAGCGCATCGTTATCGCTCGCGAGCTGGTGCGCGTCTGATGGACTTCAGCCTCAACGAGGAGCAGCAGCAGATCCGTGAGATGGTCCACGACCTCTGCCTCGAGCGGGTGGAGCCACGAGCGGCCGAGATCGACGAATCGGGCGAGTTCCCCTGGGATGTCAAGGAACTCTTCGCCAAGCACGACATCCTGGCGATCCCGTTCACGCCGGAGTACGGAGGGATCAGCGGCGGGGCGTTGACGCTGATCGTGGCGGTTGAGGAAATCAGTAAGTTCTGCGTCACCTCCTCCCTCATCCTCAGCGTGCAGTCGCTCGGCAGCCTACCCATTTGGCTGGCTGGAACCGAGGAACAGAAGCGTCGCTACCTTCCACCGCTGGCGCGCGGCGAACACCTGGCGGCTTATGCCCTCACCGAGCCCGGTTCGGGATCGGACGCCGGTGGAATGCGGACGCGCGCCATCAAACGCGGCGATCGCTACGTCATCAATGGCTCCAAGACCTTCATTACCGGCGGCAGCGTGGCCGACACGATCGTGGTCTTCGCTCGCACCGACCAGGACGGCGATACGCCAGCCCGCAACATCTCGGCCTTCATCGTCGAGAAGACGATGCCGGGCTTCAAGGTCGGCAAGCTGGAGAAGAAGCTCGGGATCCGAGGATCACCGACCGCCCAGCTGTTCTTCGAGGACCTGGAGGTCCCGGCGGCCAACCGGCTTGGCGGTGAGGGTGAGGGATTCAGGCTGGCGATGCGCGTGCTCGATCATTCGCGCCCGGGGATCGCCGCGCAAGCGCTGGGGATCGCGGAAGGCGCCTTCGACCTCGCCCGACGCTACGCCCGCGACCGGCACCAGTTCGGGAAGCCCATCGTCGAATTTCAGGGAATTCAGTTCATGCTGGCCGACATGGCCACCCAGATCGAGGCCGCCCGTGCCCTGACGTACGCCTCGGGCGACGCCCTCGACCGGAGCCTCCCCGATATCGGCAGCAGTTCCTCGATGGCCAAGCTGTTCGCGTCGGACACCGCCATGCGTGTCACCACCGATGCGGTGCAGATCCTGGGTGGGTACGGTTACCTTCGGGATTTCCCGGCCGAGCGGATGATGCGGGACGCGAAGATCACCCAGATATACGAGGGCACGAATGAGATCCAGCGCTTCGTGATCGCCCGCGAGCTGCTGAAGGATTCCGCGTGACTGTCAAGCAGCTGTACGTCGCGGGGGCCGGCCTGATGGGGGCCGGCATCGCCCAAACCGCCACCGCCCGCGGCTTTGACGTCACCATCCGGGAGGTGGATGACGCGCCGCTGGCCAGGGGGATGGAGAACATCAAGGCGCGACTCGAACGCCTCGTGCAAAAGGGCGACCTCGATGCCGCCACCCGCGACGCCGCACTCGGCCGCCTGCATCCGACGACCTCAATGCAGGCGGCTGGACGAGCCGACTTCGTGATCGAGGCGATTACCGAGAATTTCGACGCCAAGCGCGACCTGTTCAAGCGCCTCGACGGCATCTGCAAAGACGACGCCATTCTCGCCAGCAACACCTCGTCCATCCCGATCACGGCAATGGCCGCGGTGACCCGCCGCCCGGACCGGTTCATCGGGATGCATTTCTTCAACCCGGTGCCGCGTATGCCGCTGGTGGAGGTGACCCGCGGCCGCGATACCTCCGATGCCACGGTGGCCACCACGCTCGAGCTGTCTACATCGCTCGGCAAGACGCCGATCACGTCCCTCGACTATCCCGGCTTCATCGTCAATCGAATGCTGGTGCCCTTTATCAACGAGGCGATCCGGGCATTGATGGAAGGCCTGGGCACCCGGGAGGACATCGACCGGGGGGCCAAGCTCGGGTTGAACCACCCGATGGGGCCGCTGGAGCTGGCTGATTTCGTCGGGCTCGACACCCATCTCTACATCTGTGGCGTGCTCTACGACGGGCTACACGACTCGCGTTTCGCGGCCCCCCCGCTGCTTCGCCAGCTTGTCGACGCTGGCCATTTCGGGCGAAAGAGCGGCCGCGGCTTCTACCGCTACGGACCCGACGGCAGCCGGCTGCCCGACTGACGGCGGAGCCAGGCCCAGGGGCCTTTAGGCGTCAGCGCAGCCACCAGAAACGTCAGCGCCGCGACGAATGAGGCAACGGCCAGGGTTGCCATGCCGACCGCGATGCCGGCCCAGACAACTCCGCTCTGCGACGCGATGACGCTCACCGCCGTCCCACCCAGCAGATGCAGCGTGATGAAGCCATCGGCCAGGATGAAGGTCCCCAGCATGATCAGGAGGGCGCCCGTCCGGCGGGCGCGAGCGAGCCACAGCGCCCCCACCAGCCAGAGGATGATCGCGACGGCGGCAGCGAACGCCCCGTCTTCCGGAGTGGCGCTCCCAAAGTCCTTGCGGCCGACGTTGTCGGTGGTGTGCAGGACAGCCAGAATCGCGCCCAGGAGGGCAACAAGAAGGATGGGCAGCGTCTCGAGTTGCCCGAGGCGTCCCCGCGGGTGGCTCCAGGAGACGATGGCGCCCAACATGGTCAAGGCACAGGCCGGCAGCAGGGCGACCAGGACGGCGGCAACCGCAAGCCCTTCGTGTTTCGCGTAGACATCGATCTCCCAGGGTGCGGTCACGAAATGACCCGCGGCGATCACCCCGAATTCGATGAAGGCGATCAGACCGGCCGCAAACACGGCCAGGCGAAAACCACGCCAGGCGAGATACAGGCTGACCAGCCAGATGAGGCTGACCAGGCCGCCCACCGCCACGTAGATGGTGTCGACGTTGGTGCTGCGAAGCTCATGAACGAGGTTGAAGCTGCCCAGCGCAACGGACAGCAGACCGGCTACCACTAACAGCAGCCGCGCCGGCAGCACGAACGGGCCCCGCGCGCCTCGAACCGCCGGACTGGCCCGCATCGCGACCATCTTACGGTCGCACAAATGATGCTCGCGTCCTCGCGCAACCCTCGATGGCCCTTGCCCGTTCGCTAGACTGGCTGTTTCAGTTGGGAACGCAACCGCGCCGGCGGCGCGCGTCCGCCGCGCTCGGCCCGCTGCGCGTCTGGCCGTCTGGCCGCGCCGCGATGGCCATGATCGCTGGAGTGGCCCTCCTTTTCGCGGGGCTGGCCGTGTTCCGCGTCTGGTCGGCCATTCACGCGATTGCCCCGCGTGCCCAGCCTGCCGACCTGATCACGCTGGTCCATGCCCAGTCCGACGAGCCGGGCTCTCTTGGCTGGAAGATCAAGCACGACCAGCGGATCAACATCCTGCTGCTTGGATACGGAGGGCCGGGACACGATGGCGCCTATCTGACCGACTCCATCATGGTGCTCTCGATCCGCCCGGGAACACACGAAGCGACCATGGTCTCGCTTCCCCGTGATCTCTGGGTCAAGATTCCCGCCCTCCCCAACAACCGGGTCATGATGGGCAAGCTGAATAGCGCCTATGCGATCGGCACCGATCGCCGGAATTATCCGAACGTGCGCAGCGACTGGAAAACCGCAACCGGCGGCGGGGACCTGGCGGCGGCCACCGTTTCGCAGGTCATCGGGCAGCGGATCGACTACTGGGTCGGCGTCGATTTCAGGGCGTTCCGCGACGTCGTCGATGCCCTCGGCGGCGTTCAACTCAACGTGCCGACGGCGCTCGACGACCGCCGCTACCCGCGGGGCGAGAGCACGGGAATGATGCACGTCCACTTCGATTCCGGTTGGCAGCAATTCGACGGCGAGCGGGCGTTGGAGTACGCCCGCTCCCGCGAGTCCACTTCCGATTTCGACCGCTCGCGACGCCAGCAGCTCATCATGCTGGCCGTCCGGCAGCGCGTCTTCTCGCTGAACGCGATTCCCCGGCTGCTTTCGCTGCTCGGCGCGCTGCAGGACAACGTGCGCACCAACCTGCGCCCCGCCCAGATGCGACAGCTGGCCGACCTGGCCGGGCAGTTCAAGGACGAGGACATCCGGCGGATTGCGATCGACACGTCGAATTTCCTGCGCAGCGGCTACAACAGCAGCGGCCAGTATGTCCTGCAACCGCTCGATCCAACCTACGACGCGCTGCATCGTTACCTGGCAGCGGCGCCGGTTGACCGGGCGCTGCTGGCGGCCCGAGTGCCCTTCCAGCTCCAGGATGGAAGCGGCCGCTACTGGCTGCCGTACGGAATCGGGACGCCGGCCAGCATCATGGCGTCCCTGCTGCAGGCGCAGGGATTGAACGCCCGCCCGGGGCCGGCCACCAGGCTGCGTGTGGCGCAGACCCAAATCCTGGACGGCTCCGGCGGCAGTGCGGCAGCGACCGTGGCCTGGCTGCAGAGCTACTTTGGCGGGGTCGTGGTCCCGGCTGCGGCGCCGGCCAGCGGACCCAGTGTTACCGTCCTGCTGGGCTCGGATTTCACCCTCAAAACCTTCCCGGCACCGTAGGCCCTCTCCTGTCGGAAGATCAGAAAGATGGCTGATAGGATGAGTTCGAGATGAGTTTGGCCGGGGCCCTGCTTTCCGGTGATGTGCGGGCGCTGGCGAGGGCGATCAGCCTGGCCGAAGATCGCGACCCGCAGGCGACGGAACTGGTGGCCGAGTTACAGCCCCACACCGGGAAGGCCTACCTGGTTGGGCTCACCGGCGCGCCCGGAACCGGCAAGAGCACCCTGGCCGACGCGCTCGTCAAGGTGATCCGCGACCGGGGACAAACGGTTGGCGTGATCGCCGTGGACCCCAGCAGCCCCTTTACGGGCGGTGCTGTTCTCGGCGATCGGATCCGGATGTCCCGACACACCCTCGATCGGGGCGTCTTTATCCGCAGCATGGGGGCTCGCGGTCATCTGGGTGGGCTGGCTGCCGCCACCCGGGAGGCGATTCACCTGCTCGATGCCTACGGACGGGACGTGATTCTTGTGGAAACCGTCGGTGTCGGGCAGTCCGAGCTGGAGATCTCGACCATCTGCGACAGCGTCACCCTGACGCTGATGCCCGAGTCGGGCGACGCCGTCCAGACGATCAAGGCCGGCATCCTGGAGATCGCCGATATTTTCGTCATCAA
>Ga0209056_10008147_pt1 | contig 10759 bp, 10 predicted proteins | sample GraSoiAngelo_114_FD_185876 | JGI IMG/M metagenome (GOLD analysis project Ga0209056, IMG submission 185876) | Grasslands soil microbial communities from the Angelo Coastal Reserve, California, USA - 14_0903_13_40cm (SPAdes) (version 2) | ecosystem: Environmental > Terrestrial > Soil > Grasslands...
CTCGTTCGACGTCGCGCTCCACCTCGGCACCGCGCTCGCCGTGCTGCTGTACTTCGCGTCGACCTGGATCGCGCTGGGGCGCGACGTCGTCCGCGGCCGCTGGCACGAGCCGCTGCTCGTCATCATCGGCACGCTGCCCGCCGCCGTCGCCGGCGTGCTCTTCCAATCGGCCGTCGAGCGCGAGCTCCGCGGCGCCCTCGTGATCGCGGCGGGGCTGGTCGTCGGGTCGATCGTGTTCGTCGGGGCGGAGGCCATGGCGCGCAGGGAGCGAGCGACGCCGAGCCTGCGACTCGCCGAAGCGCTCTACATGGGCGCGGCTCAGGCGATCGCGCTCGTCCCCGGGATCTCCCGGTCCGGGATCACGATCTCCGCGGGGCTCACGCGCGGGCTCCGCCGCGAGGATGCGACGCGGTTCTCGTTCCTCCTCGCGACGCCGGTGATCCTCGGCGCCGGCGCGAAGACGCTGCTTGACGCGCGAAAGGCGGCCGAGCTGCTCGCGACGCCGGGAGTGCTCGCGATCGGGTTCACGGTGTCGTTCCTGGCCGGGCTCGCCGCGGTCGCCTTCATGGTCCGCTTCCTGCGCACGAACTCGCTCAATTGGTTTGTCGCGTACCGGCTGTTGCTCGCCGCGGCCATCGTGGTCGCGGTCGCGGCGGGAGTGCTGTCGCCCTAGCGCGAGCAGAGTGTCAAGTCAGCGCATCGCGCGTGGCACGATATCGCCGTGGACCTCGGGCTCAAGGGAAAAGTCGCGGTCGTCGCGGCGTCGAGCAAAGGGCTCGCACGCGCGGTCGCGGAAGAGTTCTCGCGCGAAGGCGCGCGCGTCGTGATGTGCAGCCGTGACGAGGCATCGATCAAGGGCGCGGCTGAGGGCATTCAAAAGAAGACCGGCGGCGAGATCGCCTGGACGGTCGCGGATGTCGGCACAGCACAAGGCTGCGACCGGCTGCTGAAGACGGCGCTGGACACGTTCGGGACCATCGACATCCTCGTCTCGAATGCCGGCGGCCCGCCGCCCGGGCGATTCGACGACCTCGACGATGCCGCCTGGCAGAAGGCCGTCGACGTCACTCTGTTCTCGGCGGTTCGCCTTACCCGGCTCGCGCTGCCGCACATGCGCAAGGCCGGAAGCGGCTCGATCATCTACATGACTTCGACGACGGTCCGTCAGCCGACCCAGTACCTCAACCTCATCCTCTCGAACGCCATCCGCGCCGCCGTGCAGGGCATGGCAAAGACGCTTTCGAGCGATCTCGCGAAGGACGGCGTGCGCGTCAACTGCGTCCAGCCCGGTCGGATCTTCACCGAGCGCATCCAGCAGCTCGACAAGGACACCGCGCGCCGCCAGGACACCACTCCCGATGCGATCCGCGCGCATTATGAAAAGAACGTCATCCCTTTGGGTCGCTACGGCAAGCCCGAGGAGTTCGCCGCGGCGGTCGTCTTCCTCGCATCGCCGAAGGCGTCGTACATCACGGGCACCTCGCTCCAGGTCGACGGCGGCATGCTCATGAGCATGTTCTGATGACGGTCGGCGCTTACACCGTGATCTTCGACGATGATCGACGGGTGCTCCTCTGTCACCGGCGCGACTTCGACGCCTGGAACCTGCCGGGCGGCGGGGTCGAAGAGGGTGAATCGCCATGGGATGCGGCGATACGTGAGGCACGCGAAGAGGTCTGCCTCGATATCGAAATCATCCGCCTGACCGGCCTGTACTGGAAGCCCCAGAAGCGAGATCTGGTCTTCAACTTCGAAGGTCGCGTCGTCGGTGGCGTTCCAGCGACGAGCGATGAGGCAGATGCGGTCGGCTATTTCGCGATGGACTCGCTGCCGGCGAACACCGCGCCGCTGCAGGTGGAGCGGATCAGGGACGCACTGGCCGGCGGACCGCCGGTGCTCCGCACCCAGACAGGAGCGGGGATCCGCGAACTCTTCCGCGCGACGCCGGCGGCTACGTGATCGTCACCGATCGCCTTACCCCGCAGGTCTTTCGCCTGCCGATCGAGAAGATCCGCGCCGGCTACAAGAGCGACATCTATTTCGCCCGCACCAAGCTGATCCTCGAGCGCGACGCAAGACACGACCGCGTGACGATGCAGATCTTCCAGAAGCATCCCGACGCGGTCATCGTGGGCACGGACCAGACGCTCGCGATCCTCCACGTCGGCGCCGGCCGCTATCGCGACCGCGCTCTCGCCGAAACCCTCTTCGAGCGCTACCTCGCCGCGGAGAAGCGCCTCTACGCGGCCTGGCTCGCGCTGCCGCAGCTCGACTGGTCGCGCTACGAACCTGTCGCCCGCGAGGTCTTCGAGATCAGCCACGACCTCGCCTCGCTCTGGGAGCCCGCCTGGCACGAGCTCGAGGTCACATCGCTGTACGACGGCGAGAGCGCGACGCCGTTCGAGCCGGTCATGCACATCGAGGGCGAGTACGCGGCATTCGCGCACCTCGAGACGCTCTACCTCGGCGCGCTTTCCGAGGGGACGCGCGTCGCGACGAATACCCGTGACGTCGTGCAGGCGGCCAACGGCAAGCCGGTGATCATGTTCGGTGCGCGCCATCAAACGCACGAAGCGCAGGCGGGCTCGGGCTACGCGGCGTACGTCGGCGGCGCGATCGCTGTGTCGACCGACGAGCAGGGGGAGTGGTGGGGCTCGACCGGGCTTGGGACAGTCCCGCACGCGCTCATCGCGGTCTACGGCGGCGATACGACGGTGGCGACGCTCAAGTTCGACGAATTCATCAATCGCTCCAGCGACGCCATCGGCCACCTCACGGCGAAGGGCACGGCCGAGGGCCACGTGAACCTCACGAGCCTCGTCGACTTCCAAAACGACGTGGTGAACACCTCGCTCGGGGTCGCGCACGCGCTGGGCGCGCGGCTCTGGGGGGTACGGATCGACACCAGCGAGACCCTCATCGACCGCTCGATCCTCCGCGAGCTCGAGGAGAGCGGCGGAGAGGCGCAAGGGCAGCTGCGCGGCGTCACGCCACGGCTCGTGCAACTCCTGCGAGAGGCGCTCGACCGGCACGGGTACGCGCACGTTCGCATCGTCGCGTCCGGTGGATTCGACGCGGACAAGATCCGCCGCTTCGAAGCGCTTGGAGTTCCCGTCGACGTGTACGGCGTCGGCTCCGCGCTCGTGCACGGACCGGGGTTCGATCACACCGCCGACATCGTTCGCGTCGACGGCCGGCCCCTCGCGAAGACCGGTCGGCGCTACCTGCGGAGCGATCGTCTGCATCCGGTCGACTGGCGGACGCTCGTGGCCGAGGGCGATTGGGCGCGGTCGAGCTCCTGACGCTCATCGTGGGCCTCGGCGTCGCCGGGCTCGCGAAAGGCGCGACCGCGATGGGGCTGCCGCTGATCGCCACACCGATCCTCGCGTCGGTCTTCGGGCCGAGGCAGGCGGTCGTGATCATCAGCATCCCGATCGTCGTCGCGAACACGCTCCTCGTCCTGCAGAGCTGGCGGGTCTGGAGCCTCCTTCCAAGCCTTCTGCCGCTGGTCGCGGCGAACGCGGTCGGGACGGTGTTCGGCGCGTTCCTGCTCGCCGGGCTCGATCAGCGGACCTTCGCCGTCCTCATCGCCGCGATGGCCGCGCTCTTCCTGCTGCGCGGCGGTCGGCTCGTCGGAGATCCGGGCACCCGGCGGGCACGGTTCCTGGTTCCGGTCGTCGGCTTCGCCGGCGGCGTCATGCAGGGCACGACATCGATCTCGAGCCCGTTGATCGGGTCGTTCTTCCACGCCATGCGGCTCGAGCCGCGGGATTACGTCATCACGCTCGCCGCGGTCTTCCAGATCTCGGCGATCGTGCAGGTCATCTCGTACGACGCGCTCGGACTGTTCACCCCCGAGCTTGCGACCCTCGGCGTCCTCGCGTGCATCCCGATGCTGCTCGCGCTCATGGCTGGGATCGCGGTCCGCGGCCGGCTCGACCAGGTCCGGTTCCGTCAGCTGATCGTGGTCCTCATCGTCGTGAGCGTCGCGAACCTGCTCTGGCGCACGTTCGTGTCCTGACAGACGTTGTCTGAGTGACCGGGCGACCTAGCATTCCGTTCGGTGGAAGTGCTACCGAACGTCCATGCGGTACGGGTCATCGGCGCTCAGGCGTACCTGCTCGTCGACGGGGACGAGGTCACGCTCGTGGACGCCGGGCATGTCGGCTCGGGGGGGATGCTGCGGCGTTACCTCGCCCGGATCGGCCGCTCGACCGAGCACATCACCCGGATCCTCTGCACGCACGGGCACCCCGACCACATCGGCGGCGTGCACGAGATCGCGGCGTGGTCGGGCGCGGAGATCTACCTCCACGCGGCCGACAGCGAACGCCTTCGCATCGGGCTACGCGACGTGATCGCAAATTTCTCGCCCGGACCGGTCATCGCCCTGCTCACGCGCGCGCCCGCTCACGCGAGACCCCTCGAGGACGGTGAGCTTCTCCCGATGCTCGGAGGCTTGCGCGTGCTGCACACCCCCGGGCACACCCCAGGCAGCATCTGTCTCTACTCGCCCAAGTACCGATTCGTGATCGTCGGCGACACGCTGCAGCGGATCAAGGGACGGCTCACGCTACCCAACTACTTCTTCACCGACGACATGGCACAGGCCCGCCGCTCCATCGCGCGGGTCGCGGACCTTGACGTGGAGACCATCCTGTTCTCGCATTACCCGCCGTATCGGGAAGACGCGCGGGCCGCGCTGCGGGCACTCGTTACGTAGCGAGAGGAAGGGGGCTTGGGGGGCATCGCCCCCCAACTGTGGAGACGCTCAACGACATCCTCGAGGAATCCGCGCGCAAGTACGACGGGAAGCCGGCGTTGATCATCCGACCGGGCTTCCGCACGAGGACGTGGGCGTACCGCGACCTCGCCGACATCGTGCCGCGGGTCGCACGACATCTCGCCGACTCGGGTCTCCGACCTGGCGACCGCGTGGTGATCTGGGGCGCCAACCGTCCCGAGTACGGGATCGCTCTTTTGGCGACGCTGCGGCTCGGCGCGGTCCTCGTGCCGCTCGACATGAACTCGCTGGTCGACTTTGCCCAGCGCGTCGCCGAGCGCACCAAAGCGGGCGCCGCGATCGTCTCGAAGCAAACGCTGGAGCGGGCGCGCTCCCTTGGTATCCCGCTGCACGAGATGGAGCTCCTCCCCGACCTCGCCCGCAACAAGGAGCCGCTCGCCAAGGCTGCGCTCGCCGGAGACGCGCTCGCCGAAGTCGTCTTCACCTCGGGGACGACCGGGGAGCCGAAGGGCGCGATGCTCACGCACGGCAACGTTCTTTCGAACGCGCTCGCAGCGACGAAGATCTTCCCGCTCGGGCCGCATCAGCGGCTGCTTTCGTTCGTGCCGCTTTCGCACATGTTCGAGCAGATGGCCGGGTTCTTCTGTCTTCTGATCTCAGGCGCGTCCGTCGTCTACCCGACGAGCCGTCAGCCCGCGGTCGTGCTGCGAACGATGAAGGAGTTCGGCGTCTCGATGGTGCTCATCACGCCCGCGGTGGTCCGGTCCATCCTGCTGGCCATCGAGCGGCGCGCGGAGGCTCAGGGCAAGAAGGAGTCGCTCGAGAAGGCGCGACGGATCGCGCGGCGCCTGCCGATCTTCCTGCGACGGCTCCTCTTCCGTAGCGTGCACGCGAGCTTCGGCGGTCGCTTCCGCTACATCGTCTCGGGTGCGGCCGCGCTCGACCCCGCGCTTGGCGAAGCCTGGCGCGACATGGGTGTCGACGTCCTGCAGGGCTACGGCATGACCGAGTGCTCGCCCGCGCTGACCTTCAATCGCCTTGGTCGCAATCGCCTTGGCTCGGTCGGCGTGCCGCTTCCCGGCGTCGAGGTCCGGACGAGCGAGGACGGCGAGGTGCTGGCTCGCGGGCCGAACGTTTTCAAGGGCTACTGGCAGAACGACGAGGCGACGCAGGCGGCATTGGCGGGTGGCTGGTACCACACCGGCGACCTCGGCAAGTTCGACGACGACGGCTTTCTCTGGCTGCACGGTCGGAAGAAGGACATGATCGCCCTCGCCGACGGCCTCAAGGTCTATCCCGAGGACATCGAGAACGCGATCGGCGAAGACCCGCGCATCCAGGCGGCATCCACCGCGACGCGGCCGGTCCTCGCGACCGTCGTCGGTCTCGAGCGGCCGGGCCAGCCGGTCCAGGTCCACGCGGTATTTCTGTTGAAGGATCCCGACGCGGTAACCGCGATCGTGCGCGACACGAACACAAAGCTCTCGGGGAGCCAGCAGATCCGTGGTTGGTCCATCTGGCCGGACGACGACTTCCCGACGACCCCGACGCAGAAGGTCAAGAAGGCGATCGTGATCCAAGGTCTGCTCGAGTCCAACGGCGCACCGCCCGCGGCGATGAAGAGCACCCCGGCACGCGCGCTCGACGAGGTGGAGTCAGTCGTGGCGCAGGTCGCGAACAAACCTGCCGCCGCGATCTCGCAGCAGGCGACGCTCTCCGACGACCTCGGGCTCGACTCGCTCGCGCGTATCGACCTCCTCGGCGTGATCGAGGAGGAGCTCGGCGTCTTCATCGACGATGGCGCACTCGAGCCGAACGCGACGGTGGCCGATCTCGAGGCGCTCGTGAAGGCCGCGCGCGATACCAAGCGCGAGACCGGGATCTTCGGTTGGCCGCTCAATCCGCTGGTGCGCTCGTTCGGGCTCCTGCTCCAAGAGACGCTGCTCTACCCGCTCGTGCATCTCTTCTACCACGTGAAGATCACCGGGATCTCCAAGCTCGAGACGCTCCGCGGCCCGGTCCTTTTCACCCCGAACCACTGCCTTCACTGGGACAACGGGATCATCATCATGGCGATCCCGCTGCGTTGGCGTTGGAAGCTCGCCGTCGCGGCGGCCGCGGACGACGTGTTCGGGAATCGGTTGAACGGTCTCGCAAGCGCGATCCTGGCAAACGCGTTCCCCCTCGCGCGCGAGGGTCCGATCCGCCGCAGCCTCGAGCTCCTGGGCGCGCGACTCGATCGGCAGTTCTCGGTCCTCATCTATCCCGAGGGCAAGCTCACCGTCGGTGGCCCGACGCAGCCGTTCAAGGCCGGCGCTGGCCTCATCGCCGTCGAGGGAGGCACGCCAATCGTGCCGATGAAGCTCAAGATCAACAAGGTCTCCGTCCTCGACCACTGGGACCGGTCGTGGGACGCCTCGCGCTCGAACGGCTGGCGCGGCGACGTCGAGGTCGTGTTCGGCGACCCGCTCTACTTCCCCGCCGGCACTCCGCCGACCGAAGCGACGGCGAAGCTGCAGGCAGCGGTCGCTGCGCTCTGATGCGGACCGCGCGCGAGGCCGCGATCTTCGTAACGCGCGGCGGACAGTTCCTGCTGATGCATCGCGCGCAGGACGATTACTGGCACGTCGCCGCGGGAGTGGTCGAGGAGGGCGAGAGCTTCGCAGACGCCGCCGCCCGCGAGCTGCGCGAAGAGACCGGACTCGACCTGCCGATCACCGATCTCGCGATGCCCCAGGGCTACCGCGTGCCTGAAGGGATGCTGACGGAGTACGCGCCAGGCATCACGGAAGTGATGATCGAGAACTTCTCCGTCGAAGCACCCGCGGGCTGGGAGCCTGTGCTCAACGAGGAGCACGACCGCTACCAGTGGCTCGATCTCTCCGACGCGATAGCCATCGCCCACTGGCCGGAGACGCTCGAGATCATCGCGGCCCTCGCGGCACCAACGCCCGAGGCGCGGTAGCGGCCTCCTTCATCTCCGTCGTCATCCACGCGTACTGACGGCCCTCACGGTTGGTGGCGGAGGCGTGCTCGCCCTTCGTCGTGAGCACGACCACGTTGAACGCGGCGTCCTCGAGCGCGTTGGCGTCGGCGATCGTCGAATGGGCGACCTCGTCGGCGCGCATGCCCGCCGCGAGCCGGTCGACCGCGGTCTTGGCGCTCAGGTTGCGGATCGCGAGCTCGCCGTATCCCGTGCATGCGGCCGCGCCGTAGCGCGTGTCGCAGTAGTTGCCCGCGCCGACGATCGGCGAATCGCCGACGCGCCCCGGGTATTTGTACGCCCAACCGCTCGTGGTCACCGCCGACGCGAGGTGGCCCTTGCGGTCGAGCGCGAGGAAGTTCACGGTCCCGAAATGTTCGCGCACGGTGTTCAGCACGATCGGAAGAAGCTTGGAACGGCGGCGGATGCTCGCGGGCGTCTCGCCCGCGGCGCGGAGCCGCTCGACCCAGAGCTTGCGCGTCGCGGCGGTCAGGTTCTGCGCCTTGCTTGCGCCGATCTCCTTCGCGAAGCGCGCCGCGCCCTCACCGACGAGCATGACGTGCGGGCCGCGCTCCATCACTGCGCGCGCGACGCTGATCGGATGGAGGTAGCCCTGAAGCGCGGCGACCGCGCCGGTGCGATGCGTCGTGCCATCGACGATCGACGCGTCGAGCTCGACCTCCCCGAGGACGTTCGGCCGACCGCCACGCCCGACGCTCGTGTCCGTCGGGTCCGCCTCGATCACCTTCGCGCAGGCCTCGACCGCGTCGAGGGCCGAGCCGCCGCGCGCGAGGATGCGGATCCCGACCGGCAGCCCGGGCGCGCCATTGCCGCTCGCGACGATGATCGGAACGGGCATCAGCGTCCGGTAAGACCGCGCACCACGCGGAAGCCGACGCCGCGCAGATCTTCGCCGGCGAAGGATCGGGCCGCGAGGTCGTCTCCACGGCGAAGCACGCGACCCCCTTCGGCCCAGCTGTTCGTCCACTCGCGCACCGCGCCGACCTCCGCGAGTACGCCGTCCCTGCGCGCGGCCTTCTCCCACTCGCGCTCGTCGGGCAGCCGATAGATCCGGCCGGTGCCCATCGTGAGCCACCGGCAGTACGCGACCGCGTCGGCCCACGACACGTCCTCGACCGGCGCCTCCCCGTGAGCACGCTGCGCCTCCCAGTTGCGCGGCGCAGCGTGATGCGTCTCATCGAGGAACGCGCCGTAGTCGGCAACGCTCACCGGGTGACGCGCGACCGCGAAGACGTTGACGTGCTCGGTTCGCGGTGGGTCGCCAAGCAGCGCGTCGCCGGCGGGCACGACGACGACGTCGGGCTCAACCACGCGGGTACCCTACAGAACGGTCGCGCAGCGAGCGTTCCGTACAGGCCGAGCGCTCCCCCGTTCGGGGTAGCCAGCGCTCGGGGGAGTACTCCATCGGGAGACGCATTCACTCCCACGGCCGATGGGGAACGAGCTCTCCTCTGCGATCTTCTCGTCATGAACACATACCCCGCCATCTGGAGCGCACGCCTCGTCCCGCCGTCCATCAACGCGCCGACCGTGACACCGGTCAACGTGATGGTGCGGGTCGTCTACAACACCCTCGACGGGATCGTGAACGACTACTTCGTGATCACCGCGTCCGTCTCGTCCCGCTAAAACAAGACGGCCCACTAGGGCCGTGTCGGGATCGGAAGGCCTCCACCGAGCGCGAGAGCGAGCGCTGCCTCCTTCACCCCGACGCGAGGATACGCACGGCGTTCCTGCGGGCAAGAGCCATGACGGTGAGCATCGGGTTTACCCCCGATGCGCTCGGAAATCCCGATGCATCGGCGACGTAGAGGCCGCGCACCCCGCGGACGCGGCCCTCGGGATCGGCGACGGCGTCACGGCGCCCGCCCATCCGCGCAGTGCTCATCTGATGCGCGCTGAAGACCGCCACCCTATTCGGCACGATCCCTCGTCGTTCGACCTCGCGGGCGAACGCAGCGAGATCGTCGCCGCGCCGTACGGCAAGCGGTCTGGTGTGGAGGGTGAAAGCTTCGCGGGCTCCCGCCGCGAGATGGATGTACGCCGCTTCGACGATCGCGCGGACGCAGTGGCGCGCCGCCATACCGCGAACGCGGTAGCGGACGATAGGCCTGCCGGCGCGGTCGATCATCACTCGGCCGGCCTCGCGGTCGCGCACGATCGGAATGATCACGGCGACGTGGTCGAGCTCCCGCATGCGCTCGGAATGCTCCACTGCCCCCCGCCACGGGAAGGAAGCGGCGAGCACGCCCGGGAGGGCCGACGGGACCTCGAGGCGAAAGCCGTACGCGCCGTCGAGCCAAGCGTACGCATCGCTCATCACCGTCTGCGGCGGACCGGACCAGAGTCGGATCGGCTCGTCGTAGACCGCGGGCACCGGCGGGACCGGATGCAGATGGAGCGAACGGCCGACCTCGTGCCCGCCAAGTCCGGATCGGAGCAGCAGCGCCGGCGTCCCGATGGCCCCACCGGCGAGGACGACGACCGGCCCGTGCACCGCGATCTTGCGGCCGTCGACGAAAGTCGCTTCAACGCCGGTCACGGCTCCCGCGGCCGTGGTGATGCGGTCCACATGGCACTCAGGCACGAGCACGCCACCGGCGGCGATGGCGTCCGGGAGATAGGTCCGCATCGTGGATTGCTTCGCGCCGCGCCGGCACCCGTAGCCGCAGTGGCCGCAGTCGCCGCAGCCCTTTACGTTCCGCGGGACGACCCGCCAGGAGACACCCGCCGCATCGAGACCGCGCGCGAGTGCCGCGTTCTGACCGTTGAGCTCGCTCTCGTCGGTATCGACGTCGATGCGCGCTTCGACCGCGTCGTAATGCCCGTCGAGCTCGTCGCCCATCCCGTCGAGACCCGCTTTTCTCCATTCCTCGCGGATGTCGGCGGGAAGCCGGAGCGAGGTGCTCCAGTTCACGACGGTGCCGCCGCCGACGGTGCGGCCGGCGAAGACGCTGATCGCGAGATCGTCCGTGGCGAGCAGCTGCCGATCCCAGAAGAGTCGGGCGGCG
>Ga0209056_10008151_pt1 | contig 10757 bp, 6 predicted proteins | sample GraSoiAngelo_114_FD_185876 | JGI IMG/M metagenome (GOLD analysis project Ga0209056, IMG submission 185876) | Grasslands soil microbial communities from the Angelo Coastal Reserve, California, USA - 14_0903_13_40cm (SPAdes) (version 2) | ecosystem: Environmental > Terrestrial > Soil > Grasslands ...
CCGTTCTCGTGGAATGGAGCCGCAATCTCCTGGTCAAATAGGATAGCCGCGGCTGCGGACCTGGCCTTCGACGTACGCTGCTTGCGCCTTCGTTGTTTACAATCCTGCCTTTCGCAAAACCGGCCGGCCGCGCTTGGCGGCATATTCCTTCCCATCGATCGCCGCGACATGCGGAGGGTCTCGATCGAGATATGGCCGGCCGACCCCAAGCTCCGTCTCGTGCGCATCGATCCACTTCCACAGCTCCTCGCTTGAGGCGAATCGCTGCAGACGAGTCTCCCCCTTGACGCTGACGAGATCGACGGCAAGCCCGTGGCCATAGCCGCCGCGGCGGCTCCCGCCGTGAAATGAGCTGTCGCTCGCTGCCTTGTTGCCGCTTGCGATCGATTGCCGGTAATCGTCGCGGAATGCGCTGGTTATGCCCGGCATGAACCCGGCATCGTCCATCGTGCGAAGCGCGCGAAACAGCTTGCGCTTGAAGCTTCGATCCATGCCCCCAATCACATAATGCTTGAGCGACATGCCGGCTCTTTGTGCCGCGATCGGATCCTTCCATGTGAAATCTGCGACGACATATTTCGTAATGGTCTTGGTGACGGTCCGCGTCTTGCCCTTGGTTTTGACCGTCGTCTTGATTCGCTCCGTCAGCTTGTTCACATCGACTTTGGGCGTCCGTTCGTAGAGCGACCACAGGTACTCGTCGATGCAGATATCGACCACCAGGCATTCGTCGAACGGTTCAACCGGCAGCGCGGCCGCCTGCGGGGCCTCCTCCACCGGATCGGGCCTGAACAGCGACACGAGCTGCACGGGTTTTTCGGGCGGCGGCGTCGGACGAGAGTCGACGGCGGGCGCATCGGCGGCGGACACGCCCGCGAGAGCGAAGGCGGTTTCGGCAGGCTCGGGCAGCTTGCGATGGGACGACGTGGCAGCCGCCACGGAGGCTATTGAACGTGCCAGCAGCGCGCCCACCGGCCCGGTATCAGCGCTCGAAATCGTTGCGCCGCGTGCCGCCCCTCGGTTCCAGATCGCCGTTGCGGTATTCTCGATCCCGGACCACTCGAGGCCGCCGAGCCTCGCAGCGCACAACCCGGCAATGGTGACCGTGGCGCACAACAGCACCAGCGCAAACTGCCGCGGTCTCGCCATCGCTCGCCTCCCCCCGTTCGGCTACCCGTAAGGCACGCCGCACAGCCGGCACACGACAGCATCGATTGTCCGCTGAGAATCGTTTCTTGCAATGCAAGAAAGCTGCGGGAAATCATTTTCCAAAAAGGTGTTGTCCAAATGCAACGCGGGTCCGGAAATCCTTACCGAGACGCGCAGACGCTCTGATTGGGCACCCGGCGGTCATTGGACGCCAAGCGTCGGTCGCTGGTGTGCGATTACGCGCTGTTCAATGTCCGCCTGCTGTTCAATGTCCGCCTGATGCTGGGTCGGGGGAAAAAATGGTCTGTTCGCAGTTAGGTCACAGCCGACGAGGTAATCCTCGCCCTAATGCAGCGCGACCAGCCGTCCGCGAGCATCTCGCCGAGGATTCCACACCAATTCATGTTCGCGGGTCGCACCCTATCTACTTTGGAGGCGCGGGACGGTCGCGCGTGGGGTGGCCCTTACACCACGCGATTACAGCGACGGCATCGATTTTTTCGCTATCCGGTCCGTGGACGAAACGCACAATGGCGACGGATCAGATCGCAGGCTGCGAGGGCATCGTCCTTCGATCCAAAGGCGCGCGTGACAGCATCCCTGTTCAACCGAGGATCAAAATAATGCGCGGTCCAACTCATGTAGGGGCAAGAGTGTCATTTGACCTTGAGATTTATCGCCGACTCCTTGCCGCGATTGCTCTCGATCTCATATTCAACGGTCTGTCCTTCGTTGAGTGAACTCAGACCGGCGCGTTCGACTGCGCTGATGTGTACGAACACATCTTTGCCGCCGCCACCTTGCGGCTGAATGAATCCATAGCCCTTCGTTGAATTGAACCACTTCACAGTGCCCCGAGCCATCGTCGTCTCCAAGTAGAATCAGCGCGAACAGGATAGCTGCTTTTGGCTCATATTTCCAATGAATGCCCTGCGATTGAAAACATAGGGATGGTGCAGTCCGGAAAGAATTAGCGTGGTGATGATCGCTCCGGACCTCTGGATAGCTCGCCGAGCGGCCCATCCTTCTCCAACGCCAAGTGCGTGGCGACTCGTTGTAATAAGAAGACGAATATGAAGCCAGCATTCGCCGCAGATGCTGCTCGCCGACGATCAGAACATGATCGAGGCACTCACGCCGAAGCGTTCCGATCAGGCGTTGAGACGTGTGCGCGACAGAAAACCGCCTCGACTGGGTTTTCCCGCGAATAGCCAGCCGGCACCAGTGCAGCCGTAGCATCGGCAGGCGAAGGAATCTTTGAGATTGCCAGCGCTGGCGTGCTGCCAAGTTCCTAATGCAGCGCTCTGAGCATCCGAGTGGTCTCTTTGCCGGGCTCGCAGAGATTGATCCACCCTTTCTTTGGCCAGGCGACGGCGTCGGAATAGCCCTGACAGTAGTAGCCGCAAGTCGCAGTCCTGTTATCCGGTCGCGGCTATCCCGCTGGCGCGCCGTGACCTTCCGCGAGTCGCATGCGCTTGGCAAGCGCATGGCCGGGTCGTGCCAAAGGCGCTTCCCCGTTGTCCCCAGGTATCGACAAAGGCATGGCGCTACCTTCGATCTGCAGGTGGTGTTGAACACCCTGGTCGAATCAGCCGTCCGACTTTGTGAGGTCGGATGGCGGCGATCGCTCGTCAGAAAGGCACGAACTACCACCTTGTGGCGAGACATGGATTCCCCTCTCCGGCGCGCTGGCCAAAGGTCGTGACGACTGCGTTAGCCGGGCGTCAGTCACGCGCAATTCAAGTCCATCAAGGATCGCGCCGTGGATGACGCCGTCTCCCTCCAGGAGGCAGCGGGCCTCGAAATCGTGACCGACGGCGAAATGCGGCGGGCACGGCGCGGGACACGACGGCAGTCGGCCCTCATTGCCTGCGCGACACTCGGTCCCTATCCGCCCGCTAATTGTTAGGGTGGAAGAGGCATCGATTGCGCCGATCACAACATGCGGCTGGTCTGCGGGGCACACATAGGGATTGGCCACTATGATATTAACCTAAATTTGCCGGCACATCTGTCGTTCACGCATTCTTAGATCGTAAGCGGCAAGCTGGCGTTCCTATGCCAATAACCTCATACTACCGCGCGCAAGCGCAAAGATGTCTCGTCTTGTCTCGGTCATGTTCGGATCGCAAGCAGGCGCTGCAGCTGGCCTTTATGGCGACTCGTTACTTCGAGCGGGCCGAAGAACTGGAGCGAGAAATCCCCTTTCAGCGAACTCACGCGCTCGATCCTGCAGAAGCACGGATCGCGTAGCTTACGATATCCCCATGGTAAAGGAAGTTGGTAGCAACCCGCCGCAACACGGCTTGCAAACCGCGCACACCGAGCCCTGCGCCGAGGCGCTACACTGCGCGGCTACGTCCGCGGCACGAAACCTTCGGGCGCGCGGATCTCGACGGTTGTGAGTAGAGGCGCTGGGGGGGACTGGCGATGCCAAGCGAACGGCTCGATGACGACATTGTCCGCGACCCAGAAAAATGGCTGCTAAGAGAGCAGGCGCAGGCCATGCTCGACTTATTCGCCGAGGATTGCGGGCGAACTCCAGTTATGCTGGAGGAGGTCCGTGAATGGGCGAGGGATCAAGATGAGAAGCATCTTCGGTCCAGGGTAAATCGTCGCCTGAATGTTGTTCTTGATGCTACGAAAACCCGCCGCGCTCGAATACTTGCGAATAGAGGGTTGTCCTCTTGATGGCGGGATGGTCGCGGCCCCGATAAATGGGTAATCGAGTGCGGAAACCACGCGCATAACAGTTCATACGACGTGATCGTTGTCGGCGCGCTGCGCTCGAGGTAAACTCAAGAAATATGGACATTAGCGAAGCGTCGCCGCGGCGAGGACGTACAGGCCGATCGCGATCAGGACGACCGCGTTGAATCCCAGGCTCATCGCCAGCAGGATCGCCAGGATCGCGCTCAACACGGAGGCACAGCCGTTGATGCCCCACGCCCAGGGCACGAGCGCCGACCGGGCCGCCGCGACGCGGACGAGCGCCAAGGGAAACGGCATTCCCATGAAGAACGCCAACGGCGCAATCAGCACCAACGATACCGCGATCTTGAGCGCGCTGGGCAGGGGCATCAACCAGCGAAAGAGCGGCAGGGCGACAACGAGATGCAGCAGCGCGGCCGTCCCAATGCCGGCGATGGCCAGAGCCAGCGGTGGGTACCGAACGCGGACAAAGCATCGGAAAAGCCGGTCGGCTGCGCTGATACGGATCGGCGCGCTCTGAGGCGACCGTGCGCGCAATGCCTCAAGACGCGCGGTCAATTTCGGTGCGATTCCGCTGCCGAGGCCTGCGAAGAAGAGAAAGCCGCACAGCACGACTGGGATGGCATAGACTGGATGACCGAGGAACAACACGAAGCGCTGGATGGAGGCGATCTCGATAAAGAGGAAAGCGAAGCCGATCGCCAGAAAGTAAAGGGCGACTCGCCATCTCGCGAGACCAGCAGCAGCGGGCTCCCGGCGGTCGCGGCCGAGCGACAGCAGGGGTGCAAGGATCAGGACCAAAGCGAGCGCCGCCGCTTGGACGAGCGTCGCCGCCAGCAGGAGATAGCCCCAATCGAGCAGCGCTACGCCGCCGATCGCGCGTCGCTCCAAAAGCTCCGGCAGCGCCCGCCATTTGAAGAAATCGAAAAAGTACGGCCGGTCGTCGGTCGTCGGTGCGATGTCAAACTTGTAATCACGAAGGAATTCATCGCGCTCCCGCCCGAGCAACGCTACCGCGCCATCGAAGAAAAGAGGCTGATCGAGAATATTGAATTGGTTCGCCTCCTCGCGCGCCATGCCGGGGAGGAAGGCGAGGTCGAAGGCGCGCTCGTCGGCGAAACGTCGGATTTTTGCCATGTCCTGGCCAGTCAGCGGGCCGTTCTTGACCAGGAGCGTGGTGGTGTTCCAGCTCCGCACGAGCGCGAGGTGTCGGCCCGGCTCGCCGATCCCTCGGCGCTCGAGTGCGGAAACCGCGGTGGCGAACAGCCGCAGACTGTCGCGCGGCGGCAGCTTCAGCCAGCGCGTGATTGCGAGATAGCCGCCCGGCCGCAAATGATCGAGATACTGCTCGAACGCCTCGATCGTGTAGACGTAGCTCTCGCTGAGGCTGTGCGTGCCCGCAGCCGCTGCCGCAAAGGAGTCGAGGAGCGGGATCTGGATCACGTCGTAGCGATCGCGCCGGCCGGCGACAAAGGATCGCGCCTCCGCGACATGCACCCGCACGCCCGGGCGCTCGTAGAGATGGCCTGCAAACGCGGCAAAGCGCTCGGCGACGAGCCGGACGAGTTGTGGGTTGATTTCGACCGCGTCTATTGTCGTTGCACCGTGCAGCAGCGCGAGCAAAATATCCGTTCCGCCGCCAGCACCGAGGATCAGAACTTCGGGCTTCTCCAGGAGATGATACGGCAGCGCCGTCGGCGTGGAATCAAGATAGTTGAGCGGCTCGCGCCGGCCGTCAAAGGCGGTGATCGCGGTGAGCCCGTCGCCGTCGGTGAAGACGCCGAGCTGGGCCGGCGGCTCTGTCGCGTTGTAGAGGCTCAGCCCCGGCGCATGGCGGAGCGGAATGGTTGGACTGCTCACGACCGTCAGCAGTCCTAGCGGGCTCGAGTCCTCGGCGAGCACCTTTGCGCCAGGGACGAGTAGTGCCTGGCTGAGCCCCTTATATTCGGACAGGTGCAGTGCCGTCCAAGACGGCGGCAGTGCGGCGCACGCTGCAATCGCGGCAGCCGAACACGCGGCCGCTCTGCCCTTCCGGATCGCCCCGCTCTCGCGCAGGCTGATCCCGAGCGCCGCCGCGAGAAGGCCAAGCAGGGCGACAAGCCTGAGCGCCGTGTCGGGAAAGAGCACGAATAGCGCCAGCATCAGGCCGATGGCGCCTGCGGCGGCGCCGATCAGGTCGTAGCGGTAGATTCGACCGACCCGCTCCGGGAATGCGGCGAGTGCAAGCCCGATGCAGGTGGCCGCGCCGAAGAACGGCAGCGCAAACAGCGTGTAGAGGATGGGAAGAAAGAGAAGCTGCCGCGGCTCCCAGATCACGGCGAGCGCATTGAATGGTAAGCGCTCGGCCACCGCAAAGCTCGTGACCGCTGACACAGCGAACAGGGCGGCGCCGGCGGCAAAAGCCGCGCCCAGGTGGCGGCGCAGCCCGTCGCCCACGAGTGCGAGGAAGGCACCGCTCGCGCCGTAGCCGAGCAGGGCGATACTGATGACCATGTACGCATAGTGGTGCCACTGAACGATCGAGAAGAGGCGGGTCAGCAGCACCTCGTAGGCGAGCGCTCCGGCCGATACCAGCGCGACGGCCAGGAAGAGCAGCATCGGTCAGCGCTGCCGGCTGCCGCTGGTCAGCGGCACGAAGCTCACCGGGAGCAGTTGCTTCGTCGTCACCCGTCCGTCGTCGGCGTTGCGCTCGACCAGCACGAGGTGCTGAAGCGCGAAGGGCGCGCCGAGCGGGATCACCATGCGGCCGCCGGGCTTCAGCTGGCGGATCAAAGGCGGCGGGATTTGGCTCGCCGCGGCAGTGACAATGATGCCATCAAAAGGCTCCGCCTCCTCCCAGCCGTAATAGCCGTCACCCGACCGCGTTGCGACGTTGCCATAGCCCAGCCTCTGCAGCCGCGCGGCAGCGCTGTCCGCCAAGGCGGGCACGATCTCGATCGTGTAAACCCGGCGCGCGAGATGGGCGAGGACGGCGGCTTGGTAGCCCGAGCCGGTGCCCACCTCAAGGACGACATCGCCCGGCCGCACGCGCAGCAGGTCGGTCATCAGAGCGACGATGAACGGCTGCGAAACGGTCTGACCATAGCCGATCGGCAATGGTCGGTCAGCATATGCGTCGCCGCGCACTCGATCGGGCACGAACTCGTGCCGCGGTACATCGCCCACGACTTTGAGTATCTCCGGTGCGATAGAGTCTCGGCCGAGCGCGATACTCGCCTGCTTCGCGTGGGCCTCGATCGTCGCCACCATGCGGGCGCGCTCGGCGGCGAGATCCGCTTGGGCCGCCGCCGTCAACGAACGAGCGGCAACCAGGAGCGCCAAGAAAACGCCAAGAGCGAGCGCTGACCAGCTCCGCGCAACAATGGCATGAGACGGCGTGCTCGTCCGGCACCCTTGCCAGGCATCGGACCGACGCGCACCTCGCCGGAGCCACCTCATACGTACCCTCGCAAGCTCGGTGATGATTTCTGCCCATCGGCGGCGTTTAAGCGCCAAGCCGAGGCCCGTCATAATACTCGAAGGCGGGCACCAACCGAGACCAACTGGCACCGTGCCGAAAGGCCAGCTTTGTGAGGTCTAGCAGACGAAAACCGCGGCGACTTCCGTAACTTGATGATGCGAGCGCAACGATTTCGACGCTGGTTATCGCAAGCCACCGTCGACGGCGCACTGGCGTGGAGCGGCCGCACGATCACTTTACGCCAGGTCGACAGCACCATTACGACGTCCGCCTCGGCGTCATCACATCATAGCCTGTGTCCTTGGTGTACTTCATCCTCAATATTGCAGAATCTGATTTTCGGCACACACAACGGCGTCAGTTAGACTCGCGGGTCCTTTGCGCGGCCTATCGCTGGCGATAAGCTGTGGCGATTTGACAATCCGATCTAAAGTAGAACAATCATGCGGGTCCCATCCTACCTTGTGATGTTGTGGGCCTTGCTGTTCGTCACATGCCGGCCGACCGACGCGCAGACGGTTGCCGTCTTTGATTTCGAATTAATTGACACAAGCCTACAGGGCGAGATCAGCGGCACGCGCGCCGACGAACAGGCACGTCTTACCCGGCTGGGCGATCAATTGCGGCAGCGACTTAGGGAGTCAGGTCGGTTCTCGGTCATCGATATTACGCCAATAGCAAGCGAGGCGCGCGCGAGTAACCTGCAAGCCTGCGGCGGCTGCGACACGCGCTTAGCTAAACGCATCGGAGCCAAACTTGCGGTTATCGGCACCGTTCAAAAGGTATCGAATCTGATCCTCAACATGAACATCTACATTCGAGACACTTCATCGGGAGGAACCGTTGCGGCCATGAGCGCCGATATGCGCGGCAATACCGACGAGACCTGGTCGCGCACTCTCGATTGGCTCGTTCGCAATCGGTTGCTCGCACCGGGCTACGGGGTGCGCCAATGACCCTGTTGATCCATCAGTTGGGCGGGCCGCGGCCGACGAGAACGTCCGCGCCGTCGTGCTGACGAGCGCGGTGCCGCGTCGATTCAGCGCGGGGTTGGACCTCCCGCCTGCCTCTATCACGGCTTCCATCGCGCAGAACCTCAAGACCCTTGCAAACTGCCTCTGGCGCCCGCCGCTGAACGAGCACGTTGCATTTGTTGTGTGAGCGTTCGTGGAATTAAGCGTCAGTCGTGTGAGCAGTGTCGCCTCCCGATTGGGAGCAACGGCCACGACCCGGCATTGATGGAAATCTCTAGAATCTGATGCACAACAATGGTCATTAGCGATTGCACTGTCACTTATCCATCGGGGCGGGTAGCCAGCTCTACAAGTATCGGAGCCCACGCTCCAAACACAGCCAGGACCAACTCGCGCTCATACACCTCTGGCGCGCTGCCGGCGACCTGCCATTGTCCTTGTTGATTCATCTCATGCTCTTTTGAAGCTGTCGCTACAAGCCCAACGAGGAGCAGGATAACCCGATGCAGTGACGTCGGGTATGGGTCTTGGTTGCGTGAAAACGTTTTGGCGGGGGCGGACACCAGCGAGCACCAACTCACGAATTCCGGGACAGGCAAACTTGCCATGTTCTTGCAATTACGAGCTGGAATCGACTGTATTGCTTGCCCGGCCGCTGTGAGGGATCTGGTGGTGTCGAGAGTATGCGCGCGCCGATGCCCAGCCCTCACGCCCGGATCGCCGCCATGAGCGGCTGCACGCCGACGATGTTCATGACCCGCGTGAGATTGTAGGCGAGCACGTGCAGTGCCATCTCGGTCGCAACCTTAGGTAGGCGCTTCATCAGAAAGTGCGTCGCGCCCATCCGCATCTTGAGCGTGCCGAAGGGATGCTCGACCGTCTCACGGCGCTGGCGCATTGCCTGCGGGTTCTCATCGAGACGCTGCTGCACAGCTTCGAGCAGGTGTTCGTGCTCCCATCGCGTGATGCGCCGCTCCGGTCCCTTGGTACACTGAGATTTGAGCGGGCAGCGCGGGCATGCCGTCGTCCAATAGCGGCGCAGCGTCTTGCCGTCCTCCTCGTTCGTATAACGATAGGTCAGCTTCTCGCCCGACGGGCAGCGGTAGACATCCTCCATCCGCAGATAGACGAAGTCCTGCTTGCCGAAGCGGCCATCCGACTTCGCGCCCGATGTCATTGGCTTCGGCAGCGTCACCGTAATGTCGGCTTGCTCGCATGCCAGAATCTCGGTGCTGTTGAAGTAGCCGCGATCGGCGACGACATCGAGATGGTCAGCACCAAGAACGCCTTTCGCCTGCGATGCGACGTTGGCAAGTTGTGAGCGATCCGAGCCGGTATTCGTCACCTCGTGCGTGACGATCAGATGATGCTCGGTATCCACAGCGACCTGCACGTTGTAGCCGACGACGCCCGAGCCGCGCCCGCTTGTCGCCATCGAACGTGAATCAGGATCGGTCAGAGAAATCTGTTGATCGGGCGAGGCAAGCATCTCCTTCTCGATCGCTTTCAGGCGCCGGACCTCGCTCGCGAGCTTGGCAAGCTTCTCCTTGAGATGCGCCGTCTTCGCGGCGAGCGCTTCCGATGGCTCCTGCAGGTCGGCGGTGTCGAGCTGGCTCAGATACCGCGCCACGCTCTCCTCGATTTGAGCGAGGCGGCGCTCCATCTTGGCGCGCGTGAAATTCTTGTCGCGGTTGTTGACCGCTTTGAACTTGCTGCCGTCGATGGCAACGCTCGCTTTCGTCAGCAGGCCCATCTCTCGGCAAAGTGCGACGAACTGCGCGCACACCTTGCGTATCGCAGGCCCGTTATCCTTGCGGAAATCAGCGATCGTCTTGTGATCGGGAACAAGCCGACCGGTGAGCCACATGACTTCAACGTTGCGGGAGGCCTCACGCTCAAGCCGGCGGCTCGACTGAACCCGATTGAGATAGCCGTAGATGTAGAGCTTCAGCAGCACCGACGGATGGTACGAAGGCCGGCCAGTTGCCTCGGGATCAATCCCGCTGAACCTAAGCTCGGCCAGATCGAGCTCGTCGACAAAGACGTCGATCACGCGAACCGGATTATCCTCGCAAATCCAATCTTGCAGGCACTCAGGAAACAACGTGTTCTGCCCGCGATCCGTGCCCTCAACAAAGCGCTTCATCTGATTCCCTCGCAAATCGCGCGGGAATCATACTGCGAGAATCACATCGACCAGCGCGTTTTTACACAGCCAGGGTCATCCACGACAGAGCCAGTTGAAGTCACGCCACGGTGCATGTCCGCTTCGCCCCGACAGCGACCGTCGGCGATCAAACTGGGATCCGACGCGTCGTGCCAAAAGCGGTCTCATGCAGCGCAACAAAAGACGTGCACGAGTTGCAATGATTTATTCGATCACCTCGTCGGCGCGGGCGAGCAGCGTCGGAGGCACTTCGAGGCCGAGCATCCGTGCGCTCTGGACGTTGATGACCAGCTCG
>Ga0209056_10008152_pt1 | contig 10757 bp, 14 predicted proteins | sample GraSoiAngelo_114_FD_185876 | JGI IMG/M metagenome (GOLD analysis project Ga0209056, IMG submission 185876) | Grasslands soil microbial communities from the Angelo Coastal Reserve, California, USA - 14_0903_13_40cm (SPAdes) (version 2) | ecosystem: Environmental > Terrestrial > Soil > Grasslands...
GCTTCTGGGAAACCGCCTTTTGAAACGCAGCGAGCTCTTCCTGCGGCGCAAAAGAAGCGGGACCGTCGAAATCCGCCTTTACGCGCATCTGGGCCGCGGCGTCCGTCAGACCTGCCTGGGCCTCCTGCCAGTACGGCAGATTGATATTTGCCGCGATGAAAAAGTAATGCTCATTCTCCTGGTGATATGCCGGCGGACCACAGGACACCACGCCGACAGCCGATGCCAGCAAAACAAGAAAACACACACCTGCCGCAGGACGTCTCATGGGAATCCTCCCCTGTCGCGGAATGAGGGCTGCGAAGATCATGCGCAACCTGGAAGTGGAAGATCAGGGATCACACGATACGAGATTGGCCCGCCAGAGGGTACCACAAATCCGACTCGCGGGAGGATATCCCCGCGCAGGGGCGGCTTTCCGCAGAGCAAGGGGCTGGCTACCCCCTCCCGACCGGATACCCGGCTGTTAAGAAGTTGCCCCGGGTTCCTGCAACGGATTCCCCAGTCCGAGCCTGTGAAGGAAACCTTCCTACGCCGTAGCACATCTTAACTCCTAGTGGGCCACGAGCGCCCGGCCCCGAACATTTGGGTGTATACTTACGTTAGAGCGGTAATAAAGAGGTCGCCACCATGGATCAATTCCGCAAGCACATCCTGAGCCTGACATTTGCGGCAGCGCTGGTTGCCGCGCCTACGTTCGCTGTGCCGCAGGACCAGAAACCTACGGACCAACAGCCGCCGCAGGACTCCTCGCAGCCAAAGCAGCAGCCGCAGGCTCAGCAGCCGGCGCAACAGCCTGTTCCGCAGCAGACGGAAGTCAAGCCGAAGAATTCCAAGGAAGACGTGAACGCCATCGGCAACCGCGGCGTCGGCAAGGGCCTGGACTTCTACTCGCTTGAAAAAGAGATTGCCCTCGGCAAGCAGCTTGCCCAGGAGGTCGAGCGCTCGGCCAAGCTCATCGATGATCCGGTGGTCACCGAGTACGTCAACCGCGTGGGCCAGAACTTGGTCCGCAATTCCGATGCGCGTGTTCCCTTCACCATCAAGGTGATTGACTCCGACGTAGTGAATGCTTTCGCTCTTCCCGGCGGCTTCTTCTACGTGAACAGCGGCTTGGTTCTCCGCGCCAATGAAGAGTCCGAGCTCGCCGGCGTGATGGCCCATGAAATCTCGCACGTCACCGCGCGGCACGGCACGAAGCAGGCCACCAAGGGTGAGTTGATCCAGTTGGCGTCGATTCCAGCGATGATTTTCATCCCCTATTCCCTAGCCGGATATGGAATCTACCAAGGCATGAATCTCGCGATACCGCTGACTTTCCTGAAGTTTTCACGCGACGCGGAGCGCGAGGCAGACTTCCTCGGCCTCCAGTACATGTACAAAGCCGGTTACGACCCCAACTCCTATATAACCTTTTTCGAGCGCATCCAGGCGGATGAGAAGCGGCAGCCGGGCACGATTCCGAAGGTCTTCTCGACCCATCCGCCCAACTCTGAGCGCATCGCCAACGCGCAGAAAGAGATTGCCAGGATTCTCCCGGCTCGCGACGAGTACATCGTCACCACTTCCGAGTTCGATCAGGTGAAGGCGCGGCTGCGGGGCATTATGTTTAACCGCAAGGCCCAGGAGAACGGCCCGGGCAAGCCGACACTCCGCACCAAGACCGAGCAGCAAAAAGACAAGCAGAAAACCGGGACGACGGGCACAGATAGCGGGGACGACGATCGGCCGACACTCAAGCGCCGGCCCGATTCGCCCTGAGTTGCTCTCATCCGAATGGTGGGCGCGAAAGGGCGGCCGTCAAGGCCGCCCTTTCGCTTTTTGTTGATGCGGGAAGGAGGAAAACGAGCGGCTAAGAGCGGCGTTCGCTCGTCACGTGCGGCACGCCCATGCGGGTCATCTCTTCAGCGTAATATTTCCGGTACAGCAGGTCCCACTCCTCGCTCCCTTCGAGAATCTCTTTCTTCTGTGAGGAAATTTTCTTGCGCACGTCGAAGTCCACTTTTTCTTCATCGCGCAAGAGCGCTTGGAGGATCTGGACGATTTGATTGCGGATGGTGTCGCGATCTTCGATGAACTCCACGTCGTCGCTGGCCACCAAAACGTCGGTAATTTGGTGGGAAAGGCGAATCACTTTTTCCCGGCTCAGTCGCATGCCTCTCCCTAAGACGGCGGGGTCCGCCACAGCTCAGCGCAAAATCAGTTTCCGATCACGCGCAAGCTGCCCCTTCACCTTCTTGTACATCTCCTGATAGGAGACACCTGTCCGGCGCATCTCCTCCTGATGCTGAATCAAGATCTGCCGCACCTCTTCGTTCAACCTCTCCTCGACGGCCAATTCCTCCTGCATCCGCGCGCGCACACGGTCGACCACCGGTGGCGCAGCCTTCACCTCGATCATCTGCCCTTCGACAAGCCGCTTCACCACCTGACTCGCCATATAAGCCACGAAATCCCGGTAAAGCAGCATCCCAATCGTTTCCTTTGCGCTTTTGCAAAACAGAAAGTGTACTGGCAGCGCGGAGGAAGTGCAAGGCAACCGCGCGTTGACGCTCGTTGGGGCTTCCTGTACGATGGATCTCCGGGGCGGTTAGCTCAGCGGTTAGAGCATCCGGTTTACACCCGGAAGGTCGTCCGTTCGAATCGGACACTGCCCACCATCCGTGCGATTCATTTCCGCGGGGACGTAGTTCAGTTGGTTAGAACGCTGCCCTGTCACGGCAGAGGTCGCGGGTTCGAGTCCCGTCGTCCCCGCCATTCATTCCAAAGCAGTTATGGAGTGATGGTTCTCAAAGCTTCAACCCACAACTCAACCCACAAAATTTACTGCACCGTTGCATTCATCCCCACGGCGGTCAGAAATTGTCCCTGTGCGGCCCGTGTTTCATCGCTGTCTTCCTGCGTGTAAAGATCGAGCGTCGTCTGAATCTTTGCATGACGCAGGATTCCCTGCACGGTCTTTGGTTCGACTTTCGCCTTGTTCACCAGCCAGTTGCTAAGTGAGTGACGTAGGTTGTGAAGCCCGAACCGTTGACCGTCCTCGATATGCACTCCGGCTTTCTTAGCTGCCGGTCGCAGATGGTCGGCGACGAAACTGGAAGCGTAGAGCGGTTTCCTGCCCCGTTCTTTCATCGACGGAAAAACGAAGTCGGTTGTTTTTGCGTAGGGCGTCTGCCGTTGCCATGCGCGAAGATGCCCGGCCAGGACGGGATGCAGCGGGACATAACCGTCCGATGCATCGGTCTTGGTTTCTCCGTCTTGTCCCTTGGCCCAGCGCTTGGAAATCCGTATCCGCCCTTCCTCCCAGAGCATGTCGCTCCAGCGCAGCGCCAGAATCTCCGACGAGCGCAGCGCCGTCGCCGCACAGGTGAGCACCAGCGTGCAGTGAAGCGGGGAGGGGAGGGATTTCAGAATGTTAAGCGTCTGGGCCGGGGTGATGATGATTGCCCGGTAGCTGGACTTGGAACGCGTCTCGACGTGTGTGAGCGGATTCTTCGCGACGAGTTCATGCAGGATGCCGACCTTGTAGATGCGGTGCATGAGGCCCCGCATTTTAGAGATCGTCGTCCAGGCAAGCCCGTTCACTTCGTTGAGGGACTTTAGCCACTTCTGTATGTCGAGCGGCTTGATGTCCTCCGCGATGTCCTCACCGAATCGCTTGATGAGGTAGTCGCGGACGTAGTGCTCAACGATGGGGATGGTGTTCGTCGATTTCGAGCGCGCAGCATCCGCACCGAAATCGGCCTTGAAGTAATGCTCCGCAAGAAAACGGAATGAAGCACGGCCGGGGCCGGCGGTATCGTTGATCCGCACACCAAGGCCGAGCCGGTCCACCTCGCGCCATGCATCCCTGCCCTTCGGGAATTCCCGGACAAGTCCGACAGGCAACGTGTGTTCGACTCTTTTTCCTTCCGCGTTAGTGACCCGGAAACGCAGCACCCAGGTCTCTCCTTCCTTGCGGTGTACTTTCTTGAGTGATCCTCGCTGATAAGCCATATTCCTCTTTTCAGCGGGGACTGCCAGATCGAATAGTACACGGCTTCTGCGTTTTTGAAATAATTGTCTTATCGCTCATGATGGAGGCAGCGAGCTCCGACAGCCGGAACACCCAAGTCTTGCGTTTGGTTCCCGTGCCGAGCGGATATGCACCGGCCATTCCCCTCCGGGCGAGCGCCAGCAAATAACGACGTTTGACGGAAAGAAACTGCGCCGCTTCGTCCGCAGAAACGAATGGCTCATTAGGGGGTACGTCACACATTTCTGTGATGCTCATTTCAAATGGGCGCTCGCGTAGCGCTTCGACAGCCCTCATTGGCTGCGGCGATGATGACGAACCTATTGCAAGGCGCGAGGTATGCTGCCTTGAAGACGCTGTATTCTCGCGCAAGTCGAATTGGAGACGACGGTTCTTCATGCTTTCTTGACAGTCTCAAAAAGAGAGTCTCCTCCATTCTGACGTTGATCGCCGTTGCGGTTCTGTTCTTCAAGCCAGGTCTTGAAGTCGTCGTCTTTCCTAAACAAGGGCTTTAAGGCTTCACTGACGACGTAGGATTCCGAAGAATCGATGAACTCGGCGTACTTCGACAGTTTCGATCTGATTGCCTCCTCAACACGGATTTGCAGCGTTTCGTTCTTTGGTGGTTTTGGCGGTGACTTCAGTATTGCCATGGGTCGTCTCCTTTTCTGCACGCGGAGTTTAATAAAGCGTGCAGGAACCTTCGTTTGTTCCGACTCAGCACCGCGCAAAACGTTGACGCGAAGTTCCTGCGAGGGCGGGAGCGACCCCACGAAACTTTTGGGCGGATCGTCCACAAAAAAGTGGGGTCGCTCCCGCCCGATTTGAACTTTTTTGCGGGGTGACTTTTGTAAAGGTTGTCGTTGCAAGTCGTTGACTGCAAATCTGTAGCTCGGGCCTCGGGTGAAGAGGCGCCAATTCCGGAGGTGCAGAAGGCAATTCTTACCATCTTCACTGGAACCCCAGAGCGACAACGCGCCGCTTCGTTAGCACGGGTGCTGAGAAAGGGAAAACTAAGACTCAATATTGTGTCCTTTCCTCGAGGGTCACTTGCGAGACGGGATGCGCGGCGTGAGCCTTCGACCTTCGCGTTCGGAACCGAGTCCCTCCGCCTACGCAATGCGTTTCGCGCCGGTTTTCGGCCTCCTGGACACGACCGTGACAAAAGCGCGCAATGAGCGTGCGTGGTGAGGCGGGAGCGACCCCGGAGAATCCGTGACGCACGGTGCGTCAAAGGATGGGGTCGCTCCCGCCTCACTTAAGTTTTTGGCCCGTGCAACTGCTTGCATGTCTCTGAACCATCTCTTGGCTTTTCAACAAGTTCAACTCCATCGAGAACCGAAGAGACAATTCCTTTTCCCAGAAGTAGTGCCAGAAGGGGGCTTCTGCCCCCATTTACTGGGAAAGCTGGGTGCATTCAGTCAGGCCAGACGGTTGACCGAAGTGGGACGGCTCCGTCAAGCCCGCAGGGGAGGCTGAAAAAGAATCCTCCCCTCACTTACTAAGAGGCCTGCAAAAGGGAAAAACTCAACGCCATTTTGTCCGACCAGAGCACCACGGGAGTGGATGCTCCATCTGAAAAGTTTGCACTTCCACAGGTGAGGCACGCACACCCTCGGATGTCCGCAATGACGCTTGTCCCGCTACGGCATTCGGATTCGGGCAACAAGTCGGGAGATTTGGCGACTGATTCCCCTATCTACTCAGAGGCCTTTAGAAAGGAAAATGTGAGAGAAAATCTTAGTACCAGTACATTTTTCGGGAAGTGGCGCCGGGCGAGGAGGCCCAAAGTCTAAGGGGCGATCCGCTGGGCGCGGAGTTCAAGCGGGGAAAGTCGAGTGGCCCGCCAATTCTAGTCTAGCGGGTATCGCTCCGTTCACGCGGCGGGAGATCGCCTAGGCAACCCCGTTCAGCGGAAGAGCTCAATCTTGCTGCGAAAAGAGAGCAAGGCTTAACGCAAAACGGAATATGACCTAACATTTAGACGGTAATTGAAAACACTATGAGCGGGCAAATGCTAAAGCTTAAGCAAGCAAGTGTCGTCCTTCAGCTTGACCCGAAGGAATTACAGAACCTCGTCCAATTCGGCGTTGTGAAGCCGAAAAGGTCGGAAGGAACGCACTATTTCAACCCGAGCACCCTGCTGGTGGCGAAGGTTGCTTTCTACCTGAAAGAGTCGCTGGGAACGCGCATGAGCGTGCTTTCCAAGCTGATGGAAGCTTGCATGACCTCCGTCGCGGTTTCAGGCCCCAAGTCGGATTCCACTATCCTAGCTTTGGTTGCTCATAATTTGCTGAGAGCGGCGCGGAATCTTGCCTGGATGACTGAGGAGTCCAGAGCAGTCCGCGCATGATCACCAAGGTCGCGAGAGCCACCACAAGCCCGGCTAAAGCGAGATAAAGATTCGGCTTGAACGCACCTACGAACGCAAGGATCAGGCGAATAGCGATTACGCAGGGGATGATAAAAATCCAGATGATGAGACAGGCGATGAGCTTTTTCACCGGGTCACCCCTCGCCGTGTATTGAGCACCCTTTTGAAACCGTGTGTCCCGAGTTTCAGCGGAAAGGCGAAATCTCAAGCTGGCCTACGACCTGAGTTCCCGAGCGAAAAATGGTGTCGGTAGGCAGATCGGGCACACGCGAAACCTTCAGAGAGAAGAACGAGCAATATGGGTGCCAAAACGCTCCGCCTGGACTAGCATCATTACTAGCGACTTGTTTTTCTAGAGACCGGTGCATCTGACGAGTTCGCGTAACGCGTCGATGGGGCCTTTCCCGATCTGCATTCCCAGATTGACAAGCTTCAGTTTTTCAATGATTCATACCCTAAGGAGTTCACTTAGGTTCCATAAGCGAGGCTCATTCGAGTCCGTAGGCCCCCTTTTTTGCTTGACGGGCGCTGTGAGCGACCTGAATTTCACGGCGATGAATATAAACCCCCTCTGTGGAAGGATCTTGCGCCATAGTTGCAAGACTTTGCCCGATATCATCTTTCATTGATCGCTTCATTGATCGGCAGTTTGCCTTTCATGCCCCCATCATGCACTTGTTCAACAACTTACGTTTGCCGAGGCCTGGCACAAGACGGGGACAATTTGGTCTTGGGCGTGCTTTCTTGTGACGGCACAGTCCTCGGTTGCAGTCGTCCCCAAAACAACGCGTTGGATTCTGTACTAGGAGTTTGGTCTCAGAGACCAGAGTCTTGGCGCTGGATTCGTTTACCTAAGTTTAGAGACATACGTAAGTGGGAATTCAAAAGGAGATTACGCATGACGTTTCTACAATTCATTAGCAAGTTCCATCAGGAAGAGTCGGGTCAGGATCTACTCGAGTACGCGCTGGTCCTGCTTGCTGTTTTGGCGGCAGTGGTGACGGGCTCGCAAAACCTGGCGACCGACATCGCCACCGGCCTCACCGCGATCAACGTCAAAATTCAGGCAGCAATCGCAAAAGCCTAAGGGCCTAGGGCGCCGGGCCGCAGAACCCCTGCAGAGCGGCGCCATCTTGTCGTAGAAACACGTCTACTGGTTCGGGGCAATTCCTGATTCAAAGCACCCCTCGGGCCAAATCCAAGACGAGAATCCTGGTGCTGGGATTCGTGTACTTAAGTCAAATTTGACGAAGGAGATTTAGCATGACGTTCACACAGTTCCTTAGCAAGTTCCATCAGGAAGAGTCGGGTCAGGATCTGCTCGAATACGCGTTGGTTCTGCTTGCTGTTTTGGCAGCAGTGGTGACGGGCTCGGGAAGCCTAGCGACCGACATCGCCACTGGGCTCACCGCGATCAACGTCAAAATTCAGGCAGCAATCGCAGGAGCCTAATGCCTCGTGGCGCCGGGCGGCACAGCCCGTGCGGCGCGGCGCCGCTTTTTTCATTTGAAATGACATTATGAATTCGGCTCACATCATCCCGGCGCTGTTGGCGGCAGGAGTGGCAGTTTCTGCTGCGATCACTGACGCTACGCAACGGCGGATTCCCAACCGCCTGACCTATCCCGCCATGCTTGCCGGCCTAGTCTTGCAGATGGCGCTCCACGGATGGAGAGGGTTGCTGCTCAGCGCGGGTGGCGGTCTTCTTTTTGGAGGGTTGTTCATACTGTTCTATCTCGTCCGGGCCATGGGGGCGGGAGACGTGAAACTGGCCGCCGCTCTTGGCTGCATCATCGGTCCCGCTGCATCGTGGCAGGTGATGTTCGCTACCGCTGTGGCCGGGGGCACACTGGCCATCATCTTCATGGTTATATCTGGCCGCATTGTCGAAACTCTGCGGAACACTCTGTGGGTGGCGGCATTTCACGCCCAGCACGGATTACAGACACATCCGTTCGTCAACTTAGATAATCCCACGGCCGTGCGCATGCCGTACGGCCTTGCATTTGCAGCCGGCACATTGTACTGGGCTGTTTCTTCGCAGTTGTGGAGGTAATTCATGGGTACCCGGCGACTTGGTTTCGCTCTGTTAGCTGCCTTAGTGATTTCCCTCGGTATTTCGTCCGTGTTCTATGTACGCATTACCCGCACGCAGGCCAGCACCCGCCCGAACACGAAACGCGTCGTGGCCGCGGCGGTTGCATTGCAGCCAGGCGCTCCCATTACTGCTGAAAACCTGACGGAGATCAACTGGCCCGTGAATGTGCCTTTGGAAGGGCTAATAGAGAAAAAGCAAGATGTCGCAGGCCACGTGCTGATGTACGCGGTGGCGGCGAACGAACCGGTGCTGCAGCGTGACTTGGCGGCGAGCGCGAGTTTGGGTCTTGCGGCCAAGATTCCAGACGGTATGCGTGCTACCGCGGTCAAGACCAATGAGGTCACGAACATCGCCGGATTTATCCTTCCTGGCTCTCACGTGGATGTGCTGGTGACCTTGCGGACCGAGAACAATACCGCCGCAAGCACGGAGACGCGCACAGTGTTGCAGAACGTCCAGGTGCTGTCGACCGGAACGAAGATGGACCCCGATCCGAATGGCAAGCCCGAGAACGTAAACGTAGTCACGCTGTTGGTGAGCCCTGAACAATCGGAAAAGCTCGCTCTGGCGCAGAACCAAGGCACCATCCATTTCGTATTGCGCAATGGTGGAGACTCGGCGAATACGGATGTCCCGCCGGTCGACATGGCGGGGTTGGCGGGAATAGTGAAAAAGCCGGCTCAGCCAGAAATGAAACATCTGAAACAGATCGCCGCGGCGGTGAAACTGCCGGACGTCTACACGGTAGAGACGCTGGTGAACGGCAAGACAACAATTTCCAAATTTCCGGTAAAGCCGGAATAGGGCGGAGGAGGCCATTCTGCGAGTCCACACCACAACACGTTGTCTGCTGGCACTGTGCTCAGTGAGCGTCTTGGGTCTTTGCGGGCCCGCCCGGGCGCAGGTTCCTGCTGCGCCCGCTGCGCAGCAGACACCACCTGCCGAAAACGTCGGCAACCAAGTTCTGCACATACTCGTAGGCCACTCGGTGGTGATTCGCACCGATCCGCGGCTCCAGCGCGTGCTGGTCGGAAACCCGGCGGTCGTGACAACGGCCACGACGGCGCCCAATGAAGTGGTGGTGACCGCAACTGCGGCAGGCAGCAGCAGCGTTGTGCTATGGCAGGAGAACAATCAATCGCGAATCATCGAAGTGTTCGCCGATGTGGATGTGTCCTTGCTGCGCGAAGCGATCACACGAGGGTTGCCAGGAGAGGCTGTTGAGGCGGAGTCCGAAGAGGGCAGAGTGGTTCTAACCGGGGTGGCCTCGTCCACGGCGGTCGCCGACCAGATCGGAAAAATGGCCGCGCCTTTCTCGAAGGAGATTGTGAATTCCATCCAAGTCGCCCAGCCACACCGGCAGAAGCAGGTACTGCTAAAAGTGCGGTTTGCCCAAGTGGATCGAAGAAAGCTGACCGCCTTCGGCATCAACCTTTTCAGCACGCCAGGAGCACCCATCTTTGGATCGGCAGGAACGCAGCAGTTCACTCCGCCTCAGCTGGTGAACAACGGTGGCTCGGGCGGCTCATCGGGCGGAACGGGCGCGAACAACTCCACTATCGGCTTAAGCGATTTGCTAAATCTCTTCGTTTTCCGGCGGGACCTTAACCTGGGCGCGACCATTCGTGACTTGCAGCAGAGAAACGTGCTGGAGATCCTGGCCGAGCCGGACCTGCTGGCTGCCAATGGCGAGCCGGCGAGTTTCCTGGCTGGCGGAGAATTGCCCTACCCGGTCCTCACAGGTACAGCCGGCCAGGCCACGGTTACGGTGCAGTTCAAGCCCTTCGGCGTCAAACTGGAGTTTACTGGGACCATCGAGAGCGACAACATTATCCGGTTGAAGGTGCGCCCGGAAGTGAGCTCGCTGGATTTCTCGAACTCCGTAACTATCAGCGGATTTGTGCTGCCGGCCATTGCCACTCGCCATGCGGAGACCGTCGTGGAGTTGCGAGACGGCCAGAGTTTTGGCATCGCGGGACTCTTGGATCAAAGAACGACAGCGCAATTTTCCAAGGTGCCAGGTATTGGGGATATCCCGATTTTGGGAAAACTATTTCAGTCCAGGTCGGTGGATAAGACGAACTCCGAACTGGTCGTGATCGTCACGCCGACCATCGTGGACCCGGCGGCGGCGCCAACCCCTGCGCCCGAGGTGCCCAAGATGCCGATCGCACCGTTGGACCAAAAGCAATTTGACACGAAAACTCCACATGAGTCTGGGAACAAGTGAACATGGCCACGGTCGAAAAGTCAGCCCGAATGGCAGTAAT
>Ga0209056_10008153_pt1 | contig 10755 bp, 2 predicted proteins | sample GraSoiAngelo_114_FD_185876 | JGI IMG/M metagenome (GOLD analysis project Ga0209056, IMG submission 185876) | Grasslands soil microbial communities from the Angelo Coastal Reserve, California, USA - 14_0903_13_40cm (SPAdes) (version 2) | ecosystem: Environmental > Terrestrial > Soil > Grasslands ...
TGTGGCTGGCGTTCCACCAGCCCTCCGGAGGAAACCCTGCTGGATTATGGAGGGCAGCTCCTGAGTGTATGCTCTGTATCCCATGCGATCGTGTTGAACCAACGATTGGCTGCGGCTGAGGGGGCGCTGACCCTTCCGGACGGAGGCATCATCAGCACCAATGGTTCACCCATTTCAAGCAGCCTCACTCAAGGCACCAAGACCTTGCTCTTTATGCGGGTGAATTTTGCGGATGATCTAATCGAGCCGATCACAGAAGCTGAAGCAACGGACTTGATGAACCAGGTCAACGCCTACTTCGTTGAGGCTTCCTACGACACAACCGCGATTATCAGCACGGTGACGCCGCTGTTGCAGTTGCCCCAGACCAAGCTGTGGTACGGCACGAACGGGCCAGGAACTTTGCAGGCTGACGCGCGGCTGGCCGCGAAAGCAGTGGGATACAACTACGTGAACTATGATTTGGATATTGTGCGGCACAGTTCTGTGCCCGGCTTTAATTGGGGTGGTCTGGCGGCGGTGGGTGGTCGCGGCGTTTGGCTGCAAGCGACGGGGGTGGGCATAGCGGCACACGAATTGGGGCACAACTACGGCCTGTTCCACGCCAACTCCTGGAATACTGTTCGGCCGCCGTGGACAACCAACAATCCTCCCAATCCCAGCAACCTACCGTTCGATCCGGACAGTCTCCTCGGCCATGACAGTGTGATCGGTCCCGGCACCGACGCAGAATACGGCGACTCCTTCGACATCATGGGAAGCGGCGGAGGGCACTATAACGCGGTGGCCAAGAATCATCTTCGCTGGATGCCGGACCCTTATGTGCGGACGGTGATTTCCAACGGCACGTATCGAGTTTACGCGATGGATACCCCGCTCCTGACCTACGGACGTTCTTACGCGCTGAAAGTCAGGAAGGATTTTGAACGTGATTACTGGGCAGATTATCGCTCACAGATTAGCAACCCGTGGTTGCAAAATGGCATCGAGTTGCACTGGAACTCCTGGTCGCAGACCGGCGGCGGCAGCCAACTCCTCGACACGACCCCGGGAACCGCGAGCGGCAAACAAGATGCCGCTTTGGTCATTGGACGAACTTTCACCGATCCTTCCGCCAACGTGCATCTGACCCCGGTTGCCAAGGGCGGCTCCGCGCCAGACGCATGGATCGACGTGGTGGTAAACATCGCATCGGTTCCGACCAACTTACCTCCGACGATTTCAATCAATGCGACTGCGGACCGGACTGGAACAAACACCTTTGTGGATTTCGTCGCCACCGCGAATGACCTCAACGGCGACGCATTGGCTTATTATTGGGACTTCGGCGACAGTACTTTCGGCGGTAATTCCAGCAGCGTGAGTAAGAGTTGGAACACGGAGGGCGAATACGTTGTGCGATGTGAGGTCAGCGACATGAAAGGCGGCCTTGCCAGCGCGTACATCGTCATCACTGTTGGCTCGCCGGGCACGTTCCGTGTCAGTGGGCGGGTTATGGATAATTTGGGTAATCCTTTGCCGGGGGTGCGTGTGCATAACGGCGCCGTTGGCACCAACGGTCTGTACAGTGCTGATTACCGTTGGAGCTCCACCGATAGTCAGGGCAATTATACGCTGGTAAACCTTGCTCCCGGAACTTACACGAATGCCGCTTTCCTGTTTGGTTATAGAATTGAGCCTTTGGACTTTTTCAACCCGGTCAATCTGGTCGGCGCGGATGCCACCGGCATTGATTATCTGGCCACGCCGCTCCCAACTGTCGGCATCGTTCCAAGCGGCGCGGCATCCGAGGCGGTCCCGAACTCCGGCAGGTTCACTGTCACGCGCATTGGTCCGACCAATGCGGCGCAGACCGTCCTTTTCCAGGTCAGCGGAACTGCTCCGCTCGGCAGCAAATATACAATTCCGACCAATAGCTTGACGCTGACAAATGTTGGCTTAAACGAGGGATTTGGCCAACTGGTCACCAACCTTTACGAGTTTTATTCAGTGACCATACCGGCGGGCGCGGCATCCACGGATATTGTTGTCAACCCTGTCAATGAAACCGCTTACGAAGGAACGCAAACTGTTACGCTGACGCTGGCGTTGCCCGTTCAGTCGCTGGCATTTTTGAACGACACGAACATCACCAACAGTGTTTACGTTCCCGGCTGGGAAGTTGTCCCGGTCGATTTGAAGCCAACGTGGTTCCAGACCTATCCTGACTACGCCCTGGCGGACGGAGGCGCGGAAGCGACCCTGGCGATCCGCGACGACGACGCGCCGACCAGTCCGCTCGTTTCCATCCTGGCGCTTGATGATGTCGCGACCGAAAGCGGGCAGGACATCGGCCTGTTCACTCTCACGCGTTTTGGCGCAGTTGATAATCCATTGACGATCTTGTTCGCGGTCAGTGGCAGCGCCGTCAGCGGCATCGACTACGTGCCATTGCCGGACTCGGTGACGATTCCCGCCGGGCAGAGTTTCGTCAATCTACCTGTCAGAGCCATTCAAAACCTCTACGTCGAGCCGAATCAAACGGTCATCGTGACGCTGGCGACCAATTCGGCGTACCGCGTCGGAACCGACAGCGCCAGCGTTACGATCGTCGATGATAACCTCCCAACCGTCACCATTGACGCACCTGCCCCCACCGCTCGCGAGGCCGGCCGGAACGGCGCATTTGTTGTAACTCGCATCGGGGACCTGTCTGAGGACCTGCAGGTGAGTTACCTCGTGGGAGGCACAGCGATCAGCGGAAGAGATTATGTGCCGCTTTCCGGCTCAGTCGTCATACCAGCCGGAAGCGTTTCTGTCCCGATAACTGTCACGCCGGTCGATAACCAAACCACAGAGGGAGACCTGACAGTAGTCGCCTATCTTTCCGACACGCCGATCTACAACGTCGGCTCACCGCGGAGTGCGACCGTGACCATTCAGGATAAGAATTTGCCCACGGTCACCATTGCCGCGACAGTCGATCCTGCGGTCGAACCCGGCACGGTGGGAGAGTTCACGGTGACCCGTGCAGGCAGTATCGCTAACAACCTTGTCGTTAATTTCATCACTGGCGGCTCGGCAATTCCCGGCAGCGATTATGCCGCGATCGGGGGCAAGGTAACAATCCCGGCAGGCACCAACAGCGCGAACATCACTATCACACCGGTCGAGAACAACTATCGAGAAGAACCCGAGACAGTGATCCTTCAACTCACGACCAATTCGACCTACAACCTCGGGTCGCAATACCAGGCGCTTCTTACCCTCAACGACGGTGATTCGGGAGCACTGCCGGCCGTGGGCTTTACCCGCACCTCTTCCAGTGGGCCTGAGTCGTTGAGTTCTCCGGTAATCGCGGTTGAGATCAGCGCGGATCCGGACGCGGCGGCCAGCCCGGTCACGGTCGATTATCGAGTCATTGGCGGAACCGCGATTTCGAATGTGGACTATAAACTCACTGGCACGGGCAGTTTGATTTTCACCAATAGCGGTCCGCGTATTCAGGATTTACCGCTGACTATAGTCGATAACACGGTAGCTCAGCCGAACAGAACGATCATCATCGGCTTGTTTGATCCAGGCCCGGTCGTGACCAATGTCGTCGACACAAACACCATGACGACAAATATGATGATCATTCCCACGCCGACAAACGCATTCCTCGATGTTTATCGGACCTACATTTACACGATCCTGGACGACGACGTCGGCGTGGTCAGCATCCAGGCGACGGACCCTATCGCGAGGGAAACAGGGCCGGAACCGGGGACCTTCACCATCACCCGCACGGGCAACACAGCCCAGCCTTTGACCGTGAACATACAAGTCACCGGAACGGCCACCAGTGGGTCCGATTTCGTCCCAATCGGAACTTCCGTCACTATTCCCGCGGGGGCCAATTCCTTGAATATCCCCGTGGTGCCCTTGGACAATCCGACTCAGGACCGGCCCGAGACCGTGAAAGTGACCTTGTTAAGCGCACCCGGCGGGAAAATCGGTTCAGCCGACAACGCCACTGTGACCATCCTGGACAATGATGGCACGATCGAGTTCACCGCCGCCAACTTCGGTGTGAACGAGAACGCTGGATATGCAACCATCACAATCCAGCGAACCGGCGACACAAATTCCTCGGTCAATGTGGACTACGCCACGAGTAATGGCACGGCGACGGCCGGTTTGGATTACGTGGCGACCAACGGAACGCTCAGCTTTGGGCCGGGTGAAACCGTCAAGACCTTCCTTGTTCCCATCATCGACGACACTCGGGTGGAAGCCAATGAGAGCATAAATCTCATCCTGCAAAATCCCACCGGCGGCACGCCGCTGGGCGGGCAGAACAAAGCCGTGCTGACCATCTTTGACGACGACACGGCGCTTGAATTTGCCGCATCCACTTTCACCGCCAACGAAAACGGCACTAATGCCGCAATCACAGTGCGGCGCATCGGAGTTTCCACGAACAAAGTCACCGTCGATTATGCGACCAGCGATGGAACAGCGACTGCCGGACTGAAGTATGTCGCGCAGACAGGCACTCTGTATTTTTCCGCGGGTGAAACAGAACAGACCTTCACCGTTCCGATCCTCGACAACGCTCTGACCGACGGCAATGAGAGCGTGAATCTGGCTCTGGCCAACCCCACCGGTGGCGCAACTCTGGCAGGCCAGAGCAATGCGGTCCTGGTGATTGTCGACGATGAATGTTCGCTCCAATTTGGTGTCGCCAGTTACAGCGTCATCGAATACGCCGGCACGGTGACTCTGAACGTGCGGCGCATTGGCGGGACCGTCAATCCGGTCAAGGTCGATTACGTGACCGGCGACGGCACGGCGAAAGCAGGAGTGAAATACGTGGCGCAGAACGGCACGCTCAGCTTCGCGGGTGACGCTTATGTCCATTCAACCAACGGAACCGGCACGCTCGTATTTCGCCCTGGCGAAACGAATAAGACGATTACGATCGCCCTCATCGACGAGCAGTTGGGAGAAGGTGACCAAACTTTCAATGTCGCTCTCACAAACGCAATCGGGCCTCAAAGCGGCGTATTACCCGGATCAGTCACCCTCGGCCAGATCACCAACGCGGTGGTCACGATCGTGGATGATGAAACACCGGGTAACGTGGATTACGAATTCAATCCGGGAGCAGTGGACGGCCGCGTCCGATCAGTGGCCCTGCAGCCCGATCAGACGATCATTTTCGGCGGGGAATTCACGACGGTCAATGGCATCAACTTCAATCGAGTCGCGCGACTTCACCCGGACGGAAATTTGGACAGCGGATTCAATCCTGGCGCCGGGTCGGATGATGTTGTGATGTCGGTCGCGTCGCAATCGGATGGCAAGGTGTTACTTGGCGGCGCCTTCCTGAACTTCGATACCACCAGCCGGAATCATCTTGCCCGACTCAACGCGGATGGTTCGCTGGATTTCGGCTTTGACTCCGGCAGCGGTCCCAACGGGTTGGTGCGCGCCATCGCAACGCAGGCTGATGGCAAGGTGCTGGTTGGCGGAGATTTTACTTCGATCAACGGCACTGCCGCGGGCCACCTCGCGCGGCTATCGACGGATGGTTCATTGGACCCGGACTTCAATGTCGGCTTTGGCGCCAATGATGCGGTCTATGCGATAACGGTCCAAACCAACGGGCAAGTGTTGGTGGCTGGCAAATTCACCGGCTTCAATGGCGGAAATCTCAGCCGAATTGCCCGACTTAATCCCGATGGCTCGCTGGACAACAGCTTTAATGCGGGGTCGGGCGTGAATGGCTCAGTGTATTCAGTGGCTCAACAAGCCGATGGCAGGATCTTGATCGCGGGCACGTTCACCAGCGTCAATGGAGTCGGCTCGACCAACCTCGCGCGGCTTGGGCCCGATGGCTCGGTGGATCGCGGTTTCAACGCCGCTTGGGAAGCTGACAACGCCGTTTACTCGGTGACCGTGGCGCCCGACGGAAAGATTTTCGTCGGCGGCGCCTTCACACACTTGAATGGCGCGAATCTTGACCGTTTTGCGCGTCTGAATACCGACGGTTCTTTGGACTCGAGTTTTGATCCGGGAACGGGAGCAAACGGAACCGTCTATTCAGTCGTGGCGCAGCCGGACGGCGCTTTGCTCATCGGAGGCGAATTCACACAGGTCAACGGTCTGCCCCGCGAAGGCATCGCTCGGATTCATGGCGAGGAAAAATTCACATTTGGAATCGTCCAATTCACTGCCGCCGCTTATCAGGTTTCCGAAAAAGCGGGGGTGGCTGTGATCACGGTGGTCCGCACCGGCAACATCCAGACCGGGTTCAGCGTCGATTACCTGACCAGTGATGGCACCGCAAAGGCCGGCACGAAATACGTGGCGCAAAATGGTACCTTGAGCTTTGCCTCCGGCGAAACAGCCAAGACCTTCACAATTCCGATTATCGATGAGACCACAGCGGAAGGTAACGAAACCGTGAACCTGATCTTGACCAATGCCGCGGCCGGCGCAAGCCTCGGCGGCCGGGCCACGGCCGTACTTGTGATTGTCGATGACGAAAGTGCCGTTTCGTTCGCGCTTCCCAACTATACAGTCAAAGAGGATGCAGGCGCGGCGACGATTGAAGTGACGCGAACCGGAGACGCTAACAGCGTTGTCACCGTCGATTACGCCACGACTGACGGCACTGCCACGGCCGGCCTCGATTACCTGGCTCAGCGGGGGACTCTCAGCTTTGGAATCGGCGATACCAACAAAACCTTCACTGTCCCGATCACGGACGATAATCTGACTGAATCAAATGAGACGATTATTCTGACGCTGTCCAATCCAACGGGCGGCGTGATGGTCGGCACCCAAGGCACGAGCTTACTGACTGTTTTAGATAACGATGAGCTGCCCCGATTCTACAATTTGAACATCAAACGCCCGTTGGGAGGAACGGTTTCGCCGCCGTCAGGCCAGTACCCTACCAACTCCATCCAGGTTTTGATCGCCGCACCGGAGCGGAATTACGAATTCGCGGGATGGGAAGGAAGCGTGAGTTCAACAAAGGACCCACTCATTCTGACGATGAACCAAAACTACAATCTTACGGCCAACTTCCGACTGAATAGTTATTCGGACACATTTGAGTCGGGTGGTCTCAGTACGTTGCCTTGGTCAACGGCGGGTGACCAACCGTGGTCGGTGGCGTCCGGAACTGCTTCAGGCGGTCGGTTTGCCGCGCGTTCCGGCCTTATCGAAGACGGACAACAGAGTTCGCTGGCCCTGACATTCAGTGCGCGCGCCGGCACCGGCTCTTTTGATTTCCGCGTCAGTTCAGAGGCGGGCTGGGATTTTCTGGAGTTCTATTTGAACGGCGTGCGCGTGCAGCGTTGGTCCGGAGACGTTAACTGGCAGACCTTCCAGTTTGCGGTGCCTGCCGGTTACAATACTTGCGAGTGGCGCTACGCCAAAGATGCCAACTTCAGCGCCGGACTTGATTCGGCACTCATCGATAATGTGTTTATTCCGCTCAACTTGCCCGATAACACCAATCCGGCTGCTTTGCTGTCGGTCTTCAGTCTGCCAACTGGCCCGTCGCTGATTCGCTTGCAGGGGCAAGCCGACCGGTCGTATGTAATCGAGGCATCCACCGATCTCGTTAACTGGAATGCCATTTCAACCAATGTCGTGACTTCCGGCACGATGTTCCTCGAGGATCTGCAAGCAACAAACTACCCGCTGCGCTTTTACCGGGCGGTTGCCTGGTAAGCTCCTACTCCGAGTAAGAAGGAGGTTCACCCGGAGGTCCGGACAAGTCGAATGCCGCTACAGTTGGTCGGGCTGAGCCATGAGATCGGCGACGCGCGACAGCAAACGTCCCGCCGCGCCGCCATCGAGAACGCGATGATCGAAGCTGAGCGTCAGATTCGCTTCAGTCACCGGCACGAATTGTCCTTTGGTCTCATCCCAACTCGGCACGCGCCGTCCCGCCCCCATGCCCAATACGAGCGTTTGTTCGGGCAGCGGAATCGGCGTGGCCCAGGTCAGTCCGAACGTTCCAAAGTTCGTCACCGTAGCGATGGAACCGCCGGTCGCATCCGCTGGCAAGCGCCGCTGCCGCGCCAGCTCAACCAACTCGCTGTAACGTCCCACCAACTCCTTGAGCGCTCGCTTGTCGGCGTTGCGAATCACCGGCACGAGCACGCCGTCCTCTGCCTCGACGGCAAACCCCACATCGATCGCGGACGGATGAACAATTTTATTTCCAACCAATCGTCCCGCTGGCGCGCTGTTCTCGGCCAACGCCACGGCCAACGCGCGCAGGGCATAAAGCGCGGGGCCGGCCTTTGGACGGCTCGCCTTGCGGTGCGCCAGCATGGCCTCCAGACATACCGGCAACGCAACCGTCGCCAAAGGCCGCGTCCAGCTTCGACGCATCGCGTCGGCCACGGCGACGCGCATGGTGGAGGCCGGACTCAACTTGTGCCGTTCGAGGTTGGCCAGGAAATTTTCGAAGTCCTGAATCGTCACCCGTCCAGCGGCGCCGCTGCCCGCGATGCCTGCCAGATCCGCCGCGTGCAATCCGAGCTCGTTCATTCGCGCTCTCATGCGCGGCGACATGTAGCTTGCGCCAGCGGCATGGGCCGGCACCGGCAGACCGCGGACGGTCGGCTCAACTTTTTGCCCTTTCCCATCGGCAGAAGGTTTGCCGCCGTTGTCAGCCAGAGTGGCGCTCTCATGTTCTGCCGGAGCAGGAACATCCAACCCCATGCGCGTAGCGTCTTCGGCGGTCGCTTCCAAATAACCCAACACCGCGCCGACGGGGTAACTCTCGTTCAATTTCACCAATAATTTTTCCACGCGCCCGCCGCACGGGGAGGTCACGTTCATCGCAGCTTTGTTGGTCTCCACCTCAATCACGTCCTGATCGACGTTCACCTTGTCGCCGACCTTGACCAGCAGACTGATCACGGTCGCCTCCGCGATCGATTCGCCCAGCTGAGGCATGATGATGGGGACTTGCGGCATAACGTTTAACTTGGAGCGGTGAAGCGATGGAGTGCTGGAGTACAGCACGCTCTTGACACCCAACACGCCAATACTCCCGCCCTCCACGGTCCCAATCGGATTATTCGTTGCGACTTCACATCAAAGTCCTAACAGGTTTCGCGCGGCAGTAGCGATGCTGCGGGCCGTAGGGCGGTGCGCCGCCCAAAGATTGGGATGATACGGCACGGGCGTGTCTTTTGCGTTGAGCCGTTGCGGCGGGGCATCGAGCAAACCAAAACCTTCGCCGGCAACGCGCGCCATGACTTCAGCGGTTACTCCGCCCCACGGCCATGCTTCGCCGACACACAGCAATCGGCCAGTTCGCGCCACCGAGGCCATGACCGTGTCGGTGTCGAGCGGCTTTACCGAGCGCAGATCAACGACTTCGATTTCCGTGCCCTCGCTCGCGAGTTCTTCCGCCACCGCCAGCGCCTCGTGCACCATCGCGCTGTAGGCCACGATCGTCAGGTCGCGACCTTCGCGGGCGATGCGCGCTTTACCGGTCGGCATGGCGTCCGCGGGCAATTTGTCGGCCTTAAGATGGTAGTAGAGGTATTTGTGTTCGCAGAAGATCACCGGGTCATCGATCGCCACGGCCTCCAGGAGCATGTGATAGGCGTCTTCGACCGTGGCTGGCGTCATAACCACCAAACCGGGGTAGTGGGCGTAGATGGCCTCCATGTTCTGGCTGTGGAACGGGCCGCTGCCGGAAGTGCCGCCGGCTGGCAGCCGAATCGTAACAGGACACGGCACCTGGGTTCGCCAATAAAGCGTTGCCGCCTGATTGATGACCTGATTGAAGCCGACCGAGGAGAAATCCGCGAACTGCATTTCAATAATCGGGCGCATCCCGTCAATGGCGGCGCCGATGGCCAGTCCGATTATCGCGTCCTCGCTGATCGGCGAATCAATGACCCGGCCGGGAAACTCCTCCGCCAGGTTTTTCGTCGCTTTGAACGCGCCGCCGAATGCGCCAACGTCCTGCCCGTAGATGAACACGCGCGGGTCTTCGGCCAATGCCCGCGCCTGCGCCTCGCGAATGGCTTCCAGGTACGTAATGCTCATACGCTCTTCATCCCGGCCGTTCCTCGCGCGCTTCGAGCAAGCGCTGCGACGACAACGCGCGCCAGTCTTCCTCGTACGGATCGGGCGCCGGCTCGCGCTGAACGGTGGCGACGGCATCCTCAGCCTTTTGAACCATCTCGCTCCGCCAAAGCTCGATCGTCCGCGCGTCGGCCCAACCCTGCTGCAACAAATGTTCCTCGGCCACTTTCAGGCAGTCGCGGCCGACGGGCGATTGCTTCAATTTGGGATCTACGTAGTCGGCGACATCGTGCTCGCCATGTCCGCAAAGCCGGAGGAGACGGGCCACTACCATTTGCGGGCCATGACCTTCCCGGGCGCGCTTGACGGCTTCACCCACCACTTCGAGGCAGGCGGACAAATCGGTGCCGTCCACAGTTTGGCTATCGACACCGTAACCGATCGCCTTGTCCACGAGATCGCCACAGGCAAACTGGCGGGAAGTGGGTGTGGAATAAGCATACTGGTTATTGGCCACGATCAGCACGAGCGGCAGTTTTTCCACCGCCGCCAGGTTGATCGCTTCGTGGAAAGAACCGGTCGAAGTGCCTCCGTCGCCGATGGACGCCGCGCCGACAACGCCGCTGATGTTCCTGAGCCGTCTGGCGAACAGAATCCCGTTGACCACCGCGATCATGGCCCCGAGATGGCTGATCATCGGAAGGAGTCCCTCCCGCG
>Ga0209056_10008154_pt1 | contig 10755 bp, 17 predicted proteins | sample GraSoiAngelo_114_FD_185876 | JGI IMG/M metagenome (GOLD analysis project Ga0209056, IMG submission 185876) | Grasslands soil microbial communities from the Angelo Coastal Reserve, California, USA - 14_0903_13_40cm (SPAdes) (version 2) | ecosystem: Environmental > Terrestrial > Soil > Grasslands...
CAATCCAAGACAGTACCGGCGCAGTGGTTCCGCTGGCGAAAGTCACAGCCCAGAACAAGGCAACCGGCATTTCACGCTCTGCATTTACTGCCGATTCCGGCAGCTTTCGCATCTCGAGCCTGGCCCCTGGAATTTATGACGTCCGCATTGAGAAAAACGGGTTTAAGGCAGTCGAATATTCGCAAGTGGAGCCTTGCGGTTGACCAGGTTCAGAATCTCGATACGACGCTCGTTCCCAGTAGCATTCAAGAGACAATCACGGTGAAAGGCGAATCCATTGCCGCGATTGATTTGAATGACGCCGAGACCGGCAACACCATTACCAGCCAGCAGATCGAGAATCTACCCTTGATCCTGCGGGATCCCTATCAGCTGACTTTGCTTTCGCCGGGCGCGATCCAGAGCAATTCCATTCTCGGCGGCTTCTCGGTGAACGGCTCGCGCGAGCGCAACAACAATTTCCTGATGGATGGCACCAACAATAACGACGCAGAAATTCCCGGCTTGTCTTTGCCGCAGCCCGGTCTGACCGCGCTCAATCCCGATTCCGTCCAGGAATTTCAGGTGATCACCAGCAATTTCCTTCCGGAGTTTGGGCGCAATACCGGTTCTGTGGTGGACATCGTGAGCAAGAGCGGCAGCAACGACTTTCACGGCGACGCTTACTGGTTTGGGCGCTATAACGCGCTGGGCGCGCGAGACTTTTTCAATCACGAAGTCAATTCCGCAGGACAGGTTGTAGCAAAAGATTTCTATGTCCGGAACACTCTCGGTGCTTCCGCGGGCGGGCCTCTTGTGCGCAATAAGACATTCTGGTTTGCCAATTACGACGTCGAACGCTTCATTACCACACTTACCGACACCAGCACGGTTCCTGTTCCCGCTTTCAAAACCGGAGTATTTACCTATCAAGGTGTGCCGGCAGATCTGGCTACGCGGGAGAATTACCTGGGCCTGCCCTTGGACCCGACCCTGTAGCGCCCTTGCATTAGCCATTTCTCCGTCGAGAATTTACACGCGGGCGAACTGAGTTCAAAATCGCCACGCGGTCCGACTCACTCGCATTTCCTGGAATTCGAACGCGTCGACGGTGCACTCGCCCTTTGAATGGCAGCACCGTCGCGATCCCCGTTCGAGGCTCCTCGGACTTCTGTCATGAGGGCAATACCTGGCTCCCCAACCAAGCCGCGCAATAAACCTTGGGATGTGCAGGGGCGCGGGGCACCAATCGCCTTGGCAAGAGCCGGCAGCCATTCCGAAACACGGGCCGGCTCGTCATCGGTGATATTGCCATCTTTGCCAGCGGGGCTTCGACGGTCTCGCCTCTATTCAGAATCCTCGACTCCATGCGCGGTACGCTGATCGTCGACGAAGGCGACTTCCGCTTCTCCGATGAGAAAGCCGAGCTGGTGAAGATTCTCAACAACGGCAACGGACGTGGCTTCCCAGTGCTGCGCAGCGAGTCCGTATCTGGCAAAGAATTTAGTCCCCGAGCGTACAGCGTCTTTGGTCCGAAGCTGATTGCTCCCGTGGCGATTTCCAAGACCGGGCCTGGAGACCCGCTGTCTCACAGAAGAGATGGGCGGAAGGAAAGCTCCGCGACGATGTGCCGATCAACTTGGACGCCGAATATAAAAAGGAAGCGCTAGAACTCCGGAATAAGCTGCTCATGTTCCGCTTCCGCAATTTCAGCAAATGCCGCGTTGATCCTACCTTAGTCGATCGCTCCGTCGAGCCGCGCCTGGCGCAAGTGTTTGTCCCTCTGTTGAGCGTGATCGAAGATGCGGCTGCCCGGCAGTCTTTGCGAGAGCTCATGCAGGGCTACCATCGAATAATCTCCAACACCTGCGCTTCCATGTACATCCCCCGGTCCGCCACCAGTTCACGGAATGCAGCGATCGTCATTGGGACATGCAATTCTATCGATTGGCTCCGGAGCCGAACAGCATCGCCTCCACCAAGATATCTCTTCAGAGGAACTGAACGATTCTCACTTATCTAAGTCCGAAATCCCATCGGCTTGTGGTTGGGCTGCCTTTCGGGAGGGCACCGCACACCACATAGTGGCCTGATCCAACTCCTTCATAAAAGTGATCACTGGTGCCCACCACTGGTCAATGGGGCCACTAAAGGGCGCGTTGTGGCGAAGGCCGTGGAGGATGACGAGCTGCTTGGGCTGCGGCGCGGTCGCTCCGTTCTCCAGTGCATGAGAGTCCGCATGGCAGCGCTCCGTGCGCCTTCACACTGACTTGAGCTCAGGAGAGCTCGGTCTTTGATTTGCGGATGCTTTTTGGGATACGCAGTCTTGGTGCAAGCGGTGCTCTCTGTCGTCAGGGAGCACTCGATCGGTTTATCAGGCTGGCTTCTTCACCTTTGCGGGACGAAACTCAATGACTCTGGCCGGTTCACGCTGAGTTTCCGATTTGGTTCTCACCCTCGGCTTGAAGCTATCGGGAATGTAAAAGGGAACAACCCGGCCCATACCTCTCCTCTTGCCTGCTGTCAGCGCGACTAAGAGACCAGCTTCGGCTACAGCCCATTCGTTTCCAGCTATTCGGAAATTCACCTTATAGATGCGGCAGGTACCCAGGATTGATTCGTTAAGGAGGATTCAAAATTCTGATGCACCGGATTGGTTAAAAATGAGCTGAAGCTCCCGCGCCGTGCTCCAAGGATGAGACCACCGCAGGAGCAGAAGCAGCAAAGCTCGGCCCAACAGGGGAGAGCCGCGCTCCACACGGGTTTCCCCCACTCTGAGACACGCAAAATCCGCGACCCGGACCTACTGAAAAATGTGCACCTCACTACGCAGAATTCGAGTCCTGAACTACTCAAATAACGGGTCTCTGCGCTACGCACGCCGACGCTGCCGTTTTCGTGGACGTTTCAAAGAGCCTCGCCGCGAGCCCTCATGCTCGCCAAAAATGGGGGCGGCAAGGGTCAGCGCATCCCAAGCGGCCGGGAAGCCGATGTACGGCGCGAGGTGCAACAGTATCTCCACGACCTCATCCCGTGTCGCGCCGTTGTTGAGCGCCATGCGGATGTTCAGCTCCAGTCCCTGCTGGCGGCCGCTTCCGGCCAACGCAGCAACAGTGATTAAGCTGCGCGTGCGGAGATCAAGCACCGGACGCGTCCAGATCTCTCCGGCAAGAAACCCGAGAACATAACGCTCGAAATCGGGTGCAAGGGACTGCCAACGCCGACGAATTCGCTCGGCTGCTGGCCCAGCCATTTGACGAAAGAGTTTGAGTCCGCGCCGATAGGCCTCTTCTTCCACATCCCCTCCTTCACAGCACACCCCCAACGCCGGGTCGGGCAAATCGCATTGAAAAATCAAAGACGCTGGGCCATCCAACCCGCGCTCACTTCTAGCGTCTGGCCTGTAATGCTTGCGGCGGTAGCTGAGCTCAGAAAAATCACCGAGCGCACCACATCGTCAATAGAAACCATTCTCTCCAAGCAGCTTGCCCGCTCATAGCTCTCCCGCACAGCGCTTTCGCTCCGGCCTATGGCGCGAGCCCGTTTGCGTATGACCCGATCCATGCGCGCACCCGCAATCGGACCCGGAGCAACAAGATTCACCCGAATCCGATACCTGCCAAGCTCGGCAGCCAGCCCCCGCGTCAGCGCTTCGAGCGCCGCTTTCGAGACCGCATAGGGCAGCCGGAGGGAGTAGGCGATGCGACCGGCGACCGAACCGATTTGAATGATCGCTCCGCCACGCCCCCGCATCAGCGGCACAGCTTCGCGAGCGCAAAGGAATGCTCCGGTCAGATTCACCTGCAGCGTTCGCTCCCAATCGGAAAGGGAGATCGCTTCGGCCAGTCGAGTCGGCCCTTCAATCCCAGCATTATTAATCAGGAAGTCTATCTGTCCACAGCGCTGGCCAATGCTTCGAAATGCATGACGCACGTTGCTTTCGCGGCTGACGTCGCACCGTAGCGCGCAACTGTCCGCGCCGAGCTTCCGGCATAAGGCAACCGCACGTTGAAGGGCCGGAGCGATGTCAAGCAGTACCAAGCGTGCGCCTTCCGCTGCAAAGGCTTTGGCTAGTGCACGCCCTAGATCACCTCCGCCTCCGGTGATAACGGCAACCCGTTGCTGACGCACGGGAGCTCCTCAATTCAAATAGGGAGGCCTCGCGGAGATTCATGGCCGGAGTGTTATTTTCAAGCCACGTTTTCATATACCTGCCAATTTCCGCGACCCAACCTCCTGAAAAACCCGAGCCTTGGGCACACAAAATTCGTGACCCACATCTCCTGAAAATTCTCTGACCTTGTCACGCAGAATTCGAGTCCTATCCCCGCCGCCCCGTCCCCGAAAGGCAGTCTAGACAATGCTAAACTCCCACCCTGAGCGGTGGAAGGTTAAGAACCACGTAAGGTGGAAGCACGCAACCGCGTCACCGGCAGCGCAATGAGCATCACCAAAGGCAAAGTGATGTGTCTGGGGTCTGGTCAAGATAGAAGTTCCCGCACGTTCGCGCATGGCTTCACATGTAGCGTCACCGGCAGAGCGATTCGTGACCACTTTTCAATTTCCCATTGACCGAACGTCGCCAAGAGCGAGCCTCTGGACTGCGTCTTGAATCGCTAAATGAATCAGGCAGCAGGACAACAATCGAGGATTCGAGCTAAGGAAGCGGAGCATCCGCTGACATCCTGCACCGGGCTGGGGCGTTCTCGTGGAACCGATTTGTGGCCATACGTCAACCAAAGTTTTTGAAGTTTATCTTCCTTCCCTTCAGCAGGTTATATAGCTTGCACAGGCCAACGCCCGAAAATTGTGCAGTCGAGCATCAGATGTACAGAATGTGGCTTCCAGCGGTCTACACACGCCACTTGTGAAAAGTCTATCCCGGAGAACTGCTGTGGAAATCTTCCGAATAGCCGCTCCAGATGCTGGTTTGGGGTTAGTGAGGAAGCCTTGAAGTTGGAATTTTTAGAGGACTAGACTTTTTGTAGGCCTTCATAGAAGGCAAATCCAGCAAAGGAGGAGAACCCAATGCCACGTATTAAGTACGAAATCGGCGATATCGTTTCCGGTTCCAACCTAGCCGAGAACTTCAAGGGTCAAACCTTGACGGCGGTCGGGTTCACGCGCGGAAGCGATGTTCCCCTGTGCGTTCTTCGTTCACACGAGTCAACCTCCCCAACCCATATCTCCGACATCGATGGCGAAGCCATGGACTTCCTGGTGATCTCGCATTCCGACACCATTTCTGTGCCCGAGGCGCGGGCGAAATTCGGCAGCCTCTGGGGCAAGCGGCATGCACGTCGGGAAGCGCAAGCTGAAACCGGTTATCAAGCGCGTAGCAAAGCTGCGTAACCGCTAAAAAACGGGCGGCTCGGCGGGAAAATCCTACGGGCCATCCGTTTTTTTAGAAGAGTGGCCGCAGATCAGTGCCCATGACGATTTCCGAGCGGAGCAAATTCACAGCCCACAAAGAGAAGCGGCCATGCTCGCGGGTTGATCGAGAGCACTTCATGTCTCGTGAAGAAAGGGAGCTAAGCAATTCTCACCAATGTTTCCTTTGCTTTCCTCGTCCGGTTCGGCGCCAAGTGATAGGCGGTGAGCTGATCTGAGAGGAGCACCGTGCTCTCCCCCATCGTTTACTCCAGTCCCAAACACGAGCAGTGTTTTCTTACCTTGCAGTACGGCCAGCAAGTCTAGCGTCCCGACGAGAGGCACCCACGTTACAGAGGCCGATTTGGAACTTCGCTTCCACCGCGAGAATCTGCTGGAATTTGTGCTTCTCGGCGAGGAATTTTCCAGCAGTTTCTCGCCTTGTGTCGCTTGGGTTCTCCCAGCTCTCGCGCTGACTAAAGCTCTGAACTCACGCGGCAAACGGAGCTATAATGCTGGCATGCGCGGGCGGCTGCCCATTGCGGCTTTGGCAGCGGCGTTGCTCGCGTCTCCACTATGGGGGCAGATGGGCGCGGCACCGCGAACTCTTGCGCCGATAGGCCGGACAGGGTTCGCTGGTCCGGTGATCGCCGGCCGCAGCTCTGTAGCTATAGGGGCTCCACGCACCAGCGTGCGCTTCGGCGTGACCTTTGGCCAGTCTTTCTTCTTTTCCCAGCGCTTTCACCACCATCGGCGGTTCTTCTTTGCGACGGCGCCCTGGTGGTGGTACGGCTACGTCTGGCCGTATTACTACGGAGCGTATTCGTATCCGCTGTTTTGGGACACCTATGCCTCCCGTGATTCGGCGTATGCTTCCTACGAGCAGATGCGCGAAATGGCGCAAAAGATCGACCGCCTGAGCGACGAAGTGGAGCGCCTGCGGGAAGAACTGGCGGCTCGCTCCACGCCCCCGAATCCGCCACCGGCACCGCAAGCAGAGAAGAAACCCGCGCCGCATCAGCCGACCGCACTGGTCTTCCGCGACAAGCACATCCAGGAAGTCAAGAACTATGCGATCGTAGGGCAGACGCTGTGGATTTTTGACGAGCAGCGTGCCGTGAAGGTTCCGCTCTCCTCGCTGGATGCGGATGCCACAACCAAGCTGAATGAGCAACGCGGCGTAGAGTTCAGCCTGCCGAAGAAGTAGAAGGGCTCTACAGTCCAAATGCTCCTTAAAGAGCCGCGAGAAATTCCTTCCAGGGTGTTGCAACCAGCGTCTCTGTCGCTGCATGCCCGTAGGCGCGAATGATCATCGCCGCCTGCTCCACCTCTTTCGGCTCGGTCGCTTCGACGATGTCTACAATGTCAAAGCGACCCAGCGTCGCAAAACTCTCTTTCCAAGTGACACCCGGACACTGCCGCTTAATCTTCTCCGACACCGTCTTGGCCATGTCCTTGAAGGTCTTTGGGATCCTGAATGCCTCTGGGGAAATGCGACTGAGGATCACGAATGTAGCCATATAGCACCTCCCATGTAAGCCTACACCCCTAAAACATTTGCAGCCCGAACCTACCGGTCGTTTATCGGACTAAAACCTTGTTGCTGATTATCGATCACAAGGCACAATGATTCCGTGAGCCTCGAAATCATTGAAAATTGATTTCAAGGCAACATCCAGAGGTATTCCTTGCTCCCCCATGGCGTCCAAGCGCTCGGCCAGTTTCTGGTGTGCGGCTAGCCTCGCCGCCTTTGCAAGCCCTCTCTTGTACCCGACCGACCCGCATAGCTTCGGCCGCTTGTCAACGCTTGGATCACCCTCAAAGATGAACGTAGCCCAGCGGTTTAAGAATCGTCCATTTCTGGAGGTGCCAACGAAGCAATTGAACGCGGGCGTGCGGATGGCCGTGGCTAAGGAACCAAGAAAGAAGGAAGGAGGCAAGTTGCAAACGATCACGGCGCCTGCTTATTTAGGCAGCTTTTGCAAACGATCACGGCGCCTCCTCATTTAGGCAGCTTTTTACACTGCCTCAGGCGAAATTACGAAGCACTCATCGAAGGATTTCTTCGTCGCCGGCATGAATACGTTGGGTGGAGGCTCTGCTCCAGCTTGGTGATTTTGATGCATCGTCAAAAAAAACTGGAGATAATCTCCATCCTCGAGCAGGTGAAATTACCCGCGCGCGGCTCGCCACACAGCATAAATCAAAGTAGCCCACTACCAGCCATTCCCTCAACTTGACTCGCTGCTCTGACGAGAGCAGAATTCTTGGTACATCCACTCCGCGCACTCCTTCTCGAGGAGTTCCAGCCATGCCAAAGGTTAAACAGTTCAGTATCTCCCATGAAAACCGGCCCGGGACGCTGGCCGAGATCGCAAAGACGCTCGGCGACGCGAAAGTCAATATCCTGAGCTGCCTTACGACGACGTCAGGGACCGAAGGGATCACGCACCTGCAGGTCGACAACGTCAATAAGGCGAGGAAAGCGCTCACGGACGCCCGGCTTGGCTACACCGAAGCAGACGTGCTCCATGTTGAGCTGCCGAACAAGCCTGGGGCGCTAGGAAAATTCGCGACGAAACTCGCCGACAACAACATCAACATTACCCTCGGATATCAGACGAGCACCAAGGGCTCGAGCAAGGCGAGCATGGTTCTAGCTGTTTCCGATTTAGATAAGGCGGCCCGCATTCGATAGTCGGTGGGCGGTGGGAGAGGCCTCTGGAAGAACGACTAGAGGTACTGCGATGGTTGCAACTAGGACCGGAAACCGCAAGTCAGCCGGGCAGATTATATTGCGCATGTTCGTTTCTCCCAGTGCGCTCCTTAACTCACGGGGTGTTTCCCGGCGGTCCTGTGAAGCTTCCTGCTTAACAGCGGGCGACAGATTTCCCGAGGTAACTGAGAAAAGTGACTACTTATAATAGGAGAAGTCCCGATGGCGCACGGTCTCGATACGTTCCTTTAATGTTTGCTGCTCCTAGGGCGGCAACAGTTCGGGAGTTAAGATCCAGCAGAGCACCCAGCGTCCGGTAGCGTCTCGATCAAGTCCCACGCTGCCACCCATCTGAAATCGCACTAGCGTCTGATCTCTTTCCAGCCCAAACAGACGCGAGACCAGCCGACTCACATGGGGCAGATGTCCCACTAGCATGATGTTCCTGGTTTCTTCATTGAGCCGCACGCGAGTCGGCTCGACATCATCATTGGGAGTAGGCCCGGGACCTGCACCGTTCCATTTGCAGGACGGAGTTTTGCCGCCAAAATCTCGGCGGTCTGCCGCGCCCGAAGTTTGTCGCTGTGTTCGATACGATCGAGTGCCAAGGCAAGGGCAGCGAGATGCTCGCCCATGCGTTCAACAGTTCTCATGCCCTCCTCGGTCAAGCTCCGCTGGGGATCCTCGGCCTCGGTTTTGGCCGCACCGTGTTGTACGAGGTAGATTTCCATGATCCCACACTCAAGGGGCATTCTAACGCGATGGACAGATTGGTGGGCACGGGGCACGGATTTGCGTGTTCGGGGTCGCGGATTATTCAGGAGTTGTGGGTCGAAGATATTGCGGGGTTGGGCGGCCGGTGACGTCGACTCTTGCGAAGCTGCGCTAGGCTTCTTGGTGGCTGGCTTCGCTAGGACAAACCTGCTAGTGGTATGCGTTTCGAGTAGATTACCCGAGTCTCCCTCAACAATCTGCGCCCATTGTTGAGCTTGTTCTCTGCAGACCTGGCAATTGACTTGGGTACAGTTAACACGCGGGTCTACGCTCGAGATAGAGGCATCGTGGTCCACGAGCCCTCAGCCGTGGCTCTCGATGACCGTACCGGTGAAGTGCACGCGGTCGGCAAGGAAGCCAAGGAGATGTTGGGCCGCACGCCCAGCCATATCAGAGTGGTCAAGCCTTTAAAGGACGGCGTGATCGCAGACTTCAAAGTGACTGAGAAGATGCTCAGCTACTTCATCCAAAAAGCGCACCAGCGCAGGAACTCGTGCATCCACGTATCGTCATCAGCATCCCTTCCGAAGTCACACAGGTGGAAAAGCGGGCTGTGACGGACGCGGCCTACCGCACCAAGGCCGCCGAAGTTCACCTGGTGGAGCAGGCGATGATGGCTGCCAATTGGCGCCGGTCTGCCCGTTACCAAACCGGGCGGCAACATGGTGGTGGACATCGGCGGTGGAGCAGGCGATGATGGCTGCCATTGGCGCCGGTCTGCCCGTTACCGAACCGGGCGGCAACATGGTGGTGGACATCGGCGGCGGCACGACCGACGTCGCTGTCATCTCGCTCTCCGGCATCGTCTATTCGCGCTCGCTGCGCATCGCCGGCAATCACATGGATGAAGCCATCACGAATTATCTGAAGAGAAAATACAACCTGCTGATCGGAGAGCGCACTGCGGAACAGACCAAGATCCAGATTGGCTCGGCGTATACGCTGGACAAGCCGCTGACCATGGAGATCAAAGGGCGGAGTCTCATCGAGGGTAGGCCCAAGACGATCACCGTGGACGACAGCGAGATCCGCGAGGCGTTAGGCGAGTCCGTCTCGACGATTGTGAGCGCGATCCGCATGGCCCTGGAGCGCACGCCGCCGGAGCTTTCGGCCGACATCAGCGACTGCGGCATCGTGCTCGCGGGAGGGGGTGCCTTGCTGAAAAACCTGGACAAGCGAATCCGGAAGAGACCGGTCTGCCGGTATGCATCGCCGACGACCCGCTGTGCTGCGTGGTGCTCGGCACAGCGAAGATTCTCAACGACTTCAAATTCTTGCAAAGGATTTCGATTGAGTAGGCTTCCTTGTCCACGTGCGGGCACACGATGAAGCGTTGCCAGGCAACGAATATAAGATGAGGGTGTAGGACACGAGTTCTTCAGCAGATTTGGACGCGGATTTTGCGTGATTGGATCGCGGATTTTTCAGGAGATCTCGGTCACCGGATTTTGCGCGACTACATTCCCACAAAACCCCATTTTGTCGGGCTTTTTTGGTTTAAACACGTTCCCTTTTCTGGGGTATATGATTGGGTCAGCTGGCAGGAGGCTGCCATGCACACTCCGATGCACTGGAGGACAGAGCGAGGCCGCTATTTTCAGACGCATCCACTGCATGCGACGTTTTCACTTGTTGCGAGCATGCTGTTGGCCGGGCTGGTTGTACTGGTGCTCGTAATGTCCGCAAGGTGAGAAGAACATTCGCTCTATCGTGGCAGGAATGACGCGCTCCGTTTTGACTTAGCGTGGAGCAGAGGATGTGTTTCCGTGGGGGCTTGTGAGGATCAAGGATCGGTGACGGATTTTTCAGGAGATCGGGGTGCTGCATTTTGCGTGAGGTGCTTGGGTGTCCTTTTCTTACTCACCCCGTTGCTGTCCGCTCAGAACCCGGATGAACTGCTGGCAGTTCGACTCCCT
>Ga0209056_10008157_pt1 | contig 10751 bp, 9 predicted proteins | sample GraSoiAngelo_114_FD_185876 | JGI IMG/M metagenome (GOLD analysis project Ga0209056, IMG submission 185876) | Grasslands soil microbial communities from the Angelo Coastal Reserve, California, USA - 14_0903_13_40cm (SPAdes) (version 2) | ecosystem: Environmental > Terrestrial > Soil > Grasslands ...
GAAGCTTTTTTTGCCGTCCGGACGCAACTAAACGGAAACCTGGCGCTGCCGCCTAAATTAGTCTCGCACTGTTTCCCCGGGTCAGGGGTGGTGGGTACTCACACTGATGTCCATGATATCCTTGCCGTACACGGCAGGTCTACGGACTTTCTCGACATTATTAACCCCGGTGTTAGCCGACGCCCTCTTTTTGCTTAGATCGAAGTTGAGCTGTGTGGGTTTATCCAACTGTGTCTTGGCGTCGAGGATCAATGCTTTGACTTGCCCGTTGATAACGAGCATGACTTTATAGGTACCAACTGCCAGGCCACCGGTAGCGTAATGGCCACTGGCATCAGTCTTAAGAATTTTGGAAAAATTTTTCGCTTCAATCCGAACATCGGCACCTTTAATTGGGCGGCCAGTGGCGTCTTTAACAACGCCTTCAAGAACCGATGTGCCAGCAAACACGCTCAACGTCACAAGGAGTACGCCGACCAAGCTAAGAATGAGTGATTTCGGGAGCATAGTTCCCAAAGCCTTAACCTCTTGAGTTGGACAGCACAGGCGGCCCGGCCGTTGGAAATTTCTATGAAAAATCCGTGTCTGGCTATACCCTTCCGAACGACGGTGGGCTGTCAGCTTTTTATCTGCATGCGCAACGAAACGCCTTCGGTTATCGCGATGCGCGTTGGCAATCCAGATCATTCGCCCGTCGGAATCAATCGCTGTGACCCAGCCCAAACTCCAACCGGCTTTCTTGAGATTGCCAGCGATTGTTTCCCAGTACTTCACCGGACTAAAACCAGCATCTCTTTTGTCTTCACATTGCAATGACGAAATGATATAGATAGGCACGGCAATGCACGAATCGCACTCGCGTCTCCCTCCATTACGAATCCCAATGAGTTACTTGGTCCCAGCCACTCTCGTCGCCGCGTTCACTTCACTTGGGAGAGCAACATCTAGAGCTATAAAGAAAGGTGCGGTCTTATTGTTTTTCATTGTCGTGCTGCTGGACGGCGGCGCGGCGACAACTCCAGCTCCGACACCGACGGCCACACTCACACCGACACCGAGCACGACTCCGGCGCAGGGTTTTGGAATTGGTTGCGTGTATATGATCCCCGCTCTTCATGTGGGCGATCCAGACCACGATCTTAAAAACAAGCCGTGTTGGACGAACTCTCATTTTCCAGTGGTGCTTCTGCGCGAGACATGGGGAAGACTGGAACAAACAAAAGGCAACCGCGATTGGAGTTTCTTCGATAAGGGAGTAGAACTCGCCCGTGAGCACGGCAAAAAGTTCGCTGTTGTTGTAGCCGCCGGTTATACCTCGCCGTCTTGGATTTTTGATTCGCCGACGAATGCTTATGCCTTTCCTGTGCAGACGCGACATGGGAAGCTGAACATGCCTCTCCCGTGGGATTCAAAGTTTCAGACTGCATGGAGCGACACGGTTCACGCTCTTGGCAGTCGTTACGGGAACGATCCGCTTTGCGTCTACGCCAACATCAGCGGCGTAGGGCGAGTACATGAATCAACGTTTGTAAGGGCTCAAGAAGATATTGACGCTTGTAACGCGAAGGCGAGCAGTGATGGTTTTTCAAGCTGTATGGATGCATGGACAGCTGGGGCAAAATGGATCACGGACATGTTTCATGATGCTTTTCCGAATAAGCCATTTTTGTTTATCGGAGCAATACCTTCCCCGAAACAAGACGGACTAGATGCCTTGAATAATGTCATTGATTGGGCAGCAGCGAAATACACTAACTTCGGATTTGCGAATGAAGGTCTCTGGCCCGGTAATAATTATCCACCGCCAGATTCGCCAGGAACGCTACAGATCAAAAAGCTTTCGGCGGCTGGGCATCCTACCATGTACCAATTCCATTTACCCGTGACGACCGTTGCTGACATGAAAACATCGCTGGATAAGGGAATAGCCAACGGGGCGCGTGGGATCGAGATTTTCCCTGGCAACTGCAATCAGTCAGAAATGTGGCCCCTGTTTGACGACGCGAACACAAGAATGCTCGCAGGTGGAGACAAACTCAAAGCGAAATGACGCAACATAATATCAACTGGAAACAACTGGCTGCTGCGTGTGCTTACGCTTTCGGCTGCGCTGCCATATTCTCTTGGAGAATTAGCAATCATTATTCCACCGAAATTCAAGGGTGGGTTGTACTAGCTGGCTTGGCTGCCACTACGATACTTCGCACCCTTAACGCAGTGACCGTTTCCCCTTACCACTTGTTTGTCATGGCCGACAACCGCTTCGACGCGTTCGACAGCCGACGTTTTGGACCCAGCCCCATTTCCTCATCCCTGCCGAAGATGCGTTGAAACGTCGGATGACGTAATCAAGAAGCTTGTTATGTCATCCGCGATCAATAAGTCAAGGTTTTATTCTCATCATTCCTGCGCTCCTTGCATGCGATGACGCGATGAACCTAGCTCATCCCGAGATCAACGCGCTGGCCGACGATTGACCGATGCCGCGCTATTCAATGTCGACCGCTTAGGGCGCCGATTTGTAGAGTTGCGCGCGCGCAAGAACGCCGAAGTGGCGGGAGAATCCTCCTGAGACAAGCACCTGCCCGTTCGGCCCCGACGTCGCCCTATGGTAATACCGCTCTGGGGCAAAACGTTGGGTCGCCGTCCACATTCCTGTCGCCGGATCGTATAGTTCTGCCATGCCCATCTTGGTACCGCCGGCCACCAGCACCTGCCCGTTCGACAGCAACGTCGTCGTATGGCCGCTGCGTCTAGTGAGCATGGGGTCGGTCAATGTCCACATCCCGATCGCGGGATCGTATAGTTCCGCGGCTTCTAAGACGCCAGAACCGTGGCTGCCCCCAGCCACCAGCACCTGCCCGTTCGGCAGCAACGTCGCCGTGTGTAAGTAGCGTGCAGTGACGAGATCGCCGGTGACTTTCCACGTACCCGGCGGTTGCGTCGGTACCGATTGACTCAGCTCCGCGGCGGCATTGTCTTCCGCGGCCACGTTGCTCATGGGAACGAAGGCCAACACGAGGCCAGCCACGTAAAGAGCAAAGCCGATTAAAGCGCGTGGATTTGAAGAAGGCGGATTGAGAAGCGGACTGTTCTTTCATTACCAGTATCTCAAGTTGTGCGAGCGAGCCCTGTCGTTCGCGGTTTCCCTGCGGAAAGAGGGTCAGGTGGCTTGGCTGGAGTTGCCTAACGGACTTGGCGCAACCGCCAGAGTTTCAATTGCGCCGAAGAATGTCAAGAACTAAATTTCCTGCGATTCTCTGCCGTCGGCTCACATCCCTAGAGAAATGAACGGACGGACAACAAACGTCCGCACTTTGTTCGCGGACGCGAGCGGACAAAGACCTAAACTCCGATTGAGACAAGCCGCGAATCTCGTCCGAGCGAAAACGTGCGCGGCCAGTGGCGTAGTCGATTGCTTGCTCTTGATTCAAGAATACGGGGTCAACGCCCGGCGCTTCAAAGCACTTCCAGCCGTTTAATGGAGACCGCTTCGCTCGATAGGGTCGATGGGTTGACTGCGACAATCACGCGTTAAGGAAAACACGCCGAGTGGTGCCGTCGGGATCAATTTAACGATGTATTGAGAAACGCAATTGCCTCATCTGCCACAACCGGCCAATACTCGAAGGAATGCCGAGTGCATCCATCTGGCCCCGGCCTTTCTGTTATGAGAAGCTGTTCACAATTGCGCACGCCTACCGCCGCCACCTTGTTCACTAAGATTGTGAACTGATTGGGCGGCATCGGATCGAGATTGGTCGCAATAATTAAAACTGGCGAAGAAGAGCTGGTAAATCTCCGATAAGGCGAAGCCAGGTCGAGTAACCCTCCGTTACTGTCACAAGCAGGGCCAGGCGAGCAACCAACGTAATTGCGAACGTCTGTGCCAAACTGTGCACACCTGGTATCGATAAGCGAAGCCGGATCATGAAAATCGTATGCCCCGCTCAGGAGCACGGCGGCGTCCAACTGGTCGCCTCCGAGAGTCGGAGCCGCGGCACAGTAGGCAGCATGTGAGGCACCAGCACTCCCGCCAACCGCGCCTACTTTGCCGTTAACTCTGTCAAATGCCACCGATGTTCGCGCTGGAAACCTAGCGGCCCGAATGGCCGTGGCCACGTCATCGGTCTGCTCAGGATAGTGGCCAGGGTCACTGCCCTGCCCCTGAAGTTTTCCGGGAGGCGCGAGACGATATTCGATGTCGAAAACGCAAAAACCAGCGCAAACCAAATCTTGATCCGTTCGTGTATCATCAAAATCACCACTCCTAAATTCGCCACCGTGAATGACAATTATCGCTGGGTGGGTTTGACCGTCGGTTGGGATAAAAGCTCTCCATCTTAACGGAGTATCTCCGAAACTACTGTGGGCGACTCCATATTGTTCGATCACCGGAGTTGCGCAACCGCGCCTGGTCTGCGCAGCCCTTAGGGTCGGGATCAAAGTTAGTGTGGTTATGAGCGCGATTATCACCGAAGCGATACGAAATCCGCAGGCACGGCGGGAATCGCAGTCCAAGTTGTCACTACGTGCAGGCGAGTGGTTCATTAAATTTATTGTGGGTGAAGTTTTCGTTTTCATACAATCCCAATGCCTGCGGTTGCGGTTGTGCGCAACACCGGAAAGTTAACGGTGTTGTTATTTTTGCGGACCGTCGGAGAGTGCGTAATCAATCTTCTTGTAGCGCATGACCACTTGCGTGAGGGATTCTGCCACTAAAGGCATTATCGTTACGTCTTCATTTTTAACCCAGGGTTCCCCAAACTGAGGGCCGACAATGAATGTAGATTCTTTTATGTCAGCTGGTGAAACGTTCATCTGGTAGCCCGCAAGCGCACTGAAGCGCAGCGTGGCGGTGAATCTCAGTGGAGAAGCGTATGGCGTGGCAAGCCCCGCCGCGTTCTTGGTACTGCCCTATTTTTGGCCGAGAGCGAAAAACGCTGACGGACATTGGCGCCGCAGTTATTCTCTGAAAATGGCCGAGCTGTGGGCGTACATCAAAGATATTTGCCGCCATTGGGTGTGGTGGACAAGCAGCACGCTTATCGCTGCCGCCCTCGCGATTTATCAAGGACGAGGCGGCGTGATCCCCGCGTGGCTACTCTGGACGTGGGCGATCGCAGGAATTTTCGTCGCGATGTTTCTGGCGTCACTTGCCATTGCTCCGGATTCGGCAATACACACCACTGATCCACGTATTCGCTTATTTCATTGCGCCTACTTCGTATCATTTTGTCGTTGCCGTGTCGAGTGACGCTGGAATGTCACGACGTGACGCGGAATGTCACGCCTTACCAACGTTCCATATTTACTCCCTAAAGTAGGAGGCCGTCAATGCCTGGCCCATGTATTCATATGAGTTCGATGCGGCATGCAGGGCTTCGTTTGGCGCGCGGGCGCTACGAAGTAAGAGCCTCAGATCGGATTGACCCAAAGTGGACAGGGCTTGATACCAAACGGGTCGGCGACCTACTTCAGGACTACCGAAACTTTGCCAGTTTGGGTGCGATCGGCCCCGATCTTTTTTTCTTCCTCCCTGATTTCAGGAACGAGGACGGCATCAACGTATCCAGCGTGCTTGTTGCGGTACTGAACTTCTTGGAAGACCTCTATAACGCGATAGATCCTTACATCTCGAAGTGGGAACACTATCTTGGGCCGATTAGCGAAGACACCGCGGAGGAGATGAGCCGACTGACCGGAGGTCTTTCTGAGACAGTCGGAGATATTTCCGGGGAGCTCAGCAGCATTCTAATCACAGCATTGGAAGATTTTGTCGTTCAGCAAGAGGATTGGTGGAGTTTCTTTTCCTTGGGCCTGGATAAAGGCTATGACGAGAAAGCTTATTTTTGGTCCGACATGCTTCACTACCGCGACACGGGACAATTCGCTCGTGCGATTTGGAAGAGCGCTGACGCGAGTGAGAGTGATCCTGCTCGCGCCTACGCCTTGGGTTACATGACCCATATCGCAACGGATGTCACGGGCCACGCGTTCGTAAACGCCATCTCTGGCGGGCCCTTCCGGCTTCATTGGCAACGCCACCATCTGGTGGAAAACCATATGGACGCTTACTGGTATCTGAATGACCCCACGTCACCCCGATCCGGAGAGAACTATCCGCAATTAACGGAGTCTGCTTTGTATTTTGATATCGCATTCCAAGACGACACCGGCAATGCGGTCGCCCGCCCTTCCTATCCAACCGGCGGAACACTCAGAGAGAACTGGGAACGCAAACGGCTTTTGGATATCGACTCAAGTCTACCCGATTCGCTTCCAGATATCCTGCGTCAGGCGATAAAGGATGTTTGGTATCCAGACGGAAAGCATCCTTTGATTCTGGACCCCACTGACGGTCGTCCCGCTCCAGACCTGATTAAAGAAGCTTACGATCTCTTCTTCCGATACCTGAAGTTAGTTACGGTGGATGGATTCTCTCACGAGCCGCCGGATCCTCCCGACGTGTTTCCGAATCTAGACTTCCCGACCATGTCGGATCCAGCAGGGGATGCTCCCCCAGGGGATGGTGGTGGCAACGGGGACGGAAGTTTCTGGGATGACTTGCTTGACTTCATCCTATCGGTGATTGCCGTCATTGCCTACATCGCAGAGGTTGCTCTGTATCTCGCGACACTTCCGTGGGCAATTCTGGCAGATTTGCTCACATACCCATTTCGGCTGGCGCTCTACTACGCACTGGAGTTGCCGCTATTCCACATGCTCAAGTCATTTCGGGCGGTCTTGGTGATGACGGGCTATATGCTGCCTATGGAGGATGAAATTGCACAGATCCTCATCCAGATCGGCAACACCGAATCAGGAGCATTTAAGGAGGTTTTAAATCTTGACGGAGATATTTTCGCGGGCTGGTTGCCCCCTCCAGAACCGATTCGGCCGGGTCAGACTTATCGTGACCCAGAATATCCTCATTCCATCCCTACGGATGAAGGCGAAAATCCAGACGAGTTTCGACGGCCTTGGAGCTATCCAACGTCCGTTCGTGAATTTCACTGGACAGAGGTCACTCCAACACCGCCCACAACCGCGGGTCCACACGCGGCAGGTTCTGGGCCTGGGATTCTCTTTGGGGCCCTAAACAGCGATCCGACCATTCGCGATCGGTTCGAAACAGCGGCCAGCCCAGGCGAAGCCGATCAAGTCGGATTGGACGTAACACCAACCAAGCACTTAGGAGATGCGGTGGCTTTCACGGAATATCTTCTTTGGCTCTCAACTCGCGATCCGGTTCAGAAAGACGGTACGAAAGTGCCACTCACGGAATGGAACCTGGATTCTGATTGTGGCTACGGGTATCACTGCTGGGATTGGAATCGAAAGACAACGGACAATCCGGAGCCGGATCCCGAGGGATTCAATTACTTTGAGCCGTGCACGCACCCTCCGCAGATGGGCCAAAGCTTCTTGGGTCCAATAAACTGGAATTCCGCAGTGCCTTTGCAGCTTCACTGGGACGGCCCCGGCCTGAAAGACCCACATTGTCAAGAGGCTCCGCCAGTTGTGCAACTTCGGACAAACGCTGCGGCCAAAAGAGGAATAACTCGCGCCAAGACGGCCGGCAGACGTCCCCGGAAGCCCAAGCGGAAGAAGTAATGAAACCAAAGGGCAAAGGTTACGCGTGTGAGTGTCCTTGTCATGGGAATGTCACCATCCATGTTGCAATGACCTGCGATTGCGGCAAACCCATTACTCCACCGCAGCACGAGTGTGAGCCTCCAAAGCGACCTAGGTGTCCCCCTCCACCTCCTAAAAAGCACCCAGGTACAGTGGACATTCCTCAAACCCCGCCGGACGAGCCGAACAAATCGAGCGTGCCACCTTGGACAGAGGGAAAGCCTCCGGAGGGAGACCCGAACCAAATCCCGTGGTTCCGAGGGAAAATCAAGGACATCCTTCGAGACGGACCAACATTTGGTCCTAGAAAAGATGAATATCTTCCCTACCTATTGATACGAGCGTCGTCGGGCGACCGGGGCGGGAGACCCATACCGGGAGGAATTTTTTGGGAGTCGCCAGACATCTACGTTACACCGAATCAGGACGCAAGTACTGCGCCATTGAATCCACCGACACTGGGGGGAGTCGCGCAAGCCAATGTTCCCAATACGCTTTACGCTCATGTCTGGAATCTAGGAAAGGCTCCAGCCTACCGGGTGCGCATTGAGTTCTACTGGTTTAATCCCAGCCTCGGAATCTCTCGTACCGATGCTAATTTTGTTGGGGCAACCTGGGTCGACTTGGCTAATCGCTTCACCCTCTATCCGAAATGGGTTGAAGTTAAGGAGCCGTATGGTCAATGGCTCACCCAAGGTTGCCACGCGATCGTGCGTTGCCCGGAAAGCTGGGTGCCCACCTTTGAGAATAACGGACATGAATGTCTCGTTGTTCGCGTTTTCGAACCACTGTTGGACTCTCTCAATCCTAATCAGTTCTCTGCCGGAGCGGATCGCCATGTGGGCCAGCGGAATATCGCCGTAGTTCAGGCGGCTTCACCAGCTTCGGTTGACCTTGGTTTCAGTCTTGGTTACCCCGACGCCCCTGCCGATGCAGAAGTGGAAGTGACTGTAGATGCGCCCGCGAATATGGAATGGCTGCAGCTCTACGCGGGGAACCGAAATCCTGGATTTGCTCCTACTACCGCACCTGTTTCTGCGGGATTCTTTCCACCTAGCGCGGAAGGCGCCCGCGTACCCGACCTGACTCATTTGCCACCCGATCTACGCGCTCCGCTGTTGAAACCGCGAGAGCGCTTCCATCGAGGTTGTTGTCCGCTGAAAATCTCCTTTCACGCCATTATTCCGAATTTGAAATCACATGAGGCTCAAGTTCTTCGGATTCGGCAGCGCGTTGGTGGCGAGATGATAGGCGGTTATTCTGTCGTAATGATTAAGCCATGAGGTTGTTCCTGCTTTGATTAGCGAAAGATCTATTTGCGACTCGCTTAGGCAACCGCTGCCGGTTCGCAAGAGCTGTTGTATTCGCGTACCGAGCCAAATCATCCACGATCCCGACCCCTCTATTTACGATCAGCGCCTAGTGTATGAGAGTGGCGGGACGCCGACCTTCAATAGCCCTGATATCAGCACCGTTGATCTTTGGCCGTTGCGGCCGATCGATAAGCTGACTGCGACGGTGCGCAACCTTTCGGCCGACGCATCAGCGAATCAGACGCGCGTCGATCTGAGTTGGACCGCGTGGGGAATCGGCATGCCCCTACAGTCCATTGGATCGACTTTTGTCGACTTGGCGCGAGCTGGCTTCGCCGGGAGTGAGCTTACCTTGTCCTGGCCGTTAACCTTCTGCATCCCTATGACAGGGACACGACAAACAACCAGGGGGAGCAAACTCTGGACGGCTTTCAGACAAGCCAGGGGCGCTCCAAATCGTTTGTCGTGCCCGTGCAGAATCCTTTAAGCTCCACGCAAACATTTACTTTGACCGCTGGGCCGGTGCCCGTCGTGCCTTGGGTCACGGTCGTGCCGGCGGCGTTTACGCTTGGCCCTGCCGCACAGCAGAATGTCATGGTTTCGATAAATGTGCCCGCAGCGATTCCGCCCTCGCCGCCCGGAACGCTGATTAGCGCGACGGTGGACGTGCTTGCGATCATGGGCAGCGCGTATTTGGGTGGCGTTTCCATTGTCATCCTCTTTGACGCATGAGGCTGATATGAGCATTAAGCTTTGCTTAAGATTAGGTCTCGTTGCAGGAGGCGCAGTCGGCGTTCTGGTCGGGCTCCTTCATGGGACCCTATGCTGCGGGACCCCGCCGGGTCCTCCACCACTTGGGCAATTGATACTCGCTGGGCTCATCGTTTCTTTCATTGCTGTCTTTCTCGCGGCGGCCTTCGCATGTTTAGTGAAGCATCTTCCAGTCCTGTCTGTGTTCACGCTGGCGCTTTTGATTGGTCTCGTGGTTGGCGTGCTACTCGGACCGCTAGCTTACAACATGGTAAATCCTGCTCTTTCGCTTTTCGTCTGCGCGGTGTTGGGCGCGCTGCTGGGATGGGTCATTTGCCGCATCCTCTGCGGAGCGCGCGGAGCTAAGTTGGAGGTTTCGCGATGAACGGGGCTCCCATTTGCGGCGCGCAACAACCAACTCCCATTCCCGGTTCTTTCGATTGGTGGCCCTTTGCCGCGGCCGGATCAATCGCCGGCGGGGTAGCTTACGTCTGGACCAACGGGATTCCTATAATTAACGGCATTGTCGGTGCGTCAGGAGCGACGTTCGGATTTTCGACGCTGACGGGAGGTTTTGTCGGGGCGGCGGCCATCTTCGCCCTGGTTCTGTACTTCGCCTTGAAGCCTGACGGCTGCATTCGGTCCACTCCCAAAGGCGAGCCTATCTGTTTGTCTGGGATCGTCGAAGATACTGTGGACCAGAGTTCCACTGCGGTGGCTATTCTTGCGCCCTTCGCGATCGGGCCAGCGGGCCTTTTCGATCTTGTGGTGAAAGCGATATATTGGCACTACGTCACACAAAGCTCCTTTTGGGTCTATTGCAACTCCAAAGGGGCGGCGATGTTGCCGTGTATCATCAAGAGCAAGACAGCCTGTGGCGCGAAGATCGGCTCCCTGATCGGCGCCGCGGCTGGGGCGATTGGCGGCATCATTTTGGGCTACCTAGCGGCCGCTGCGCTCGGCGCCGCAATCGGCTGCGCCGCTAGCGGGCCATTTTATTTGTTGTGCCTCTTAGTAGCGCTCATCGTTGCTGCAATTGTGGCTGCCGTC
>Ga0209056_10008158_pt1 | contig 10750 bp, 11 predicted proteins | sample GraSoiAngelo_114_FD_185876 | JGI IMG/M metagenome (GOLD analysis project Ga0209056, IMG submission 185876) | Grasslands soil microbial communities from the Angelo Coastal Reserve, California, USA - 14_0903_13_40cm (SPAdes) (version 2) | ecosystem: Environmental > Terrestrial > Soil > Grasslands...
GGGCTGGGTGCTGCACACCTTCGCGCGCCGCGCAATCGGGAGACCTCATTTGGCAATTTGTTCACAGCTCCCGTGAGCGCCCGCCAACCCCAGGGTACCAGCACTATCACGCCATCGGAAGGCACCATCGGACCATACTCCCTTACTTAAGCCATGTTTTATTATGCATGACATCCGGTAGCTGATGCCGCTGCGGCAAACGCCGGACAACTAACACGCTAAAGGAGACGAACTGAGATGAAGTCCCTCGAAACAATCGAGAACACCCTCGAAACAATTGAGAACAGCGAAACAACGCTTCCGGCATCGGAAGCGAAACGAAAAAAGCAAAAGGGAGCGAGCGCTGTGGAGTATGCGATCCTGCTCTTTCTAGTCGCAATCGTGATTGTGGGCTTTGGTGCGGGCATTGGAAACAGTATCAACATCGTCTTTTCCCAAATCCAAAGCGGCCTCATCGCCGGATAAAAGTAAGCTCGAACGTTTGTGTCCTTCCGTTGCTTCCATCTCGGCGGAAATGATTTCTGCTTTGCTGGTCTCCATCCGTCTATCCTTAATTATCTAACCCAGCTCCACCGCAACGCTTCGGCGCTGGCTGACTGTGCTTCGGATTGGATGCCTTGGAATTATCCAGATTCGATGAAGGTCGCTGCCTCGGCGCCCGAGACGGACCGGCCTGAACTCCCGTCGCAGAAATCAAGCAGCCTTACCGGAAGGACACGATAGACCAGCCTCTGACTATTCTACTCAAGCGGGATCCGCGCTTTGATCTGGTTTACGAAGACAAGATTGCTGCTGTCTTCGTCGCGCGCAATCGGGAGAATGCGAGATCTCTAAAACTGCCCTCCTAACTTCAGTACTCTCCTGATGTCATGAGGGAAATCGAATGTTGTAGGGGCGGGTCCATGCTGTGAAAAAATCATAGTATTGGACCGGAACCGGACTGGTGCAAGCGGATCATCGGCTCGCGCCGCCGTGCGGAAGGTCCTCATTTGGCAATTTGTTCACAGCTCCTGTGAGCGGCCCGCCAACCTCAGGGTCCCAGGCACCATCACGCCAGCGGAAGGCACTATCGGACCATACCCCTTATTTAAGCCATGTTTTAGTATGCATGACATCCGGTAGCTGATGCGGCTGCGGAAAGCACCGGACACTAACACACTAAGGAGACCAACTGAAATGAAGTCGCTCAAAGCGATCGAGAACACCCTCGAAACAATTGAGAACAGCGAGACAACGCTTCCGGCATCGGAAGCGAAACGAAAAAAGCAAAAGGGAGCAAGCGCTGTCGAGTATGCGATCCTGCTCTTTCTAGTTGCAATCGTGATTGTGGGCTTTGGTCAGGGTATTGGAAACAAAATCAACACCATCTTTTCCCAAATCCAAAGCGGCCTCACCGGATAAGTAAAGTCGAACACTTAAGCGGGGCTCGGCGGAGCCCCACATTTTTCAGGGGAGAGCTATGAGTATCGAAGCCAGGCGAAGAGGAAACATTTCCGAAAGAGGGACTGCGGGTGTTGAAGCCGCGATCATCCTTCCGATGTTTTTCATGCTTCTTTTCGGTGTCTTCGAGGCCGGCCGATTTATGAATACTAGACAAGTTTTAACCGATGCGGCTCGCGAGGGCGCGCGGTTGGCTGTGGCGCCGTTAACCCGGACAGACACACCTCCGAGTGATACGGACATCTTGGCTCAGGTGAACGGTTTTCTGCTTTCCGCAGGTATAACCGCAGCGACTCTGGACTGTTCTTCACCCCCACCCGCTTCACATCCCGTGGTGTGTGTCGACAAAAACGTCCAGGTCGTGACAGGACTTATCACGACGACTTATACGCGAGTGCGAGTTGACGAACTCTATCAGGTGCTGACGGTACCAGGGTTCTTCAGCATGCTTGAAATTACCCTTCGGGGCGAGGCTTTGATGCGAAATGAAACCAGTGAGTGATGGAATCTCGAGAACGAGGTCGTGGAAGGGCCAGCGAGGCGCTGTCGCAGTGGAAATGGCCATCGTGCTTCCTCTTTTTGCGATTCTCCTGCTCGGCGCCTTCGAATTCGGCGATATAGCCAGAGACCATCAGGTTCTTCAAAACGCAGCGCGCGAAGGCGCGCGCTTCTCAGCCAATCTGACGAATTGCATAAGCTGTTCGTCTGACTGCACCGTTCAGGCAGCGACCCTGGCGACGATGCAAAACCGCGTGGTCGCTTATCTGCAAGGCGAAAAAATTACTGTGAACCCCTCGGACGTGATTGTGGATCAGAACTATCCGATCCCGATCAGTGGAATGCCGGGAGTCAGGGGCTCACATGTCACGATTAACTATCAACGTTCTCTGATTTTCCCTGGTATTTCGAGCCTGATTCCCTCGGCGGGGACAATGCAACTTCAGGGAAACGCAGTCTTTCGAAATTTTTATTCAAATGTCTATCCATTATGCTGAGCGCACCAAAATGCGCCGGAGGTTAAGATGAATCGTTCAAGAATGTTAATCCTTGCGGCCGCGGCCTTCGTGGTTGCCGTGGCTGTGACGGCGTTCACCTATAAAGCACTTCGCGACAGGTTGCAACCTTCTGTTGATGACTCGACCCAGATCGTTGTCGCTGCTCAAGGCGCCTCCGTCGGGGCTCTCTTGCAGGAGGCGGACCTGCGCCTGGCCCCTTGGCCCCGCGCGGTGCCGCTGCAGGGCAGCTTTCAACGAATTTCGGATGTGGTTGGCCGCGGTGTCGTCACCCCCATGGTCCTCAACGAGCCTATTCTCGAATCGAAGCTCGCGGCCACCGGAGCGGGAGGGGGTCTGACGGCGACGATCCCGGATGGCATGAGGGCCGTTGGCGTAAAGGTGAACGATGTTATCGGCGTCGCGGGCTTTGTGGTTCCCGGCAGCCGCGTGGACATCATTCTCAGCGGCTCACCTGCCAGGAACGGTGAGGTGGAGATGTCCAAAGTGTTTCTGGAGAATATCCAGGTCTTGGCCGCCGGCCAAAACGTGACCAACGACGCCAACGGCAAGCCACAGAGTGTTCAGGTCGTCACATTGCTCGTGACTCCAGAGGACAGCGAGAAACTTGCGCTCGCGTCGGTTGACGGAAGAATCCAGCTTTCCCTCAGAAATCCCTTGGATCTGGACCGAATGGACCCGAAAGCGGTCCGCCGTGAGAGTTTGTATGGAGCTTCCAGTGCGAGCCCGGAAAAACCTCCGTCTCCGGCGCCCAAACCGTCCGGCGCAGGCGTAGCGGCACGAAAGATCGAGCCGCCGGCCCCAGTCGTTCAACCAACGCCACAGCCCGCGCCACCCGCACCAGTGGTCGTTGTCCCTGCAAAGCTCCAACTTCAGCTGATCCAGGGCACGAAAACCGAGACGGTGACTTTTGAGAAGAAAACGGAAGCCCCCGGTGGCGGCAATTAAGACGCAACAGCTATAGCAAAAAATTCCTCAGCAAAGGCGGAACAGATGAAATCGAAAATTGGGATCGCAATAATTCTCTGTATATTTGCAGCCGGTAGCCAGATGAAAGCGCTACCTCTAGCGCCAACGGCGGCGCTGGCTGGTGAAGATACGCCGTTTCAACAAGGTCCTGGGCAACTTCATGTCCAGCTTGGAAAATCGTTCTTAATCAATTCGCAGCAAGATCTGCAGCGCGTGTCCATCACGGATTCGACAATCGCCTCGACTGTGATTGTTTCACCAACTCAGATCCTGGTCCATGGACTAAAGGCTGGGTCCGGAACACTGATCCTCTGGGATTCTCACGACCGTCCACAGGTTTTCGATTTGACAGTGGACTTTGACATCAGCTCTCTGCGAGAAACGATCCGCACGATGTTTCCCGGGGAAACCTTGCAGGTGGCGCAGTCGGGCGGATCGCTCGTGTTAACCGGAAATGCTTCGTCCAAGACCGTTTCCGACCGGGCTGCGGCTGTTGCGGCAACCTTGAGCCCTGCGGTTGTGAATATGGTTCAAACGGCAGAAGCAGCCCGGCAAACGGTGCTACTCCAGGTAAAGTTTGCCGAGGTGGATCGCGCCGCCATCCAACAGCTCGGTATGAATTTGTTCAGCACAGGCGCTACGAACACTCTTGGTGCCGTGAGCACGCAGCAGTTTGGCCCATTGTCTCCCGCAAACGCTCGGGGCGGTGGTAGCGGGGCGACGATTGGAATTTCCGATTTGTTGAACGTATTTCTGTTCAGGCCGGATCTCAATCTTGGAGTGACGATCAGGGCGCTGCAGCAGAAAAATCTTCTCCAGGTTTTAGCGGAACCGAACGTACTGGCAACCAATGGTGCTGAAGCCAGTTTCCTCGCCGGCGGCGAGTTTCCATTTCCTGTGTTGCAGGGCGGGTCGGTGGCTAATGCTGTAACCATTCAGTTCAAAGAATTCGGCGTCCGCTTGAATTTCCTGCCTCAGATCATGCCTGACGGCGTCATCCGGCTGAAAGTCGCGCCCGAAGTGAGTTCCTTGGATTTTGCCAACGGCCTGACTGTCTCTGGATTTACAGTGCCGGCGCTCTCCAGCCGCAAAATGAGCACTCAGGTGGAGCTGCGAGACGGGCAAAGTTTCGCCATCGCCGGATTGATCGATAATCGGCTGACGGAAATCGCAATGAAAGTCCCGGTTCTCGGGGACGTGCCGATCCTTGGAAATTTCTTCAAAAGCCGGGCACAGAACAAGACGAATACGGAACTGCTCGTGATGGTGACTCCCCGCCTGGTGGTGGGAACTCCTCCGGGGCCGGCGCCAACGCAGCCGGGATTTCCGCAGCAGTTTCTTGATCGTCCGCAATTTGATGGCAAGTCCGGAGCGGCGCCCTCTCCAGGAGGCACTCGTTAATAGCCGGAGGATGATCTCCGGAGGATGATCTAATGAACACGAACACCTCAAAAAAACAGGAAGGTTTCGTCCTCGTCGTGGTTGCCGTTGTGCTGAGTAAGAATAGGGAGGGGATTTCTTGAAAAAGATCACGGTTGGAACCATAGCGGCTTCAAAGGAACGTGGCGTCGGGCTCGGAGACCTAATCACGAAAACAGGTCTGGCAACGACTGTGGTTGAGGTGTTTGATTTCTCGAAGATATCCGACTGGTCGATGAGACAGTTGATCGATGCTGAGCCTGAAGTCATTCTTGTCGATCTCGCGGAGTCCACCGCGGCAGCGCAAATCGTACAAACGATCCATACCGGCCTGCCGGATGCATGGCTGCTGGTCACTTCTTCGATTACGGATCCCGGGATCATCATCGAATTGATGAGGTTCGGCGTTAGAGAAGTTTTGCCCCGCCCGCTAACCCACACGGCATTGCTCGAGGCTTTCAATCGACACGTTTCGGCCAAGACCCGTGCCATAAACCACACGCAAACTCGGGCGAAGAAAAAAGGCAAGATTTATTGCATCACCTCAGCCAAACAGGGCTCGGGCGCGACGACCGTAGCTGTAAATCTCGCCGGCATCATTGCGGCGCGCTCCGGCCAACGCACTGCTCTCATCGATCTGGATCGGCCGCTGGGAGATGCCGCAGCTTACCTTAATGTGAAGCCGAATTTTTCGCTCAGCGACGCTCTTTCTGCAGGACAACGGCTGGACTCGGTCCTGCTCGAAAGCTATATGAAATCAAGCCATGGGTTTCAACTTCTCGCAGGCTTTCGTGATCTCGGGGCAGACACGTCGTTGTCAGCGGATAAACTCTCTCAGTTACTGGACGTTACACAGAGGACGTTCGAACACAGCATAGTGGATCTTTCGGCCAATCTCGACGAAGACCAGGCAAAAGTCATCATCCGGTACAGTGCGACCATCATCGTTATTCTCACGCCTGATCTCCCGGCCATATGGAGAGCCGAGAGGCTGCTGAAGTATCTGACGGCTCTTCAAGCATCAGACAAGATTCGTATTGTCCTGAATCGTTCGACACGTTCCGATGAGATCACCGATCGAGATATTGTGCGCCTTCTTGGGGCGCAGCTCTACTCGAAGCTCCCAAACGAATACAGCGCCTGTATGCGAGCAATCAATTCCGGATCCTTACTGGAGACCGCCAATAGCAAACATTTAAGCCGAGCGATCGCCGCCCTCGCTGCCGAAATGGCCGGCCTGTCTGAGGTCGAGAGCCGCCGCGGTCTATTCGGCTTGTTCTTGAAACCATCAGTTGGAGGAATCGATGGCTGAAATGCCCTTAACCTTTACGGACTACCGCGAGATGAAGGCCAAAATTCACTCGCAGATCTTGCAAGAGATGGACCTGGAAGGCGTGAACAAGCTTCAGGAGGACGTGGCCCGCACTCGAGTGTGCGAAGCTATTCGTGAATTACTTCACCGGGACCGAACGCCGCTCGCTTTCAGCGAACGCGAGCAGCTGGTCAAAGAAGTCGTCAATGAGCTTTTCGGTCTCGGTCCAATAGAACCGCTGCTTGCCGACGGCAGAGTTTCCGACATCCTGGTCAACGGCCCCAACCGGATCTACGTGGAGCGGGATGGTGTCTTGCAGCGCACCGACCTTTTCTTTAACGACTCGCAGCACCTTATGCAGATCATTGACCGAATCGTATCCCGTGTGGGAAGGCGCGTTGACGAGTCGTCGCCCATGGTGGACGCCCGGCTCCTGGATGGATCACGAGTCAACGCCATCATTCCCCCTTTGGCACTGGATGGGCCGTCCATGTCGATTCGCCGTTTCGGCGGCCATAAGTTGTCCGCCGGGAGTTTTATCGCCAATGGCACGTTGACCAAAACGATGCTTGATGTGCTGGAAGCCTGCGTGAAGGGGAAGCTCAACATCATGGTGTCCGGCGGAACCGGCGCGGGTAAGACCACTTTATTGAATATTCTTTCGTCCTACATCCCGAACAGTGAGCGAATCATCACCATCGAAGACGCTGCGGAACTGCGTCTCAACCAGGAGCACATTGTTCGTCTCGAGACGCGTCCTCCGAATATCGAAGGCAAAGGCGCCATCCGGCAGCGGCAGCTCGTGATAAATGCCCTTCGTATGCGGCCGGACCGCATCATCGTCGGCGAGGTTCGCGGCGAGGAAGCCATAGATATGCTTCAGGCCATGAATACCGGTCATGAAGGATCGCTGACAACCATTCACGCCAACACTACCCGCGACGCTTTGTCCAGGTTGGAGACGATGATTGCCATGGCAGAACTTAATCTGCCCGACCGTGCAGTTCGGCAACAGATTGCATCCGCGATTCACGTGATCGTCCAGGTGACCCGCATGCCCGACGGATCCAGGAAAATAACCAACATCTCCGAAGTTACAGGAATGGAAGGGCCGATGATCACCACCCAGGACATATTCGTTTTTGAACGCTCGGGTTACGACGAAAATAACCGGATCCGCGGAACATTCCGGCCCACGGGCATTCGTCCGAAGTTCATTGAAAGATTGGAATCGTTCGGTCTGCGTCTCGATCCGGATACGTTCGCCGAACAGCCGCTGAGAGGAGGCCGTTACTAACAATGATCTTAACCGCTTTATCCTTATTGATTTTCGTGGTGACGTTGGGACTTTCGCTAAGCTTGCTTTACTTCATGGTCGAGTCACCGCTCGCACGCCGCAAAATGATGACGCGGCTTGCCGCCGTACAGGAAGTCTCCATTCGCAACGATGAGGCTTCGGATGTTTTGCGTAAAGAGCTGTTGAGCGATATGCCAGCCCTCCATCGCATTTTGGCGATGGCTCCGGGGATTGCCCGGCTTCGTCTGTTCCTCGAGCAGGGCGCGATCCGGATGCAGGTGGGCAGTTTCGTTCTAATTAGCGTCGCACTACTCGTATTCGTTTTTTTGGCGACGGTAATAGCTGGTTTGCCTTTATACGAAGGCCTTCCTGCCGCCCTTGGCGTCGGTGCCATCCCGACCGTGATTGCTTCCGCAATTCGCCAACGGCGATTTAACAAGTTCGAAGAACAATTTCCCGAAGCGATGGATCTCCTGGGACGAGCGGTTCGCGCGGGTCACGCGTTTACAACGGGTTTCGAGCTGATCGGCAATGAATTCAAGGCTCCGGTCGGCGAAGAATTCCGGATCACGTTCCAACAGCAAAAACTCGGTTTGCCCTTCCGAGATGCATTGGGAAACATGGCGGTTCGTGTACCGCTGCCGGATGTCAAGATCTTTATATCGTCGCTTCAGATCCAGCGCGACTCCGGCGGAAATCTCGGCGAGGTTCTGGACACGATGTCCGGTGTTGTTCGAGAGCGCTTCAAACTGCGGCGGCAAATCCAGATATTCACCGCTGAAGGACGATTATCGTCGTATGTTCTGACAGCACTACCCTTTGCTGCTTTGGCGGCTCTCTACTATATACAGCCTGAGTACATCAGTCCCCTGTTTACTGAACCACGCGGGCAAAGGATGTTGATATTCGGGGCCATCCTTCAGGTTGTCGGCTATTTTGTCATCGGCCGGATCATCAAAATCAAGGTCTAGGAGACTATGATGGAAACATCTCAAATTGCACTTGCGATAGGACTTCTGGTTTTTCTAGCCACGCTCCTCACGCTTTACGCAATTTTCCGGAAGCCGCTGAATCTCAAACAGCGCCTGAATCGCGAAGAAGTCAAAGATGCCAATGAGGGTGCCGTCACCGCAATACAAAAACAACTCGAACGAGTTTTGCGTCCGATGGGAGAGTGGCTTCCTCGTTCACCTGCCGAGATGTCTCGGCAGGAACGCAGTCTCGTGCGAGCGGGTATACGCCGCAAAGACGCCGTCATTCTTCTCAATGGCGCTCACCTCGCGGTCGCTCTGCTCGCGTTGGCCGTCTTCGCCACCACTGGTCATCTTTACCACAGGCCCATACTGTTTGTGCTGCTTTCCATTATCATCGGCGCCGCGATTCCGGATATCTGGCTGAAACGAAGAATTGAGCGAAGAAAGATCAATATTCAACACGGACTTCCAGATGCGATGGATCTCGCCGTCATCTCAGTAGAAGCTGGTCTCGGATTGGATCAAGCACTTCTGCGTGTGGGCCAGGAGATTCGGGCTGCCCATCCGGATCTGGCCGACGAGCTTTATCTTCGCAATGTTGAAATCAACATGGGGCGCCCTCGTTCGGAGGCCTTACGCAACCTGGCGGAGAGAACCGGAGTAGAAGATCTGCAAGCTCTCGTCGCTATCCTGATTCAAACTGACCGGTTTGGCACCAATGTCGGTCAAGCTCTTCGAACATTTTCAGATTCTCTTCGAACCCGGCGCAGACAGCGCGCAGAAGAACAGGCAGCCAAACTGGCGGTCAAGATGATGATTCCAATGGTATTCTTCATTTTTCCGGGGATATTTATCGTGATACTTGGTCCCGCTTTCATCGCCATTGTTACCAAGTTGCTTCCCGCGCTTGGTGGACCGTAGGCGCATCGATCCTTCGGGCACCACATGACCCGGTCCGATCGAGCACATGACAAGTGAACATGGAACAGTGAACAATGACCATTTGTTCACTGTGCATGTTCATTTGTCATTGGTTTTATAAAGGTGACGTATTCAAGAGGTGTTTTGATAGCGTTCTTTGTGTTTGGTTTGTCGGTAGTAGTTTATTCAATTAACTTAAGAAGGAGGTGAATAAAGAATAACAAAGGTACATATGAAAAAAGTACTAAATAGGCCGAGGCGAACGATCTGGCTCCTGATTCTGACTGTACTGGGGGCGTGCTCGCTTTATCTTTCGTTACTCAGCCCCGCCGGATTCGGAACATATCACGATGACGCAATATATGTGACGACAGCAAAGACACTGGCAACGGGTCAGGGTTACAAAATAGCCAGCCTTCCTTACGAGCCTGCGCAGACCAAATATCCGCCGCTTTATCCCTTCCTGCTCTCGCTGATCTGGAGAGTCTACCCGCAGTTTCCCCAGAACCTGACCTGGATGCTTCTTCTGTCTGTCGTGGCGGCGGTGAGCTTTCTAGCAATGACCTATCACTACCTGACGACGCAGCGGTATGCGGCAGAGTGGCAGGCGTTGATCGTGGTAGGGGTAGCCGCGATCAACTGGCGGACGATCATCTTGGCGACGGGCATCTACTCAGAAATGTTGTATGCCCTATTGTCGGTGGTGGCCTTAGAGTGGGCCGAGAATTTTGAAGGAAAGGAAAAGATATCGACTGCGGGAGTGATTTTAACCCTGGCGATGGGACTTGCGTTTTTGACGCGAAGTTTGGGAGTGACGGTCATAATGGCCGTCGGCGGCTATTACACGTTGAAAGGGAAGCTTAAGAAGGCCATCCTGGCGATGGGCGTGGCGGGCGCGTTCGTGATTGGATGGATGGCCTGGTGCTATGCAAACAGAACTTCTGCCGAAGGAATCAATGTCGCCTACTACACGAACTATCTGGGCCACCTCAATCAGGTGATCCACGTTTTACAGGAGATCAATCAGACATCGAAGCTCGCCGTCGTTTCGAGCATGGTCATTCACAACTTGATCGGGGGCGTAATACTCTCTGTGCCGGTGGTTTGCTCGGGGTTTAATTATGGATTCTTCCCGAGCGTCAAGGGACCGCTTGCGATCGTGGCGATTCTTTCTATCTTCTCGGTCCTCCTGTTGTTTGGGGCGGGATTTGTAAGGCATATCGCAAACCGCCTCCGTCTCCTGCACGTTTACGTAATCACTAGCCTGATCGTATGCCTTTTCTGGCTGCCAAACGTTTCCTATGACCGATTCCTCATGCCGTTGTTGCCATTCTTGTTGCTGTTTCTGATCGTTGAGTTTGACAGGTTAGTGAAATTAGCGCGGAAAGAATTTGTATGTGGCCGC
>Ga0209056_10008160_pt1 | contig 10749 bp, 14 predicted proteins | sample GraSoiAngelo_114_FD_185876 | JGI IMG/M metagenome (GOLD analysis project Ga0209056, IMG submission 185876) | Grasslands soil microbial communities from the Angelo Coastal Reserve, California, USA - 14_0903_13_40cm (SPAdes) (version 2) | ecosystem: Environmental > Terrestrial > Soil > Grasslands...
GCGGGTCGCCCGACACCTGCGTCACCCACGACGACGACATGCCGTGGCGGCGCTCGCCGTCGCGCACGGTGAGGACGTAGATGCCGGTGGTGAGCGCGGCGAGCGCGCGGGCGAGCGCGGGCTCCATGCCCATGCACTTGCCCCGGCGGCCACCGCGCTGCAAGCTGGGTCTGGAGGAGTCAACCACGGCCGGGCTCGGTTCGTCAGGACGGATGGGAGCGGAAGGGCAGGGTACGTGAAGCCGAGCGCGAGCGGCCAGCTCCACCACGACGCGCTCTACCGCGCCCAGCACGGGCGGGTGCTGGCGCTCTGCCGCCTCCTCCTCGCCGACCACCACGAGGCCGAGGAGGTCTGCCACGAGGTCTTCGTGAAGCTCTTCGATCAGCGCGCGGCGCCGCCCGCGCCGGAGCGCTGGCTCACGCGCGTCGCGGTCAACGCCTGCCGGGACCGGCGGCGCGCCGGGTGGTGGCGACGGTGGCGGGAGCGCGGGGAGGAGTTCGTGGAGGCCGAGCATGCCACCCCGGGTCCGACGCCGGAAGAGGCGGCCCTCGGCCTGGAGGAGCGGCAACGCATCTGGCGTGTCTTTCACCGCCTCTCCGCGCGGCAGCAAGAGGTCTTCGCGCTGCGCCAGCTCGAGGGCTGGTCAACCGACGAGGTGGCCGAAACGTTGGGACTGAGCAGCGGCAGCGTGAAGCGGCACCTCTTCCGGGCGACTCACCAGCTGCGCGCGGCGCTCAGAGGCACACGATGAGCCGATGTCTCACGGAACGGACGCTGATGCTCCTCCAGGCGGGCGAGGGCCGCGCCGAGGAACGCGCGCACCTGCGCGCGTGCCCGCAGTGCGCGGCGCGCCATCGCGCGCTCGAGGACGAGCTCGGCGTGATCGCCGACGCGCTGCGCGCGGGCCCGGCGCCCGGCGCGGCGCGCCCGCGGCTCCGCTGGCGGGCGGTCGGCGCGCTTGCCGCGAGCGTCGCCCTGGCCGTGGGTGCGGCGTGGTTGTGGCGCGCCCCGCCGGGCGCGCTGCCCCGGGGCGGGGGCGACGTCAGCGCGCTGGTCGAGGACCTCGCCGGCACGCTCTTCGCGACGTCCGAGGACACCGCGGCCGGCGATCAGTCCGCTGTCGACGTCGCCGACGAGGCGGCGGCGTCATTCGACGAAGACGACGAGCTGGCCCTTCTCTTCGAGGGGCCGTGAAGGGGGTTTCGATGAAGAAACGTACGCTGATCCTGGCTGCGGTCGCCACCACGACCCTGGGCCTCGCCACCGTGCACGCCCGGCCGCGGTTCGGGATGGGAGCGGGATCGATGATGGGGCCGGGGGGCATGGACGGCCCGGCCATGATGCTGCCGCTCCTGCTGCGGAGCGCGAATCTCACCGACGAGCAGGAAGCGCAGGTGCAGAAGATCATGGCCGATCGGCGCGCGCAGACGCGCGCGCTCGTGCGCGAGATGCGCGCGGGGCAGGCCGCGCTCCTCGACAAGCTCTTCGCGGCCGGCGACCTCAAGGCCAACGACTTGAAGCCCGAGCTGGACCGGCTCACGCGCGCGCGAGCGCAGCTCATGGATCATGCCGTGACCACGGCGCTCGACATTCGCAAGGTGCTCACCCCCGAGCAGCTCGCGCGCACGGCGAAGATCAAGGACCGGATGCGGGCGCTGCACGACCAGATGCGGGAGCTGGTGGCGCCGGAGGAGGAGTAGGCTCGCCGCGGCGGAGCGCGTTGACGAGCAGGTTGGCTCGTCGGGTCGGCTCGGGGAGGCGATAGCCGGCGCTCGTGCCGAGCACGAGCGCGCGCGCATCGCGGAAGCCGATCGCCCAGCCGGGTGAGACGTAGACGGGCCGCACGGCGTCGCGCGTGCGCAGCACCACCCCCAGCCGCTCGCTCCCGTCGCGCAGCCAGGACCAGCTGCCCCGCCGCGCCGCCACCGGTCCGTGCTCGCCGGCGAGCCGGCTCTTCGCACAGCCGACGGTCGGCAGGTCGAGGCAGTAGCCGAGGTGGCAGGCGAGGCCGAAGCGGCGGGGGTGCGCGATGCCCTGGCCGTCACACACGAGCACGTCGGGCCGCGCGCGAAGCCGCCTGCAGGCGCGGAGCACGATGGGCGCCTCGCGGAAGCCGAACAGGCCGGGCACGTAGGGGAACGTGACCCGCCCCTCGGCCGAGGCCTGCTCGACGACCTCGAGCCCGGGCAGGGCGATGACGACGACTGCCGCCACCAGGCGCTCGCCGTCCTGGTGGTAGGCGGCGTCCGCGCCGGCGACGAGGCGCACCCGTGCGAGGCGGGCGCCCGTGTCGACCGTGGCCGCGAGTCGGCGCTGGAGGCGGAGGGCCGCTTCCACCGACAGGTCCCAGCGGTGAGTTCTCGCAATGCGCACGGGAGCCGTCGTTCGACGGGCTTCATGTCCCCGGGCGGTACGTGCCGAAGCTCCAGAGGTGCCCCTCGAGGTCCCGGACGGAGTACCCGCGGGAGCCGTAGTCCGTGTCCTCGAGCTCCATCACGATCTCGGCGCCCGCGGCCTTCGCGCGCGCGTAGTGCGCGTCCACGTCCTCGACGTAGACGTACACTCCCTGCTTCACGGTGTTCCAGGGGTTGTCGGTGCCGGGCCCGTGCTTTCCCGACCCGAGCATGATCACGCCGGGGCCGAGCTTCATCTGCGCGTGGGCGATGGTCCCCTCGGGCCCCGGCACCACCATCTGCTTCTCGAAGCCGAAGGCCCTGCCGAGCCACTCGAGAGCGGCGGGCGCGTTCTTGTATCGCAGAGCGGGGAAGATGTTCGGGCTCCCCTCCGGTGGGTTCTTGGCCATGTGATTCGTGCCTCCTTTCTCAGCTCGACGTGGGCCATGTCAGCCGTACAAGGCAGCGAAGCGCTTCTGCATCTCCTCGGCCGACACGTCCTCCCGGTGTGTCGCGATCATCCAGACGTGTCCGAAGGGGTCCGCCAAGGTGCCCGACCGGTCGCCGTAGAACTGATCCTGCACCGGCCGCAGCATCTTCGCGCCGGCAGCGACCGCCTGTCTCGCCACGGCGTCCACGTCCTCGACGTAGAGATGGATGGTCACCGGTGAGCCGCCGAGCGACTGCGGGCCGCGGAAGCCCATCTCCGGGATCTCGTCGGCGAGCATGATGGGCGCGGCGCCGATCTTGATCTCGGCGTGCCCGATCTTCCCATCGGGCTGCGTCAGGCGCATCAGCTCCGTTGCCCCGAAGGCCTTCCGGTAGAACTCGATGGCGCTGGCCGCGCCCCTGACGCAGAGGTACGGCGTCGCACGGTCGTAGCCCTCCGGGATGGGTCTTGCTCTGCTCGTCATGCATCCCTCCTCTAGACGGCGCGGCGCGGGTCCTCCGCCCACGAGATCTCGGTCGTCTTCTCCGGCGTCCCGAAAAACATCGTCACGGCGGGGCGCGCGAGCTGGCGGTGCCACAGCCCCCGGGGGCAGACGAAGACGGAGCCCGCGCGCACGGTCACGTGCGCCGGCCCGCCGTCGGTCAGCACGGTGACGTCGACCTCTCCCTCGAGCGGGTGGAGCAGCTCGTCGCCGTCGGGATGGCGTTCCCACGGCGTCAGCCCCGAGTAGCGCATCACGCCGAGCGTGCACTGGTCGAGCGACGCGATCGGTCGCACGGCCGCGTCCGCTTCCTCGGCGGTCGTGTTCGACGTGATCGCGAGCTCGGGGAGACCGCTCAGCGCGGCGCGCAGGTCGTGCGCGACCAGGGCCGCCGCTCCACGGCCGCGGCGCGTCCCGGCGCCCGCCCGGCCGCGGCCCTTGCGCCGCGGCTCCTGCGCGTCCGAGTGCTCCGTGCCTTCCCCCGGCGTCGCGAAGAGCATCGACAGGGGCGACCGCGGCAGCACCCGGTGCCACAGCCCCCGGGGGCAGATGAAGATGGAGCCGGCGCGTGCGGTCGAGCGCACCGGCCCGCCGTCGGTCAGCGTGACGACGTCCGCCTCGCCCTCGAGAATGTGGAGCAGCTCGTCGCCGGCGGGATGGCGTTCCCAGTGCGAGCCCTCCGAGAAGCGCGACACGCCGATCGTGCACCGGTTGAGCGAGGCGAAGAAGCGCATCGTCATCGCGGGGAGATCGGCCAGCGCGGCGCGGACGTCGTGCGCGACCATCCTGGGCTCGCTGGCCAGCTCCTCGAGCCGGGCGCGGATGTCCTCCTCCGTCGCCAGGGGTCTCCCCGCGCTCGGGGCGGGTGCGGCAGGCTCGCCCCTGCCCCGCGCCACCGACAAAAGCTCCGCCCGCAAGCGCGCCTTGAACGCCTCGCGCGGCAGATCGCGGAGCTCGGCGGCGAGGCGAAGGAGCGCCGCGAGGCGGGGATTCATGCGCGGCAAGGGGGCATGCGGATCCGCCATCATGAGATCCACCGCGTCGTCGAGCTCCTCGGTGCCCGTGCGCTCAGTCATTCCTGTCACTCAACCGCGCCCGCAGGTTCTGCAGGCCGCGGAGCTGGAGCTGCTTCACGGCACCTTCCGTGCGCCCGAGCTCGTGTGCGATCTCGCGGATCCGCTTCTGCTCGGCGAAGCGCATGACGATGACGCGGTGCTGATCCGGGGGGAGCCGCTCGACGAGCCGGAAGAGGTGCGCGCGCTGCTCGATCTCCTCGAGGCCGACCTCGGGAGGAGGGTCGGGGCTGGGCACGTCGCGCTCTTTCGCCGCGCGTTTCGACCGGTCGACGATCGCATTGGCGGCGATCCTGAAGAGCCACGCAGCGAAGGGCACGCCGCGCCATTCGAAGCGGCCGATACTTGCCAGCGCGTCGTGGAACACCTCGGAGGTGAGGTCTTCGGCCTCGTCGCGGTCGCGGACGCGGCGTGCGACGAAGGCATACACACGTTCGAAGTTGTCTTCGTACAGCGCGGCGAAGCGGCTCGGGTCCCTCTGCGCGGCCTCGATCAGAAGCCGCTCGGCCTCCTCCTTCGCGGGCGCCTTCAAGGCGAGCTCCCCACCGGCCATCGGCTTCTCACCTTATGAACTGCCGGCGCACGCAAAAGGTCACGGTGGGGCGGCTACAGCACGGCCTCCGCCAGCAGCCGCACGGCCGCCACGTCCCGCGTCCCGGCGAGGAGCGTCGTGACCGGGCTCTCCTGCCACGCCGCCAGCCGGTCGCGAATCCGCGCCGCGCTGCCCGCGAGCGAGATCTCGTCCGCGAGCCGATCCGGCACCGCGGCCACCGCCTCCGCCCGCTGCCCCGCCAGGAAGAGCTCCTGCACCCGGCGCGCCTCCGCCTCGAAGCCGAGGCGGGCGATCAGGTTCAGGTGGAAGTTCTTCGCCGCCGCGCCCATGCCGCCGATGTAGAAGGCGAGCATGAACTTGATCGGCAGCAGTGCCTGCTCGAGGTCGTCGTTCAGCGAGACGGTCGCCGGGCAGGCGATCGCGAAGCCCGGGCGCGCGCCGCGGAGCGACTCCGCATAGACGTGCGTGCGATACGGTGAGTAGAAGAGCGGCAGCCAGCCGTCGGCGATCTCGGTCGCGAGCGCGACGTTCTTCGGCCCCTCCGCACCGAGGTAGATCGGGATCTCGGCGCGCAGCGGCCGCACGATCAGCTTGAGCGGCTTGCCGAGCCGTGCGCCGCCGGGAAGGGGCAGCTGGTAGTGCTCGCCCTGGAACGTGACCGGCCCCTCGCGCCGGAGCATCGCGCGCAGCAGCCGGACGAACTCGCGCGTGCGGCCCATCGGCCTCGGGAAGGGCTGGCCGTACCAGCCCTCGACCACCTGCGGGCCCGACACGCCGATGCCGAGGACGAGCCGCCCGCCCGAGAGATGGTCGATGGTGGCCGCCGTCATCGCGGCGCAGGCCGGCGTGCGCGCGGAGACCTGCATGATGGCGGTGCCGAGCTTGATGCGCGAGGTGCGCGCGCCGACCCAGCAGAGCGGCGAGAAGACGTCCGAGCCGTACGCCTCCGCGGTCCACACCGACTCGTAGCCGAGGCGCTCCGCCTCCTGCACGAGGTCGGTCGGGTCCCACGGGTCGGGCATCCAGTAGCCGAGCATCAGGCCGAGGCGCATGGGGTCCTCCCTCAATCGAAGCGCACGAGCGCGTGCTCGGCGTGGAAGCCCGGGCCGTAGATGTCCTTGCCCGAGAAGTACATGGGGTCCTTCGCGGTCGCGAGCATGGCGCACACCCGGCCCGGGTTCTCGACCGGGAGTGCCTTGGACGCGTCGAAGCCGAACTCGGCGAGCTCGGCCGCCATCCGCTCCGTCCCGACGAAGCCCGGCATGAGCCCGATGACGGCGATGTTGTACGGGCGGAGCTCCTTCGCGAGCCCGGGCACCATGCGGTTCAGGGCCGCCTTGGAGAGCGAATAGCCGAGGCCCCAGCCGCCCTGGCCGATCGGCGCCGGCGTCTCCCGCTCGCCCGCGCTCGAGGTGATGTTGATGACGATGCCGCCGCCCTGGCGCTTCATCGCCGGCAGGCAGAGCTTCACGAGGTGCAGCGGCGCGATCACGTTGCAGAGCATCATCTGCTCGATCAGGTCGACCGGCGTCTCCTCGAAGGGGTCCATGTGCCCCGGGCCGACGTAGCGGCCGTTGTTGACCAGCACGTCGATCCGCCCGAAGCGGGCAAGGGCGGCGTCGACCGCCGCCGGCCAGTCCTCGCGCGCGGCGAGGTCGAGCTTCACGACCAGGGCGTCGGCGCCGAGCGCCCGCACCTCGCGCCCCGTCGCCTCGAGGCTGCCCGGCAGCGGCGTGGTGAGCGACTTCTTCACCGTGGAGGAATGTTCGAGCCGCTCCGCGCCGGTCACGGTGCGCGCCGCCACCACCACGTCGAAGCCGCGCCGCGCCAGCTCGAGCGCGCACGCCCGCCCGATGCCGCGGCTCGCGCCGGTCACGAACGCGACCCGTCGCTCGGCCATGCCGCGGTTCCTAGCGCCGCCGCGCGCGCGGGGTCAAACCCGGTCAGCTGGAGCGGCGCGGGCTACGCCCGAGCCGCGGGCGGAGCGCGCAGCGCGGAGCAAGCATTGGAGCGGCGAGGGCTACGCCCGAGCCGAGGGCGGAGCGCGCACCGCGGAGCAACTATTTAGGGGATGTGCACCAGCTCGAGCTTGATGCCATCGGGGTCGGCGAAGAAGACGGCGTAGTAGCCCGGCACGTACTCCGGGTACTCGCGCGGCGGATGGAGGATTGTCCCACCCCACGCCGCGACGTCGCGCGCGAGCGCGTCCACCTGCGCGCGGCTCTCCGCCCGGAAGGCCACCTCGCAGAGGCCGACACGGTCCTTCGAGAACGTGTCGCCCGCATAGCGCGGGTCCGCCTGCTTGATCCAGACGCTCCCGCCGGGGCTCAGCCAACCGACGACCGGGGCGCCCTCGGCCTCCCAGATCCCGGGATAGCCGAGACGCGGCATGAGCGACGTGTAGAAGGCGCGGGACCGGTTCAGATCGTTGACGGTCAGGAACACATGGTGCACCCCGCCGGTCCCGGGGACCGCGGGGGCGGTGGGTGGGCAACCGCAGCCGACCGGTGTCTCGCTCCCCATCGCCCGCTACCATAAGGGCGCTGCGGAGCTCAGTCGAGAGGCTGCGGGCCTCGGTCCGACGCCGTCGGGCGCGTTTCCTCGACCGAGGGCCGCGGGCGATCTTCTGCTAGGATCGCCGGCCGATGAGGCTCGGCACGTTCCTCTCCCTCCTCCGCAGCGGGTGGCTCGGGCTCCTCCCCTCCGTGGTGGGCGCGGTTCGCCGGGGCGCGGCGGCGGAAGTCTTGAATCCCGAGAGTCGGCGATGAGCGCGCGCGTCATCCTCCACGCCGACATGGACGCGTTCTACGCGTCGGTCGAGCAGCGCGACCGGCCCGAGCTGCGCGGGCGGCCGGTCGTCGTCGGCGGCACGTCGAGCCGCGGCGTGGTGACGGCCGCCTCGTACGAGGCGCGCCGCTTCGGCGTGCGCTCGGCCATGCCGACAGTGCAGGCGCGCGCGCTCTGCCCCGATGCGGTCTTCCTGCACGGCGACATGGCCAAGTACCGGCGCGTGAGCGCGCAGCTCCGCGCCACCTTCGCGACCGTCAGCCCCGACGTGGAGCCCCTCTCGCTCGACGAGGCGTTCATCGACGTCACCGCCTCGCAGAGCCTGCTCGGCCCGCCGCTCGCGATCGGCCGCCTGCTCAGGGAGCGCGTGCGCGCCGCGACCGGGCTCGCGGTCTCGGTCGGGATCGGCCCGGGCAAGATGGTGGCGAAGATCGCGAGCGCCCTGGCGAAGCCCGACGGGCTCCTCGAGGTGCCCGCCGATCGGGTCGCGGCGTTCCTCCAGCCGCTGCCGGTGGGGCGTCTCTGGGGTGTGGGCCCGGTCACCGAGGCGGCGCTCGCCGGCGCCGGCATCACCACCATCGGCGAGCTCGCGGCGCGACCGCCCGCCGAGCTGGCGTCCGCCGTCGGGCAGACGGCCGCGGAGCACCTCGTGCGCCTCGCCCGTGGCCAGGACGCGCGTCTCGTCGAACCGGACCTGGCCGCCAAGTCCTACGGCGAGGAGGGTACCTTCGGGCGTGACACGGCCGAGGACCGCGTCGTACGCGAGGCGATCATCGGCCACGCTGACGCCGTCGCGCGCCGCCTGCGCCGCGACCGCGTGCGGGGCCGCGTCGTGGTGCTGAAGCTCAAGCTCGCCGAGCGCCGCGGGCCAGGCAAGTTCCGCCTCCTCACCCGGCGCGCGACGCTCCCCGAACCGACCGACGACGGGAAGACCATCTCCGACGCGGCGCTGCGGCTCTGGGAGCACCACCGGCCGCGGCTCCCGGTCCGGCTGGTCGGCGTGTCGGCGGCCGGCATCGTCGGCGACGCGCCCGAGCAGCTCGCCCTCTTCGCGGCGGGCGCGCAGCGCCGGCGCGCGGCGCTCAACCGCGCGCTCGACGCGATCGTCGCGCGCTTCGGCCTCGAGAGCATCGGGCGCGGCGGCGCCGGCCCGAGCGAGAAGGGGCTCACCACACGGCTCAAGCGGGGGGAGTAGCGCCCGTCACCCCTCGCCACATCCCCGCGCGTTCAGGACGAGGCGCGCCCCGCCGGGCAGCGCTTCGTCCACGGTCAGAGCTGCTCGAGCTCACGGTGCAGCGTCTGGCCGCCGTCGTGCGCGAGAGGTAGACGGCTCCGTTTCCATGCTGCGAAAACTAATCTCATGAAATTGTCGACCGACTCCGTGGCGACGCGGAAAGAGAGGAGCATAGCCCACAAGGCATTACTGGTTGTGGGCTGCGAAGACTGCCTGCAACTCAGGGGCAATCTCCAGCGCCTGATCCCTATGCTGCACGCCCCACGAGTACGCATAATCAAACACCGGATACGGAACCAGTGGCCCCCAGATCGAGAGAATTTGCTCTTCTTGCCCCGTGGTCGGCAAGAGATATTTGCCCCCGCCATCGTCCCTCGGACCGCCGAAGGCCTGGTAGACCGGGACAATTTTCTCAACGGGAATCCCGGCCGCCTCGGCGGCCTGCACGGCCGCCCCAATCATGTCGTAATCACATCCATTGATTTCCGTGCGGCATGGATACGGATCGAGCCCAAATAGATCAACGTGGGAGTTCGCAGGATTGTAGGTATTCGCGTACGTCGGAGCGATGGACGTATTGAAATTCTGCAGCACGACGAAGGTTGGGATCCTAGGGGCGTGCGTGTGGACCCAGTCCGACTCCGCCTTGAGGTTGGCCGCCGGACACCGAGACGCGCCATTGGCGAACGGGTTCGGCTCGTCCATCAAGTAGAATCCCCAGAGTTTCGGATTCCCGAGGAAGGGCTGGACGGCACTAATGAACGCGTCATCGGCGCCATTGCAGAGACCGAGCCAGACAAGTCCCATGACATCGCTCGGAAGCGAATTGAGTTCACTGAGCTTACTCACGTCGGCCAAATTGAAATACGCCGTGCCAGGCACATAGCTCCCGTTCACCAGGTTATTGTTGGGAGCGTAGTGAAGGCTTGTGACCGGCCCGCTCCCGCCGCTACTCACGGTGGTCGTAGTCGAACGCGTCGTCGATCTGGCCATTGCCGGCATCGCTACAAGGAGACTCGCGTACCCAAACAGCGTCAAGACCAATGCCTTCATTTCTCCTCCTTAAGACTAAATTACAGACCGACACCAATCAATGATCGTCGAAGTGGTCCGGAACCCGTGTTCACGATCTCGATAATCGATTTCCAAGTTGCCGCTCGTCGCCACGGTGCAAATCGTGTCTCGCCAGCCGACGATGCTCTGGTTCGTGTCCTTGACAGCGCCCGCCGGCCCCGTGCCGACCGACGTCGCTTGGCTCATGAGCGTCGGCGTGCACGGCACAAGCGCGCTCCCGCCGGCGGTGCCGACGACCCACGAGCCGTTCCCGCGCGTGTCGATCGCCGGGAAGTCAAAGGACGTGCTCGAGCGCACGTTTGGTGCCCGGCCCCACACTGCGCTTACGGACGGGCTCGAGCACCGCGAGGGGGGCGTGCTGCGCCCGACACGCTGGTCGTCTCCTCGCAGCACGTCCCCAGCGGCACGCCGATCTAGGGCGCGCGCGCATCGATCACGTAGTCCTTGATGTCCGAGCTCGAGCCGCACGTCGTGCAGTGATCGGCCCAGTTGCTCGCGAAGATGATGCGCCGCCCGTCCGGCGACGGGGACGCGTGCGGCTCGCAGCGGTAGCACCCGCTGAAGGCGCTGTGCTCCTGGGCGAAGCGCTGGACCGCCTTGCTCCCGTCCAGCTTGACGGCGATGACCTCGGCGCTGAAGCGCTTGCCGTTCTCCACCTCGTAGTCGACGTACGCCCAGCCCGGGCGATTGATGTTGCGCGTCG
>Ga0209056_10008162_pt1 | contig 10748 bp, 10 predicted proteins | sample GraSoiAngelo_114_FD_185876 | JGI IMG/M metagenome (GOLD analysis project Ga0209056, IMG submission 185876) | Grasslands soil microbial communities from the Angelo Coastal Reserve, California, USA - 14_0903_13_40cm (SPAdes) (version 2) | ecosystem: Environmental > Terrestrial > Soil > Grasslands...
ATCCCCGGAGCGAAAGTCTCTGCGCTCGAGAAGGGCTGACTGCCGGAGCGATCGAGCTGCACGCTCGATCGAGACGCGGGATGGGGGGGTTGGGGGGCCATCTCGGGGCTGACCGCCGGAGCGATCGAGCTGCACGCTCGATCGAGACGCGGGATGGGGGGGTTGGGGGGCCATCTCGGGGCCCCCCAAGATCAATGGTGCAGGAGCTCGCGCGGGAGGTTCCGGCGATCGAGGGGCCCCAGCGTGGTCAGGACGAGGCGGTCCTCGTCGAGGAGCTCGGTGACGAGCGCCTGCACCTCCTCGTGGCGGACGGCATCGATCGCCGCGAGCATGGCGTCGATCGTGAGGAACGAGCCGAGGTGCATCTCGTGCTTGGCGAGGCGGTTCATCCGGCTCGAGGTGGACTCGAGCGACAGCATCAGGCTACCCTTGAGGTGATCCTTGGACCGCGCGAGCTCCTCCGCCATCACCCCGCTCTTCTTCAGCTCGCGGATCTCCTTGAGGATCGACTTGAGGACCTTCGAGAAGTTCGGCGCGTCGGTCGCGGCGTAGATGTAGAGCGTCCCCGTGTCGGCGTACGCCTGGACGCCCGAATGGATCGCGTACACGAGCCCCTGGCGCTCCCGCACCTCCTGGAAGAGGCGCGAGGACATGCTGCCGCCGATCACGTCGTTCAGGACGAACAGGGCGTAGCGCTCGGGCGCGGAGTGGTGCAGGCCCGGGAAGCCCATGATGACGTGGACCTGCTCGAGCGGCTTGTGGACGATGTTGACCCCGGACTTCATGACCGGCGGCGTATCCGTGCGCCGCGTGGAGGCGCGGGCGAAGCCGTCGAAGCCCCTGTCGAAGAGGTTCACGACCCGGTCGTGGGTGACGTTGCCCGCGACCGCGATCATGATCCGCGGCGGCACGTACTCCTCGCCGAAGTGGGAGAGCACCGCGTTGCGGTCGTAGCCGCTCACCGCCTCGCGCGTGCCGAGGATCGGGCGCCCGAGGGGGTGGCCCTCCCAGAGCTGCCCGGCGAAGAGGTCGTGGATCAGGTCGTCGGGCGTGTCCTCCACCATCTTGATCTCCTGGAGCACGACCGACTTCTCGCGCTCGAGCTCCTCGGCGTCGAAGACCGGGTGGAGGAGGATGTCGGTCAGGAGATCGACCGCGAGCGGCAGGTGCTCGTCGAGCACCTGGACGTAGAAGCAGGTGTGCTCCTTGGTGGTGAAGGCATCCATCTGGCCGCCGACCGAGTCCATCGTGCGCGCGATGGCCTCGGCGGTGCGCGTCTGGGTCCCCTTGAAAACCAGGTGCTCGATGAGGTGGGACATGCCGGCGCGGCCCTCGGGCTCGTGCCGGGAGCCGGTCTCGACCCACACCCCGACCGCGACGGACCGGACGTGCTCCATCCGTTCCGTGACGACACGGATGCCGCTCGGAGGGACGCTCTTCCGGTATCCTTCGCTCACGGGGACCGCCTTTTCAGGCGCGCGGAGGATTCGCCGCCTGTGGGTTCTTGAGCTTTTCCTTGTCGGCGAGCGCCGGCTGCTCGCGCAGCGCCATCTTGCGGGAGAGCCGCATCTTGCCGTTGCCGTCGATCTCGATGACCTTGACGAGGACCTCGTCACCCTCGGTCAGCACGTCCTGGACCGAGCGAATCCGGTTCTCGGCGATCTGCGAGATGTGCAGGAGCCCCTCGGTGTTGGGGATGACCTCCACGAACGCGCCGAACTCGACGATCTTCTTGACCTTACCGAGGTAGATCCGGTCGAGCTCGACCTCGCGGCAGATGTCCTGGATTATCGCGATCGCCCTCTGGACCGACGCCTGGTCCGACGAGAACACGGTGACCCGGCCGTCGTCCTCGATGTCGATCTTGGTGCCCGTCTGCTCCTGGATCCCCCGCACGACCTTGCCGCCGGGGCCGATGATCTCGCGGATCTTCTCCTGACGGATCTTGATCGTGACGAACCGGGGCGCGTAGGGGCTGAGCTCGGGCCGCGGCTTCTCGATCGCCTCGCGCATCTTGGCGAGCACGGTCTGGCGGGCCTCGCGCGCCTGACGGAGCGCCGCACGCATGACCTCGAGTGAGACGCCGGCGATCTTGATGTCCATCTGGAGCGCCGTGATCCCCTTCTCCGTTCCGGCGACCTTGAAGTCCATATCGCCGTAGTGGTCCTCGCTGCCCAGGATGTCGGTCAGGATCCCGAATTTGTCGCCTTCCTTGACGAGCCCCATCGCGATGCCGGCGACGTGGGACTTGATCGGCACGCCCGCGTCCATGAGCGCGAGCGACGCGCCGCACACCGTCGCCATCGAGGAGGACCCGTTGGACTCGAGGATGTCCGACACGACGCGGATCGTGTACGGGAAGTCCGCCTCCGCCGGAAGCACCGCCTCGACGGCACGTTCGGCGAGGGCGCCGTGGCCGATGTCCCTCCGGGAGGGCCCGCCGAACCGCCGGACCTCACCCACCGAGAACGAGGGAAAGTTGTAGTGGAGCAGGAAGCGGCGCCAGGTCTCGCCCTCGAGCGTCTCGATCTTCTGCTCGTCGGACTTGGTGCCGAGCGTCGCGGACACCAGTGCCTGCGTCTCGCCGCGCGTGAAGAGCGTCGAGCCGTGGGCCCGCGGCAAGTACCCCACCTCGATCGTGATCGGCCGGATCTCGTTGAGCTTCCGGCCGTCCAGGCGGAGGCCCTTCTCGACGATCAGCCGCCGGACCTCTGCAGCCTCGATCGCCTCGAAGGCGGCGCGCGCGTGATCGCGCTTCGACTCGTCCAGGGCGAGCGCCGCCCAGACCTCGTCGAACACGCGGCTGACCGCCCCCGCCCGTTCCTGCTTCTCGGGCGTCGCGAGCGCAACCGCGAGCTTCGGCGCGGCGAGCGCCCGCACGCGCGCCTCGAGCTCCCGGTCCCGCCCGGCGTTCGGGTCGAGCGGCCAGCGCGGCTTTCCCGCCCGCGCGACCAGGTCTTTCTGGAGCCGGGCGAGGCGCCTGCACTCGGCGTGGCCGAAGGCGATCGCCTCGAGCATGGTCTCCTCAGGCACCTCGTTGGCGCCCGACTCGACCATCAGGACCGCCTCCTCAGTGCCGGCGATGACCAACTCGAGGCTCGACACGGCCTGCTGGGCGTTCGTCGGGTTTGCGACGAGCTTGCCGTCCACCAATCCGACCCGCAGCGCGCCGACGGGACCGTCGAACGGGACGCCCGACAGGCATAGCGCCACGGAGGCGCCGTTCATTGCCAGGATGTCGGGATCGTTCTGCTGGTCGGCGGAGATCGCGAGGCAGATGACCTGAACCTCGTTACGAAAGCCACCGGGAAAGAGTGGGCGGATCGGCCGGTCAATCAGCCGGGACGTCAGCGTCTCTTTCTTCGAGGGCGCGCCCTCCCGTCTGAAGTACCCGCCGGGAATCCGGCCACCCGCGTACATGCGCTCGCGGTACTCGACCGTGAGCGGGAAGAAGTCCTGAGCTTCCTTCCCGGTCTTGCCGGCGACGCACGTGGCGAGCACCATCGTGCCACCGTAGCGGACGACGACCGCTCCGTCAGCTTGCCTAGCAACCTTGCCGGTCTCGATGGAGAACGGCTCGCCGTTGATGTCGGTCTGTACGGTATGACTCATCTGAAAGATCGTCCTCGCGTGTCGGCCGGAATCCGGCGAACGCCGTGTCGAGCGGGCGACAGCGCCCACCCCATATTCGCTGTGTCCGAGGACCCGTCCATTGGCGCCGTCACCGGCGGATCCCGAGCTTGTCGATGAGGGCGCGATAACGCTCGGCGTCCCTGTTCTTCAGGTACTCGAGCAACCCCCGGCGCTTGCCGATCAGCATCAAGAGGCCACGCCGAGAATGGTGGTCCTTGGTGTGCTGCTTGAAGTGATCGGTGAGGCCGTTGATCCGCTCCGTCAGGAGCGCGACCTGGACCTCCGGCGACCCGGTGTCGCCCTCATGGACGCGGAACTGGTGGATCAAGCTCTTCTTCTTGTCGACGGTCAGCGGCATGGGGAGCCTCCCCCAATCGCCACGCCCCGGGGAGCCGCCTCCGCCAGGACGGGTTCAAAACGCCTTTTTTTGTCCACAGATAGCGGTTAGGCTACCACGGGGATTCCGGGAAGTAAAGTTTAGGCTTCAAGAGCCCCGGCGAGCGGCGAGGACGTCGAGGGCGATCTGGCTGCGGAGGGCCTCGACGCTCGAGAACTTGCGCTCGTCCCGAAGGCGTCGGAGGAACGTGAGCCGGACCCGGCGGCCGTAAAGATCCCCCGTGAAATCGAGCAGATGGGCCTCCACCGCGAGCTCCGTCTCACCGAAGGTGGGCCGGACGCCGACGTTGATGACCGCCTGATAGTGCGCGCCCTCCACGTCAGCCTGGCAGGCGTAGACCCCAGCGGGCAGGAGGAGCGGGCGCGCCGTCCTGACGTTCGCGGTCGGAAAGCCGAGGGTTCGGCCGCGGCCCGCGCCGCGCACGACCTCGCCCTGGATGGAGTAGGCGCGCCCGAGCAGCCGCGCCGCCCTCGGGAGGTCTCCCCGCTGGAGCGCGCTCCTGATCTCCGAGGACGACACTGGGACACCGTCGACGGTCATAGGGGGGACGACGTGCGCCCTGAACCCGAGCTCGCCCGCGAGTCTCTCGAGCAGCGCGGCGTCGCCACGGGCGCCGCGGCCGAAGCGGTGGTTGAAGCCGACGACAATGTCCTGCGCCTTCAGGGTCCCCACGACCACGCGCCTGACGAAGTCCTCCGGTTCCACCACGGCGACAGCGCGGGTGAAGGGGACGACTACGGTCGTGTCGATCCCGGTCTCGGCGATCAGCTCGAGCCGCTCCTCGAGGGTGGTGATGGGGACCGGAGAGCGCTCGGGCTGGAGCACCTCGAGCGGGTGAGGATCGAACGTGCACGCGAGGGCCTGCAGGCCGGAGAGCCGCGCCTGAGCCACGGCCGTGCCGAGGATCGCACGATGGCCCAGGTGGATGCCGTCGAACGCGCCGAGCACGACGACGCTCGGGTCGGCCTCAGGCGGGTAGGACTCGAGTCCCCGGACGATCCGCATGGAGAATTCTGACGGGTTTGATCTGGCACCCGTCCGCCGCGACCGTGGCGATGCCGAGCAACCCGCCGGCGGCGTCGTGGACGCGGACGTGGGAGCCGGCCTCGCCGCGCGCCGGCGCTCGGACCTCGACCGCCTGGCCATGCACGAACGCGGCGGCCGTCCGCTCGTCGAGGGTGACACGGCGCCAGCCCGCCAGCGCGGACTCGGGCGGCTCCACGCGTGACCAGAGCACCGCCACATCGCCGTCGGCGACCTCGGCCCAGGGGATCGCGTCGGCGAGACCGAAGGGGCCCACGCGGCACCTGACGAGCCGCTCGACGGCACCGCCGTAGCCGAGCGCGGCCCCGAGGTCGGCGGCGAGCACGCGCACATAGGTGCCCTTGCCGCAGACGACGCGAAGCGTAGCCCGCGGCGGGGCGACCTCGTCGACGACGATCGAACGGACGACGACCTCCCGCGGCTCGCGGTCGACCTCGATTCCCTCGCGCGCCAGCTCGTAGAGCCGCCGCCCCGCGTGGTGGACCGCCGAGTACATCGGCGGGACCTGCTTGATCCGGCCGACGAACGGCCGGCACGCCTCCTCGAGCAGGTACCGCTCCAGCCGGAAGACCGCGGTCTCCGACAGGACGCGACCGCTGACGTCGAGGGTGTCGGTCGTGAGCCCGAAGCGGACCGTCGCGACGTACTCTTTGTCCTGGTCCATGAGGTACGGCGTGAGCTTGGTCGCCTCGCCGATCAGGACGGGCAGGACGCCCGTCGCCCCGGGGTCGAGCGTGCCGGCGTGGCCGACCCGGCGGACGCGGAGTCGCCGACGAACGAGCGCGACGACGTCGAACGACGTCGCTCCCGCGCCCTTGTCGACGACGAGCACCCCGGAGCGACCGACCCTCACGCTCATCTCGCCGATCCCCCGGCCTCGGGCGCTTCGGGAGTGCCGGCGAGCGCGGCGCGGACCGCCGCGAGCACGACCCGCGTCGCCTCGGCAAGCGGCCCCGCGATCGTGCACCCCGCCGCGTTGCGATGGCCGCCGCCTCCGAACCGCGCCGCGATCCGCTGCACGTCCACGTCGCCCTTGCCCCGGAGGCTCACCTTCACCTGGCCGAGAGACTCGCGGAAGAGACACGCGACGCGGACCGTCGCCACCGAGCGCGGGTAATTGACGAGCTCTTCAGACTCGATGAACTTCTCTGGCACGGAGCCCGACGGCAGCGCGAGCCACGCGAGCCGCCCGTCGTCGCTCACCTCCACACGTGCGAGCGCCTCGCCGAGCCAGCGGAGCGCATCGGGGGCGCGGCGCTCGTAGAGCCACTCCGAGACGAACGCGGGGGCGGCCCCCGCATCGACGAGCGCCGCGGCGGTCCGGAACGTCCGCGGTGTCACGTTCGAGTAGCGGAACGAGCCCGTGTCCGTGTGGAGCGCTGTGAACAGATTGGTCGCGATCGGGGGCGTCAGCGGGGCGCCGAGCCCCACGAGCAGCTCATAGACCATCTCGCCGGTGGCGGCGGCGGAGACGTCGATCCAGTTCACGTCGCCGTAGCGCCGGTTGTCTGGATGGTGGTCGATGTTCACGACGGTGGCCGCCGCGCGGCGCGCCTGGTCGATGAGTCCCTCGGTGCGCTGCGGGTTCGGGCAATCCGTCAGGACGGCCACGTCGAACCTGCCGTCGAGGGTGTGGAGCCGCTGGTACCGCTCGACGCCCGGCAGGAACACGAGCGCAGCCGGCGCCGGATGCGGGCCGCCGTACGTCACGCTCCAGCCTCGGGCCTCCAGCGCCTGGCCGAGCGCGAGGAGCGTGCCGAGCACGTCGGCGTCGGGGTGGACGTGGCCGAGCATCAGGGCGCGGCCCGCTTGGGCCCGGAACGGAGCCAGCACGGCCTCGGTGGGCGTCGTGCCAGTCAGGGTGACGGCGCCGCTCACGATGTCGCGTCTTCGTTGAGCCGCCGGAGCAGCGCCTGGATGCGTGCGGCGTGCTCCATCGAGCGGTCAGCCCGAAAGTCGAGCTCCGGCGTGACCCGGAGGTCGAGGTGATGGCGGAGCCACTGGCGGACGAAGCCCCGGGCGCTCCCGAGCGCGGCCAGCGACGCCGCCCACTGGTCCTCGTCGCCGAGGACCGAGACAAAGACCCTCGCCACGCGAAGGTCTTTCGAGGTCTCGACCTCGGTCACCGTGACGAAGCCGAGCCGCGGGTCCTTGAGCTCCCGCTGGAGCAGGGTGGAGATCTCCTCTTTGATGAGCTGGTTCACGCGGTCGAGCCGCTTGCCCTGCATCAGAGGACCTCCACGAATGTCTCGATGACGCGCCCCTCCACGTTGTCCTCGATGAAGTCCATCGCCTTGGAGACCACTTCGGTGGCGTGCCGCGCGTCGCCGGAGACGTAGGCGATCGCGAGGGTCGTGCGCTGCCAGACGTCCTGGTGGTCGACCTCCGCGACCGAGACCTCGAAGCGCGCGCGCACCCTCTCCTTGAGGCCCTTCAGGACGTGCCGCTTGCCCTTCAGCGAATCGACGTCCGGGAGGTGGAGCTCCACCATCCCCAGCGCGACGCGCGCCGTCACCACGGTTCCCCCCGGCGGGAACACCCGCTAGAGCGTACGCGCCACTTCCTCGACCGTGTAGGCCTCGAGGATGTCGCCCAGCTGGATCCCGCTCACGCCGTCCACGCCGATGCCGCACTCGAGCCCGGCGAGCACCTCGCGGACGTCGTCCTTGAACCGCTTCAGCGAGCCCACCGTGCCCTCGCCCACGACCTCGTCCCCGCGCCGCACGCGCACCTTCGCGTTGCGGACAATCTTGCCCTCGGTCACGTACGAGCCGCAGACCGGGCCGAGCTTGGAGATGACGAAGATCTGGCGCACCTGCGCCCGGCCGAGCGTCGTCTCGCGGATCTCGGGCGCGAGCATGCCGGCCAGGGCGGCCCGCAGGTCGTTGATCGCGTCGTAGATGACGTTGTAGCTGCGGATGTCCACGCCGTTGACCTGCGCCTGGGTCGCCGCCTTCGTCTCGGGCTTCACGTTGAACCCGATGACGATCGCGTTCGACGCCGAGGCGAGCATGACGTCGCTCTCGTTGATCGCGCCCACCGAGCTGTGGATCACCTTCAGCTTCACTTCCTCGGTCGACAGCCGCTCGAGCGCCTCGGCCAGCGCCTCCACGGAGCCCTGCACGTCGGCCTTGAGGATGAGCCGGAGCTCCTTCACCTCGCCCGACTGGATCTGCTTCTGGAGCCCCTCGAGCGTGATCCGCGTCGCGGTCTTGCCCTTGAGCTTGTCACGGTCCTGGCGCATCGTCGCGACCTGCCGGGCCTTGCGCTCGTCGGACACCGCCACGAGGACATCGCCCGCCGCGGGAACGCCGCCGAGCCCCTGGATCTCGACCGGGTCGGACGGGCCGGCGCTCTTGACCTTCTTGCCGCTCGGGTCGATCAGCGCGCGGATTCGGCCCGAGTGGGCGCCGACGACGACCGCGTCTCCCTCCTTCAGGGTGCCGTTCTGGATCAGCACGGTCGCGACGGGGCCTCGCCCGCGGTCCAGCCGGCTCTCGATGATCACGCCCCGGGCTGCACGGTTCGGGTTGGCTTTGAGCTCCAGGATCTCGGACTGGAGCGCGGTCATCTCGAGGAGCTGGTCGATGCCCGTCCCCTTCTTCGCCGACGTCGCGACGTAGATCGTCTGGCCCCCCCACTCCTCCGGGATGAGGCCATGGTTGGCCAGCTCACGCTTGACGCGCTCGGGATCGGCCTCGGGCTTGTCGATCTTGTTCACGACGACGAGGATCGGCACGTTCGCCGCTCGCGCGTGGTTGATCGCCTCGATGGTCTGCGGCATGACGCCGTCGTCGGCGGCCACCACGAGGATGACGATGTCGGTCGCCTGGGCGCCGCGGGCGCGCATCGCCGTGAACGCCTCGTGCCCTGGCGTGTCCAGGAACGAAACCTTGCCGTGCCGAGTCTCGACCTGGTAGGCGCCGATGTGCTGCGTGATCCCCCCGAACTCCTTCTCGGCGACCTTGGACTTGCGGATCGCGTCGAGGAGCGAGGTCTTGCCGTGGTCGACGTGGCCCATGACCGTGACGACAGGCGGGCGCAGCTTGAGCTGGGCGGGGTCGAGGTCCTCCTCGTCGACGACCTCACCTTCGACGGATCGGATCTCGAGATCGACATTGAACTTGTCCGCGACGAGCTTCGCGGCCGTCGGATCGAGCAGCTCGTTGACGGTCGCCATGACGCCGAGCTCGAGCAGCGCCTTGATGACCTCGCCCGACTTCCGTCGCATCTTCTCGGCGAGTTCGCTCACCGTGACCGACTCGGGCACCCGGATCAGCTCACGCTTGACCTCGGCCGGCGGCGCGGGCGTCTCGACGGCCGCGGCCGCCGCCGCTGCTGGCGCTGGCGGAGCCGCGGGGCGCCCGGGCGCCGCGACGGCAGCAGCGGGTTGGGCCGGTCGCGCCGGCGCCGGCCGCAGCGGAGCCGCGGCCACGCGGGGCGGTGCGAACAGCGTCGCTGGCTGACGGGCCGGGCGCACGGGCGCCGGCGGCGGCGTCGACCGCTCGATTGGACGGAACGGGACGATCTTCGGCTCGGGCTTCCTGGTGGGAGCGCCGGGCGATGCTGCTGCAGCCGCTGCCGGCTTCGCCGCGGCGGGCGGCGCCTCGGGCGCGGGCGTCATGACGCTTGGCTCGGGCACGATCTCGGACTCGAGCTTGGCGACCAGCGGGAGCTCGGACGCGATCTCCGGTGCCGGCTTCGGCTTGACGATCGTCGCCGCGGGCTTGATTTCCGCCGGCGGCTCCTCCAGAGCGATCTCCGCGACCTTCTTCGACCGCGCCGGCGCCTTCTTCGTGGCGGGCGCGCCGTCAGTCGCCGCGACGTCCTTCGGCTTCGCCGCGCGCTTGGGCTTCGGCTCCTCGGGCAGCTCACGGCCACGGCCGAGCTTGACCCGCAACGCGTTCGCGAGCGTCGTGTCGAGTGGGCTCATGGCGCGCAGCCCCTTGTGACCCATCTCCTCGGCGGCGACCATCAGCTCCTTGCTGGTCACCCCGAGCTCTTTCGCCAGATCCATCAGCTTTACCTTTGCCGCCACAGCCGCCTCACTTCCTTTAAAGCATTTTCACCGCTCGCCTCGGACTGCAGGGCCCCAGCCCCGCCAAACCCGAAGGTCCGCACTGCCGTCGCAAGCTCCGCGCTCGCTTCACAGGGCTTCCTGAATGCGTGGGTGAGCGGCGCGCGGTGCAGCGCGCGCGCGAGGCACCGGTCGTCCGGGCACACGTAGGCGCCGCGGCCTTCGGCGGCGCGCCGTGGGTCCGCGATCACGACGCCGTCGCGCCCGCGGACGAGTCGCACGAGCGCCTGCTTGGGCCGCACCCGCCGGCACCCGAGACACGTGCGCCGAGGCTCGCGCTTCATGCGGGCGCGCTCGTCTCCTCGGAGGCTCCGGTCCGTTCGGACGCAGGGGCGTGGGCCGCCACCCATTCGACGGCCGCGGCGTGGATCCGGTCAGCGCGATCTCCAACCTCCGCGACGAGCCCGAGCTTCTCTCGTCCGGCCCTCACGATCGCGGCAGGCGAGCCGAGCCCCGCGGCCACGAGCGGCTCGACGAGCTCCGGGCTCACCCCGGCGAGCTCGGCGAGCGCGGCGCGATCCGCCGGCGGCAGGCCTTCGCTCGCGGCCCGCTCGGCCTCGACCTCCGACTCGCTCTTGATGTCGATGCGCATGCCCG
>Ga0209056_10008163_pt1 | contig 10747 bp, 7 predicted proteins | sample GraSoiAngelo_114_FD_185876 | JGI IMG/M metagenome (GOLD analysis project Ga0209056, IMG submission 185876) | Grasslands soil microbial communities from the Angelo Coastal Reserve, California, USA - 14_0903_13_40cm (SPAdes) (version 2) | ecosystem: Environmental > Terrestrial > Soil > Grasslands ...
CTCCGGGCTGTTTTTGGGCGGCGAAATAAATGCCCCAGATTGCCCGACCCAATCCTCCGGCAAACGCAAACGCCGTCAGCGCGCCCGGCTTGTATTCGTAGATCTTCCATCGCCGGTTGCAGTTGGGGAAATTCTGGAAAAGATAGTTGCGCAGGACCTGCCAATGATTGGCGCTGTAATAATCCTGGAACAGCGTCGGTGAAAAGTTGTAGAAGCCGTGATCCACCAGATTCGAACTGGGCACGATGCATATGACCGCTCCCGCATCGCCGGCGAGGTGATAATAATTTCTCAATACCTGCGGCACATTGAAGATATGTTCCAGGCAGCCGGAGTCGATGATCAGGTCGAACGGCCCTGTCTTCGCCAGCAATCCCTCGGGCAGCGGATGGTTCAAGTCGCAAATAACGTCGGCCCCTTCGTAGTCACTGTAGTCCAGCGTGACGGCTTCGCGGAAGCCCATCAGTTCGAACAACGATGTGTCCTGAATAAAATTGAGCCGTCGAAAATCGGGTTTGAGCGAAATCCGCGTCTCGCACGAGGCGGGAGTCAAACCGCACTCGCGCAGCCACCGGATGACTTCTATTTCCGTCCCCCACACGTCCTGTTTGCCGATGATAAGAACACGTCCGCTGATGCGGTGATCGCGGATGGTCTCGGCAATCAGTTGAATCGCTGAGCGAGCAAGTCCCATATTGGTTGGAGCAAATTTCTCAATCCGGTGTTGGGTGGCACGCCGCGCCGTTCCACTCCGCCAGCGCCCGAACCACAACCCGCATTCATTGACCCAAGTCCCGCTCAATTTGAACAGCAATTTCTTCCCCGATCGCCAGAGAGGCCGTCGCCGCCGGGCTGGGAGCGTTCAACACGTGCAGGGCGCTTCGACGGCGAACGAAATGAAAATCCTGAATCAGTGCGCCGTCGGGCGACATCGCCTGGGCGCGAACACCCGCGCCGCCGCGCTCCAGATCCGCTTCACGAATCTCCGGCACCAGTCTTTGAAGCGATTCGCAGAACAACCGTCTGCTGAACGAGCGCTTCAGTTCCTCCCAGCACATGCGCTTGTGCTGCGACAGAAAGCGCCTCAACCCGGAGAAGCTCAACGCGTCATAAAGATCGCTCAGGTTCACATCGGTCTTGCGATAGCCCTCGCGGGATAAAGCAAGCACCGCGTTCGGCCCCGCTTCGATCCCGCCGCGAATCAGACGCGTAAAATGCACGCCGAGAAACGGGAATTGCGGGTCGGGCACGGGATAAATCAGATTGCGTACGAGAAATTGGCGGTCCGGTTTGATCTTGTAGTATTCGCCGCGGAACGGCACGATGCGGACTTCGCGCTTCTCGCCCGCCAGCTCGCTGAGACGGTCGCAATACAGGCCGGCGCAGTTGACGAGAAACTCGGCCTCGAAATCTCCGGCGGTCGTTTCGACGGTCCAACCGCCCGACGCGGGACGCAAGGCGATGGCTTTTGCCCGAGTCACAATGCGACCCCCTTGCTCGGACACTTTCGTCGCCAGGACCGCGCAAACTTTCGGGTAGTCCGCAATCCCTTCCTGCGGCACATGGAGCGCAGCCACACCGCCGACGTGCGGCTCGATTTCGCGCATCTGTTCCGGTTTCAGAAGCTTCAATCCTTGCAATCCATTCTGCCGGCCGCGTTCGTGCAAGGCATTCAGCCGCGGCAGTTCGGACTCCTCGACCGCCACGACCAGCTTGCCGCAAACCTCGTGGGGAATGTTGTGCTCCCGGCAGAAAGCAATCATTTCCTGAATGCCTGACACCGCCAGCCGCGCCTTGGTCGAACCGGGCTGGTAGTAAAGTCCGCAATGCAAAACCCCGCTGTTGTGGCTGCTCTGATGCTGTCCCGGTTGCGCTTCCTTCTCCAGCACAGTAATCCGCGCCCGGGGCAAACGCCGGGCCAGTTTGAGCGCCGTCGCCAGGCCGACAATCCCGCCGCCGACAATGATGATGCGTTGCGCTTCCACCGGGAATGAGGTTTCGAGACAATCGTGCAGAGGGCCGATGTCACTCGTCAAGCTTTCTGGCTGAACCCGCCAATTTCCTGGCAGTGTCCTAATTTGGCTTCAGGTGGGGTGCGCCGCTGCCGCGGCGTATCTGTTTAGCGCCCTTTGGACGTAGCGCAACAGGTTTCCAAACCTGCCGTATCGCCGGTTTCCAATCGGCAGAACCGTCGCCGGTTCCGAGGCTTTGGAGGCGGCGAAGCGTTTGCGGGTTTAGAAACCCGCGATACAGCAGGTTTGGAAACCGCGCTACAGCGTGGTCGCCACGCTAAACACATACGCCGCGGCGCACGGCGGTGCCGCAGCACCGCCGCCACCAAACTAGGACACTACCAATTTCCTGTTGGCCTGTCCGTGTTTCTCTGTATCTTCAATGCCGCTTGAGAGCTTCTGTTATGCCCGTTGACACCAAAACTGCGTCGAAATTTCGTGCCGGTTTGCGCGGTCTGTTGCTCTTTGTGATTTGCCTTCTGGCGACGCTCTGTGTCCTGTTCCACCGCAGTTTCGAATCCGACCAGGTGTTGTTTTCCAACGACGGGCCCCTGGGCGCGAACCGGTCACAGGCCGAATATGCCTTGAGCAATTTCCTGGGCTACTGGCAGGACCTGAATTGGCTCGGCATGGAATCCCCCGGACTGTCTCTCGACGCCTCCGGCCTCATGCTGGCCTCCTTTTGTAAACTCTCGCCGGATTTCGGCCCGGTTCTCTTCGCGAAAATCTACGCCCCGGTCGGGGTGTTTCTTCTGGGCGTCGGCGCCTGGTGCTTTTTTCGGCAATTGCAATTCCGTCCGTGGGTGTGCGTGCTGGGAGGATTGGCGGCGGCTCTCAACACCACCGCATTTTCACCTGCCTGCTGGGGACTGGCAACCTGGCCGCTGGCCTGGGCCATGAATTTGTTCGCCTTGGCGATTCTGGCCGCACCCTCACGGCAGTGGGTCTTGAAAACCGCGCTGGCCGGTTTAGCCGTCGGCCTGGGGGTGATGGAAGGGTTCGATGTGGGCGCCATCTTCAGTTTGTTTACTGCAGCCTTCGCCTTCCTTTCGGTGATGGCGACGCGAGAAACATTGGGAAAAAGAATCGCAACAGGCGCAGCCACGATTGCCATCATGGCCGTTTGCGCCGGCCTGATCGCCGCCCAAACCGTGAGCAGCTTGATCAGCACTCAGGTCAAAGGCGTCGCCGGGATGGCACAGGACGAACAGACCAAACAAAGGCGTTGGGACCAAGCGACTCAATGGAGCCTGCCCAAGGCTGAAACCCTGCGGGTGATTATTCCCGGCCTCTTTGGCTATCGCATGCCGGAACTGTATGGCGACCCGGTGCCATCCGCCGGCGGTTCAAATTACTGGGGCGCGTCGGGACAAACTCCCGGAATCATCCAGTCCCGCCATTCCGGCATGGGGATTTATGCCGGAGTACTCGTTGTTCTGGTCGCCGTGTGGGGTGTGACACAATCGTTTCAGAAAAAAGGGAGCGCACTGCGATCCGAAGAGCGAAAACAAATATGGTGCTGGCTCACCCTCCTGGTCGTATCGATCCTTCTCGCCTGGGGCCGACACGCGCCCTTTTATCGCGTCGCCTACGCTCTCCCTTATTTGTCCACGATTCGCAATCCCATTAAATTCATCTTTCCGTTCAGTCTCGCGCTTGTGATCTTGTTCGGCTACGGCCTCGAAGGGCTGGCCCGGCTTTACCTGGACAAAACCCGCTCACAAGCCAGAGGCTGGCGGGATCAAGTCAAAGGCTGGTGGAAAACCGCGCCGGTCTTCGACAGGAAATGGACCATCGGATTGCTGGGCACGGTGCCGGCCAGCCTGTTGGGGTGGCTGATTTACGCCTCTTCAAAAGCCGAGATCGTTCGGTATTTGCAGCAGGCCGGCTTTCCCGAACAGCAATACCCGCAGTTGGCCGATTCCATCGCGCAGTTCAGTCTGAACGAAGTGGGACTCTTCATTTTTTTCCTGATTTTGTCCGTCGGGCTCGTGACGCTCATGTTGAGCGGCTTCTTCGCCGGCCCCCGGGCCAGGTGGGCTGGCATCGCCCTTGGTCTGCTGCTGGTGATGGATCTTGGACGAGCAAACACTCCCTGGATAGTTTACTGGAATTACAAGCAAAAGTACGCCAGCAATCCCATCATTGACCTGTTGCGCGAAAGGCCCCAGGAGCACCGGGTGGCGGGAGAACTCGCGCCATTAACGCGTTCTTATCTGGTGAATGACCGGGGACAGAATTTCGCCGCTTTGTACGGATATGAATGGCTGCAACATCTCTTCCAGTATTATCGCGTCCAGTCGCTCGACGTGATTCAAATGCCGCGCCAGCCGGAATTCGACAGCGCTTATTTGGCCAACTTCTCGCCGCTGAACCAGACTGAAAGGGGCCTGGCGTTGGACGAGAGCCGCCTCCATTTGTGCGCCCGACTCTGGCAGTTGACCAACGCCCGTTACGTTCTTGGGATGACCGGTTTCCTCCAGCTCCTCAACACACAGATCGATCCCGTTCAACAGCGATTTCGCATCCACACCCGGTTTGAGGTCGTTCCCAAGCACGGTGTCACCGTTCCCACCAAACCGGAACATCTCACGGCCGTCACCGACACCAACGGCCCGTTCGCGCTGTTCGAATTCACCGGCGCTCTTCCCCGCGCGAAATTGTTTGCGAGTTGGCAGGTGAGCACGAACGACAACGACACGCTGCAACGACTCAAAAGCCCCGACTTCGATCCCAGCCGCACCGTTTTGGTTGCAAACGAATTGGCCGGGGCGAACGCGGCCGGTTCCACGAATCACCCTGCGGGAACCGTCGAGTTTGCGGGTTACCAGCCGAAATCCGTCCAATTAAACGCGGACACCGCCGCTCCAGCCGTGCTTTTATTGAACGATCGTTTCCATCCCGACTGGAAGGTCCTGGTTAATGGCAAACCGGAAACTCTGCTGCGTTGCAACTACATCATGCGCGGCGTCTATCTGACGCCCGGTAAACACGTGGTTGAGTTTCGCTTTGCGCCGGCCACCACCGCGTTTTACGTCAGCCTGGGCAGTCTCATTGCGGGCGTCGCGCTTTGCGGTTTCCTCGCGGTTTCAAGCCGAAGACCGGAATCGCCCCCGACTGCCACGAAGCCAGCCGGTAAAAATTGATCTTGTTCCCTCCCGACTTAAACTCGCCCAGGCATGAGTCATCTGAACGCCATTCGCAGCGACAACGCCTACGCGGAAATCCTGGCGAATTGGGACGAAAAATTTTATTTGAAGTACACAGACGCGGTCCGTCCCTCGAAACCCGGAGGGCGCGTGCTCGATGTGGGTTGCGGCGTCGGCCAAGTTGTGGCCCGCCTGACTTCCGCAGGATTCGAGGCGCATGGCGTGGACGTTTCCGCGCCGAACATCGCCAAGGCGCGGAAATTTTCTGAGCGCTGTCAGCTTTACGACGGGCGGCATCTGCCGTGTCCGGACAATCACTTCGCCAGCGTCGGCGCCTTGAACGTCCTCGAACACGTCGAGGCCCCGGAGGACTTCATTGGCGAACTCGCGCGCGTCACCGGGCCGGCCGGACGCATCGTCATCTCCAGCCCGAACTTTTACCGCGTGCTCGGCTTTCGTGACTATCACCCGCGCATGCGCGGCGTGGCGACGAAATGGCAGAACTGGAAGCGTCTTGGGCAAAAACGGCGGCAAATGAAAAACGATCCGGCCGCCGTGCGCTTCGACCGCATGACGCCCATCTTGAAAGAGCCGTTCACGCCCGACGACGACGCGATCGTGGCCACCAATCCGTTGGAAATTCAATTCTTCCTCGAACGAAACGGCTGTGCCGTCGAAACGGTCTCCTGCACCGATCGCTATGTGGCAGGGCCTTTGGATTGGCTTTTGAACGCGACGCCGCTCCGCTATTTCATGTTCAACACGTTCCTCGTTGCTCGAAAAAAAGAGAGATGAGGCCTTTGCCGGAGTGGGCCGCATCTCAGTTTTCTGCAGAGCGCATGGGCGGCTAGTGGCCAAAAGTAATTTCCGAAATGGTGGGGCAAACCTGCCGGTTTGCCGCGACGACCCGCAGGTCGTCGCCCACCATTTCGGAAATTTCTTTTGGCAATCACACTAGTGGCACGGGCGTCCCGCAGCGTCCCGCCCGTGTGTTTCAGAAAAGCAAGACCTCACGGGCGAGGACGCCCGTGCCACTCAGCGCTCCCTTATCCTCGTTGTTTCTTCAAGCGAGTCAGGATTTTGCCGGGAAAATAAGGTAACGCCCTGAGGACTTCCTTGATCATTCGCGGCGACATTTCCTGCGGCACCGCGGCTTTGACGTACGCGCGCGGATGCACCAGGTCAACCGGCCACGCGCAACGGCAGCTTTCCACAGCGGCTGGAAAATCGGCGACGCGATCCCGCTTGATGAAAACAAACATGTTTTGCGCGTACCACCAGGCCACTTTCGCGTTGCCCCAAATTTGTGCCCGGATGCAGTCCAGGATTTGAAAGCCGCTTTCTTGAAAGAAAGCAATCCAGTAGGAGGGCCATTGTTCGTTGATGTGATGCGTGCCGCCCTGGCCGGGCACGGCGGCGGAAAACACGGCGACATCGCTCAACCGGCAAAGATCGCGCACAAATGATTGAGCGCGCGCCGCGGGCAGATGTTCGGCCACTTCCAGGCAGTTTACCAGGTCGAACCGGCGGTCGAGTCGGAAAGGTTCGGTGAGATCGCGTCGCTCGAATTCCTGCGGTTGGATGAGCAGTTGTTCAATCCTCACGTCCTGTCCGTCGATCCCCAGAACCGCCGCGCCCGCCTGCTTGTATGCCGCGGCCCAGGCGCCCGAACCGCAGCCGACGTCCACGACGTGGCGCGGGGCGAGTAATTTCATTATCAGCGGGACGACTTCTCGCGCGGACGCCACGGAGTCCTCTCTAATGCTTTGATAATAGCCTGCGGAGTAGGAAGGATTGTTCATGGTCTGGATGAGCCGGCGCGTGAATTAAAGGCCGCTTGGATGGTCAATGAACGTCCACGGCACCTTGAACTGTCGCGAAAGATGGGCCGCCAGCGCCTTTACACCAAAAGTCTCAGTCGCGTAGTGGCCGCCGTAAAATACGTTCACGCCGAGTTCTTCCGCCAAGGCAAACGTCCAATGCGGCCCTTCGCCGGTGATGAATGTGTCCACGCCGTCCCGCGCGGCCTTCTTCAATTCGCTGCCCGCCCCGCCGGTCACGACGCCAATGCGACGGCACAGAAGCGGCCCGCCCGGCGCCAAGGTCGGCAGACCGCCCAGAGCGCGCTTCAATCGCCCGGCCAATTCCTCGCGTTTCAGTCGGGCCTCGGCCTTGTAACCAATGAACTGGCACTTCTCAAAGAAAAACGGCTTCAACTTCTTCAAACCGAGCGCGGCGCACAGTTGCGCGTTGTTGCCGAGGCGCGGGTGCGCGTCGAGGGGCAGGTGCGAGCTGTAAACGGCCAGATTGTTTTCCAACAGCAGCCGCAGCAATTCATGGCGCTTCCCGGTCCAGGGATGACTTGGACTCCAAAACAGCCCGTGATGCACAATCATCAGGTCGGCCTTGGCCGCGACAGCCAGCTTGACGGTCGCGAGGCTCGCATCCACCGCGGCGGCTACGCGCGTGATCGCGCCGCGATTTTCCACTTGCAAACCGTTGACGGCTCCTTCCCAATCCCCGAAGTCGTCCGTGCGCAATAACCGGTCGCAATGGCGCGCGACGGATGCCAGAGAAATCTTTGCCATGCGCGAATGGAACCAGAGCAATGTTGCGAAGTAAAACGAGAAACGCGGGACGAAGGATTTTCTCCGAATCCGCGCTCGGGTCGCTTCACGTGCCGACAAAAATTTTTCATCACCCTATTGAATTCTGCGATGGCCTCCTTATAGTGCGCTCGTTTGAGTAATTCAAATGAGTGATTCAGCGAACGGCTCCAGGCCCTGGGACATCCAGTCCGCGCGCAGTCTTTACAACATCGACCGTTGGGGCGCGAAATATTTTGACATCAATGAAGCCGGCCACGTCGTGGCCACGCCGCTGCAGGAAGCCGGCGCCGCCGTTGAGCTCAGCGACGTGGTCGAAGAGGCCAAAGCGCGCGGGCTGAAGTTTCCGCTGCTCATCCGCTTCCAGGACATCCTTCGCCATCGCGTTCAGTCCATCAATGAAGCTTTCCGCGGCTCCATCGCCGAATTCAATTACCAGGGCAAATACCGCGGCGTATTTCCGATCAAGGTCAACCAACTGCGCGAAGTCGTCGAAGAGATTCTCGACGCCGGCAAACCCTATAACTTCGGACTGGAGGTCGGCAGCAAACCGGAATTGTTCGCCGGCCTGGCGCTGCAGGCCGAGCCGGACAGTCTGATCATTTGCAACGGCTATAAAGACCCCAACTTCATCCGCATGGCGCTGATGGGAATCAAGCTGGGCAAGAAGGTCATCATGGTCGTCGAAAAACTCGAAGAACTGAAGCAAATCATCAGCGTGTCGCGCCCGTTCGGCGTCGAACCGCTCATCGGCATCCGGTCGCGCTTGCTCAGCAAAGGCGCGGGCAAATGGGCGGACAGCGCGGGCGAAAATGCCAAGTTCGGTTTGACCACCGTCGAATTGCTCGCCGCGGCCGACCTGCTCAAGGCGGAAAACCTGACCCACTGCTTCAAGCTGATCCATTTTCACATCGGCTCACAAGTGCCGGACATTCTCACGGTCAAAAAAGCCGTGCAGGAAGCCGCCCGGTTCTACGCGAAGCTTTACAAGATGGGCTTCCCGGTCGAATACATCGACGTCGGCGGCGGTCTCGGTGTCGATTACGACGGTAGCCGGTCCGCGTTCGACAGTTCGACCAACTACACGCTGCAGGAATACACCAACGACGTCGTTTATTACATTGGCGACGTCTGCAACGCGGAGAAAGTGCCGCACCCGGACATCGTCAGCGAAAGCGGGCGCGCCCTCGTCGCGCATCACAGCGTTCTGATTGTGGAAGTGTTCGGCGCCATTGCCAAAGTCCGGCTCGACGTGAATTTCACTTATACCGAAAACGAAAACCCGCTGGTCAAGGAATTGTTCGATATTAAAAAGAACCTCTGCAAGCTGAACAAGCTTGAAGCCTACCACGACGCGCTGGAACGCCGCGAGGACGCGCACAACATGTTCACGTTCGGCGTGCTTGATTTGCCGGACAAAGCGAAAATTGAGCACCTTTATTGGGAAATCAGCCAGGAGGTCGTTCAGAGCTTCCGCGGCCAGGCCTACATTCCCGAAGAAATTCGCAAGCTCGAAGACAGCCTCGGCGATCAATACCTTTGCAACTTCTCCGTTTTCCAGTCGCTGCTCGACCACTGGGCGCTCGGTCAGTTGTTCCCCATCATGCCGATCAGCCGCCTCAACGGACGGCCCACCCGCGAGGCAACGCTGGTGGACATCACCTGCGATTCCGACGGTCAAATTAACAAATTTATCGACCTGCGCGACGTGCGCGACACGCTCGCGTTACATGAACTGAACACAAACGGAAACGGGCAGCTCGAGCCGTATTACCTCGGTTTCTTTTTGATGGGTGCTTACCAGGATATCATGGGCGACCTCCACAATCTCTTCGGGCGCGTCAATGAAGTGCATGTCTTCCTCGACGCAGATGAGCCAACCGGTTACTACGTCGAAGAAGTCATCGAGGGCAACACCATCAGTCAGGCGCTCTCCGCCGTGCAGTATGACGAAAACGAGCTGAAACGGCAGATGAAAGCGCAGGTGGACGCCGCCATCAAATCCGACAAACTGAAACCATCGGAAGCCATGCGGCTGCTCGATGATTATGAGCGCGGCCTCAAGGAATACACTTATCTGACGTTTTGATCAGCGACCCCCGCATGTCCGAGACCGCCCCCAAAACCGAACTTATGCGGTCGCTCGGCCGGCTGGTGCGCGGGCTTTCTGCTCTGTTTTGGGGGCTGCCCATCGCGCTGGTGGCTTGCGTGCAGACCGCCACCACCGATTGGATTCGCTCGCTCGGCCCGTACGGGCTCATCGTTCCCGCCGCAACCAACTCGCTGCTGTTTTACGGTCTATGGCTCATGAGCGATTTTCAAAAGCAGGAGCGGATTTGGATGCTCGCGTTGGACCGCGCCAAAATCCTCGGGCTGGTGAACATCGGCCTGTCGCCGTTCTTGCGATGGCACCAGCAACTCCCGGATGTGCCTTTCTTTTACTACGCTGTCGGCGTGATGGCGCTCTCCGCGCTGCTCTTCCTTTTCAATCTCAATCAAATGCTGCAACGGCTCACCGCGATGCTGCCCGATGAAACCCTCCGCACCGAAACCAAAGTCTTCACTTCGCTGAACGGTCTGTTGCTCGTCTTTATGCCGGCGTTTCTCGCGCTTTACTTCACCCTCGTGCAAATCCGCAACCTCCCCTATTCCATGGAACTCCTGCTGCGAATATTGCAACCACTCAGCCCATGGCTCCTGCTGCTTTTGACCCTCCTGCCCGTGGCGATCACCATGTCGCTGATTTGGAAAATAAAGGAAGCCATTCTCGCCAGCGTGTTCGGGCCGGAGCACTGACAGTGGGAACCGGGGTGATGGGAGGTTTGGAGCGATGGAGTAGGGCGAATCAAACTCATAACGTTACCAGCCGATACCAATTGTCCCGCTGGCGCGGCTCGTATCCGAGGTCCATGATCAGCCGGTGCATGTCGGCCACCGTCATGCGGAACGTCGTGCCCGCCTGCGACACCACGTTCTCCTC
>Ga0209056_10008165_pt1 | contig 10746 bp, 6 predicted proteins | sample GraSoiAngelo_114_FD_185876 | JGI IMG/M metagenome (GOLD analysis project Ga0209056, IMG submission 185876) | Grasslands soil microbial communities from the Angelo Coastal Reserve, California, USA - 14_0903_13_40cm (SPAdes) (version 2) | ecosystem: Environmental > Terrestrial > Soil > Grasslands ...
GGAGTCGGTCACGGTGCCCAGGTCCTTCACCCGCACCGGCGTGCCCTCCGGCGTCGCCTTCACGATCACGTCGTTGATCGGCTCCACCGTCTTGAATTGATTGTTCGTGAACACGTTGTAGTCGAGGTTGCCGGCCTTGAGGTCGCCGGACGGGAGGATCAGGTTCGACGCCTTGACCGCCTTGACGACGTCGAGGATCGAGAGCCCCCGCGCCTGCAGCATCGCAGGGTCCAGATTGATGTTGATCTGGCGGACCTTGCCGCCTTCGACCGTCGCCGCGGCAACGTTGGGCAGTTGCTCGATCTGTGGGGCGATGGTGTTGAACGCGAGGTCGTAGAGTCCGCGCTCGTCAAGGTTGCCGCCGGAGACTGTCACGAACGCGGCCGGGATGTTCGAGACGTCGAACTTGACGATGAAGGGCTGGAGAATGCCGGACGGCAGTTGGTTGAGGATCTGGGTGACGCGCTGCATCACCTCCATCTGGCCCACGTTGATGTCGGCGCCCCAGTTGAACCACACCTGGACCGCCCCGATACCCTGCTTGGCGAACGACTCGACGTGCTCCACGTTCGAGGCGGAGCTGACCGCTTTCTCGATGGGATAGACGACGCTCTGCTCGATGTCGATGGGCGGCGCGCCCTTGTAGATGACCCCGACGAAGGCGACCGGCACCTGGATGTTGGGAAAGAGGTCCCGCGGCAGGCGGTTCAGGGACGTGGCGCCCAGCACGACCATCGCGAGCGACAGCATCAGGATGCCGATGCGGTTGCGGAGGGCGAGAAGGGTCAGCCACATACGGAGAGGGTTACGGTGCGGGCGAGGCCGAAGGCGCGGGCTTCGCCACGTCCATCGGCGTGGGAGCAACCTTGACGCCGTCCGTGACCAGGTCTTTGCCGGAGACGATGACCGGGTCGGTGCCCGTCAGCCCCTTGACGATCTCGATCATCCCATTGTTCTGGATGCCCAACTGGACCGGTGCCTTCCGGGCCTTGCCGTCCTGCACGGTGTAGACATACTGGTCGGCCTCTAACCGGGTGACTGCATCAATCGGGATCTGCAGCGCATTCGCATGGACGCCGACAAGCAGTTCCACCCGCGCGAACATGCCTCCCTTGAGGGCGCGATCCGGATTCGGAATGTCCACTTCCACCGTCATGGTCCGCGTACTCGGGTTCAAAGCCTGGACAACGCGCGTCACATTGCCGGAAAAGACCCGGCCCGGATAGGCGTCCGCCCGGAGCTCGGCCGCTTGGCCGATCTTCACGAGCGACACGTCTTTCTCGACCACGTCCACCAGGACGCGCACGGTCGTGATGTCCTGCATGACCAGAATCCCACGCGATAATGTGGAGGTGCTACCGGTCGAGCCTGAGACGAAGGCGCCGGCGTCCAGATTCCGTACGGAGATGGACCCCGCGAATGGCGCCCTAATGTATGAGTATGTGAGATTCGTCTCGGCCTGCTGGAGGGCCACTTCCATCTGATGCACCTGCGCCCGCAAGGACTCGATCTGCGCGACCGCCACGTCATAGCCCGCCTGGGCGTTATCCAGATCCTGTTGCGAGACGTATTGGTCCTTGATAAGCGCCTTCATCCGGTCCAGAGTCAGCTTCGCGTTGCGGATGGTCGCCTCCTGACTCACGACATTCGCACGAGCGGCCTCCAAATTGGCCTTGGCGCGGTTTACCGCGTGCACGTAGTCGGTATGATCCACTTCCACAAGCAACTGGTCGGCCTTGACGAAATCGCCCTTGTCCACATAGATCTTGGCGATGTAGCCGTCCACCCGCGAGAAGATGTTGACTTGCTGGTAAGGCTGAATGTCGGCTGTGTATACCAGGCGCACATTGAGATCCTTGCGGACCGGAACGATCGTGCCGACGCTGATCACGCGCTCCTTCCGAGGATCTTTTTTAGCCCCGCTGCTGACGAGACGGAAAGCCACGAGCGCGACCAGCGTCAGGACGAGGATGCCCACGAACGTGAGGAAGGGATGGCGCTGGAAGCGGCTCATTTCCGCAGGCCTTCGAGGAAGACGTCCACATAGCCGGCGACAGCTTCTTCCGGCGAGCAGTGCGGCGGAACCTTGAAGATCTCGTGCAGCAGCCGGTGATACACGATCATCCCGACGAAGGACTGGGCAGCCAGCAGCGGGTCCACTTTCCGGAACTTGCCCTCCCTGGTGCGCCGGGCGATGTAGCCGGCCAGGAATTCATAAAACACGCGGTGCCGGTTCCGGAAGAACATGTCCGAGAGCTCGTGCCCTTCGAGCGCGCTGAAGAGCAGCAGGCGGAGCAACGTCGGGTCCGCGCCTCGGTGAATGCGGAAGCTGGCGATCAACGTGAAGACCTGCACGTCGTCCCGCTTGTCGGCCGCCTCCTCGACGGTCGCCAGCAACTGGGAGAGCTGCACCTTCTCGGCCAGGATCGCGGCGTACAGCGCTCGCTTGGTCGGGAAGTACTTGAAGAGCAGCGCCTCGCTGATGCCGGCGGTCCTCGCGATCTCCCGGGTCGTGGTGCCGTTGAAGCCCTTCTGGGCGAACAAAGAGGCCGCGGCAGCAATGATGCTCGCCTGCCGCTCCCGCCTGGACGATCGGTGGTTCCTCGGCGCCTGGCTCGATTTAACGACCGCGCTTGCCATGTGAGTAAGTGCTCACTCACATGATACCAAAGGGTGCCCCCGCTGTCCAGCGTCGCTTTAAAAGGGACAGGTCAGGGAGAACGGGGCGCATCCTCCTGGTTCCGACTGACACGCCCCCGGCGAAAGACATAGAGCACAAGTCCAGGGAGAGCCACGAACAGGAGCAGGAGAGCGATCAACGACCCGACGACGACCAGCACCGCATCCAAGATGATGTCAAGCAGCACAGGCGAGATCTCCCCCAAACAGAGTCAGGGGACGGCAAAGAATGCCACCCCCTGTGTACATCCAAGACTGTCCTGCTGATCAGCCTGCTCTCTCGGGGAGATCGTGGAGGATGGCCATTAGCTCATCATAATCCTCGTCCGGCTGCGCGTCTTCATGAGGACTAGCCATGGGCTCCTCACTGTACGCTCCCGACCGTGGGCTTTCTGCGTGCCTTCCGCCGCCGTGCCTCTCCATTCTGATAGCGCGCCATTTCTCGCGCTGCTCCGGCGTCAGGACGGCGGCCGCCGCACGCAGAGCCTTCACCCCGTCTAGACGCAGGGCCGTATGGGTGCTCTCGGATTTCTTCATGGCTGTTTCGATCGCAGCTAGGTCGGCCTTCTCGTCGTGGGCGAGCGTCCGGACATCCACCTCAGCCAGTTTCAAATCAGCTTCTTCCCGGATGCGAGTCTTCGTATAGTCAGTTGTGATGGCCTTGATCTTGGCGCGTTGCTCCTGTGACAAGCCCACGTCCTTTCCATGCCGGAGCAACCTGTGGAGTGAGTGGCCGACAAAGTCGTGCACGGCTCTGCCGTGGTGCCCGGGCTGTCCACCCCGCATCATCCTCTGGCTTGGATCGTCGGCCCGGACCTCGGTGGGGACGCAGACAACCCATGTCAGCAAGGCACCGAGAGCGAGGATGAGCGAAAATTGAGAGCTTATTGTCATTGTCGTCTTAGACATCTTGCCCCTCCTGTGTGATTTGAGAACATTACAGGCTGCCCTCCTTGTCCTTCCTTATCTCTCTGTGTGACACCGCAGATGCTGAAAAGTTACACTTCGTCGTCAAGGAGAAGAGTTGTAGTGAACTGGCAGCTTAGGAAGGGAGATCTCTCTTTACTGCTTGTACTGCGTTGAAAAGATAACGAAAAGAAGTTGGCCCCTTGATCAGTGTCGGGATGTGGCGCGTTTCCGGAGAAGGATCTCCGCGGCTCGCTCGCTGGTCTCTTTCACATGGATGCCCATCTTGGGATGGGAAGGCTCGCAATCCACCGGCAGCTGGTAGGCGCGCAAGCGCTCGGCCACGATGGGACCGACAGCCGAGACCACCACCTTCTCCAGCGCCTGACGCAGCCGATCGGCGCCGCCCACCCGCTCGGCCATCTGCATGACGTGCTCCACCTGCACCGCGTTGGTGAACAGGACCACGTCCACCTCCCCGCGCAGGATCGCGCGTACCGCCTCGGTGAGCGGGCCCGTGTCTTCGGGCAGCCTCCACTGGTACACCGGGACACGCGTGATGATTGCCCCGCGCTCCTCGAGGGCTTTGAGCAACTCGACGTTCGACACTCCGTACTCCTGCACGGCCACGCTCATCCCTTTCAGCGGCCGGCCCTGGTCATCCAGCGCCTTGACCAGATCCCTCCAGGTATTCGGCTCCGGAACAGCGATAGTGGGCTGCATCCCCTGCTCGCGGAGCACTGCGATCGGCTTCGGCCCGCGCGCGACCAGGATGGTTTTTCCGAGTGCGGCCAGCGTCTGCTCCCGTGGCCAGCGGGAATCCAGGACCTTCAACATGAAGCGGGTGCCCACCCCGGTGAGGAGGAGCACCATCTCGAACTCGCCCGCAAGCAGGCGCTCGCCGAACCGCAGCCCGTCGGCGTTCTCCTCCAGCGGCACCTCACGCATGGACGGCGCGACCAGCGGGCGACCGCCGTACCGCTCGATGAGCTGTCTCATCTGCTCGGCCAGCCGGCTTTCAAAGGCAGCCACACGCAGGCCTGCGAACCCTACCCGTGCACCCTCGACCGTCATGGACGATCACTCCGTCATCGATTGACAGCGTCCACAGATGCGACTACGCTACGACCCCCGTGCGCCCGTAGCTCAGTTGGATAGAGCGTCGGGCTTCGAACCCGCAGGTCGCAGGTTCAAGTCCTGCCGGGCGCACCACTTCGTTCTCCATAACTTTTCCCGCCACGATCGCATGTTATGGCACAGCCGCCCCTAAGTCAAAAATCGGCGGTGTACAGAATTGGACGCCTGACCAGATTCCATGGAAAGAGCTGGAGCTTCCAGCGGGCACCCCGCCGGGAAGGGATATCCATGGCTTCGCAACCTTTTTGAGGGTGTTCCCTTCGAGAAAAATTCGGCCTCAGACAAAACCCTTGGCCTCGCGTTGCCCTGATAGCAGCACTACCTCAGGCACAAGACCTGCATGGCGCGACACTTAAGTAAGCGATGCGATCTGGTCTACAAGTGGATGTTCCTGATGTTCGTTTCGTCTGGAGCACCATGCGTGTCATGGGCATGTGGACGATCTGGCGACCTGCGGATCGCGTGTGACTGGGAAAACGCCCGAGCTGCACGGTCGCAGAAAAGATGGCACCGAATTTCCTCTATAGCTGTCCCTTTGCTTATTTTTTCAGAACTATTCCGATGATAGATCATAGATAAATGGCGGCGATCGTCTTTATCCTGAGCGGTGTAGTGCTATCCTATGCCCTATTCCCCACAAGCCCCTATGGCGTACTTCCAATGAACAACTCATAAGCCATTTTAAGGAGAAGGAAGGAGAGCGGCTATGCCGGCCGAGCAATCCAACAAGAAGGCCACAGCAGTGGAGCAACCCGCCAATGGTCACCTGGATACCAAGCTGCTCCTGAGTACCCTGGTGGCGGTCAAGAATGGCGACTTTTCCGTTCGCCTGCCGGTTGAATGGACCGGGATCAACGGGAAAATTGCCGATGCGTTCAACGACATCATTGAGGTAAACGCAAAAATGGCCAAGGAGCTTGAGCGCGTGAGCAAAGTGGTCGGCAAGGAAGGAAGGCTTACCCAGCGCGCCTCGCTCGGAAGCGGTAGTGGTGCCTGGACGGGCATGATTGAGTCGGTCAACTCGCTCGTCAGCGACCTGGTGCAGCCCACGAACGAAATGGCGCGCGTGATCGGCGCGGTGGCCAGGGGCGATCTTTCGCAAACCCTAGCTCTAGAAGTGGAAGGCCGTCACCTGCAGGGCGATGTTCTGAGCACAGCCAAAACCGTCAACGCCATGGTTGAACAACTCGGCGCCTTCACGGCAGAAGTGACACGTGTGGCGCGCGAAGTGGGCACGGAGGGGAAACTGGGCGGCCAGGCCAAGGTCAAGGGGGTGGCCGGCACGTGGAAGGACCTCACCGACAGCGTCAACTCGATGGCGGCCAACCTGACCGCCCAGGTGCGCAACATCGCTGAGGTGACCACCGCCGTCGCCAGCGGGGACCTCTCCAAGAAGATCACCGTCGATGTCCGAGGTGAGATTCTCCAACTCAAAGACACTATCAACACGATGGTGGAACAACTACGCGGTTTCGCCTCAGAAGTGACCCGGGTCGCGATCGAGGTCGGTACTGATGGGAAACTCGGCGGCCAAGCGTACGTTCCTGGGGTAGCCGGTACGTGGAAGGACCTGACCGACAGCGTCAACCTGATGGCTAACAACCTGACGGCCCAGGTGCGCAACATCGCCGACGTGACCACCGCCGTCGCCAGCGGGAACCTCTCTAAAAAGATCACCGTGGACGTCAAGGGCGAGATCCTGGAGCTGAAGAACACCATCAACACCATGGTGGATCAGCTCAACGCGTTTGCAGCGGAGGTGACGCGCGTGGCGCGCGAGGTCGGCACCGACGGCAAGCTGGGCGGCCAGGCGGAGGTGAAGGGCGTGGCCGGTACCTGGAAGGACCTGACCGACAACGTCAATGCCATGGCCAGCAACCTGACGGCCCAGGTGCGCAACATCGCCGACGTGACCACCGCCGTCGCCAGCGGGAACCTCTCTAAAAAGATCACCGTGGACGTCAAGGGCGAGATCCTGGAGCTGAAGAACACCATCAACACCATGGTGGATCAGCTCAACGCGTTTGCAGCGGAGGTGACGCGCGTGGCGCGCGAGGTCGGCACCGACGGCAAGCTGGGCGGCCAGGCGGAGGTGAAGGGCGTGGCCGGTACCTGGAAGGACCTGACCGACAACGTCAATGCCATGGCGGGGAATCTGACTGTCCAGCTCAGAGACGTATCGAAGGTGGCCACGGCGATCGCGAATGGCGACCTGACGCAGAAGATCACCGTGGACGTCCGCGGCGAGATTTTACAGATCAAGGACGTCATCAACCGGATGGTGGATCAGCTCAATGCCTTCGCGGCGGAGGTCACCCGTGTGGCCAAAGAGGTGGGCACCGACGGCAAGCTGGGCAGCCAGGCGGAGGTGAAGGGCGTGGCCGGTACCTGGGAGGACCTGACCGACAACGTCAACGTCATGGCGGCGAACCTGACCGATCAGGTGCGTGGTATCGCCAAAGTGGTGAGCGCCGTGGCCACTGGGAACCTCAAGCAAAAACTGACGGTCCAGGCCAAGGGGGAGATTGCGGCCCTGGCTGACACCATCAACAACATGAGTGATACCCTCGCCATCTTTGCCGAGCAGGTCACCTCCGTGGCCCGGGAGGTGGGCGTGGAAGGCAGACTGGGCGGCCAGGCGAACGTGCCTGGCACCGCCGGCACCTGGAAAGACTTGACCGACAACGTTAATCAGTTGGCCGCCAACTTGACCACTCAGGTGCGCGCCATCGCCGACGTTGCCACCGCGGTTACCAAGGGGGACCTCACCCGGACGATTACAGTTGAGGCGCGCGGCGAGGTTCAGGAGCTCAAAAACAACATCAATGAGATGATTCGCAACCTGAGGGACACGACCCATAAGAGTAGCGAACAGGACTGGCTAAAGACGAACCTGGCCAAGTTTACGCAAATGCTGCAGGGCCAGCGGGACATACAGACCGTGGCCCGGACGCTCCTCTCGGAACTGGCGCCGCTGGTCACCGCACAGCACGGCATGTTCTACATCATGGAGACGCAAGATTCCACCCAGCGGCTGAAGTTGTTATCCAGTTACGGTTACAAGGGGCGCAATAACCTGGCACACGAATGGAATGTTGGGGAAGGTTTGGTAGGGCAGTGCGCCTTTGAAAAGCAACGGATCACGCTGACCAACGTACCTGGAGACTATGTCCAGATCACCTCCGGGCTGGGCCACGCTTCGCCACTGAACATCATGGTGCTGCCGGTGCTTTTCGAGGGGGAGGTCAAGGCGGTGATTGAATTGGGCTCCTTCAACTTGTTCAGCGAGATCCATCAGACTTTCCTGGTGCAACTGACGGAAAGCATCGGTATCGTCCTGAACACGATCGGGGCCAACACGCGTACCGAGAGGCTTCTTTCACAGTCGCAGGACCTGGCTAAGGAACTGCAAAGCCAACAGGGGGTACTGAAACAAACCAACGAGGAACTGGTTGAGAAAGCCCGTTTGCTTGACGAGCAAAAGAATGAGGTTGAACGCAAGAACCGGGAGGTGGAACAAGCCAAGCGGGCACTGGAGGAGAAGGCCGAGCAGCTGGCCCGCACCTCCAAGTACAAGTCGGAATTCCTGGCCAACATGTCTCACGAGCTGCGGACGCCGCTCAACAGTCTGCTCATCCTCGCCCAGCAACTGGCTGTGAACCCCGAAGGCAACCTGACCCCGCAACAGATGAACTACGGCCGCACGATCCATGCCGCGGGGACCGATCTCCTGAACCTGATCAACGACATCCTCGATCTGTCCAAGATCGAGTCCGGCACCGTGACGGTGGAGGCCGGCGAAGTGCTCTTCGGCGATTTGTGCGACCAGATGGATCGCACCTTCCGGCATATCGCGGTTGACAAGGGGCTGGAATTCAACATCGAACTTGCACCGAACCTGCCGCGGAGCCTCTACACCGATGGCAAACGCCTGCAGCAGGTGCTGAAGAATCTGCTTTCCAACGCCTTCAAGTTTACCGAAAGGGGGCGGGTGGATTTGCGTGTAGGCCTTGTCACCGGTGGGTGGAGTCCAGACCACCGCATCCTCAACCGTGCTCACGAGGTAGTTGCTCTCTCGGTGAGCGACACGGGCATCGGCGTTCCCGCCAACAAACAGCAGATCATCTTTGAAGCGTTCCAACAGGCTGACGGGACAACCAGCCGGAAGTACGGCGGCACTGGCCTGGGCTTGGCGATCAGCCGCGAGATTGCCACCCTATTAGGCGGGGAACTCCGACTGGTCAGCAGTACTGCCGGCCAGGGCAGCACCTTCACGCTTTTCCTGCTGCAGTTCTACACACCGCCCAAGCCCGACATGCCTCGGCCTACGCTTCCACCCATCAAGCCTCCGGTGGCCGGACCGGAGTCGGGCCCCGCTGCTTCTCGGCACAGTCTCAACCTCGGGCCGGATGAGGGGACGGTAGTTGAAGTCGTGTCCCCACTCGGGGAGCCCGCACCGGCGGTGATCAGCGACGACCGAGAGACGATCGAGCCCGGCAACAGGGTTCTCCTGATTGTAGAAGATGACCCGAGGTTTGCGCAGACCCTTTTGGACATTGCGCGAGAGAAGGGGTTCAAAGGCATCGTGACTCTACAAGGCGAGACGGCTCACTCCATCGCGCGCCAGTTTCATCCTGATGCCATCACACTGGATAGCCACCTGCCGGACCTTGATGGGTTGACGGTGCTTGACCGTCTGAAGATTGACCCGACGACCCGGCACATCCCAGTGCATATCATCTCGGTGGAAGAAGACAGGGAAGTCAGCCTGAAGCGGGGCGCCTTCGCGTTCCTGGAAAAGCCCGTCAGCAAGGACGCGCTGGAAGAGTCGCTCGTCCGGCTGCGAGAGTTTATCCAACGCCCACAGCGGAAACTCCTGGTGGTGGAAGACCAGGTGGAGGAGCGTCAGCGCATCGTGGAACTGATCGGCCACGACGACGTGTGCATTACGGCTGTAGGCAGTGCGTCTGAGGCGTTGGCCTCGCTGCGGGCCGAGAGCTTCGACTGTGTGGTGCTCGATCTCCGGTTGTCGGGGACGTCGGTCTTTGCACTGCTGGACCAGATCCACAACGATCCTCGACTGCGCGAACTGCCGGTGATCGTGTACACACCGAAGGATCTCACTAAAAATGAAAAAGCCCAGCTCAATAAACTTGCTAAGCGTATTCTCGTCAAAGACATCCACTCGCCGGAACGTCTGCTGGCCGAAACCGCCCTGTTCTTGCATCGGGAGGCCGCCAACCTACCAGAAGCCAAGCAGCGCATACTTGAGCGGCTTTATCAGTCCGACACCGCGCTGGCGGGCAAAAAAGCCCTGATCGTGGATGACGACATCCGCAACGTTTTTGCCCTCACCACCGTGTTGGAGCGCCATCAGATGGAGGTGTCGACAGCCGAGAATGGCAAAGCCGCGATTGACCTCTTGAGGAAGACCCCTGGGATTGACGTGGTCTTGATGGACATCATGATGCCGGAGATGGACGGGTACGACACCATGCGCGCCATCCGTAAGATCGACAAGTTCAAAGCCTTACCGATCATCGCACTCACAGCCAAGGCCATGAAGGGAGACCGGGAAAAGTGCGTGGAGGCAGGAGCGTCGGACTACCTGTCCAAGCCAGTGAACACCGAACAGTTGTTGTCGCTGCTGCGAGTCTGGCTCTATCGGTAGTTTCAAGGAGACGCGATGACAGCCGAAGCGAAGGCCAACATCCTGCTGGTGGACGACCGTCCAGAGAGTCTCCTGGCCCTGGAAGCCGTCTTGGCCGACCTGGGACAGAATCTGGTTAGAGCTGATTCAGGCAGGCAAGCTCTGCGCTGCGTGCTTATGCAAGACTTTGCTGTCATCCTGCTCGACGTGCACATGCCGGGGATGAATGGTTTTGAGACGGCGACGTTGATTCGCGAACGCGAGCGGTCCATGCACACGCCGATTGTTTTCCTCACCGCGAGCGACCAGAGTGAGTTGGCCGTGTTCCAGGGTTATTCCGTTGGCGCCGTGGATTACCTCATCAAGCCCTTCGC
>Ga0209056_10008166_pt1 | contig 10746 bp, 9 predicted proteins | sample GraSoiAngelo_114_FD_185876 | JGI IMG/M metagenome (GOLD analysis project Ga0209056, IMG submission 185876) | Grasslands soil microbial communities from the Angelo Coastal Reserve, California, USA - 14_0903_13_40cm (SPAdes) (version 2) | ecosystem: Environmental > Terrestrial > Soil > Grasslands ...
AGTACTGTGGACCCGGTTCAAAGGTTTCGATTCGCTTAATCTCCGAAAAGCCCACGTTTCCACTTGGCGAGACGTAGGAGACGCCAAGAGGATCAGAAATGAGGTACATCCTAACAGTCGATTTTGAAGATGACATCGACATTGAGAGCTTCATGCACTTTGTCGCGTATCACACTAAGCGTTTGAAGTGCGCGAGCAAGGACGTCTTCATTCGCCTCGCCCACGAGTGGGAGAAACAGCTGGTGAATCCACATGAGCCAACAAACCCAAATGGAGTCAAGAAAGAAAAGAAGAAAACGCTCAAAGAGACTAACGAGTAGCAGATACAAGATCCGCGTCCGCTACAAGTACCACTACTACCGCTGGATCAATACGAAAGACTACGGCAGCTACAAAGACATCTACGAGAAATACAAGGACAAAGGCTACACGTTCTGGTGTGTTCCGAAGGGAGACCCTGTGTTCGCTAACCCTGGACTAGAAACAATGGGCGAGCAGCTCGACTCAGTCGTGTCCTATAATGGCAATTACGAAATCCCTACGAGATACTTCGAGAGAGATTATGCCGGTGACTTAGTCGTTGTCAAACCCTTCCTTCTTCCTGAGACCCGGCTGACTCCTGAACATCCAGTCTTGTTTTGTGGCTCCACTCCGCAGAAATCGAAGTGGTATGATCCTCAAACCAGGCCCTCGCTAAAGAAAGAATGGAAGCCGGCAAGTGAACTGACAAGGGACGACTGGGTTTTCTTCCCCATCTTCAAAGGCAATCGGGAAGCTGATCCCGAGCTACTTTACTTGCTCGGATTGTACATGGCAGAAGGATATCCTACGGGCAAGCAAGTCTGCTTTTCACTCGGTCATCATGAAAGAGAACTCGCCGAACGAATCTGCCAGATGGTGGCGAAGCATTGGAATGTTCGCGCAACGATCAACTCTCATCGATCAGGACTTTCGGTGCGCTTGTCAAAGGAATCTTTAGCCGATTTCATGAGAAAGGAATTCGGTAGCAGAGCCTTCAACAAGAAGATCCCATCCTGGATTCTAGAGCAACGAAACCCACGACCTTTCCTTGATGGCTGGATACAAGGCGATGGTTTTAGACAAGGAAACACTTGGCGCCTGCATACATCATCTCGCACAGCTGCATACCAGGCGCTGCTCATCGGCTCCCGCCTCGGGATCATTCCTGCAATCTACAGAGATGATCGAGAAGGAAGGCATCTCATCGAGGGACGAAGAGTAAACGCGAAACCTTCGTACGAAGTTCGATTTCATCCTGAAGGGAGCAAATACTCCAACAAAGAGAGTCACGTTGTAAGGACAAGGAACGGGTACTGGATTAGAATAAAGGAAATCCAGAGAGAAAAGTTCTCTGGCAAAGTCTGCAACATGGAGACTCCCTCAAACACCTACCTCCTATCCTTCATCGTTCACAATTGTGCTGATTTACCGCCTGAGTTCTCAAGCCAGGATGGCACTTGGACTGGATATCGCCTAGATGGTGACAAGACTCACACCGCTTCGACACTGAAAAGATACGGGCGACATAAGTCGTGGGTCGACAGTAGCTACAAGTTCGAAGGCAAACCGGTAATCCTCGTCTACAACGCTTCGCAGTAAATAGGAATAATTCGGCGTATCCATCTTGATCATTTGTTCTTCGACACTACACGTGACTGTCAAATGTGACTACTCACTGTGAGCGACCCTTAAGAGAACCGAGCGTTTTCTAACGGAGTATGGAGACTGCAACTGAGCGCGTTGCGTCAGTCTGGCGGAACCGCAACTTTGTCAGGCTCTGGTCTTCTGACACAATATCCCAGTTCGGGACTCAGTTCAGCGGTCTCGCAATACCTTTCACCTTCGTGCTCTTGTCCAAGGATCCGTTCCTCTTCGGGTTGCTACAGTCCGTAGGCGGCTTACCGTTTCCGCTCTTCGCTCTTTTCGTCGGAGTCTACGTGGATCGGCATTATCGAAAGAGGATAATGACGCTCGCAAATGTGGGACGGGGACTCGCGCTTGGGTCGGTCCCGCTGGTCGTTATCGCCGGGTTTCTGCCCAGCCTCGGAATATTGTTGTTGTTCGCCGTCAGTTTTGTAGTAGGTCTACTAACAGTCTTCTTCGACGTGTCGTATCAAGCGATCCTTCCCTCGCTTGTTGCCAGGGAACAGCTGGTCCAGGGAAACAGCATGCTAGAGTTCAGCCGTTCATCAGCCCAGGTTGTAGGTCCTGCCATGGCTGGTCTGGTGGTGCAGGCTGTCTATCCGCCGTTGACTCTTGCAATCGACGCGTCGTCGTATTTGGCGTCTGCGGGAGTCCTTTCCAGCATTCACACAGCGGAGGCGGTGGAAGACAGTAAGAAGACTGTCTGGCACGATCTGCGAGAAGGACTTGCAGTTGTGCTGAGAGATAATCGGTTGAGAATGATCGCTGGTTCCACTGCCACATTCAACCTCTTCGGCAGCGCCCTATTCCCAGTCGCCTTTCTCTATCTAACCGGACCGCTCAGCCTGACAGCAGGAATCTACGGGTTCATCTTCGCTGTCGGAGGCGTCGGCCTCCTCGTCGGAGTGGCCCTGTCCAGGATGATTGTGAGGATTATCGGTTTGGGTTGGGCTATAGTCGCTGCAATGCTCATAGGTGGGTTTGGTCTCATCCCATACTATGTTGTTGATCCTGGCCTCACGAATCCAGCGTTAGCCTTGCTGGGACCCATTCCGGTCTTCGGGGTCCTCCGAATAGATAGAAACGTGGTCCTCCTTATGATCGGACAGTTCTTCGTGTCGCTAAGCACTGTTGTATACAATATCAATCAGGTGAGCCTAAGGCAGGCGCTCGTGCCCCTTCGGCTTCAGGGAAGAATGAACGCTTCGATGCGCTGGATCGTATGGGGAACCATACCCGCCGGAGCAGCAATCGGAGGATATCTAGGAACCCTTGTTGGCCTGAAACCCGCGATCGAAATCAGCGTGATCGGTGCCAGCTTCGCCTTCCTCTGGGTCTTGCTATCTCCGGTCCGTTCGCTCAAAGAGATTCCAGAACGGACTGACTAGGCATTATTGCGGCCCTGAGACAGTTCCACTTCTCCAGGAGATAAGCTCAGAGGGGACGCTATCCAGAGAATTATTCTCTCCAAGAAGAATCGAGGGAGGCAGTTGACCCTCGTGACACAAAACTGGCTACCCCGGTCAAGTATCCTTGAGGGACTAGTTTGTGGTTGAGTAGCAGTCAATTATCGTGGCAATGTATCTGATTCCGTTCAGGAAGTTGTCGACCGTCGTCCATTCGTTGGGAGCGTGAGCATGGCTGTATGCAGAGGGGGGTCCGCTACCCGTCCATATAGAATCCAGCCCCAGATGTTTCGTGAACAAATAGTCGGGTCCCGAAGCTGGGTTTCTCGGCATCACCACGGAGGCTCGTCCGTAGACCATCTTTCCCGCCTTCTCAGCAGCCCGCGCGATCGGCGCGGAAGGTTTGGTCGTTGAAGGTTCGACGAGTCCTAGGGCCTTGACTTGGATGTCGTCGAATCCATGATTGTGCAAGTGCTCCTTGAGCATCTGCAACAGTTTTCTGGGATTCTGGTCGTTGACGATCCGGAAGTCGATCTTGAGCATCGCACTCCCCGGAAGAACAGTCTTCGAGCCTTCCCCGATGTAGCCGGTCTTGAACCCGCAGATTGTACAGGTCGGCTCTGTCATGTAATGCTTGAAAGCTTCTCTGTTGTTCTTCGCCCTCGGAAAACTCTTCAATCCCCACTCCTTCAGGAGCCCTGGGCCGTTGAACTTGATCTTGTTCATCAGTCTCGACTGGATGGGTGAGAATGGGACAACGTCATCATACCATCCTTTGATCATGATCTTCTCGTCCTGACCCTTGATCGTGTTCATGGCCCAGACAAGCCTCCAGGCCGGATTCTCGGCGAGAGGCGCGTAGGATGAGTGGAGATCCTCCTTCGCCTTCTTACAGCGCAGCTCAACGTAGAGGAGACCCTTTACTCCCAGTTCGAACTTTGGCCGGCCTTCTTCGGCCATGTCGCCGTCGTAGCAGACGACACTATCAGCCTTCAGCTTCTCCGCGTTCTCGTCAATGAAACTCGGCAGGTGTGGACTCCCGATCTCCTCTTCGCCCTCGACAACGAACTTGAGATTGAGAGGAACATCGCCGGAGCTTTTGAGATAGCTCTCAGCCGCCTTGATGAAAGAGATAACATTGTTCTTGCTATCTGCCGCACCCCTCGAGACAATCTTCCGTCCGCTCAACTTCGCATCGAAGGGTCCCGAGACCCATTTCTCGAGCGGCTCCACCGGCTGGACATCATAATGGCCATAGATGAGGAGAGTCTTCGAGCTCGACTTTGATCGAGCCTCTCCGTACACGACTGGATTTCCGTTCTTGATTGGAAGAATCTTCGCCTTCAATCCTGCGATGTCCATCTGTTTTTTCACGATCTTAGCACAATCTTCGATTCCCAGCTTCTGGGCTGATACGCTCGGCTGCTTTAGCAGAGTTCGAAAGTCTTGTAGAAACCGATCCTTGTTCCTCGAAATGTGATCTAGTGCGGGTTCCAGCTGTGCCGTTGGCATAGGGGTAACCTGCGATGACGGGTAAATATCATCTTCTATAGCGGCCGATAGCTCTGGCTATGCATTTTCTTTAGTATGCCGAGAGCCTTTCGCTTCTCTCGGGCGCGAGGAAAAATTTCAGCCCGAGTCCGGTCATAAGGATGCCGACAAGCAGTAAAGGCGCACCAACAATCAACTGACTCGATCCCGTCGCCGATAAGCCTCCATAGATGAATGAGCTAATGACTAGTGTTAGAATGATAAGGAATCCGACAGAGTAGAGCACTCCGCCGATTATCTCACGCCCCTTAGCAATCCCACTCGGAATAGACCATCTGACCCCAGCAAGCGTCAAGATAGCTCCGGCAAACGCAACCAAGACGCCGAACCCAGGATATGCAAGGCGATAGGAGGTGTAAGGCGCGCCCAGGAATCCTATCAGGCCAACAAATGTCATGGCTCCTCCGAATCTCGACAGGAACGAGAGGAGTGCACCTGCAAGGGCCCAGTAGAACATCACAGCGAATATCCCACCAGATTGGACGGAAATCGGATACATTCCGTTAATAGTCATCCAAGGCAGTTGGACAGACAGCAGGGTCATTGAGCCTCCGAGGATGTTGAAGAATACATGTGAAATCCGAAAGTCTGCGCTCAGGTGTTGTCCCTCAAAGATAGTCTCGAGCTCTCTTCTCCGCCCATCTTCGTATGACTAACGAGAAGATCGTTGAGGGCAGAAAAATGAAGAGAATTATGATAAGAAATGAGAGTCCAGCAGGACCCGCGCCCGATAATGGGGATAGGCCGAGCAATGGAGCATAGGAATTGGTAGGAGGTGGAGGATGGGCAGTCGAGTAGGTCGCCGGACTCGCTGGATTCTCTCCAGGAGAGGCTCCCGATGAAAAGACCAGTGGAACCAATACTAAGGCAAGTCCACACAGTATTCCGAGCCCCAATCGCAAAGCGATCCGTGCGCTGGTCATTGCTCAATCCTCCTCCTTCCCGTCGCCTTCTCTCTCGCGAAACAATATGGGCCGTGGTTTCGGATAATCCCACACGTTAGAACAGGCTGTATCGACATCAGAACGGCCTCATTCTCCAGACCCGGAACGTCTCATTCCAAGACACGACGACTGCGGAGACCCCGAAGACGAACGCCATGATGTTGTGAGCTGAGAGATTGGGCGGGTAGATTATTGGGTAGAGAACCAGCATCGCTGTGAACATCGTAGAGTAGAAGAGATACCGTGGAAGCAGAACGCCCAAGACGCCCACAAAATTGCGTAAAACTCCAACTTTGACCTGGCCGACAAGTCTGTATTCGCCGGTCGCATCCTTGTCGAGAAGGCCCAGCGTCTTCAATTTCTCTAAATGATGCGATGCGACGCTGGGGCTGCTGAGCCCGAGAGCCCGCTGGACCGACCGGGTCCCGATGCTTTCTTTCTTGTTCAGACTCAGGATGTGCCAGTAGACCCGAAGTGTCAGGCCTTTCAGCTCTGACTCAATGATCCTCTCCCGTTCTTCCTGCAAAATGAATCTCCGAGGCTCTAGTCTCGAGGTCGTTCAGTTCAATCTTGCCCTCTCAGCGCTTCTGTTCTTATCTCCGAACAGGGCCGTTCTGGTCTTCAGACATCGTGTTCTAAACGCTGGGATTAAGCCCACAGCCGCCCCTATCATAGAACTACTGGAGCGGAACAAGATGAAGCCTCGAGCCAAGATAGCCCTCCTCGTACTCTTAACGCTGGGAGGAGTCATGCCACTATCAATCTACTTTACAGTCCCGGCTGCTCATGGACTGGTCAGATTCAGCTCGTACTCTGAGCTGGAACGTTTCTTGCTCACTCGAAGCAGTTGCAGCTATGGATACTGGAACGGATACAACAAGCAGCTCCAACTCTACGGTGGACCCGCATCCTTCGGCCCAGCAGTACCGGGAGCGTTAAGCGCGAATGCCGCTACGACCACAGTCAGCACTGCGCCGTCACATTCCGAAACAAATAATCAAGTGGCTGGCGTTGATGAACTGGACACCGTCAAGACGGACGGACGATACATCTATACAGTGTCAAACAATACAGTAGCAATCGTCGACGCGTACCCCGCCACCAGCGCACAACTATTATCGAGAATCTCACTTGTTAACCAGACGATCGATGGAATCTTTGTTGAAGGAGATCGGCTCTCCGTTGTCAGCGAGGCACCAAGAAACTCCTACCTGGGAAGTGTATACTGCGGAGCATTAACAATGGGCGCGAGCCAGATGCCGCTCGCACGCTGTTTCTGTTACTCGTCAGTCCAGATCCAGAACACGTCGATCTCAGTTTATGACCTCACAAGCCGCTCCAGCCCGACACTTATGACCACAGTTACAACCCATGGTGCATTCGTGGGAGCCCGTCTGATAGGAGACCTTGTCTACTTAGTAGCAACAACGCCGGCACAATACAATCAGACACTCCCAGTAACGGTTGTCAATGGCCACGCCAAAGAAACCCTGGCCACGCAAATCTACCACTCCGACATTTCAGACTCTGCTTTCAGCTACACGACAGTTCTAGCACTCAATGCGACACAGGACAACCCGTCTCCAAATGTTCAAACCTATTTGCTCGGAACAAGCAGCACCATTTACGTCTCGCTCACAAACATCTTCCTAACCCAGCCCGTCTGGGACGGTCAAGGTGAGACTGCTATACATAGAGTCAGCATTGACAATTCGAACATAAGCTACGAAGCGACAGGCACCGTCCAGGGCCATGTCCTGAACCAGTTCTCAATGGACGAGTTTCAAGGATACTTCCGAGTCGCGACCACCGGATATGCGGGTTGGACTGGCCAGACAACAAGCGTCTACGTGCTCAGCAATAGCCTCAAGATCGTAGGACGACTCGAAGGCCTGGGCCAAGGCGAGAATTTCCACTCCGCCCGTTTCATAGGAGAGATGGGTTATCTAGTCACATTCAAGAAGACAGACCCTCTCTTCGTAATAGAACTCAAAGACCCGGCGAGACCGAAAGTTTTGGGACAGTTGAACACAACAGGTTACTCGGACTATTTGCAAGCCTTGGACGAGTCGCATCTTATCGGCATCGGTAAGGACACAGTAGACGAAGGAAGTTTTGCATGGTATCAGGGCGTTAAGGTATCCCTCTTCGACGTCTCGGATCCAACCAAGCCCTCAGAAGTGGCGAGATATGTCATAGGAGACCGCGGATCCGATTCTCTTGGACTGCGAGACAGCAAATCAATACTTCTAGATGCTCAGAAGAATCTTCTAGTTCTTCCCGTCACAGTTTCCCTGTCACCGAATCCGAACGTCCCGAACGCCTACGGTTCTCCAGTCTGGCAAGGCGCCTACGTTTTCCAAATTACTACGAACACGCTCACCTTCAGAGGCGGGGTAACTCATATCCCTGACGCTTTGCCGCCCAGTCCCATGACAAGCCCGTTAACCATCACGAGGGAGCTGTACATCGGTGGAATTCTGTATACGATCTCTTCCGCAATGATAGGAATGAACTCGCTGTCCGACCTACAGGTCGTGGGATCTCTAAGTCTACTTTAGAACCGTCTACGTGAAGTATTTCCGGTAAGCTTCCTCTAGTTCCTTCCTAGTAGGGCTTCCACGGGTTTCAGGATGACAGGCCTTCAAAGCTCCTGCCATGTTCGCATAACGAAACGCGGTCATGTCATCAGAGCCCAAGACTTTGTAGGCTGAAAACGCTCCAACAAATGCGTCTCCGCTCCCAGTTGTATTGACGACTTTCCGTCCAAGCTTTTCGAGTGAAACTCTCGGAATCTTCGACAGCTTCCCCGCCAAATAGAACGCGGCCCCTCTACTCCCCAGCGTCACAAGAATCCTCGCCTTCGGCGACACCTTGGCCAGCTTCGCCAAGGAGGCGTCCAGTCCTTTGACTCCTGCAAATAACGAAGCCTCGTGCTCGTTGAGAACAAGATAATCCAGATCCTCCATGTCGTCCTCGAACTCGTCTAGTCCAAATCTTGTTAGTACCCCTGGATGCCACATTACTGACCTTCCAAGCCGACGACCTTCTGCCAGCAGTTTTCCGGCAACGTGCCGTGGTGGGTCGATAACAACCAGCATTCGTATGCTCGCAAACATAGACTGGACTTGTGGGAGCATCAGGTGCTCACGCTTTAGTCCAGCGTTTGCGCCAAAATGAGTCTCTATGACATTGCTTCCTTTCTCATCGACTGTTATGTAGGCTTGGCCAGATTCAAGCCGATCCAGTGATTGTACCGCTGTCGTGTCGACGCCTTCCAGTTTCAAGATGGCGATCTGCTTCTTGCCCACTTCATCGCTTCCGACGCAGGCGAGCAACGCAACGTGCCCTGGCCCAAGTATTCTCGAGGCCGCGACCGATACGTTGCCGCCTTTGCCCCCAGGGACCCTATCGATCTTTTCGACTACCACTTCTTGTCCTGACAGAGGCAAGCGCTTGACGAATAGGTTGACGTCCCAGTTCAATGCCCCTGTGATCGCGAGTTCGGGAGACAAGGAATTAGCAATGTGCTAGGAGTATTGGCCTAATGAATGTTCAAACAGAATCAGGGAATTCGAGCCCTGCTGTCCGTCTATGAACTATTCTTGAGTGCTGCGGCAAGAACTGGCGCAACCGAAACTTTGCTTATTGGACTTGGGATCGTGTCTGTCGCAATTATCTTGGAGACTCCGGCGGCTTTGACCAGTTTAATCGCGCCCTTTGCGAGGACTGGGTGAGTGCAGACTACAAACATACGCTTTGCTCCTTTCTTTTTGCAAGCCCGAGCAGCCTGCGCGATCGTTCCACCTGTGCTGATGATGTCGTCTGCAAAGACAACGTCTCGACCTTTGAACTCCGCGTTGCGTGTATCCAACTCTAGCCTCGAAGAGGTCTGGCCTTCTTCGCGGATTCGTCTCTTGGTGAAATGTGTGTGTTCGGCGTCGAGTTCCTTTGCCACGGTTCCTGCCCACTGCTCGGCCTCTTCATCTGGGGCCACGACGATGGGGTTGCGGGGTCTCAGGTTCTCCCTGACATATTTGCCGAGAGAGGGCATAGCCGACAGATTCTTTGCTGGAACTTTGAAAACCCTGGAAACATCTCCCAGTCTGTGCAGATGGCAGTCGACCGTGAGGACTGAGTTTGTCCCAGCGGCCTCGAAGAGCTTTGCGACTGATGCAGATGTCAAAGCTTCTCCCGGATAGAATCGCGAGTCCTGCCGTGCGTAGGCGAGGTACGGTATAACCCCAGTGATCGATGAAGCTCCCATGTCCCTTACCGTATCTGCGATAATCAGGTATTCGAAAATGTATTCGTCAGGCGATCGATACAGAGACTGAACAATCGCGACATCTTTACCCTTCACGTCTTCGTGTATTCGAATGTATTTTTCTCCGTCAGGGAATCTCTTGATTTCGATCTCTGCCGGCTTCTCGCCCAGTTCCTTTGCGATTTTCTCCGCGAGGCTGGTTGACGCTGAGCCGCCCAATATTATCATAGGGAAACGGAAGCGCGCGTCGGGGATCTAATAAAAGCTGGGCCGAATGAGACCAGAGTCCTCGGATTTGCGAGGGTCTGTCTAATGCTCCGCTCCCGTGTCACTTGTCGAGACTGATTCTGGTTACAAGCCGCCTTTCGAACTAGAGCCCGTTCCTGTCTCTTCGGGGTACGGGCGTCTTTGAAGAGGTCGTCGGAGGATCACAGACTTGAAGCTCTCCAGCCGACCGGTATTCCAATCCTCGACAAGGTAACCGGGGGCGGCTTTCCTCGGCCCTCCGCGATCGCTTTGATGGGACCCATCGGTAGCGGCAAGTCTTCGCTCATCAGGGAACTAGTCACGAATTTCATCCGTCAAGGATGCAGCCTTCTCTACTATTGCATTGATGATCCGGCGGATATCGTGAAGCTTGGATTGGAGGATCATCACATTGCTGTTGACAAGATCGAACAGGAAGGTCGCCTTGAATTTGTGGACATGTTCTCTCTTGGCGCCCAGAAATTGGCAGAGTCTCTGCCAAAGATGGACCCCTCAGAGATACTTGAGGAGACGCTGAGGTTTCAGGATCTTCTCGCCTACGGCCGGAGTTTCGCGCTCAAGCCTGGGATGGGTCCTAAAATCATAGTGATGGATTCGATCACTCCCTTCTTCCTTCTTACGGAGGCCCGAAAGGTCTTCCAGTACG
>Ga0209056_10008169_pt1 | contig 10744 bp, 7 predicted proteins | sample GraSoiAngelo_114_FD_185876 | JGI IMG/M metagenome (GOLD analysis project Ga0209056, IMG submission 185876) | Grasslands soil microbial communities from the Angelo Coastal Reserve, California, USA - 14_0903_13_40cm (SPAdes) (version 2) | ecosystem: Environmental > Terrestrial > Soil > Grasslands ...
CATCAATGATTGTGCCTTCTCCCTGGGTCATCTGGCCCAGCGGATCGCCACTCAACCGACCGGTATAGCGGATACCGGGATACACATTCACTCCATTAACAACGCTGTACCCCAGTCCCATGTCGCCTTTCTTGTCTTGCGCAATGCTGCCCATCCAACGATGTACACCATCATTCGGAGCATACGTACCCTGCTGATAGACGGAGTAAGTGCTGCCGGTCCGGCGGATTTCGTACCAGCGCACACCTGCCGCTCCGGGCAACGCTTCCACCGATTGGTTGGTTACGAGCGCTTCATAGCTCTTGAAATTGCGGTACGCCAGACGGAATGTCGGGCGTTGTCGATAGGAGAGGATGTCGAGATATTGTGCCGGATTGACGATCCCAGGCTGTGGGAGGCAATCGCGGCTCGTCGGGGCGCAGGGGAAGATTGAATCAAATGCAGCGACTGGCAACTGTGAAGCAAACGTGAGTGAAGCAATCGGTGTTGAGCGCCACTTCACCAGCAGGTCCCAGATGTTCAATGCGTCGCTTGTAGCGCCATATGGTCCGCCGTCATCCTGTGTACCAACCAGAGGAATTGCCGTCTCCGTCAACGGCTTCTGCTTGCCGTCAATGTCCGCCGGCAACAGTCCATCGCCTATCAGTGGCAACACAGTTGGATCACTGCCGTCAAGGAAGAAGCTGACGGCGCGCGCCGGCTGACCGTTGACCATCTTGTTTTTCTCTAATGCGTAAACGCCGATCCCGTACTCGACGGTTGGTCCGAACTCGCGTGTCGTGAGCACGTACGAGTCCGTCCACACTCCGTATTTCGGGTAGTCAGGGAAGAATTGGAAATTCTTAGTCTCGAACGCATAACGGTAATACGTTCCCGTTGGATCGCCAGTGGTTGAGATTGCAACACAGTTCCAGAACGGTTTCGTCGGATCAGAGAGACCACTAGTAGTGAATTGGGTGAGCAGCCAGCGATCCATGAACTGGTCGTAGAGAACTACCGGATCGCCGGACGGATCGGTACAATCGGGGACCGAGAAGCCTGACCAAAGCGATCCGATTGCGAGCGGGCCAAGTAGCTTATTACCCGCCTTATCGAACACCGCGAAGGTTAGATTGACGATCTGTACGAAGTGGTTTGGTCCAACTTCGCCATTCGGGTCTCCGGGATTTACTCGGAAGCCGAAGATGTTGAAGTTGTCTTGATTTGACAGCCCTTCAAAATTCGCCAGCGTACCGGGGATGGCAAGGGCGCTGGTCTGTGCGGAACTCTGCAACGCCGCATCGCCACGGTACCCTTTGTCCTGGGCGACCGGTCCGCGCTCAGGCCTTACTTCCACCACAGCCGATGAGCTGGTCGCGGGCGCGGCCGCTGGCGCAAGACTACGCAATGGCGGCGAAACGTCGAAAGCCACTGCATCTGAAAATTTTGGAGTTGGTGACTTGACGTTTTTTGGGGGACTCTGCGAAAAGGCGAGGGTAACAACGAAGGTAATCAGGAACGCAAGCAGCGTAATTCGCCTGATCAAAAAGGCTCGAGCTGTCATTTTGAACCTCCTGAGAAAAAAGTTTGGTCTTGTGCTCCGATTAGTGGAATGGTCGGTTCGTTCTAGACGAAAATACGATCAGAATCTCGGCCTGCCTGGGGGACGGCCCGATTGCCGCGACCAGACTAAAGTTCGCGACAACGACCTCAAGCGGTCGCGACCACAAAGGGCTCGTCGCGTGTCAATTGATTCAGTTAGCCTGATCTGGGTTGCTAGAAAAGCGATGCTATCGGAAACAGTGAGAAAATTGCGATGGCCTCTTGCCGAAGCTACGCGCGAGAAGGTTTTATTGGACCGAGATGCGCAGTACTCAGAAGAAGGGGCTTGCTCCTGCTGGGCGGGCGTGACCTTCTACTTCTTCCGACGCTATATGCTGTCCGCCTGGATCACGCTAGCGACCGTACTCGTTCTGCTGGTGTACAAATTTGCCGTGATCGGCTGGTAGTGGCAGCTCGCTCTGATGACTCATTGACCTTCGACCGGGGGCTCCCGACCTCAACGAGTGTAATGGGGAGGAGAGTCGAGAACAGGCGCAGTAACTGTAGTCTCCCGGTGGATATTTGACGTGGCTTTCGCCGCGTCACCTCAGTCCGGTTTGGCGTGGTTCTGTTTCCTGTTGAAACGGGGCGCGCTGTTGTTGCTGATAGACGCCACTCTCATTGACTGTTCCTCGGCGGATAGACTTTGTGTGAGCGCACCCAGACGCTCCCGCTACTACTTCAGCTGATAAAACGTTCCCAAAATGGCGCCAAAAAGTGCGTGCGAGATGATTACCGCAATGGGAGTTCTCGCGCCATAGTGCAACGCGAGGAATCCCGGGGGCTCCAACATATCGTGTGCTTCCGGGCCATGCCGCTCACTTGCCATTCGAGGATGTAATCCCGGTAGCAGCGACATAAGGACTGTCAAAACGAAGAAAGCGTGCACCCCTCCGATGATCAACCCGCGCCACCACCCCGCAGCGCCCACAGCTTCAAAAATCAGAACGTAGATTAGTGAAAATACCCAGCCGAAACCCAAATGGGCAAAGAAGCCGTACAAACGGGCTCGGTCACGGTTCGGTGTAAAAATGGTGCCTAACATGTACGGAATATTCATGCGGGTCAAACCGAGGCCTTGCGTGGCCGAGCTGATGGTAGTCAGCATCACCGTGGCAACAAATCCCCACAGCACCCATCCTGACCAGTTCATGCCTTTGCCTCTCCGGGCGCCGATTTGACGTCAGCGCCCAAGTGGATCGCCGGATGTGCCTTGCCCCGTTCTCGCTCAGCGAGAGTCAGGGCGGCGCTGATCAATCCTACGTGGGTAAATCCCTGAGGGAAATTTCCCAGAGCCTGAGCTTCCAGCGGATCTGTTTCTTCGGCGTACAAACCAACGTCATTTCGATAGTGCAAGATCTGCTGAAATGCATCTTGGGATTGTTCGAGTGTTTTCTCACATCGCGCGAGATGTTCGACTACCCAGAAGCCGCATACTCCGAAGGCCCCTTCTGGGGGCTGACGTTTGTAACGGTAAAATAGGCTATCCCCAGCCCCCAGCTGCTCGCACACCCGCCTATATGTGTTCTGCATGCGAGTTGAATCGGGGTGTTCAAACCCGTACCACGCAAGCCGCAGCAGAGTCGCGTCCATCTGGTCGCCATCCAAAGTGCTGACATAGCTTTGCAGTGTCTCATTCCATGCGCGCGATTCAATTTGGACGCGAATGCGATTCCGCTCGCGCGTAAACCAGTCTCGGGGCACTTCTTCGATCACGCCCTTCTCGTTCAGTGCCAGCAATCGGTCAAGGGTTGTCCAGCACATCAAACGCGAATGTGTGTGGTGTACTCGCGTGCCCCGGTTTTCCCAGATCCCCTCATCCGGTCGATCCCAATTCCGGGCAACGTACTTTCCAAAACCAATCAACGCCTTTTGCATACTGCGATCAAAGCGTTTCTCATATCGGGCAAACTGCGACGCCGCCTCGGCGACTTCGCCGTAAATATCCAGTTGGAACTGCTCGCGGGCTGCGTTCCCGATCCGGACAGGACGAGAACTGCAATACCCCTTCAAATTTCCAAGCTCTCTCTCTGGCGGAGCAATTTCGCCGAAAACCGTATAAAGAACCCGCAGCTCGGGCTGTGTCATGCGGGTGGCATGCAGCAGCCAAGTCATAAAACTCTCAGATTCCTCCAAATATCCACACCCCAGCAACGCGCGAATAGTCAGCGAGGCATCGCGAAGCCAGCAGTACCGGTAGTCCCAGTTGAGCGTGTCGCCGATTCTTTCGGGAAGTGACGTGGTAGGCGCGGCGACGATGGCTCCCGACGGCGCATACGTGAGCAATTTGAGCGCAAGTGCGCTGCGGCGGACCGCTTCCTGATAAGGACCGTCGTATGAACATTGACTGATCCACCGCTGCCACCAACTCACTGAGTTGTCGATCGTTCGACGTATCGAACCTTCAAGAGCAGGTAGGACGGCTGGAGCCTCTTCGGAATATGTGAGAGAAAACTGGGCAACATCGCCTTGTTTCAGCAACAGAGATGCGGTCACCCGATCACCGCGGCTCGCAAGCGGAACGCTACTGCGCAACCAATACGTGCCTCCGCCGATATCCACGCGCAATCCGAGCCTGCCGACGGCGCGAACTTCAACCCGGGATGAGCCGTAATCGCGGCGCGGAAAGAACTCCACGTTCATCTCAACCTGTCCGTCAATGCAACGCAACTCCCGAATCAATTGATGATCGGGCAGGAGAGTTCGCCGTTTGAACTCCTCGGAGTAAACCGGCATCAGATCGGTCAGCGTGGCCCGCCCGCCGGGACAGATAAAACGAGTTTCTAATACGTTGGAGTCTTGGACGTAAGCACGTTCGGTTCGAAGCGACTGGTTGGGTCTGATGAACCAATGTCCTCCAATATCCGAGTCAAGCAGCGCCGCGAAAATCGGCGGACTGTCGAATTGCGGCCAACAGAGCCAGTCTAACGAGCCAAATTTTGAAATCAGCCCTGCCGAGCGGCAGTCACCTATCAGAGCATATTCGCTGATTTTCGCCACAGATGTTGAACCTTAGAACAATTGCCAACCGCGTGCAATGGCGACACAGTTTTCCGAAAGTTGCCCTAGCTCTGGGGACTGCCCGCTTGTGCTCGCGTCGCAAATTGGCGTTAAATCACGATTTCACTCATCCTATGAAAAAGGATGTCAAGGAAAAAAGTATCTCCCCGCCCCTCTGAGAGATGCGGGCGTGGTGACTTACATCCAGCCCCACCTCATTCCTCACATCGATACCTCGCCCATCGATCGTGTCGTAGTAAAGTGGGCAAATCCCAGCATCCAGAGCGTGCCACATGAGTTCCGCGGGAGGCCCTACACAGAATCCCGTGTGTATTTCTTCCGAATTGGTCAGGACCAAAGCCCCCTTCCGAATGAGGCCGATGATTGCTGAGTGCACATTTTCCTCGCGTTCCTTTGAGCCAAAGTTCAGCATCCCTCTCGCAACAGCGGGAAACCAAAGATATGCGTACCAGCCAAACATGGTCGATTGATGTGAGGATATGCGCTTCCAGTTCAGACAGACCGGTTTTCTCATCCTCGACTCTGTAGTCCGGCTTCGTACTAAACGCTTGACTGGCCACCTGGTCGCTTCGATCCGCTGTTTCAAGCGCCAATTCCACAGGCCCAGGTTGTACTAACGGCATGCGATGAGCCAGCGCCAAGTATCCCGGAGAAGGCAGTATGGGGCCTCGGATGTCTGGGGGCGGACTGAAATTTGGAGGTCGCCAGCCTTCTGGATCAACGTGTACCAGTGCGCGTTTTCTAATCAAACCAACGACCGCCGCATGGACGTCCTGATCCGTTGCAACTGTGCGCAGTCCGAGACGACTCCGCTCGACAACGGGGAACCATAAGTCCGCGTGCCATCCGGCGCGCTCGACTGTATTCATGATTTCTTTTTCGAGTGCTGTCAGGCTCAAATTCGGTTGTGTCTTGTCTAACAAGTTAGTAATTACGACTGCGTTTGACGAAATGGTTTACCGGAAACGATGCTCTTCGTCAGGGGGGTCGGTATGAGTCGAAAGCTAGGTAATCTACCCCTTCTCCTCCATCACCTTCTTGTACGTCGTCAGCGCGATCAGCGGGAAGTATTGGCGGTAGAGGTGGTACATCAGGTAGAAGACGCGCGGGAAGCCGGTGCCGGTGTACCAGGCTTCGTCCCAGGAGCCGTCTTTTTTCTGGGTCTTGAGAATATAGGCGATTCCCTTTGCGACGGATTCGCTGCGAGTATCGTTGGCTGCAAGCAGTCCCATGACCGCCCACGCGGTTTGTGACAGAGTGCTTGGGCCGACACCGCGCGTCGTGGGATCGTCGTAGGAGCCGCAGGTTTCTCCCCAGCCACCGTCGGGGTTCTGCACCATGCGCAGCCATTCGGCGGCCTGTTGAACGTAAGGCTCGTGGTGATCAATACCGATGGCTTCCAGCCCACGAAGCACGAGCGCCGTACCGTAAATATAATTTACTCCCCAGCGGCCAAACCATGAACCGTCGGGCTCCTGCTCGTCGCGGATGAACTTCAACGCTTTCTTCACCGCGCGATGCTTCTTGTCGTAACCGTATGTCGCGAACATCTCCAGAATGCGGCCGGTGATGTCCACGGTCGGCGGATCGAGCATGGCGTTGTGGTCGGCGAAGGGGATGTATTGGAAGACCATGCGGTCGTTGTCTTTGTCGAACGATGCAAAGCCGCCGTTCTTGCACTGCATGGAAAGAATCCAGTCAATCGCACGCTCGACGGACTCAACCTGATAGCGGCCATTCGGGTGCTCGACTTTGGAAAGGCCGAGCGCAACCATCGCCGTATCATCCACGTCGGGATAGAACTCGTTGTTGAACTCGAAATACCAGCCAGCGGGTTTGCCCTTCTTGTTGTTGACCATCCAGTCGCCGGGATTGCGGACCTGCTTTTGCAATGTCCAGTCCGCAGCTTTCACCATGCGTGGATCGGTCTTCGGCACGCCCGCCTCGCCCAGAGCAAACATCGCGTAAGCCGTGTCCCACACCGGGGACATACATGGCTGCATGCGGAACATGTCCTCGTCATCGATTCCCAGCTTTTCGAATTCATCGAGCGCGCGAATCATCTGCGGATCATCGAGCGAATAACCCAAGCAGCGCAACGCGATAATCGCATTCAGCATGGCGGGGTAAATCGCACCCAAGCCATCAGACATTTCAAACCGTTCGAGCATCCACTTCTCCGCCTTTTTCAGGGCAATCGAACGGAGAGGACGAATGTGGACAGCCTCGAACCAATGCACCAGGCGATCGAGCACAAGAAAGAAGTTCCGCCACGAGACCAGCTTCTTGCTCCACTCCAGCCGCATACGAGATTTGTCGCGGCCACCGACGAAGAGCTCGTCAATCGCCATCTCATCGGGAATTTTCTTGAAAGGTTTCTTGGCGTAAACAATCGACAGTGGAACGAGAATCGCCCGGGACCACGACGAGATTTCGTAGATGTTGAACCAGAACCAGTTCGGGAAAAGAACGATTTCCGGAGGAATTGCGGGGACAGCATCGTAGTCGTACTGGCCCAGGAAGCAGAGATAAATTTTGGTAAAAGTATTGACCTTGGTGACGCCACCAAGCTCGAGAATTTTTTTGCGGGCTTTTTCAAGAGCCGGATGATCGGGCTTGTAACCCGCCAGCTTCAGGCTGAAATATGCTTTGACCGACGCGCTGATGTTCGAAGGCCCGCCGTTGTAGATAGGCCAGCCGCCGTCTTCATTCTGATGGCGGAGAATGTAGTTGGCACATTTCCGCAAGCGCTCCTGGTTACCGGTGCCCAGAAGAGTGTGCACCAGGATGTAATCGGATTCGAGCGTGGTGTCGGCTTCAAGTTCGCCGCACCAATAGCCATCCTCATGCTGCCGGGAAAATAGCCATGTGCGCGCCCCATCGATCGCAGCAGTTACACGCCTGGCAAGATCCTCAATTTTTCCAAACCGGAGCTGCGGTGATGAATCTGGGACCGTAGGGGAGAGCTCGTCCATACTTTGCACTAAACCTACCCTGCCGAAACGCTCACAGTCGGCGCTGCCGCTATCGCTTCCACGATCTCAGGAGGCAATCCGAAACGTACATTTTCCGGCATCACTTCCACTTCCTGCAGATTGTTGAAGCCCTTCGTCCCCAGGAACTCAACTACTTCTTCCACCAGGCACTCTGGAGCCGATGCGCCTGCAGTAAGAGCGATAGTGTTTACGCCTTTCAGCCACTCCGGTTGAATATCTTCGCAACTGTCAATCAGGTGCGAAGCTCGGCCCAGGTTGCGGGCCACTTCCACCAGTCGGTTCGAGTTCGAGCTGTTCTCCGAGCCCACAACCAGAAGCAAATCCGCATCCGAAGCCACGTGCTTGACTGCAACCTGGCGATTCTCGGTGGCATAACAGATATCCTGCGCGTGCGGACCTTTGATGTTGGGGAACTTGCGGCGCAGGGCTTCAATAATGTCTTTGGCTTCGTCGAGACTCAAAGTCGTCTGGGTTAAATACGCCACGCGATTGGGATCAGGGACGCTCAAAGCTTCCACTTGCGCCGGCGATCCAACCACCTGAGTAACCGACGGGGCTTCGCCAAGTGTCCCGATGACCTCATCGTGGTCACGATGGCCGATCAGAATCAGTGAATATCCTTCTTTGGCAAACTTGACCGCTTCGACGTGGACCTTAGTCACCAGTGGACAGGTCGCGTCAATCACTCGCAAACGGCGCTGCTTGCTGGCATTGCGGACCTCGGGAGAGACGCCATGGGCGCTGTAAATGACGCGTTCGCCTTCGGGGACTTCGTCCACCGAATCAACGAAAATGGCTCCCTTGCCGGTAAGCTCCTCAACCACGAAACGGTTGTGAACGATTTCCTTGCGCACGTAAATCGGCGGCCCGAACGCCTCGAGGGCAATGCGGACAATATCAATCGCGCGCACCACTCCGGCACAAAATCCTCGGGGCTTCAGCAAAAGTAAGGTTTTCTGGCTGTCAGACAATGGTCAGTCCTTTTAATTTGGATACTCTTAAGGATACACTTTTCCCTCGACGGGATTCCTAAAAAGCTAGCGGAAAGTATCGCCTGGGTCAATGTAAGTGCAAGAATTGCGGGTAATTAGCAGCGAGGGGCGAAAAAGCAGGGGTGAACGGGCCTGTAGACCTCCTGCTGTTCCGTCGGCTGGGGGAATGCTGAATTGTGGCGCCACAACTGTGGCAATCTCCGGGCTAGAATGGAGTACGGCTACCTACTTTATATAATTGACTACAAAAGCAAAACAGCGGGCCGCAGCCGAACGATCTTCACCGCACTAGCACGCGTGCTTCTTACCACAAACGTTTCACATCATACAGGTCAAACAGCCGGTCGTTGCTCAGAACGGGGATGCTGAGGTCTTGAGCTTGCGCAGCAAGGATACGATCGAACGGATCTCGATGGTGAAGAGGCAACAGACCAGCTCGGGTTGCTTGGGAGACGCTAACCGGAAGCTCCTCGAAGCCCTCCTCGGCCAGATACCGTGGAAGATCGATCACAAGCGACAATGCGTCGAGTTTGCCGATAGCAGTCTTAATCGCCAACTCCCACGCTGTGGCGGCAGACACAAGAATTGTATTTTCACCATCTTCAATCATCGAAACCGCGCGCTTCGATATTTTCGCGGGATCGCTGTACCACCAAAAGACAGCCTGCGCGTCGAGAAGGATTTTCACTCGAACCCGAGTTCCTTGAGCTCGCGATCTGTGAGCGGAGCAAATGCGTCTTTTGAAGCCGAAATCTTGCCAGCGAGGCGGCCAGGAACACGCCTCTTCAGAGCAGAGCCTATGGCGATAATCTTGGCTACTGGCTCTTTGCCGCGAGCAATGACCACTTCTTTCCCGGCACTCGCTTCTTCCAGCAGGCGCGACAGATTCGTCTTGGTTTGATGCACCGTGTACTTCATTAGCTAAGTGTATTAGCTAACCACGCTTTCGTCAAGCGATTCTTGCGCTGCAGTTTGACAAACTCCCGCTTGCTCACTTCAAATCGTCTTTCACGTCTTTCACTTTTGGCTACACAGTTCGGCCCGGAGGTTCGATGTCGCGTGCTCTAAAGATTTTTGCCGTGGTTGTGGTTCTAGCTGCAACTTGCCTGGCCCAGGATCTGGCATCATTCGAAAAGCGGGTCACGGTCAAAAAGCTGCTCAACGGACTCACTGCCGTCGTTTGTCAGCGCCCGGACAGTGCTCCGGTTTTCTCCTTCTTTACGAATGTGGACGCCGGCTCCGTTCAGGATCCGCTGGGTAAGACCGGCTTGGCGCACATGTTCGAACATGAGGCATTCAAGGGAACGGAAACGATCGGCACCAAGAACTATGCGGCCGAAAAAGTCGCATTGCAAAAAGTTGAAGATGCTTACGCTGCTTACTTGCACGAGCGCGACAAACACGTCGGTCGCGAGGAGGACAAACTCAAGCAGCTTGAGAAGGCATGGCAGGATGCCATTAAGGCCGCCCAGGACTATGTGGTACCCAACGAATTCAGCGTAATCCTCGACAGCAACGGTGCGGAGGGTACGAACGCTTTCACCGCCGAGGACAACACCGGGTATTTCTACTCCTTCCCTATTAATCGGCTTGAACTGTGGGCTTATCTTGAGTCTTCGCGTTATACGCATCCGGTGTTTCGCGAATTTTATAAAGAGCGAAATGTGGTCACCGAAGAGCGGCGCATGCGCACCGATAGCAACCCCGTCGGCCGTCTCATCGAACAGTTCGTCGCCGAGGCTTACGTGGCGCACCCCTACCATCGCCCAGGGGTCGGGTACTACTCGGATCTGGACAGCTTTTCCGCCACCGATGCACAGCACTTTTTCGACACGTACTACGTCCCTTCTAATATGGTCGTTGCCGTGGTCGGTGATGTTGATCCTGCGCAGACGATGGCCGTCATCGAAAAATACTTTAGCCATATCCCTTCGCGTGCCAAGCCAGATGAGCGGACCACAACCGAGCCTCCTCAGAATTCCGAACGCCGGGTGATCCTCCATGAGCACTCACAACCTATGTATCTCGAGGGCTACCATCGTCCTGACTTTCGCGACAAGGATGATGCCGTGTACGACACACTCGCCGACTTGCTCTCCGAAGGGCGTACGTCCCGCCTCTACCGGACCCTGGTGCGAGACAAGAAGATCGCAT
>Ga0209056_10008172_pt1 | contig 10742 bp, 10 predicted proteins | sample GraSoiAngelo_114_FD_185876 | JGI IMG/M metagenome (GOLD analysis project Ga0209056, IMG submission 185876) | Grasslands soil microbial communities from the Angelo Coastal Reserve, California, USA - 14_0903_13_40cm (SPAdes) (version 2) | ecosystem: Environmental > Terrestrial > Soil > Grasslands...
GCCTTGCTTCGGGCTTGCCGCTATTAACCACTGAGGTGCCGTCATACTCCGTGACTGATTGTGTTACGTTTTGTGACTGCGACGCAAATTGTCTGAAATTCGGACAAAATCCGGCCGGAAGCGCAAATCTCCCGTAACACTTCAGTGTTCGGCTTCTGGGAAGGTTAGCGACACCGTTTGGGAGATTCCTCCCGTATCACGGGCAACCCTGAAGTGATCCCAAGGTAAGGGTTGCCGACCATCCACGAACTTGGTTTGCTTCCAGATCACAAGAGCGGCCACCGACATTCGGATTCGCGAGGGCACGATCAGCCGAGCTTTTGTCGAACGCTCTTAAGAATTTCATCGGACAATCGGTGATCCTGCACGGCGCGAGCCAGTACTACGCCGCCGATCATTGCCGCTGCCTGAAATATGGCTTCTTTCCGGTCTCCACGCTTAGCGGAGAGAATGTTCTCAAGTCCCTGCTCGAAGGCCGCTTTGAGTTCAGGGGTTGAAAGTTCCTGGGCCAGCGCGGCCGCGGTGCAGCCCTGGCCTGGATTATCCCGGTGCCACCGGCTCAGGTAGCGATCAGAATACGATTCCTTACTCTTCTCGCTATTGCTGCGCTGCACGCGCCCTAGCCAAACCTTTAGGCCATAGGCAACGGCGGCCGCCTTTAGTTCTTCCTTCGAACCGAAATGGGCATAGAACGCCCCGTGCGTTAGACCGGCAGCCTTCATCACTTCGCCCACGCTTACCTTCTCGAATCCCCGTTCGCGGAACAGGCGGGAAGCCTCCTTCACAATGCGCTCGTGTTTCACGGCGGTGTCTTTGGCGGGATAGCGCATAACTTTTTCTGCATCCTCCATCCATGAATAGTGATCGTATAATAAGTATGACGGCTATCATATTTGATGCCACTCGCATGCGGAAGGAGATCCGCGGTGAATTCAACCGGATCAGACGAATGCATCGCCGATACCAAGGTCTAATTGAATCGCCTCGGTGCGTGTGATGTTATTCACAACACGAGGCATGGAGAAAAAGAATGAGAGTTGAACTCTTTCCCCCCCGACTCTGACACAGAGCCGCGTCATTGGGTGCGGCATGATCAGGCTTTCGCAATGATGGTGGGGCCCGGCTCAATTGAGTGGGGCTCAAAGCCGTTCGAGCGCGGCGTACAACTCGTGAAGCGGCACGGGTTTTTGTGAGGCCTCTGTCTTACACTTCCCGATAACTTGTTGCACGATCGAGCGAGTGACCCAGAGCTGTTTATTCTTGAAGTCGACGTCCTTCCACTTGAGAGCAAACAGCTCACTCTGTCTCAGTCCCGTTGCCACATCCAGTAAGACCATGATTCGCTCCCGCGGCTCCAGCGCCGCCAGAAGTTGCCTGACCTCGTTGCTGGTGAGGACGTCAGGAGCGCTGCGACGTTTGGCACTCTGCCGCACCCACTGAATCGGGTTGCGGTCGTAGAGATCGTAGCGCCGGGCATGGTTGAACAGAACCTCATCACGTTCCTGATTTTGCAGCAGGTTCCTGGTGCCCTTTCCAGATGTTTGAGCCATAGCTCCACTTCGACGGCCTTGATATTCGGGAGGACATAGTCTCCCCAACGCGGAACGATCCATTTGCCAAGGTAGCCCTGATAGGCTTTCTTGGTAGAGAACAAGATTCGTCCGTTCGAGGAGTCAAGCTCTTGCTGTTGGAAATGATCAGCCAACTGTGCCACCGTTATGGATGTTCCAGCCATCCGGATGTCTGTGGTATTGATTTCCCGCATCAGTCCGGTTGTCGGAAAGAAGTTTTGATACTCGGTTCAAGAGACAGAAATGGGTTTCCGCAGTCATGTAACTGAGTTATGAGCCACAGCATCAAAGCAGCATGTGCCAATTTGCCAAGAGCGGCAGTCGCCTTCGCAGTCCCGCCTCTACTGAACTGTCGCGCCAGGGAGCGCCGCCACAGAACATTCGAGCCGGTCACCGCCCGCAATACCTCCAGCAGTGTTGATTAGTACAGCCTCTTCCACCACACGATGTCCGGTTCTTGGGAACATGATGCGAATCGGAGACCGTTCAAAGACGTCCTCGATTCGTGGTCCGTTCTCGGAGCCACTCAGTACCAGTCGACCGCATCCGTCCGCGCGCTGCAGGCCCTTGTCCGACAGATGATCCCCACAGACATCCGCTGGACGAGAAAGAATCGACGGGTTGGCAACATCAAGTGGTGATATTGCGTTGCACCAAGCGGTGCGCCGGTTCTGAGAGTAAACCAAAACCATCCTCTTGTGAGATAGAGGCCGATGCCTGGCCCGGCTGGTGCTGGGCATCGCCGGTCCGCGGTTAAACTCGCTGCGGCTCCTATAGCCGCTCCCGGTGGTGCGTTTGTCGTTATCCAGATCGGTCGACTTGCGCAAGCACCTGCAGCGCTCCCGTTGAAGCAAGTCTTCACGTTCGGCCAGATGACTGAGCTGGGTCATTGCATCGCCATAGAGTGGGATCAGAATCCCGCCAATCCTTCCGGACTGTTATAGGGGATTGCCACGCTTGTGACCTCCTCAAGTGAGCCGTCTGGACGAATGGCATAGCCGACAAGTTTCGAGGCATTCCCGTAGATCTGGTAGAGATAGGCGCCATCTGGCGTCAGCCAGCTATCGCTCGGCCCGCTGCTAACCACTCCATCGATTGCTCGGAAAGTGCCATCTCCCGGGACCTTCGGGCTCGCGGGATCCTTCGCGATGGAGAGCGCGTTGCCGTCGATGCGGTAGCTGCTGACCGTGCTGTAACCGAAGTTCGTCGTGTTCACGAAGCGGTCATCGGGGGAGACGGCCAGCCAGCACAGCTCAGAGGGCAGGCCTGCGCTCGTGTCGATCTTTACGAGCGGACTGATGACGTTGATTTTGCCGTCTGCGTCGATCCGGCCCATGGCGACCCCGTCTGAAATGGCATACCCGATGATGAAGGTATCCGGCCGGTTGTGCAGGAAGGCGATGTAGAACGGGGAAGCGCCTCTGGCGTCGTAAAATGAGGCTTCGCCGAGTGCGCCGTCTTCGCCCACGGGGAATACGACGATGCCGTCGGGGTCCGGTGCATTCGAAGCGATGATGTGCAGTGCGCCGTCTTTGTGCGGGATCCAGAGAATCAGTGAGCCGTCCGGATTTGTTCTACTGGGCAACTCGTCGAACGTGGTGCCTACAACGAGGAATTTCCCGTCGGGCGAGAGCACGGCCATCGTTGGCCCACGATTGGTCCAGTCCGTCGTGTTCACCGAATATTGCTCCGGGCGTGCCGTGAGTTTGCCTTTGGCGTCGACCGACATCAGCCGGAGATGGTCGGGGCCGAACGTGTGCAGCACGTACAGCGTGCGACTCGATGGCGCATACGCCAGCGATTTAGCGCCGCCGCTTGTTGCGTTCCCCGTCCGCTTGGTGTCCACCAGCGCGAGATCCCCGTCGTCTTCGCTTACCGCGAAGCTGGAGACGGAATTGTCGCCGGCGTTGGTGGCGAACAGAAACCGCCGGTCCGCCGTGAGGATGACACTACCCGCACCCTCGAAGTCGTTCGGCCGGTTAACGTGGTAGATGGGGCTCAGTTCCCCGGAACCGGCCCCGCCCGTTGGGACACGTTCCATCTCGGTAAGCGTCCCGCTCGCAGACCAGCGATAGTGAACGATGGTATTCCGGACCTCATTTGTCTGCATGTAGAGATTGCCGCCAGCAGCTTTCTTAGTCTGCGTGGTTGGCGCTTGAGCCGATCCAACAGCCGTAAAAATAACAGTGGTAGCAACGATCGAAACAGCGATGGCAATCAGTGTGAACGAAAGTCGTAATTTACGCATCATGGCACCCTTATGTGAATTGAAAGAGCGATTTATGGGGCCGGAACGCCTCCGCCTTCCGCCTGCGTCATCTAGTCACACTGCAAGTCGTAAACCACCGCGGCATGCTCGCAGGCCCCGTTGGGGGGAATCAGAATCCCGCCAACCCCTCCGGACTGTTGTACGGGATCGCGACGCTGGTCACCTCCTCCAGCGAGCCATCCGGTTTCGTGGCGTACCCCACCAACTTCGACGCATTCCCATAGATCTGATATAGGTATTCACCATCCGGAGAAATCCAGCTGTCGCTGGGGCCGCTGCTGACGTCTCCACAAAGCCCCCTGAAGGTGCCATCGCCCTGGACCTCGGGGCACGCAGGATCCTTCGCGACTTTGAGCTCGGGGCCGTCGATATGGAAGGTGCTGATGTCGCTGTACCCGAAAACCGTAGCGTACAAAAGTCGTTCATCGGGGGAGACGGACAGCCAGCAAAGTTCAGCGATCGCGCCTCGCCTTGTGTTGATCGGTACGACCTTGCCGACGCCAATTCTGCCGTCTTCGTCAATGCGGCACATGCTGACTCCGTCACCGACGGCGTATCCGACGATGAAGGTATCCGGTCGGTTTTTCAGGAAAGCGATGTAGAAAGGAGAACCGGCCCCTCCGTCCTGGAACGAGGGGTCGCTGAGCGTGCCGTTTGCATTCACGCGGAATATAACGATGCCGTCGGGATCTGGCGCATTCGAAGCGACAGACCGTGTTTTGCCGTCTGGACCAGGCACCCAGAGAATGGGTGAACCGTCCGGATAGGTGCCGGAAATCGCAATGGGCAGATCGAACGTGGTGCCGACAAGGAAGAATTTTTCATCTGGTGAGAGCACACCCATAGTTGGAACACGGTGGGGTTTCTCCGGTGTATTCGCCGTGTATCGCTCCATGCGCGGCGTAAGCTTGCCATCACTGGAGACCGACATGAGCCGGATATGATCGGGTCCGAAGGAGTGGACAACGTAAAGCATATCCTTCGAGGGAGAATACGCCAGCGATTTGGCAGTGCCGCTCTTCCCCTCGATAGCATTACCCGTCGGCTTGGTGTCGATCAGCGTGAGCCGGCCATGATCGCCCACGGCGAAGCTGGAAACCGAATTGTCCCCGCCGTTTGTGGCAAACAGAAACTTGCGATCTGGTGAGAGGATGACGCTACCCGCGCCTTCAAAGGAGTTGGGCGCGCTCTCCTGGCCGCTGATCGGCTTGAAAGTCCCCGAACCTGCACCGCCGGTGGCGACACGTTCCACCTCTGTGAGCGTGCCGTTCGCAGACCGATGGTAGTGAATGATCGCGTTCTTGACCTCATTTGTTTGCATGTAGAGATGGCCGCCACGACCGTTCATGCCCATCTCTTTTGACATACCCATCTGTTTCGACATGTTCATTTCTGTAGCCATATTCGTTTTCCTTTTGCTCCTTTGAAGTTGGAATTGATCTTTTGCGTATCTCAGCCACGCTGACAGAAATCTCGGCACCTAATACCCTTTTTGGTCGCGGAGTAACGGATAGAACTGAATCTAGGTCATGTCTGTGGCGGCGACATTGGCGATGTGGCATCCGGCACACTCGCTCACAGGCCTGTCAGCTGAGGTCTTTTCGTATGGCAATGGATGATGGCCGAAGGTGAAGAAGCCCCAGCCATTCGTCTTGGCAAAGCGCTTACTGTCTTTCACAGTCATGTCGATGCCGTTGTACTGGCCGTTAAAGTACCCGCGTCCGGAAGGTTCCTTACGAGAGCTGTCTGGAAAAGTCGGGTTAAGAACCCGGGTCAGTTCTTTTACGATGACCGTTCCTTCTGGAAACTCGCCTGTCTTCAGATAGGCATCAACGTTTTTCTGCTCGATGTATACGTGATGATATTCGGGGAAGTTCGACTTGGTACAGTTCGTTCCGCCCGCGTTGCAGTTGTACTTTCCATCATTGAGGCCCTCGGGAGTTAGGGGAGCGCCTACAAAAACCCACTTCCGAAAGCCGGTCGGCACCTGCACTGTGCCATCAGCATTAAATACCACGCTCGACTGTTCAGTCTGGGCAGCAACCGGTTTCGCGACCACCAGGTACACGGCTGATGCGGTCAGTCCAAGTCCAACGATGACTAGCAACAGATACTTTTGCATTGCAATTCTCCTTGTGAAGAGTCTTTAGAAACGAATTTCTGTAGAGCTTTTGCTTACTTCGATTTGAGGACCGGGTAACCGTGTACGTACACCCAGTCCGTTGACTGAGCTGGAACATGACAACCCAGGCAGTCTTTTTTGTAGTTAGTTGCAACCTGTTTATCAGGCGCATCGGATTTGAAAAGGGCCCATCCCCATCCATCGCCCCACAGCGGATTGCCGGGATAGCGCCCCTTGTCGTCCTTGATCATGACGAACCACACTTTCGTTCCCGTAGCCCAATGTGCGTCCCCGGTCGTCATTTGCGCGTGATCGGTCGCAAAGACCTCTTTCACTAATACGGTTCCGTCGGCGAACTTTCCAGTCTTGCGGTAATTCTCAGCCGTGCCCGGCGTTGCGTACGTGTAGTGCATCTCGGTGTTGTTGTTGAGATCGACCGGTGTATACACTCCAAGCGCCTGATAGAGATCTCTAACATCAGCCGGCTTTCGAATGTTTCCCGTCTTGTCTACGAGATCGAAGCCCTTGATGCTGCCTGTACTTTGGGAAGCGATCGGCTGGTGACCCGTTAAGACAACAAGTGCAAGAATTAACGGCGAAATGCGACTAGACATTTACTCTTCCTCCTGCTCAAACAGTCGAATCAATGTCGAGGGCCACAGTGGCAGTCGCCGGAATGGGAAATATTCGAAGCCGCTCCCGAAGAACTCTGTGGGCTCAAAAGGCGGCGCTGCATAGCTGGAAGACTCGAGTCCGCTCCTCGTGCTCTTGGCGATCGACTCATTGTTCTCAACCGCCGAGTTGGTATTTCTTGTCACTGTGGTTGCCTCGCAGTGCATGTCGGTGCACAGCACACATCAGCAAGTGAGGTTCCAAACGGTTTCACCGGGACAAACTGCATTCTCATTTCGTTTTGCGTCGCCGTTGCAAGCTCATTTGCGTGGAGCCGTGGAGCAGCGCGTATGACTTCAGCGTTTATTGTGATGAGGGTCTGTCGGATTTGCGACGTGTGACGTAATAGCGACTGTGGTATCCGACCACATGTTGCTCCGATTCCGCCGAAAGAGCCGAAGGTGGATCTATCAAAGATTCAGGGTGAGCGCTTTGTTGTGCGTGTCGAGTTTTTGAGCAGAAGGCATAACGAAGGTCCAGTTGGGCAAACGTCTGGGAGGTGTGAAGTGTCCGTGATAGCGACTGAAACTAGCCGTGCAAAAACGTTCTCGAGATGGGTAGTTATCGATTCCAGGATGCTTGCGATTCAGTGGAATGTGACGTGCAGATGCGACTGAGCCAGCTTACGAATCGAGTGAACCAGCGCCTGAACTTGGAAGGTAGAGGACAGTGAACCCGCTCTTTAAGATTCTGATTAGGCTCGGTATTCTCAAAAACGATCTTGACTACCACCTGATCCGTGCATCGATGGTGATCATTTTCCTGTTTTTTGGATATTCGAAATGGTTTAGCTATGAGGCTCAGGGCCTGATCCCTCTTATCAGCCACGGACCACTTATTTTCTGGCTCTACCCTGTTTTCGGCATTCGGGGCGCCGGTCGGTTTCTGGGAACTTCTGAATGGCTGTTTTGCGTGCTCTTATTTTCGGGGTTTTGGAACAAAAAGCTGGGCGTCCTCGGAGCCATCGGGGCTTGTTTTGCGTTCATCTCGACCATCTCGATCATCCCGTTTCTGCCAGACGCCTGGGCAAAATCTGCCGGCGGATTTCCCGCAATGACTGACATGGTCGCTTTCCTTATGAAGGATATCGGCCTTCTGGCGCTGTCTCTATATTTACTGCGGCAGGACCTAATCAGAGTGTTACGTTCGACCAAAAGTTCAGCCCCATGGTCTGCGGCTCACGTCCAGCAGCAATCTGAGCTTCCGCATGGCTATTAGCCAAGCGTCAATTCGAGCACACAAGGACGTGATCGTAACGGGAGCACGTGCAGAGTTTTTTCCAGAAATCTTCTTTTGGCAATGTCGCCGATCCTGACCGTCTCGAGCCAAACGCATGATGCTGGAGTACAGATCCTCGGAAACTTGGTAAATATTCGTATGCCAGTGATGGTGGTGCTCCGACAGATCGTCCAAGTTTTTGAGCAGAAGGAGTAATGAAGGTCCAGTTGGGCAAACGTCTGGGAGGTGTTCTCGAGATGTCACACCTAGGGATAGACGAGCCGCATCACGCTGCTCGTTCTACTCGCCGTGGCGGATCGCCTGTTCGGGAGTATTGCCACGGATTTTGAGCAGTTCCTGCCACGAGGTTGGTCCCTCGCTGCCGGCGGCATAGTTGGGCAAGTCTGGCACTGGCAAATGCGCCCACGCTTCTTCAATTGGCGTAATGATTCGCCACTCTGCCTCTACCTCGTCTCGGCGCGTAAATAGCGTTGCATCGCCACGCATCGAGTCGAGCAGCAGAGTTTCGTATGCAACCGGCCCCTTCGACCCAAAGCTCGATTGATAAAAGAAGTTGGCCTGAACTGTCACCGTACGCATCTGCGTTCCCGGTCGTTTCGCGTCGAATGCGATCGAAATTCCCTCGTCCGGCTGAATGCTAATTGTGATGACATTCGGATCAATAACCGACGATGTGCTCGCAAACAATGCCTGGGGCGTCGGTTTGAGATGCACGCGGATCTCCGTCAGATTTCGTGCAAGACGCTTCCCAGTCCGGATGTAGAAAGGAACTCCAGCCCAACGCCAGTTCTCAATGTGAAACCTTACCGCTGCGTAGGTCTCGGTTGTGGAGTTGGGATTCACTCCCGGCTCCTGCCGATAGCCCGGTATCCGTTTCCCGTCAATCACGCCAGAACCGTACTGGCCCCGAGCAGTGAATCGTGCTACATCCTTGACACTCATTGGCCGAATGGATCGAAATACCTGCACCTTCTGCTCACGCACCGATCCGCATCAAACGCTAGCGGCGGCTCCATCGCAGTCAGCGCCAGCAACTGAAGCAGGTGGTTCGCCACCATGTCGCGCAGGGCGCCGGTTTCTTCGTAGAACGCCGAGCGGTTTTCGACTCCCACCGTTTCGGCCGCGGTGATCTCCACGTGGTCGATGTAGTTCCGGTTCCACACCGGTTCGAACAGCGAGTTGCTGAACCGGAAGACGAGGATGTTCTGCACTGTCTCTTTGCCAAGATAGTGGTCAATCCGGTACACCGCTTTCTCGTCGAATACGCCGCGCACTACGTCATTCAGTACGTTCGCGGATTCCAAGTCCCGCCCGAAGGGCTTTTCCAGAACGATTCGCGTCCATCCATGGTCGCGACGGTTTAGTCCAACCGCTCCCAAACCCTCAATGACGGGTGCCGCTACCGACGCCGGCGTCGATACATAGAACAAATGGTTTGGGCTCGAACCATTCTTCTCCATCTCCTCTAGGCGAACGCGCAACTGCGCATAGAAATTCGGATCGTTGATGTCGCCTGCCATGTAGTTCAGCCGCGTTTCAAAGTCTGTCCAACCCGATTCGCTGAAGTCGCGCGTGTCTTTCGACTTGGCAACTGCCTCCCCTGTCTTCTTGCGAAACTCTTCAGAGTTCATCGGCGTGCGACCGATCCCGAGCACTTCGAACTCAGGGTTCATGCACCCAAAACATGACAGGTTGTAGAGCCCTGGGATCAACTTCCGCTTCGTCAAATCGCCCGAGGGTCCAAAAATAACCAGGACACACGAATCTCCGGTTGGGAGTGGTTCTTGCGACAACTTCTCGACGGGACTGGCTTGGATAATCGCAGACATAAACCTTCTCTCTATAGATGCTCTTCTCTATAGATGTTCTCGATACGGATTTCGAATCCTAACCGGAAACTAACCTACATCAGCGAGTTCTTCTGTGCATCCCTTTCAGTCATTCCGAGACTCTGAAAGAGCGCACATTTGTAGCCTCAGATTTGGGCCACGCCGCCATCGACGTAAAGCTCTGTGCCCGAGACATAGCTGGCCTCGTCGGACGCGAGGAACGAAACAGCTTTAGCGATCTCGTCTGGATCTCCCAACCTGCCGAGCGGAACATTATTTCTCCATCTCTTTCTTCATTATTGTGAGGGCCTCGCCCTGCTGGAGACTTTCCATGATCGGAGTATCGATGTGGCCAGGGCTGAGGACGTTCACGCGGATGCGACGGTCTCGCAGGTCATTCGTCCAGGTCCGAGCAAAGGAACGAACGGCCGCCTTGGTGGCGCTGTACACACTCATAGCGGGAAAACCCTTGATATCGGCAATCGATCCATTCAGGATGATTGACCCACCGTCCCTCATCAAAGGGAGGCCTTTCTGCACAGAGAAGAACAGACCCTTGACGTTTGCGTTGAAGTGAAGGTCAAAAAATCCCTCATCGACGGTGCCAAAGGGGGCTAACTTCGCGAGGCCAGCATTCGCAAAAATAATGTCGACCTTACAATTCTGCTTTTTCACAGTGTCGTATAAACGATCGAGGTCCGATAGACTGGCAACGTCGCCTTGCACTGCCGTCACGTTCTTTCCAATATCAGCAACTGCGGCATCCAATGCGTCTTTACGGCGGCCCGTAATGAAAACGTGATCCATACCCTCTTGAACGAAGCGCTTCGCGGTAGCGAGGCCCATGCCCGTGGACCCTCCCGTGAGGATGGCAACCTTTCCCGCAAATTTCTTTGACATAGCCGACTCCTTGTGTGGGCAATCTTTAAGTAAATTGTCGTGCCTCTCATCTCACTTCGAGTTGCACGCAGTATGCCAATTTGAGAACAGTACCTTAGCCAGCAGTGCGCGTTTAATCAACAGAGCTCGCCTGCTGCGCG
>Ga0209056_10008173_pt1 | contig 10740 bp, 7 predicted proteins | sample GraSoiAngelo_114_FD_185876 | JGI IMG/M metagenome (GOLD analysis project Ga0209056, IMG submission 185876) | Grasslands soil microbial communities from the Angelo Coastal Reserve, California, USA - 14_0903_13_40cm (SPAdes) (version 2) | ecosystem: Environmental > Terrestrial > Soil > Grasslands ...
ATCCCTGTTGCGCGATGGTCACCGGTCGGCCATTGTTTTCGCGTGCGGGTACGCCATTCGGATCGCCAAACCCTCCGGTCTGCACGTGTTCCGGCGCCCGCGCCATGGTTGGGGTCGCCGAACTTCCCGTGGAGAAAACATTGGTTTTCACCAATTGTCGGGGTATCACCGGAGCCGGTTGCAGAGCTACAGGCTTGTTTGCGGCGACCTCGATTTTGGGCGGAGCTGGTGGATCATCGGGTTGGACCTTTGCCCTTATCTCAGGGGGAAGGCGTAGAACAGCTTGCGATGGAATCTGTACGACCGCAGGAGGCTTGAACAACCGCACCGGTTGGGGCTGATGATTTACCGGAGGCGGCGTATCTACTAATCGGACAAAGTGGTAATCGTGTACCGGCGGAGTCAGAACATACGGATGGATGACCCCAACCCAGGCGAACAGTAGAAGGAGAAGACCCTGGGCCCCCATGCTGCCCACGAATTCTATCCATGGCGGGCGCCGCTCAGGAAGGGGGCAGAACAGGACGTTGAGAGGAGCTTGAGGCATAATACGGGTCCAATGTTCAACAACCGGGGAAAGCTGCTTTCTTCCTCGAAACCCGAAGAAAGTGTCCAGAACTCATGGCCTTATGGGAGACGCCAGGAGCTGGTCAAGAGGTGGTTCGGCCGTGAAAGTCCGCTTACAGAACTTTCAGAGGGAAAACCGAAGCCAGGGCTTGTCAAGCAGCTACATAACCTTATTGGCAAACATATTATCAAAAGCGGCGACGAGAAAGACAAGAATTTGTATCTTCCTGTTAACAATAGCCCATCCGGGCAAGGATCAACAGGCTGCATCTGGAAGGATCAACGGGGTGGGCTGTCGCTGCTCAGCAGCGCACGACATTCGGGCTGCGAATACCCTTGGTGGCATTTCGGGTATCTACGACGAGTTGTGACTCACGCACGATGCGGCCATAGTCATAGTCGGAGTGATCGGTGACGATAAGTACGCAATCGTATTGGCCAAGATTCTCCAGCGGGGTGCACTTCATTTGCAAATCGTATTTGCGTCCCTTGCCAACCATGGGGAAGTAGGGGTCGTTGTAGCTGACTTGCGCGCCTTCCTTCTGCAGCAATTCGATAATGGTCAGAGCCGGAGACTCGCGCAGGTCGTCGATGTCCTTTTTATAGGCTACTCCGAGCACCAGCACTTTCGCCCCGTTGAGCGCCTTCTTGCGCTGGTTCAACGCGCTGACCACCGAGGCCAACACGTGATAGGGCATGTTGATATTGATTTCGCCGGCCAACTCAATAAAACGGGTACGGAAATCCCACTCCTTGGCCTTCCATGAAAGATAAAAAGGGTCAACCGGAATGCAGTGTCCACCCAAGCCTGGTCCCGGATAGAAGGCTTGGAATCCAAACGGCTTAGTGGCGGCCGCGTCGATTACCTCCCAGATATCCAGCCCCATACGTAACGACAAGAGTTTCAATTCATTAACCAAGGCGATGTTGACGCAGCGATAGATATTCTCCAGAAGCTTCGTCATTTCGGCTGCTGCCGGAGAAGACACCCGCACGACTCGATTGAAGATTGCGCCATATAAGGCGGCAGCCAAATCCGAGGCTTGCGTGTCCAGGCCTCCAACCACCTTTGGAATATCACGCCGCGCCACGTTCTGGTTGCCTGGATCCTCGCGCTCGGGAGAAAACGCAACGTAGAATTCCTGGCCATTCGATGTTCCGCTACGAGCTGCCTTTAAGCCCGTCTTGTTGCCCTTTTCCAGAATGGGGATCAGCACTTCCTCGGTTGTGCCCGGATAAGTCGTGCTTTCCAATATCACCAATTGACCAGCGCGTAGATATGGGGCGAAGGCTTGTGCAGTGTCGGTGATGTAGCTGAGATCGGGCTCGTGATACTCATTGAGCGGGGTGGGAACGCAGATGATAATGGCATCCATCGCCGACACTCGCGTGTAGTCTGCGGTGGCTTCAAAACCATGCGCCCGCGCTTCCTGAATCTCGGTCGCCGGGATGCGGTAAATATACGATCCACCCTGCGCCAGGGTGGCCACTTTGCGTTGGTCAATGTCAAAACCGGTGACCGGGAATTTCTGCTCAGTGTAGAGCAACGCCAAGGGTAAGCCGACGTAGCCTAACCCGATCACGGCAACCCGCGCTTGCCGTGCTTCAATCTTGGTCTTCAGTTCAGAGAATAGCGTGGTGGAGGCTGATTGGGTGGTCATGATTGGAGTCTGTGAGATTTTAGCACGCCCCATCCGGCTCACTGGTGGGCAGCGCGCACCTATCAGGTTCCCAGATTGCCGCTTGTTTTGGGACTTATTTCGCGTAATCCTCGATTACTTCCGTCATTTGCCAAGGAGTCGCGGATCCTGGGCAAAAGTGGTAGCCAACGATAATGACAGGTCGGAAAACCGACTTGTTCACTACTGGAGGAGCAAACTCCAATGATGCGTAAGGCCAGGATCAGCTTGGTGCTCGCTTTTTTGGCATTGGCGTTGCTTGCAACTTCGGGGCGGTTTCTGGTGGTGAATCAACCGCGGCAATCGGACGTGATCGTGGTTCTGGCCGGAGAAACGGAACATCGGCCAGCGCGCGGAGTGGAATTGTTCACCCAAGGTTATGCGCCTCGGCTGATTCTCAATGTCCAAGAATCCAAAATCTATCAATGGAACGAGGCGGAACTGGCGCAGAAATATGTCGAAGCGTTGGGACGGGCGCAGTTCATAACAATCTGTCGCATCGACGGACTTTCTACCAAAGAAGAAGCCATCGACAGCAGACGCTGTTTACAGCAGGTTGGCGGAAAAAACGTTCTCCTGGTCACTTCCGACTATCACACCAGGCGGGCACTCAGCATTTTTAAGCACGAAGTCCCCGAACGCAATTTCAGCATTGCGGCAGCGTTTGATGCACGAGAGTTTGGAGTGCGGTGGTGGCAACACCGGGAATGGGCGAAAGTAAACTTTTATGAGTGGTTGCGCCTGTTGTGGTGGGAACTGGTTGATCGCTGGCGTTAGTATCGTTGATAACTAAATTGCAAATCCTGTCCCCGGGAAAGCGATTGACCGGTATTGTGGTACCAGTTAGGATGACCTCAATACTTTGAAAGACTGGAGTTGGAATGCATCCGTCATGGCTACGCAATATTTTTTGCTGGATGCTGCTGGCGATAATGCCGGCATCATTGCTGGGCGCCAATTCCGGGGCGGCCATGCTTTATGCCCAGCAGCCTGGCTTAATGGGGACAGCGTGCCGCGCACTTCCGCGGTTTTTTCTGGCGACCTGGTGCAGACCAAAGCGGATGCGGTGGTTCATATCAACGCCACGGGTTCGAGTGTGACGATTTTGTCTGATTCGCTGGTGAAATATGAAGGCAACACGGTGTCGCTGGAGCATGGAGCGGTAAAAGTGGCGACCGTCCAAGGCATGAGCATTCGTGCGGGAGAAGTGGCAGTGCAGCCCGCGAACGCAAATGGTGCGACGGATTTTGATGTGAGTGATGTGGATGGCACCGTCCATATCGCCGCCCGCAAGGGCGATGTGAGTGTCAGCAACGGAACCGAGACCACCACGCTGGCGCAGGGCGAGCAGACGACGCGGGATGATCGGAATGATTCCCAGAAGCAGAAAAAGACGAGGAGAGCGGGCGGGGCAGTTCCCGCCGCCAGCGGTCCTCTGTTGGATTCTCCTTACGCCATTGGCGCAGGCGCCGGAGCCGTTGGCGGACTCATGCTATGGGTGCTGTTACAGGGAGACGAGCCAGCCAGTCCCGTAGACCCGTAGATCCAACCTGCTGGGCTACGCGCGGTGCCGAGTCGAGCTCAATTCTGTTTTAGAATGTCGTGCAATCACCTTCTCTTTCCCTCTTATTACAGCGGCTTTTCCACGCGACAACGGGATTTTTCGTGAGAAGATGGAAGGAGATATGCGTAGCCGCCTGCCGATTCTGGCTGCCATCGTGGTCTCATCGTTGTTCTCATTCCCCGGTTGCGGTGGCGGCTCCGGTTCCATCCCCCCGCAACGAGTCTCGGTTGGTATCGTAATTTCGCCGACACACGCCAGTGTCACGGCGGGCAGCACACAGTTTTTCTTCGCAACCATCACGGGCACCACAAACACTGTTGTTACATGGCAGGTGAATGGGGTCACGGGCGGGAATGCAACCTTCGGTACGATCAGTGCTTCTGGAATTTTTACCGCTCCAAGTACGGTTCCGAATCCCCCCGCGGCTACGGTCACAGCGATCTCGCAGGCTGATGCCACGAAGAGCGCTTCGGCGAGTGTGACTATCACTATCGGAGTGAGCGTCTCGCCCATCTCCGTGTTGCTAAATGTCGGAGGGACACAGCAGCAGTTTGATGCGGTAGTGACTGGCACCGCGAATACGGGAGTCGATTGGACAGTTAATGGATTGCCGCCGGGCGACCCAAATACGACGTTTGGGACGATCACTGCATCCGGCTTATACAGCTCTCCCAATGCGATTCCCAATCCACCAAATTTTCAAGTCACCGCAACTTCACAGGCCGACCCAACACAAGCATCAGGTGCGAGGGTCGTGATTGAGGCGGGCGGACCTGGCGTGAATCAAGCTCCACAAACCGCCCCCATAAAATTAGGCACTTCTGGCGGTAATGCGAAGGATAGCTCGGCAAGTTTCTGTTGTTCGGGGACACTCGGAGCTTTGGTAACCCGTGGCGGCACTGATTTTATTCTCAGCAACAATCACGTGCTGGCGCGAAGCGATCAGGCGATTGCCGGAGAACCTATCACTCAACCAGGGTTGGTGGACAATAGTTGCACACCGGCAACACCTGTCGCGAACTTCACTCAGAAGGTTAAGCTGAAAAATAATCCCAGCAATATTGCTCCGGCGGATGCGGCCCTTGCCCAGGTGATTTCCGGGGAAGTAGATACTACAGGAGCGATTTTGCAATTGGGGGCCGTCACTGGAGGCTTAGCACAGCCGGCTCCTCCGTCGAGCACAATTGTCGCGCCTGCGATTGGGATGCAAGTTGCCAAGAGCGGCCGTACTACCGGCCTGACGTGTGACCTGATTGAAGCGACCAACATGACTGTCCAGGTGCGATATGAAAACACTTGCGGATCGAAAACGACCTTCGTGGTGACATACGACAATCAGGTGGAAATCGCAAGCACGACCTTCAGCGCTGCCGGCGATTCAGGATCATTGATCGTGAATGCGCTGACCGCTGAGCCGGTCGCCCTTCTGTTTGCCGGTGACAATACTTCTACGATCGCCAACCCGATTCAAGCAGTTCTGGCAGCCTTGCCAGATCCTCAGCATCCTACGGTATTCCCTACGTTTGTCGGAGGAGCAAAGCATCCAGTCTCAGGATGTACCGGCACGCTCAGCGGGGCCAGTGGGGTAAATGCGAGCACGAGCATGGTCAGGACTGTTGCCAGACTTGCAGACGTGGAGATTGAGCGGGCTGCAAATGCCAAGAGGACTCACGTGGCTGCTCTCATGACTGATCCAGCGATTATCGGCGTTGGAGTAGCAGCGGGCGATACGCCGGGCGAAGCGGCGATCATCGTGTTTGCAGACCAGACAAAATCGCACCGGGCGGTTCCTGCAACTTTGGACGGCGTAAAAACCAAAGTGAGAACGGTTGAACCTTTTCACGCGTTTGAGCTTCACGCCTGTCCGGCACAGCCGTCAATTTCTCTACGCTGAGACTTCTGGCGCCTCGGTCGGTCTTCGAACATGCTTGCGAATGGACCGGCCGAAACGCTGTTCAATCGCGGCCACAACGCAGAGCAGGTAGAAAAGCGCAGCGTTTGGCTTGATTAAGTTGCCCCGCAAACGGCAGACGGCCACCATCTTCCGCGAATTTATTCTTGGAAAGCATGAAATTTTGTTCTACCTGAAATCTTCTCCTGCCAGTAAGTGGTATCTACGTCTACGACAGAACTGGAGAGATCATCGCATCACGGTGGGGACGGTCGAATCGCGATGCGACTTCGCAACGAGCCGACTATCGCGTCGGAAGCCATTCGCCTTTGGGAGCAAACAGTTCTACGCTGCGATCATCTGTTCAGTAATTCGCGCGCAGTGCAGCAAAGCCTCCAATCGGAATACGGTCTGAAAAGCGAAATTGTGCCCACTGGAGTGGACACGAAATTCTTCGAACCCGTGCGCCATCGCACACCCAATACCAGACTGCGCGTCTTATTTGTAGGATCGCTCCGCCCGTTCAAGCAGCCACAGCTGTTGTTGGACGCCGCACTGCGCTTTCCCGACGCTGACTTCTTAATTGCCGGCGACGGACCCATGGCGAGTCAGTTGAACGACCGCATGCGAGATCAAAACATTCGCAATGTCCGGTTCGCGGGACTACTCGCCGCAGCGCAACTAAGACATGAATATCAGCAGGCAGATATATTCCTATTTCCTTCAGTGTGGGAGGGATCTCATAGAGTTATACTTGAAGCTGCTGCCTGTACTCTGCCGGTCATCGCCCGCAAAAATTATGAAGCGGAAACAGTTGTCGATGGCAAGACTGGATATCTGGTAACTAGCGATCAGGAATTGTTTCACCGCCTGGAAGCGTTGCTGTACTCTCCCAAGTTGCGCCAAGAGTTCGGAGTAGCGGGCCGCGAGCACAGCAAAAAGTTCGACCGGGATGTTCTAACCGGCTGCTGGCAAGAAATATCCTGCGGCTGACTTCGCAGAAGGCAAAAGGCCGGGCTGCATAAGCACATAGGAGACGCCGCCTACATGCAATCTCCAATCTTCGGCGAATTCATGGGAACCTTCGTCCTGATTCTGCTGGGGGACGGCGTGGTTGCCGGCGTACTTTTGAAGCGCTCTAAGGCAGAGGGCGGCGGCTGGCTTGTCATCACAACCGGATGGGCATTTGCGGTAATGGCGGGAATTTTCACTGCTGTAGCATGCGGTAGTCCTGACGCTCACCTCAATCCAGCCATCACCGTGGCCTTCGCCATTCAATCGCGCAGCTTTGCGAAAGTTATTCCATACGCTGCGGCGCAACTGGCAGGCGCTTTCGCGGGTGCGGCATTGGTGTGGGTGCATTTCTTGCCTCACTGGCGGGAAACTCCTGACACCGACATCAAGCGAGCCTGCTTTTGTACGTCTCCCGCAATCCGAAGCACTCCCAACAATGTGACAAGCGAGATTATCGCCACGTTCGTGCTTGTGTTCGTGGTCGGAGCATTTTCTTCTAAGGCGGTGGCGGCGCTGATACCCATCGGGCCATTAGGACCGTATCTGGTTTCTTGCCTGGTGTGGGGCATCGGCCTTTCGTTGGGAGGACCTACCGGCTACGCCATCAATCCTGCGCGAGACCTGGGTCCACGTATCGCTCACGCCGTTCTGCCCATTACCAACAAGGGTGATTCGGATTGGGGGTACGCAGCTGTCCCAATAGTTGGCCCACTATTGGGAGGCTGTCTGGCTGGCGGGCTTATTCGCTTTCTGCACTTCTAGTATGCTGAGGAAAAAGATGCGCTGGATTCTTGAATGATTCCTCCAACTTACAAACCGAAGAAAAAATTCATGCAGCTCGCAATCGCGGAGGCAAAACGCGCCCGCGACCGTGGTGACTATCCCATCGGCGCCGTGATCACGCGTCTTATAGGAAAGCAAGAAGTGGTGATCGCCTCTGCCGGCAACCGGGTAAAAACTTCAGGTTCATCCATCAAGCATGTAGAGCTTGAAACATTGAAATATGTTTCCTCTGGCTACGGCCGGTATCTGCCGGATTTCGTTTTGTATTCCACCCACGAACCGTGTGCGATGTGCGCCGGCGCCTGCGTCTGGTCGAAGGTCGGAGCTGTGGTGTTTGGGGTTTCCCAGGAAGACATAACCGCCTACGGCAAGAAACATGGGACCGAGGAATTCAAATGGCGCGCCTGTCTGATTTCGTGCAAATACGTCCTTGAAAAAGGCGGCCTTGACGCTCCCGTGTTCGGCGGTTTTCTAAGACCGGAGTGCCGAAAGTTATTCGGCTATCGCCCCTCCTAGGCTTGCGCAGCCGCCGATGTCGTCAATTCAACTTCGCATACTCGGCCTTGGCTTCTTTGAGGATCGAAATGTCGGGGTCGGCATCTTTCCAAATGGCGAAGAAGTCCTGATAGGCGCTGCGGGCACCAGTCGCATCGCCCGACAAAGCGCGCGCCCGCGCCAACTGGAGATGAGCCAGGGCACACTGCGGTGAAGTCTGGCAGGACCCACGATGGTCCAGGACTTTCTGAAACTCGGCTGCAGCTTCTTTCCCTTGTCTTGCCCGAAGGTAAGCCTGGCCGCGAACGTATGTCGGCAGCATTCGTGGGAAGAAACCAAACTCATAAGGCGATGCCGCCTGCAGCAATTCAATCGCTTTGCCAGGATTGCCTCGGTTGATCTCGATCTCGCCACGAATGGAGGGTACCCAAACACTATTGACGAATGCATCGGTAGGAAAGCGCTTGCTCAACTCATCTGCCGTACCAGTCGCCTGGCGCACGTCGCCCGCCATCGACTGGGCCATCCCGGCGAAGATCAACGTGAACCGGCTTCGATTCACGGCAACTGCCGCCTGCGCGGCTTCACGCGCCTTCAGTGAGTTGCTGAACATAGCTTCCGTCATCCCTTGCCGGGCCGCAATGCCGGCCGCACCCTCTTCGAACTTTCCCCGTTGCGCCGATTCGATTGCCTGGTGGTAGGCCTCTCTCGATTTCCGCAGCTGGCCGGAAAAGGCGGCCGCTTCAGCAACAGTTTCGAGCATGAAGAATTCATCGGGCTTTCCTTTTGCCCACTCCGCCTCGCGCTGCATGCCGGCCGTGTCGCCTTCTAGAAAATCCAGCATGTACAGGTCCCGGTGGCTATTCGTCGAACCCAAGTTACGTGCTATCTCCTTCTGACGGACTGCCCTAGCCTCGGCGAGCCGGTTGAGGCCGAGGTACGCCCCTCCCAAAACCCCATAACTGAAAGCGCTATTGGGATCTAGGCGCATGGTTTCCTGCGCTTCCTCTAACCCTTGGTCAAACTTGCCCATGCTGCTGTAAGCCACGCCAAGATTATTGGTTGGAATGGAGTCTCGCGGATAAGTCCGCTTCCAGAGCTGATAGGCCTCGATCGATTTGTCCAGTTCTCCGGTGACGTTGTCGTAGTAGTGGGTGGAAATGTAGAGCTTCTCCAGTTCACTGGCCCGCTCTCGCCGCTCAAATGCCAGCTTGGTGTTTTCGGCGGCCAGCTCACTCTGTCCGCTGTTGGCATAGGACTGGCCCAGTCGCGCGTAGGCGACCCCGAAATTCGGGTCCAGTTCGACGGCGTGTTTATAGAACGGGATGGCAGTCAACTCCGATCCCTTTGACCGCTCGGCCTCACCCAGACTGAATGCCTTCAGCGCTTCCAGTGATGAAGTGGTGGCTTCCTCCACGGGCGCGTCGAATTTCTTTATCGAAGCCAGCGACTCACCCAACTTGCCGCGCAAGCGTGAAGCCGCTTTGCCCACTGCGCCCAGCACCTGCTCCTTCTTCTCTACCTCGACTTGCTCGCGTGCCAGAGTGTCTCCGGTCTGACAATTGATTGCATCCACGCCCACCACGTATTGGCTTCCTATACTGGAAATGGAGCCGTTCATCACGGCTTTAATGCTTTCTCGCTGGCAGATTTGGCGCGCCACATCGGGCGTGAGCCGCTCATCGGCAGAGCGTCCCATATAGCGCAAGGTGTCGCGGACACGCTCCCCCGGAAAGATATTCAAGAATGGCGACTGCTCCAGTTGCACCGCCAAGGCTTGTTTCAGCGTGCCATCAAAAACCGGATCCCCTGTCGTGTTCACGAAATCGGAGAGCAGGATGGAATCTTTTTCCGTCAACTGGCGCTCTCTGTGCAGATAAAAGAACGTCCCCGCAGCCACACCCAACACCACAATCACCGCCGCAAGCGAGCCCACCCACCATCTCCGCGTAAACCGACTCCGCGCCGCAACGCTCGTTCCTGAAGCCGGCGTCTGCACGGCCACTGCCGTTCCCTTGCTCGGAGTTTGGAAAGGGCTCGCAAAGGCGCCGCTGCTCGGTAGCCCGACTGGTTCTTCAGCGGCAACTACCGCTGTTCGGCTGGAATCACTATCCCGCTTCAACCGCTCCAGGTCCGCCCGCAGGTCGGAAGCGGTCTGGTAACGCAGCTTGCGGTCCTTCTCCAGTGACTTGTTGATGATTCTTTCCAGCTCGGCCGGTAATTCTGGGTTTAAGCGCACCGGAGCGCTCGGCGCTTTGTGCAGGATGGAATCGAACAGGGCAGCTGAGGTGTCACCCCGAAATGGAAGTGTGCCCGTAACCATTTCATAAAGCACAGCCCCAAACGAAAACAAATCTGTGCGGGCATCCAATTCCTTGCCCAACGCCTGCTCCGGCGACATATAGGCTACGGTACCCAACGCCACACCCGGGCTTGTGAGATGTTCCTCGCCCATCGTTGGTGTTGCCGATGTTCCCGCAACCGCAACTATCTTGGGAGAAGTAACTTTGGCCAGTCCGAAGTCCAGGATCTTGGCGTGACCGCGTTGGCTCACGAAGATATTGGCCGGCTTGATGTCACGGTGTACGATCCCCTTTGCGTGTGCCGCGTCCAACCCATCTGCAATCTGCGCGCTTAACTCAAGCACTTGATCCGTCTCCATTGGCCGGCCTGCAATCAGGTGCTTGAGCGTCATCCCCTCCAGGAATTCCATGACGATGAACGCCTGACCGTTCTGTTCATTGATC
>Ga0209056_10008174_pt1 | contig 10740 bp, 9 predicted proteins | sample GraSoiAngelo_114_FD_185876 | JGI IMG/M metagenome (GOLD analysis project Ga0209056, IMG submission 185876) | Grasslands soil microbial communities from the Angelo Coastal Reserve, California, USA - 14_0903_13_40cm (SPAdes) (version 2) | ecosystem: Environmental > Terrestrial > Soil > Grasslands ...
GCTGGGATTACGATGGGCGCCGGAATACTCGGCGACAACGGTGGGGCCGAAGCAGATCGCCGAAGTGATTCGGTACATCAACGGACAGGCGGAGCACCACCCGGGAGAGGGCGTAGAAGACGGGGTTCGCAGGCGGGGGGAATGACGACACGTTCCGACGTGTTCCCAGCCTAAGGGCTGGGCTCGGCGGACACTGTCCTGAAGGACATTCGCCGCGAATGTGCTTTAGCACAGTGTTGGCCGAGCCCAGGCTTCAGCCTGGGAACGAGCAGGTGGGGCGATCACCCACCGCCTCAGGGCACCACTCCTCACTCAGCCACCTGAATCACGATTTTCCCCAACTGCTCCCCCCGCGCCAGCCGCTCGAACGCCGCCCGCGCCTCGCCGAACGGATACACGCGGTCCACGAGGGGCCGCAGCTCGCCCGTGCCGAGCCGGCGCACGATCTCCCGGTACTCGGCGTCGTTCCCCATGGTCGAGCCCAGGATCGACCACTGATACCAGAACAGGCGCCGCAGGTCGATGCCGACCTTGGGACCCGTCGTCGCGCCGCAGGAGACGACCCGGCCGCCGCGCGCCAGCGCGCGCAGCGATTCGTCCCAGGTCGCCTCCCCCACGCTGTCGACCACGACGTCCGCACCCCGCTTGTTGGTGAGCGCGCGCACCTCCTGCGAGATCTTCTGAGTCGTGTGGTTCAGCGTGACGTCGGCGCCGAGGCGTTTCGCCGCTTGCAACTTGGCGTCGCTCGAGCTCGTGACGATCACCTTCGCCCCACGGAGCTTCGCGATCCGCAGCGCCGCGAGCGCGACGCCGCCCCCGATTCCCCAAATGAGGACGGTCTCCCCCGCGCGCACCTGCGCCCGCGTCACGAGCATGCGCCAAGCGGTGAGCGTCACCAGGGAGAACGCCGCGGCCTCCGCCCAGCCGAGCGGCGGCACGAGCGTGGGGATCACGGCGACGTTCTGCGCGGGAACCACGACCGACTCGGTGAGGGTGCCGGGAACGTGCTCGCCCAGCAGCCGGTAGTTGAGGCACAGCGAATGCTCGCCCGCGCGGCAGTACTCGCAGCTGTAATCGGCGATCCCCGGGTTGAGCATCACCCGGTCGCCCGGCCGCAGGGCGGCGACGTCCCGGCCGACCGCCTCCACCACCCCGGCGCCGTCCGCCCCCAAGATGTGCGGAAACCGATATTCGAGCGGCAGGCCCTGTACGACGTGGAGGTCGAGGTGATTGAGCGCGGCGGCGCGGATGCCGACCCGAACGTCGCCCGGGCCCGGGGTCGCGGCGGCCGGGGGAACGTCGGTGAGCTCGATGCGGTCGAGACTGCCGGTGGCGCGGATCACCCAGGCGCGCATCGGCGGCCTAGGGCAGGAACGTCGGGGTCACCATCAGCTCGGCGCCGGTCGTCGGGAGCGGCACCGGCGCGCCCGAGCCGACCGGCACCACGTAGATCCGGTAAAGGCCCTTTCCTACCATCACGACCAGAGCCAGCAGGTCGCCACCCGGCGTGACCGCGAAATCCGTGATCGCGAGGTCGGTCCCCGTGAGCGGCGTCACCCGGCCGGTCGCGAGATCCGCGCGCGCCACCTGGGTGAGCGTGCGGCCGCCCTGCTTCTGTTCCACCAGATAGGCGAGCGATCCGTCCCGCAGGAAGGCAGGCGCGCTCTCCCGCATCTGCGGCGTGTGCGTGAAGGCCCGCTGGTTCGAGCCATCCTTCGACATCAGCCAGATGTCGCTGTGGCCCTCGCGGTTCGAGACGAAAGCGATCGTCTCGCCATCCGGAGACACGGTGGGGTCGGAGTTGCTGTTCGGCTCCTGGGTGAGCTGGATCGCGTCAGACCCCGTGACGGACTGCGCGAAGATCTGCTGGTGCCCGGTGCGCAGGGCGTGGTACACCACGCCCTGGCCGTCCGCCGTGAACACGGGGCCCCCGTGCGGACCCGGAGCATTGGTGAGCCGCGCCGGGCTCGAGCCGTCCGCATCCATCACCCAGATCTGCGCCTGACCGTCGCGCGTCGCGACATAGGCGAGGCGAGACCCGTCGGGGGAGAACGCCGGCTCCGTGGCCGCCCCGGTGTCGTCCGCCACTTTACGCAGCTGCGCCAGATTCGATCGCTCCACGGAGTACAGCTGGAACCGGCCGGAGCGCGAGCTCGCGAGCACGAGCTCGCCCTGCACGTACACGTCCACCGTGGCGCGGCGGCCTCCCGGGGCCGTCGCCGTAATGCGGGCGTGGCCGTAGCCCACGGCGGACACCGTGCCGTCGTCACCGACGCCCGCCACCTGGGGGTTGTCGCTCGTCCAGGTGACGCCCGTCGCCGGGCCGATCACCGCGCCTGCCTCGTCCGCGAAGTTCGCCTTGACGGGATAGCGGCGGTTCAAGGCCAGGCCGAGCCGACTCGCCGACAGCTTCAGATTCGCGGCGATCACGCGAACGGTCCACGTGACGGCGAGCCCCTGCCCCGGTCCCCTGACGGTCAGCGTCGTCTTCCCGGCCCGCTTGCCCGTCAGCGTCGCCGTCGCGGGGTCGAAGCCCGCCAGGGACGTGTCCGCCACGCTCCAGCGCAGCGGCGCCTCGGGGACGGGAGTCTTGTCGGCCGCGATCGCCTGCACCTGATACTTGACGGTCCCCTGAATCGGCAACGGCACCTCGGACTTCGCGCTCGGGAACACGGCCAGCGCGTCCACGACCCGATGCACCACGAGGTCCGCCACCTTCGTCTGGAGCAGCCCCGAGACCGTCACCATCGTCCGTCCGGGCGCGACCGCCGCCACGACGCCCGTCAGGCTCACGCGCGCCACGGTGGCGTCGCCCGAGGACCACTGGACGCTCAGCGGGCTGACGCGGCGGTTGCCTTGTGCCGGAACCACGACGTGGAGCGTGTCGACATCCCCCGGCGACAGCGCGATCGGGCTCTGCTCCAGGATGGCGACTTCCGTCTGCTGCACCACGACCGGCGCCGTGGCGGTGAGCCCGCCCGGCGCGGTGACCTGTACCGTCCCCTGGCCCGACGCCAGCGCGACGACGACGCCGTTCGCGTCGATGCTCGCGATGTCCTCTCGCAGTGACTTCCACGTGACGGGCAGAGGCGCCGCCGGGGATCCGTCCTCTTTGAGGGCGCGCGGGAAAGCGCGGGTGTTCTCGGACGGCAACAGATAGATCGTCGGCGGCTCGATCCGCAGGACGGAGGCGAGGCCGCTTCCGGGGGGCTGGCCGGCCAACGGTTCGATCGCCGGCTGCGCGCCCCCCCCGGTCGGGCGACCGGCTCCCGCCTGCCCTCCCTGGGGCGGTTGCGCCGCTGCGGGGGCCGCGCCGATCACCTGGACCGCGGCCTGACCCTTGCGCGCGCCTACGCGCGCCTCGATGATCGCGACCCCGCCCGCCACACCCGAGACCGTGCCGTCGTTGTCGACCCGCGCGACCTGGACGTTGTTCGACGACCAGATGACCCGCACCGTGGGGATGACGTTGCCGATGCGATCGAACGCGGTCGCGAGTAGCCCGGTGCGCTCGCCCACCTTGATCGTCACCGACGGAGGAGCCACCTGGACTTCAGCCACATTTTGGGCGTGGAGGATCGGCGGAACCGTGAGGGTGAGCCCCGCGACCAGGGTACGGGCGATCATAGCGGCGCGAAGGTAAGCGTTCGTAAGTCTCATTGTCAAGCTAACTTGTCCCCTTTTTGGAGGGACGTGAACGCTGGCGCCGTAGATTGGTACCCCGGAGCCGCTGCAGCGCCAGCACGCCGCTCGCCGCAGGGCGACGAGGCCGGGACCCGCCGCGCAGACCGTGCGGATGGCGCACGGCGCGCCGCAACGCCGTGCGGTGGGGCCTCTTGCGACGTCACTTGCGGGGACAGGCTCGCCGGATAAGCTATAGGCCACGCCCACGCACAACCAGCGAAGGAGAGATCTGATGCTCGAGCCAAACGATTTCTCGGAGAGCAGCTGGACCGGCCCCGGCATGATGGAGCCGATGTATCCACCTCCTTCCGCTCCCTCCCCGCAGCCAGCGCCGATGATGGAGGAGCCGGCGCCGACGAGGAAGAGGAAGCGGCGGAAGCCCTCACGGCCCAAGGCGCGGAAGAAGGCCAGGAGATCGCGGCCCAGGGCCAAGGCGAGGAAGGGCGGCAGGAAGAAGAAGCGGGCGGCCAAGAGACGTCGCCGCTAGCACATCTCGTCGACCACCGCGGGAGCGCCGTCCGGATGGCTAGAGCCATCTCGCTGGGGCGCTCCCGCGGCGCGTTCCAGTCCAGTTTCTTACCGAAGAGTGGCTCCATGTATCGTGCATGGTATCTGGTCCTCGCGGTCGCCGCGTGCTCGGCCCCGAAGGTCCCGCTCGGCGATCCGCAGGCCGAGATCGCGGCGATGCTCGTGCGCTCGGCCGCGGACTGGAATCGCGGGGACCTGGCGGGCTTCATGGGCGACTACGCCAAGGACTCGATGACGACCTACGTGTCCGGGGGCCACGTCCAGTACGGCTGGCAGGCGCTGTACGACCATTACCGAGCGGGCTACTTCACCCCGGGGCAGTCCCGCGATTCCTTGCGCTTCGAGGATGTGCGGGTGCGGCCACTGACGACCGATCTCGCCTTGTGCACGGCACGGTTCAAGCTGATGCGGGGCGCCGCGGTCACGGCGAGCGGCCCGTTCACGTTGATCCTCCAGAAGCGGGGCGATCGGTGGCAGATCATCCACGATCACACGTCGGCGGATCCCAAGTGAGCGGCGGTCCGGCGGTTGTCGTCGTTCTCTTGCTGTGCGCGGCCTGCAAGCCGCCCGGTGAGGGGATGATCGCGCTCGAGGGTGCCACGCTGGTCGACGGCTCGGGTCGGGACCCCGTCAAGGACGCACTGCTCCTCGTCAAGAACGGTCACATCGAGGCCGTCGCGCGCGTGAACGAGGTTCCGGTACCGCGGGGAGCCGAGCGCATCAGTCTCGTCGGCAAGACGATCATCCCGGGCCTGATCGACGCGCATGCGCACGTCGAGCGATGGGCGACTGCGCGCTACGTCGCGTGGGGCGTCACCACCGTGCGCGACTTGCACTCGGACAACGATTCGGCGTTCGTGCTCAAGAACGACCTCAACCTGGGCTCGGTGCTCGGGCCCCGGATGTTCACGGCGGGGGCGATGATCGACGGCGCGCCGCCCACGTACGCCAACGCCACGGCCGCGCGAACCGGGGCGGAGGTGCGCAAGGCCGTCGATCAGCGGGCCATCGCCGGCGCCGACTGGGTCAAGCTCTACACGAAGATCACGCCGGAGCTGCTGCGCCCCTTGATGGACGAAGCGGCGGTGCTGCGGCTCCCGGTCGCGGCGCATCTCGGGAAGATCGATGCGCTCACGGCCGCGCGCGCCGGGGTCGCCTCGCTCGAGCACATGGCCGGCGTCGTACAGGCCGCAGTGCGGAACCCCGCCGCACTGTTTCGCGCGCACGACCAGTTCCTGCGCGGCTGGACACAGGAGGAGGTCGCGTGGGGCACGCTCGACTCCGCCACGGTCGCCCGGACCGCGCGGGCGCTCGCCCAGACGCGCGTGGCGATCGTGCCCACGCTCGTCCTGCACGACATGCTGTCGCGCCTCGATGTCCCCACGCTGCTGACGCGTCCCGAAATGGACGACGTTCCCGCAGAAGGGGCGAGCGTGCGCGATGTCGCCGGCCTGCGGCGGCGGGCGGGCTGGGGCCGCGCCGATTTCGCCGCCTTCCGCCGGTCGCGCCCCCGCCAGGACCAGTTCGTGCGGGAGTTCCAGCGCGCCGGCGGCCTGATCGCGGCGGGCTCGGACGCCCCGAACCAGCTGCTCGTCCCGGGCGCGTCGCTGCACGACGAGCTGTCGCTGCTCGTCGCCGCGGGGCTGACGCCGCTCGACGCCGTGGCCGCCGCCACGCGGCGCGCCGCCCAGCTGCTGCGGGCCGATTCCCTCGGCCAGCTCGCGCCCCGCAAGGTGGCGGACCTCGTCGTCCTGAACCGCGACCCGGCCGCGGACATCACGGCCACGCGCGACATCGCATGGGTGATGATCCGTGGCCGCATCATTCACCCCGATTCGCTACGCAAGACATGGGCGCACTGACTCGAGTGACCGCTGGGCTGCTCCTCACCGCCGCCGCGTGCGGCGGGGAGCGGGGACCTGGGAGCGCCGGCTACGATGTCGTCCTGAGAGGCGCGTGGATCGCCGACGGCACGGGCAACCCCCGATACCAGGGCGACGTTGCGATCCGAGGCGACCGCATCGCGGCCCTCGGGTTCCTCGGCGCCGCCCAGGCGCGCGAGACCGTCGACGTACGGGGCCTCGTCGTGGCCCCCGGGTTCATCGACATGCTGGGCCAGTCGGAGACGAACGTCCTCGCCGACAACCGCGTGTTGAGCAAGGTGACCCAGGGCATCACGACGGAGGTGACGGGGGAAGGAACCTCGGTGGCCCCGCTCACCGACGCCCTTGCCGCGGACGACTCCGCCGCGATGAAGAAGTATCACTACCGTGAGGACTGGCGGGACCTGGACGGCTACTTCACGCAGCTCGCGCGCACCGGCTCGACGGTGAACATCGCGACGTTCGTAGGGGCCACGCAGGTCCGCCTCGCCGTGATCGGGAAGACCGACCGGCGCGCCACCACACTCGAGCTTACCCACATGGTGGCGTTGGTGGACACCATGATGGAGCAGGGCGCGCTCGGCCTCTCGAGCGCCCTCGAGTACGCCCCCGCCCTCTACGCGCCGACCGAGGAGCTGACCGCCCTCGCCCAGGCGGCGCGGCGGCACGGCGGCAGCTACGCCACCCACATGCGGAACGAGGGTGGCGAAATCGACATGGCCCTGAGGGAGACCTTCCAGATCGCGCGGGACGCGCGCATCCCCGTCGAGATCTGGCACTTGAAGGTCTCGGGGCGGCTCAACTGGGGCCGCATGCCCGCGGTGCTCGCCCGCATCGACTCGGCCCGTGCGGCCGGCCTCGACATCACCGCCGATCAATACCCGTACACCGCCGCCGCCACCTCACTCGCCGCGTCCATCCCGGCCTGGGCCCACAGCGGCGGCACCGATTCCCTCATTCCCCGCCTGCGGGACCCCGCGATCCGGGCCCAACTCCACCGCCAGCTCGCCGCGCGGCCCAACAAGAGCGACCGGTTCATGCGGGCGGCGGGCGGCCCGACGGGAGTGCTCATTTCCGCCGTGTTCGAGGACTCTCTGCGGCCGCTGCAGGGCAAGCGCCTCAGCCAGATCGCCGCCGCGCGCCACCGCGATCCGATCGAGACGCTCTTCGATATCGTGATCGCCGACCACGCCCGGACCGGCGCCATCTATTTCATCATGAACGAGCCGGACGTGCAGGCGGCGCTGAAGAGCCCCTTCGTGGCGATGAACACCGACGCGGGCGGGGTCGCGCCGGACGGCCCCTTCGGTGCGGAGGGTACGCACCCCCGCGCCTACGGCTCCGCCACGCGCATCCTGGGACACTACGTGCGTGACCTGAAGCTCGTCCCGCTCGAGTTCGCCGTGCGCAAGATGACCTCGCTCGCGGCCCAGCGCGTGGGATTGTTCGATCGCGGGCTCCTGAAGCCCGGCATGGCCGCCGACATCACCGTGTTCGATCCGGCGACGGTCGCGGACCGCGCGACGTTCGATAACCCGCACCAGCCCTCGGTCGGGATCGCCTACGTGTACGTGAACGGTCAGAAGGTGCTCGACCACGGCAAGCTCACCGCCGCACGGCCGGGCCGCGGACTGCGCGGGCCGGGATACCTGCCCCCGCACGAACGGCGGTGAGCCTCGGCCGCCTCGTGCTCGCGTGGTTGCCCGTGGCGGCGGAGTTCACGATCGTGGGCGGCATCGGCTTGCGGTTCCCCACGTTCGACAGCGCGGCGCCGACTGACGACGCGAAGGTCATCGGGGAGGTGTGGACGTTCACGCAGCGGGATTTGTTGTGGCGGTCGGTCGAGGCGGCCGTCGTGACGCTCGTGGCCTCGCTGTGGTTCGATTCTCTCGGACACGGCGGTTGGTGGCTCCTGTTCCTGCTGCTCGGCCTCATGGTGGCGGTGGCGCGCTTGCCGCGGCCCGCATGGCAGCGACGCGAGGCGATGGTCCGCACGATTCGCGACGTCCTCCGGTATGTGGTCGCGGGCGCCATTCTCGCTTGGAGACTGGGATAGAGTATCTTCGGTAGACCCCATGTCTGCCGAACTCGTGAACGCCATTCGCCTGACGGCGCTGTCGCACGGCGCGGGCTGAGCCTGCAAACTCGGCCCCGCCGAGTTGGCGCAGGTCTTGCGCCACGTGCCGCTCCCGACGGATCCGCGGATCCTCGTCGACGCCTCGACCAGAGACGACGCCGCCGTCTTCCGGCTGGCGCCCGATCGCGCGCTCGTGGCGACGGTGGACTTCTTCACGCCGATCGTGGATTCTCCCTACGACTTCGGGCGCATCGCGGCGGCGAACGCGCTGTCCGACGTGTACGCGATGGGGGCGAGCCCGCTGTTCACCCTCAGCCTCGTGGGCTGGCCCCGCGGCACCCTGCCGCTCGAGCTCCTGGGGGACGTGCTGCGGGGAGGGGCGGACGTCGTGCGCGAAGCGGGGGCGTTCATCCTCGGCGGGCACTCGGTGGACGACCCGGAGCCCAAGTTCGGCATGGTCGCGATCGGGGAGGTCCACCCCGACCGGATCGTCACCAACGCGGGTGCCCGGGCGGGCGACGTCCTGGTGCTGACGAAGCCGATCGGCACGGGCGTCCTCACGACCGCGCTGAAGCGCGATCTCCTGTCCGAGGCGGAGCTGGGCGAGGCCGTCGCCGTGATGACGACCCTCAACGCCGGTGCCGCGCACGCCATGGCCGGCGCGGGCGTGCACGCGGCCACCGACGTGACCGGGTTCGGCCTGCTGGGCCACCTGCACACTCTCCTCGCGGCGAGCGGCGTGGCGGCGGAGGTCGCGGCCCGGGCCGTTCCCTTCCTGCCCCGGGCGCGCGAGATGGCGGAGCGCGGTGCGATTCCGGGCGGCACGACACGGAACCTCGAGAGCCTAGCCGCGGCGGTCGGCTTCGACCCGGGCGTGGACGCGGTGACCCGCGTGCTGCTCGGGGACGCGCAGACCTCGGGCGGCCTGCTGATCGCCGTGCCGGCCGATCGGCGCGACGCGCTCGTAGCCGCTCTGGTGCGCGAGCACACACCCGCGGCGGCCGTGATCGGCCGCGTGGTGCCCGGGCCGGCGGGACGGATCAGCGTGGCCTGACCGTGGCGTGACGCCGATTCGAGAGTTTCGCTCGCTCACCCCGGACGCGTTGGACGCTCTGGAGCGCGCCGTGAGGGAGCGCCGCCGGGTGGCGCTGCGGCGGCGGGGGACCGAATATGTCGTTGTGGCCGAACGCCTCGATACGAGCGGGCGCGACGAGCTGCTCCAAGGGCGGTTGCCGATGACGGGCGAGCTGCTGGGCTTCCGGTTGCGCGACCTCGAGACCTTCGCGGTGTTGCCGTAGCCGTGTTCACGCGCCTGCTGGTGGGCCTGGACGGAAGCCCGCGGGCGGATTCGGCCTTCGAGCAGGCCGTGCTTCTGGGGCAGCGCTTCGGCAGCACGGTGGTCGTCGCGTATGTGCGCGAGCCGGGCCGCGCCGACGAGCGGGGGATGCTGGAGCGCGCGCGCGAGCGCCTGCTCGCGGCGGGCCTGACGCCCGAGACCGTCGCGGAGCAGGGTGAGCCCGACGTCCTGCTGGCGCGGCTCGCGTCGGGGGCGGACGCCGTCCTGGTGGGCCGGCGGGGGGCCACCACGAAGGGCGACGCCCTGGGCCCCACGGTCGCATCGCTCATCCGCATCGCGGAGCGGTGCGTGATCGTGTGCGGCGGGCAACCCTCGCCGATGCGCTCGTGCGCGGTGGCGTTCGACGGCGGAGACACGAGCCGGCGCGCCCTGGACCTCGCCGTCCGCTTCGCGAGCATCGTCGAGAGCACGGTGCACGTGATCCATGCCAACGACGACCGCACAGCCGGACTGCAGGTGGTGGGGAGCGCCGAGGCGGCGCTGTCGATGCAGCGCGTCGCGTTTGTGACGCACGTCGAGCCGGGGAAGCCGGGTGCGGTCGTCGCCCAGGTCATCAAGCGGATCCGCTGCGACGCGCTGTTCGCCGGAGCCCACATGGAGATCCGCGAGGGCCGGCCCAGCGGCGTCGTGGTGTCCCACGCGGAGGAGATCCTGCGCCACACCGACATCCCGGTGGTGATCCAACCCTGAGATGGCGCGAGCGGAGCCGACCAGCGTGCTGGTGCACGCCGACGAGAGCTGCCTCGGGAACGGCACGGAGCCGCCCAACCCCGGCGGCAACGCCGCCTTGATCGAGGCGCCGGCGGGCGACAGCGTCGCCCGGTGGGACTTCTACGAGTGCTCGCCCGACACGACCAACAACAAGATGGCGCTGGCCGGCGCCATCGCGGCGCTCGAGTGGATCCGCCGGCAGTGGCGACACGCCCGCGTGCTGTACGTGTCGGACTCAGCATACCTGATCAAGGGAATGACGGAATGGGTGAAGGGCTGGGAGACACGCGGCTGGAAGCGCAAGAGCGGCGCGCTCGAGAACCCGGAGCTGTGGCAGAAGCTGGTGCAAGCGGCGGCGGCGCACGAGGTGGTCTGGCGCTGGGTCGAAGGCCACGCGGGCCACGCGAAGAACGAATACGCCAACTACCTCGCGACCCGGGCGGCGGAGCGCCAGGAGCGCTCGGATGGCCTGCTCGCGTCGGGCTTCGACGCCTGGCTCG
>Ga0209056_10008177_pt1 | contig 10737 bp, 11 predicted proteins | sample GraSoiAngelo_114_FD_185876 | JGI IMG/M metagenome (GOLD analysis project Ga0209056, IMG submission 185876) | Grasslands soil microbial communities from the Angelo Coastal Reserve, California, USA - 14_0903_13_40cm (SPAdes) (version 2) | ecosystem: Environmental > Terrestrial > Soil > Grasslands...
CGGTATTGAAGTTGCCGATGGTATCGACAAAGAGCGCACCCCAACCGAGCCCTGAATTTCCAGAGCCGGTAGTGAGCGAACCAAGCGCATCGCACCCTTCTGCTGTCGTGAAATTGGGATAGCACCCCTCCGGTGTGGGGGTTGGTGTTGGAGTGGTGGGCGTAGGTGTAGGCGTGGGTGTAGGCGTAGGCGTAGGTGTGGGCGTGGGAGAAGCCACCGTGCAGGTTGGGCAGTTGAATTGAATCCGATCGAAATCCGGAGCCCAGCTACCAACAATCGGATTGTAGAACTCAAGCGTATTGCAGCCGGTGTTCAAAGTGACGGTTATCTGTATTGACCCCACAGTCTCAAACGAGCCAGTGGACGGAAAACTCAAAGGGGTTCCTGGGCCGCCGTTCACGCTCAGATAGGCGTAGCGGACCGCGTCTCCATTAAGGTAGCAGATCGACACGGTGTAATTGCCCGTGGCGACAACACCAACAGCATTGAACTGGAGAGTACCATCGTTGCTGCCCACGTAGCCTACTTTAAGTCCACCGGAGCACGTCGGGCAGCTTAGAACAAACGCGCTTCCTCCCAGCGTGTTGTTGCTCGACTCCGCTTCATACGATGCGCATTCTCCCGGCGGCGGGATCGAGCATCCCGTCGCAGTGGACGTTGGCGTCGCAGTCGGAGTCGGGGTCTGACAATAAATCTCGCGGTTGAAAGTCACCAGTGAAAGCAGAATGAGCGCGCTCCGGAGAAGGTGCGCCTTAGCGGAAGGATTAATTTGTTTTTTCACATCGCGTGTACACGTGCACACATCATTGGCCGAACCCCTTTTGCCGCGAAACGCAAAATCGCGTCAAGACTTTTTTGAAAATCTTCGAAATTTTTCTTCGGAGAAAAGGTTAACCACGAATGCACACGAATTGGGAGCAGAGGAGAAAACCACGGACTGCACGGATGACACGGATGTTTGGATGAGAACGAAGCCCGAGTGCCGTGTATCCGTGTAATCAGTGTGATCCGTGGTTAAAATTCTTTGGGTACGGGGCAATGGCGAAAAATCCGAATGTCGAATGACGAAAAAATGACGAAGCGCGCACCCGGGACATCGGAAGTCAAGCGCCGAAGATAAGAATTTTTGCGCGAAGCCGCGTATAGCTTTTTTACGCGGCGAAGCGCGGCCTCGCGAAGACTATCGGAGTTTGGCGGATTCGTGGTTTACGTTTTACCGAGTCGTTCACGCCAGTAGCCCGGTCGCCGCTTGGCATGCATCGCTGCAACGATCTGCCGCTCCTTGGACTGTTATATTAGCGTTTATTCGCAGCCTGCCCGCGTGGCGGGTTATTCGCGGGCTAAACGTGTTCGCTTGCGGCGGAGTCGCTCTGGGTAATCCATGGTCGCCTTATTTCTATCGGCCGAGCTCCTCTGGCGCTTTCTTGTAATCGATTGCTGTGACCAGCGCCACGTCGAGCACGCGCGCTCCATCATCCTCGGTGAACACAACGACCAATCGGCCGGTTGGATTGAGAAAGGCGTGATCGCGCGTCGGCACATCAATCACTGCGCCATCCCCAGACCGGAGCCGGAACGGTTTGCCAGAATCAATCGCTTCGCGTAACGCAGTGGCGGTCATACCAGGTTATAGTTCACAGAGCTGTCGATAGTGTCAATTGCGGCAGATGAGGTTAACCACGAGTGCACGCGAATTCACAGCAATCAAAAGCGGGAGTACCACGGATGTCACGGATTAAACGGATAGATCTGTAGCCGGCATTGCTGATGCCGGTTTACGGGGCTGCTGCCCCATCCGTTTTGATCCGTGCGATCCGTGGTTCTCTCCTCCTCGTCCCCTATTCGTGCTCATTCGTGTCAATTCGTGTCTAAAAAAGTTTAAAAATTTTTCAGAACTTAGTCCCGCGAATCTCGTAGAAGAACAGGGGAAACACGAATGGGCACGAACAAAAAGAGCACATGGAACGCGTTGTCCATTCTCACGAATCATCCCGCAGCGACGACATTTCTGGGGAGCGCGCCCGTCTCGGGTGCTGGCGACGATGTCCCGCCTTCGCGAACTCCCCGTAAAAGTTCGTCGTCGCGAGGACGCCCGCACACGGGCGGGCAAGCTGCGACCCACACGTTCGCCACGGCGAATCCGTCCCGCGGCGAGACGCGTATGCTCCCGGCGGGACGAAGGGAGGGTGGTTTCCCACCCCCGCTTGTCCGCCGTAGCCTTGGCGAAGGCGAAAAAAAAAGTTAAAAATAATTGTTGACTTTACCCGTGACCCCTGCGATAAGCCGCCTCAATCTCAGATCAAAAACTCTGAGAACAACCCCAACAAAAACCCAGAACCAAACCCTCGGAGAAGAACCCGCCTCCGTCCGGCAGCCGCCTGACTGCGGCGGGCAAGAATTCTCAGAGCAAACCCAAACCCCAAAAAACAAAACCCTCTGAGACCAAGAACCCTCAGAACAACGCAGAAAAGAAAACCCAAATGAAAATCAAAATAAACAAATTCCTCTCAGCATTCACCCTCATTGAGTTGCTGGTCGTGATTGCGATTATCGCGATCCTGGCAGCACTGGCAGTGCCCGCGTTAACGTCGGCGCTATCCAAGGCTCAACAGACCGGGACAATGAACAACATGCGCCAGCTTTACCTGGCTCAATTCCAAATGGCGAACGACGGCTCAGCAACCGGCGATTCCTCTTCGGCTTGGCCCGGCGATCTTACGCCGGCACTTCCAACGACCTTGGTGGATTACCTCAATATACTAACTGGAAAGGGTTATCTGAAAGGTGGCGACGCTATCAAGATGATGAATGCTCCCAGTGCCGCGTTCACTGCTACGGTAGGTACGGTAAACGGCATCGACACGCTAAGCGGCCCTGCCGGGACAGCCGCCCTGAAAGTTTGGATGGTCCAGGACGTCGATCCGGCAACGACGATTTTTTGCACCAGCAGAAACTACGTTTACGACCAGGCACTGAATCCAGCCGCCGTTCCGTACGGTACGAAAGGTTTCATCACGATACGCAAAGGCGGGGACGCGAGTGTCTTCAGGGTAGGTCAGGCCACAGATGCTGGTTGGAACAATGGTACGACATTCCAGAATTCAGTCGGCTATAAGGTTGGCGATACTATTGGAGCTCCGACTCAAAACGATCCTATTACGCCCGGTGCAGGCGTGCTGCAATTCCCTTGAGCTATTCACAATAAACGAGCTCGGCTCGTTTAGTTTAAGTTAATTCATTCAAAGCCCCGCCGGAAGCGTCCGGCGGGGCTTTTATTTTTGGGAGACGACCGCGGATTACGCGGATGACACGGATTGGGGAGCTTCGGCGTGACAGGCGGATGGCGCGGATGGCGCGCGGCTTCTTCGCCACACCCGGCCACAGAGTCCTGCTGTAATCGCTGCTATTTCAACTCGGCGATCTGAACCGCCAGCTTGGGAATCGCTGTCTGCAAAATATTCCAGACAAGTTTCAGATCGATGCCCGCGTAGTCATGCACGATCCGATTGCGCAAGCCGGCAATCTGCGGCCAGGGAATCGCCGAGTGTTGCACCTTGAATTCGGCTGGAAGTTGCTTTACCGCCTCTGCAATTATTTCGAGATTGCGCACCACCGCGTCGATCGTTTTTTCGTCGGCAAGAAATGAGGCTTCGTCCAAGCTGGCAATGTAGCGCTCTATCTTGCTAATCGAGGTCCGGATATCGTCGAGCAAAAGGCTCGGCTTGCGTTTAGACATCGATTAATTCCGGTTCGATTTCCTTCCAAAGCGACGGTTTGAGTGCCCGGCGCGAAACGAGATCGACTTTATGTCCAGTTAACTGCTCTAGTCTGGCAGCAAGCGTCACGAAATCGAGGCCGATGGAGGGTTCCACATCAGCCAGGATGTCGATGTCGCTTCCGTCTGAAGCTTCGCCCCGCACGACCGAACCAAATAACGCCAGCCCATGCAGTGGAAACTCCCGTTTCAGAGCTGGCAGGCCAGCACGCAGCCGCGCCAGGATCTTTTCTCGCTCCGAGTCCACGGCCACATATTAACTGATCGCATTGCCTGTTTCCAGTCCCCGTTCGCGCTCCAGCCGGCACCGGTCTTTCTGCCTCCGCCACAATCGGAAAGCAGCGAAGCTGTCTCGTTTAGTCCGGCGGGGCTTTCCCTTAGCCCGCCTGCCTGCTCGCGAAAACTTTCGGAGTAGCCTTGCGCGAAGGCGGGTTTTTGGGGCAGCGGACGCCGCTGCGACCTGGCGATGGCGCCCTCGCGATCGCGAACTTCTATCTTACAGCAATCGCCGAAACAACACGCTCATCGCCGCAGAGCGGCAAAGGCAATCGGCTGGGGCTGAGCGCCTCCACGCGATAATTTACGAAATAATTTGAGGGTTTTGTGTGTCAGGCCTATCTGATAGTCTCGCAAAGAGTATGGCTAAACGGACCGCGCAAAAGCGAGAAGACCGGCGTGTCTCCGCACCCCGGCAAGAAGATTCCTTTATCAGCTCGCGCGAACGCAAGCTCGCCACGGCGAGTCCGTCCGGTGGCGGACGAGACGCATGCGCTACTACAACATTCGGGCGACCCGACCTTCTCATCCTCCTCGGTCTGGCGATAGTAACGTTTGGGATCTACGCGCAAGTGATCGGGCATCACTTCATCTCGTTCGATGATCCGACGTATATCCAGGAAAATCCAATGGTGAATCGCGGTGTTACACTCGCGGGACTCGCCTGGGCGTTTACCACCTTTTACGCGGGGAACTGGCATCCACTCACATGGATCGCACACATGATCGATAGCCAACTCTTCGGCACGGTTGCGGGTGGCCATCTGCTCGTTAACGCACTGATTCATGCGGCAAACACGTTGCTTGTCTTCTGGTTTCTCTTCCGAACAACACACGCCCGCTGGTCGAGCGCACTGGTCGCGGCGCTTTTTGCGCTGCACCCGTTGCACGTGGAATCGGTAGCGTGGGCGTCCGAACGCAAAGATACTCTGTCCACATTTTTCGGCTTGCTGTCGCTGATCGCTTACGTGCGTTACGCGGAGGCGCATTCGATCAGGCGCTACGCATGGACCGCCATCATGCTCGCGCTGGGGTTATTGGCCAAACCAATGCTGGTGACGTGGCCTTTTGTCATGTTGCTGCTTGATTACTGGCCCCTGGGCCGGTCCTGTAGCCACGGGCCTGTGGCCCGTCGCAACCGGGACGCCCCACAGGGGCGTGGCTACAGCGCGTTTGCTGTCGCGCAAACGTGGCGCGGATTGGCCGTTGAAAAGATACCGTTGTTTGCTCTCGTCGCAGCGTCCGCAGTTGTCACATCCGTCGCGCAATCTCATCTCGGCGCTGTGCGCACATTCACACAGTTCCCTATTACGCCGCGGCTGTCGAACGTGCTCGTCTCGTATGCGAAATACTTGCTGCTCGCCTTCTGGCCGAATGATCTTGCCGTGTTTTACCCATTCCCGAAGGCGGGCATACCGCCCTGGCAGATCATCGGCGCGACGTTGCTATTGATTGCAATTACGGCATTTTGTTTTTTTCAACGGAAACTCCGGCCCTACCTCATCGTAGGCTGGCTTTGGTTCCTGGGAACACTGGTTCCCGTCATCGGACTCGTTCAGGTTGGCGCGCAAACCATGGCGGACCGCTACTTTTATATTCCGTCAATCGGCTTGTTCATTGCGCTCGTGTTCGGATTAGCGGACATCGCGGAAAGGCGCCGCGTTGCGCCGTGGCTCAGTGCAGCAATAGCGAACGTGGTTCTGCTGGTTCTTGCGACTCTTACCGACGCGCAGATTCATCGGTGGCATGACAGCATCACTTTGTTTAAGCACGCGCTCACAGTCGCCCCGTCTAACGTCATCGCAGAAGACAATCTGGGGTTGGCCATGCACAAGAGCGGGCAACTCGATGAAGCCGCGACGCATTTTGAGAAGGCTCTCCAAATCCAACCCAATGACTACACGGCGCTGTTGACCATGGGCGTTACCCGTTTTTACCAGGGCCGGGTCCCAGAAGCCATCGAATACGCCCAGGCGACAATCCGTTCGGAGCCTGACGCGCCTAAAGCGCACAATCTGCTGGGCATGGCTTTAGCGAAGCAGAACCGCAACGAAGCTGCGCTTGATGAAGTGCGCCGCGCGTCAGAGTTGGCACCGAAAGACGCGGAGATTCGGAACAATCTTGGACTGGCGCTGGTGCGGCTGGGCAGAATTCCGGAGGCTATTGATCAATTTCACGAAGCGGTGAGGTTGGATCCCAACAACGCCGCCGCCGCCCATGCCAATCTGGGGTGGGCGCTGCTTCAATCCGCGAAACCCAGGGAGAGCATTCCGGAATTTGAGGCAGCGTTGCACCTCAATCCGGAGTTCAAAGCCGCAGCCAATGGTTTGCGCCAGGCGCAGGCGCAGTTAAGCCCGCAAAGGTAGTGGAGCGAAAAGAAGCGCTGCGATCTTGCAAGATTGTTTCGCACGCGGTGCAATTAGGGCGATTTAAGAAATGTTGTAGCCACCGGCCTGTGGCCGGTTTCACTTTCAGCTCCTTGTTCTCAACAAGGAAACGGCCCGTAGGGCCGTGGCTACAGCAGCCACAATTTTACTTAAATAGCTCTAGCAAAATGGAGATCTACACTTCCACGATCCAGATTCAGGAGCGAACTAGTTATCTGGTTAGGAGAGCAATGCGAACGGGTGCAGGAGACGAGTCGCTCCGCTGAGCCGGTTCGCGGCCATGCAAGAACATCGTGTTATGGCTTCCATCCTGTCGCAACGAAAACCGACAGGTTCTCAAACGGATTGACGCAATTAGTGGAAGGATCGACTACCACAGCGGTGCGTTGGGAATGAGCTGAAAGGAAATGAGTTACCTGGACACCCCAGTCGAACGAGGAACGCTCAGCGAACGGGTTCCCTACAAACCAGACACGATCCCCCGATTGAAGGGTCGAAGTAATCCGGTCGATTACCGGCGCGAAGGGGTCCTTTGTTTGCATCTTTGCTTTAAACAGGTCCCAACGCTGTAATGTGTAGTCTTCCAATGGCGGAAGTGTTGTCCACGACGCCGTGGCTTTGTAATAACGTTCAAACGTCACGCCACAATAGAATGGATAGACGATCACGTAGTCATTTGGAGCCACCTCGCTGGAAACACGGCCCGCGATGAGATCCACGTTAGTCTGGCGGCATTTCACCGCGGGCAGCTCGAACAGAAAGGTCATAGAAATCGTTAACGCCGCCAGGACCATCGCAGCAGGTCGCATCCAACGCCACGCTGCGAGAACTACTGCGTCGAAACAGACAGCGGAAAAAGCCATTAGCGGCTCGTAATGCCACGGGTGCGTGGGGTACTCCGCCAGCTTTAGAAAGAAAGCGTAACCTGCCGCACCAAGAAAAAGGCTGGTGCCCGCAAATAGAATTATGCCCCGGACGCGCTCCGGGAGACGATGGCGGCGCCAAAAAAGGACAAAAACTGTCGCTGCGAGTGCGCCTATCCACAATGCAACCCAAAGCCACGTGAAAACCGTCAGCGGGGAACCGGTCGCCACAGAGAGCTGCTTCCATCCTTGCGAAAAACGAAAACCAACCTTGTAAATTACGTACCAATGCGCCCGGGCGATCAAGGGAATGTAAGGCAGCAACGAGACTGCGGCAGCGACTCCTACAGCGAAAATTAGAAGCGTGTCACGCCAGCGTCGTTCCACGGCGCACAGCACAAATCCGCCGCAGCACGCGGCGAATAGCAAGAAGGCATTTTGGTAAAGCGTCTGAACACTTAAGACTGCTACTGCCACTGCACAGGAAAAAACTGCAAGGTTGGGACGCCAGCTCAGACGCCAGATAACTGCCAGCGTGAGCACCGCCAGGGCTGAACCCAGACCGTAACCGCGAAGCGAATCTCCCGCGCGGATGATCGTCACATTCAGCCCGGCGAGTGTTAAGGCCAGCAGCGGCGCGCCGTTACGCATCGTCCAACTGGCAAACCAGAACGCCAGCAGCAAAAACAACCCGACGTACAAACCCAAGACACGCAAACCAGCGTCCGTATTTCCGAGGCTGGCCGCAGCCGACCATCCGCGCACCGCGAGGTGCATGAGAATCGGGCAGGAATCATGTGGCAGGTTTTGCCACACCTCCGAGAACGACGGCAGCAGCGATAAATGCACAAGTTGGACTTCGTCCCGCCACAGCCCTCCGGCATTTAGCAAAAAAAGGACATGCAAATACGTTGCGGACAATGTTACCAGAGCGGCAGTGATCCAATTACAATAACGGAGAACTGGCGTTGCCTCACCGAAGTGTCGAAGACGCGTCATGAATAATTCGTCGGCAAGAATCGTGAAGCGTCAATGAGAGTCAAGTGCTCTGGCCGATCAATTCCGAAACGTTCCGGTGGTTTCGTGAGAGCTTGCCTTAAATTTCGTGGGAATCCAACTTAAAGCTGTATCCATTCCCGGCGGACTTGATTTTCGGCCGGTCTTTGCACTTCATTGCGGCGCTGCGAGTGCCCGGATAACGGGAGAATTCCGGCCACATCGGCCGCTGTACTATGAATAAGAAGCGAAGCTGGCTCGTTTAGTTTAATTCATTCAAAGCCCCGCCGGAAGCGTCCGGCGGGGCTTTTGCTTGTACCAGAGAACGCCGAACATTCAACTCCGAAGGTCTTGGCGAGCGATCATCGAAGGTCGAACATCCAACGCTGAACAAATTAGTCACGCGAATGTTGGTTTTGCAGTTGCGATGCGCTACCAAGTTTCGGTGCAATTCGAGTTCGATCCATGGAAAACTGAGAACAACAAGGCAAAACACGGGATCGATTTTGTCGAAGCGCAGGCGCTCTGGAAATCGAAGCACGTCCTTCTCGGCGCCAAAGACGCGTCAGAAAAACGATACATGGTCATCGGGAGAATCGGCAGCGAACATTGGTCTGGCATTATCACCTATCGCGGCGCGCTAATTCGGATTATTAGAACCCATCTCATAAATAGGAAACGGTGCGTTGCTGGAGATTTGGCGCTGCAGCAAGGCGCGAGGAGGAAGAATATCCTTCATGGATCTTTGACCGACGAGCACCGCCGCTGCAGCGACAAAGGTCCGCAACCCTCCCGGGCTAAGCTCTGGCGGGCTGCTGGCGGCGTTGCTCCTCAGTCACAGAGCGCGTTGGCTATGCTCATTCGTCGCGCCTTGCCAGCCACCCGCCAGAACTTAGCGCACCCATTCCCTAGTTATGAGATGGGTTCTAGTGTAAGGAGGTCCACCGCAGCGGAGATTGAGACGTATGAAAAAATCGCAGGCTAACCAGACAACAGCGAAAAACTTCGAAGAGAAATTCGACCGGGGCGAAGATGTGCTGGATTATTTTGATCCACGAAAAGCGCGCCTTGTCGATCCGCAATCCAAGAAGAACGGTAAGCAAAAATTCCCGCATCCGATAAAGCAAAGCTCCAGGCGTACAGCGGTCGTTCGAGAAAAATCGGCGCGTTACCCGAAAAAAATAGGGAACGCGCCAAGTCGTGAGCAAAACGCGATAGCTACAGCCGATCTCGGATCCGAGCTTGCTTTGATAATAGCCCAGCGTTTCAACGCTTGGGCTTTTGATAGTATAAATGTGACAAGTCCCGGTAGGGACGGTAGAAAGATGCGCTTATGCATTCTCTCACAAGTTGCCTTGTTCATTGCGTCTGGAGCACAAAAAATCGCGAACCCTGCCTGACTTCGGATTTACGGGCGCGGCTTTGGCCATATCTTGGGGGCATCGCGAAACAAAATCAGATGAAGACGCTTGCCATTGATGGAGCAAGCGACCACGTCCATGTGCTCCTCTCTTTGGCGGCGACATTGTCCATCGCTAAAGCGATGCAGCTTCTAAAGGGAAATTCCTCTAAATGGATTCGAGAGACATTTCCGAAAATGCGTTCGTTCGGCTGGCAGGAAGGATACGATGTATTTAGCCTCAGCGTTTCTGGGGTGGACGCTACCGTGGCCTACATTCAAAATCAGGCTGAGCATCATCGCAGGAGATCCTTTCGCGACGAGTACGTAGCGATGCTTAAGAAACACGGTTTTGTGTACGAGGAATCGATACTTGCTTGAAGCCTTCTGTCGTCCCTGGCGGGACTCGCCTCATTTTGTGAATCTCTTTACTTTACCCAGCGTTAAAACGCTGGGCTATTTTCAAATTTCGGGAGCTCACGGAAGCGGCGTGAAATTGCCCGCGTCGATTTGGGTGTCGATCTTCTCCAGTGTTTTCCCATGCTTGCCTCCCCGGGAAAAATCCTCTTCGATCTCTTTATCCCAGGCGAGCTTGTCGCGACGGGCGATGCGCAGCCAATTTTGCCAGATCCCTCGGCGGCAACTTATCGACAGCCTCTTCGATTTCCGCAAGACTCATGATCAAACGTTATCCGAAGCCGGTTTTGTTTCAATTCGTTTGCTCTAATTCAAACCGCCGCGCCGACTGATCTATAGCTGCTCGGTGCGAATGTTCACCTTCGACGGCGGTGGGACAGCTCGCTTTTGACTCGGAGTATCCGGGATCGGTTCAACCAGCCACTTCCAGCCGAAATGGCCATTTTTGTCGGAGGTCCAAGCTGCACCGCCGCGTTTCCAGATCTCCATTTGCCAGTGGTAGTTGTTGGCCGGAATTGCGAACCCCAAGGTGACTGCGGCGGTGATCATCACTCCGCACAGCGCTCCAATCAGAAATATGCGTCTCGTTTTTTTATTCCCCACGGTTCCTTATCTTAGGTTCGA
>Ga0209056_10008178_pt1 | contig 10737 bp, 11 predicted proteins | sample GraSoiAngelo_114_FD_185876 | JGI IMG/M metagenome (GOLD analysis project Ga0209056, IMG submission 185876) | Grasslands soil microbial communities from the Angelo Coastal Reserve, California, USA - 14_0903_13_40cm (SPAdes) (version 2) | ecosystem: Environmental > Terrestrial > Soil > Grasslands...
TTGCTCGAATTAATCTCTGAAATCGACCGTCTGCTTCACGAAAAAGAGATGCGGCTCAGAAATGTGCGGCGGGAAGCAAGCAGGTACGTTATCGAAGCTGCTGAGAAAAAGGCATCCTAGCACCGCACACGGGAATCGGGTAAATGCCCGATTACCCACTTGTCTGCGAGGGGATGGCTCTTCCAAAAATAAACGGAAGTGCACAACGGGAGAAGAACGATTGCATCCAACGCTAGAACTGTTCTGGCCCGAGGGGTCTGCCGATGGCGAAGACCGTCTTGATCATGGATGACAATGCGTTCGTCCGCTATGCTCTCTGTGAACTATTCAAACGAGAACCCGACTTTGAGGTTTGCGGAGAAGCAGAAAACGGAAAAGAGGCAATTGAGAAGGCTTGTCGGGTGCTGGCACGCTCGCCTGATTCGCTGCTGAAATATACCGAGTACATTGATGACTGCGGGACTGCCTTGTTTCAGCGTACTTGCGAATTGGACTTGGAGGGCATCGTTGCCAAGCAGAAGTTCGGGCGTTACGTCACGGAGCGAGAGCAAAGTACGTGGTTCAAGATTTTGAATCGGGAATATTCACAGAAGGACGGTAGAGAGGAATTGTTCGAGAGGGAGCGACATCAGGAACCTGTTGCGGGATGGCATGTCTGCGTTCTCGCTTGTGCGGGGTTGGAATAAACTTGTGGGGTCCGTTTGCTAACAAATGACTGGACAGATTAGTCACGGCGTCGAATGCACGAGTTGCCATACCGTTTACTTCATTGAGCATGCTTCAAATCGAGAGAGGCTGTATTATGCTTCCCCCGGTAGCTCAGAAATGAAACGTCTCGGCCCTCGCACTCCTTTTTATGAGATTTCCGATTTTCTTCAACGCTGGAAGCTGTCTTTTATTCTGCCAAACCTCTGGAAGCTGCTTTGCATTTGCGGTCAACAGGTGCGTTTCGTGAAGACGCAGTTGAAATGGTACGAAGTGTCACAAGAGGCGTTGGAACGGGGGCATGCCATTCAGGGCGAATGGAAAGAGGTGAGCGAAGTCATCGCACGTATGCACAATGATGTTCTGGACACACTGTGGAGTGCCTAGTCTCCATGCCTGAAAGCTGCGAAGTCGTTGAAATGAGAAATTTGGCAGATGTGGTCGGCTATCCCTGCTCAAGGATAGTCAGCAAGGAATGTTCTGATTGCGGGATCGGACTGTGCGAAGATCATGCCGAGCCGTGTGGAACGTGTTTCTCGATTTTCTGTCCGCCCTGCCGTTTCTACTAGCCGAACTCGGCTCGGATGCTCAGGGCTTTTTCCAGTCAGTCAAGGTCATAAGCTCATCCAGAATTTCCTGCAATCGTTGGAGCCGCCGTTCGTGGTCGGCGGCTGACCCTCCATCTCTCCTGTGCATATGCGTGCGGTTCGCCTCACTGATCTCGGCTATTTCTTCCCGAAGTTTCTTAATACGCTCTGACACTAATTTCGGCATAAACACAGCCTCATGAATCGGGTTCTTCGTGTCACGTGAAGAATCTTGCAAATAGGCACTTTCCCACCCGCGCCACTGCGAGCCTGTTGCGGGCCGGGCATTCGTGTGAGTCACTTTAGGCGCTGACTGGCGAGCTGCTCACCCCTCCTTTGCCGTTGCGGTTCCCAAAGCTCGATATCAAGCCGTCCTCGTGGGATGCCACGCTCCTCGGCGCAGGCCTGTGCAAGCTCTTGGTATTGATCGCTGTCCGCCTTTTTGAGTTGCTTAATACTGAATGTCGAGAACTGCCCTCGGCGCACACGATTTCTCTCCTTTCCCCACGCACGCAACTTCTTTGTGACAGTATTGTCCAGTGGCACTTCGAGCACATAGCCAAAGCGGTGCAGCTTGTACTCGTCGCACAGAAATTGGTTCAGCGAAGCCATCACCATGAAGATGTTGATCGATTTTCTGGCTGGACCCCAACGCTCTGCTATAGGAAAGCTCGCCATGAGCGCTTGCGTTTGATCCTCCAACCACTTCGGATATTCCGAGGGTTCGAGATTCGCTAGTTGCTTCAGGTTGAGGCTAGCAAGAAATTCTTGTGCTGCTTCCACGAAGCCCGCCCCCAGTTTCCTGAACGTAGAGGGAGTGATGGCGACATTGGCCACGTAATGCTGCATCTCGCGGAGATGGTTTTGACCTTCCATCAGGATAATTTTATGCGCCGAGTGGCAAAAATTGTACCCGCAAGCGGCATCGTTTCGATGATGCCGTGGCTGTCGCGGGCGCTTCCATCAGACTAGTATGGAAGAACGCGAGGCACCACTCTCCGGCACAAATTGCGTTTGCCCCGGTGTCTATTTCACAATAGAGGACGCGCGTGACTCTGACACGGTTCGTCATGAGAAGTGCGTGGCGTAATAAGCGCCGTAGTATTCTCACTGTCCTCAGTCTCATGTTTTTCTTTCTGTTGCTTACCTTCCTTTTGACGATCTGGCGTGCTTTCTACATCGACGAGTGGAGTTCTGTTTCCGCATCACACATCGTTTGCCGACATCGAGCTTCTCTAGCTGTCCCTCTGCCCAGCTACTATCGGCAAAAAATCCGGCTCATTCCGGGCGTGGTCGCCGTAATTCCCTTGAACCTCTTCGAGGGAGACTACAAAGACCCTAAAGCAAACGACTTCGCCCAAATCGGTACCGACCCCGATGAGTACCTGAAAGCCTACCCAGAGTATGAGATTCCGCAAGATCAGGTGAGTGCCTGGCAACACGATTCTGCTGGCGCGATTGCAGGTAGCGAGTTGGCCACAAAGCAAGGCTGGAAGATCGGGGACAAGCTCATCATTCAAGGCGGGAAATTTCCTGTAAATCTGGAACTTAACCTGCGCGGCACCTTCAAGTCTCCCTTTCCAATCAATGCCGTCTACTTCAATTGGAAATACGTTCAGCAGGCTATGCGGTACGGCAAGGATCAGCTATACCTGATCCAAGCAGACTCCCCGCAAGACGTGGGCCGAATTTCCACCGCTGTGGACAATATGTTCCGAAATTCACCGGAGCAGACGAGGACTGAAGCTGAAAAAGCTTTCGACATTAACCTGATCTCTATGTTAGGCAACGTGAAAGCTTTCATTCTAAGCATATGCATGGCTGTGCTATTCACGACATCGCTCGTCTTGGGAAACACCATTGCGATGTCGGTTCGTGAGCGCACAAGGGAAGTTGCATTGCTGAGGACGTTTGGGTTTACACACAACTTGATTCTCATGTTGTTTGTAGGCGAATCTCTCACGCTGTGTCTGGCAGGTTGGCTCGCGGCATCATTAGGTGCATACGGCTTGCTCTACGCAATCGCTCATTCCGGTGCAGGCGGCGCTTTTGCTGTCTTGCTAAAAATGCGCCTTACCACAGGTGTCGTATCTCTGCTGGTTGTGGGCTTCCTCGGATTTCTGAGCGCTGCCATCCCTGCTCACCGCGTATCAACAACCAATATCGTGCAGGGTTTGCGTCACATCGGCTGATCTGGCGGATGCGGGCTATCTTTGCTCAAGAGCAGCCAGCACGCAATGCTCTGATTGTCGTAGTGAGTTGTGTGAATCCGACGCGGAAACCTGTGGCGGACGCCATACGATCTTCTGCCCGTCCTGCTTGACGTTCCATCAGGAACACCCGAAGCCAGCCTCAGCGGATCACGGAGTTCGGGAACGAAAAAGAGCTTAGAATTCCAGCGTTCGGTACGGCGGGTTGGCCTACGCAGAAATAGCCTTCTGGTCAGGCTGCCTTCTCAATTTCATTTCCTTCATTTGTTCCTCCGTCATCGGCACTGTGTCCGGCGACTGCCACGATTCGCCCCTATAGAATTTGTCTTCCGCTTGGCTGAGGTAGGCAGGGCTGAGAACGTTGGCACGGAGTAGTTCCATTCGCAGCTTGGCCCAACTGTCATACGAACAGCCAAAAGCAGCCGTCCCGCCGTCCACAACAACAGCCAAACGCACAAGGTCTACATCGGCCATCAGTTTGCTGCCGCCATCACAGACGGGCGTCACGTAAACGGAATATCTCTTCATATAAGCAAAATAGCACGCCTGCTTGGCGAATACAAGGCGAAAGGTGTACGCTGCTGGTTATGGACGAGGGACGCAAGCGCGTTCTCGGAATCATGGCATCGATCCTGACGGCGATGCACATGCGGACGGCGGACGATCTTTTCGGCACTCCACAAGGCAGCCCACGCACGGATCGGCTCATAGCGGCCAGCGTTCAATGGGCAGAGCGGATCATGCAGAGGACTGATGCCCTGTTTCCTACGTCGCCGAGGACGGGCTGATTATGGATATCGTTATTTCCACTGCTCTCACTGTTGTCTCGATTGCTATGGCGTACCTTGGAGTGCATGTAACCTTACATCCTCCAAATGAGTCATCTCATGCTCGATTCTGGTACAAAGCCGGATTTTTCGTCTGTGGTGTCGTAGCAGTTTCGCTCGTGTCGACACAGGGCATACGCGGACGAAACTCCCAACGCAGCGCAGCCAACCAGATCGAGGCCCTTCGACAGGATGTGAAAGCAGCAAGAACAGAAGCCCAGAACGCCAATCAAGAGGTACAAGGCGAGAGCAGTCGCCGCCAACAAGCGGAACGGGATTTGGCAATTATTATTCAATCCTCTGGAAGAGCCACTCGCGAAGGCATCGCTCAGGATTTGCGAAAGATTCCTCTCAAAGTTGAAGTGAATGGACAACCGATTCAGGATGTCGGAGAGAAGAAACGTATTAGAGAAGCCCTTGGCAATTATATGCAGCGCGGCATGGACCTACGCGACCGCTGTGCAACAGATGTGCCTGAAAAAGAGCTTGAAGCAGAGGCGCAGGGTTGGTTTGGAGATGTTCAGCAATACTTAAGGCAAAACCTCGATTCATCGTATCTGAATCAATTTCTGTTGACTCATCCAGACCCTCTTACGCCTGGGGGTGTTCGCCAAGAGATGCTCCCGCTGTGGCACGGACTGAATCAGCGGACTCAGAATCTTAATAGATTTATAGATCGATTGAAGTGAAAAAGCCCACCCTGTGCTGTTACAGGTGAGTCCCAATGGCGATTTGGTATATCAACTCTGCTGCTTCCTGACCTTCGCCCATCTCGCCTTAGTTGCCGCTCTGATTCGCGCCAGACCCGCTGCTGAGATGTGACGCTTGGGAGCGATGGAAACACCTTCTGGCCTTTAGTCTTTGCCCAACGCGCTTTTTGAGCAGCGGAGATTCGCGCACGAGCTGCTGCTGACATTTTCCGGCGTGGCCTGGATGATCCTGCCTTGTACGTCCCCGCGAAAGCTGCGATGCTGCATTCAATCCGTTCAACTGCCCTTTGCGTTTTCGTGAATTGATAGCGTTGCGATTGACCTTCGTGAGCTTCCGACCTAACATTCTCACAAATGGCAACTCCGTCCGGCTTGATCGGCCAAACCATCTCGCATTACCGCGTCATCGAGAAGCTCGGCGGTGGGAGGATGGGTGTGGTGTACCGCTGGAATTCGTCTCGATCCAAAGAACGAATGCATCGTCTGCTCGTCAATCGTGTAAGGCGCAATGGGAGTTCACCAAATTGTGTCGCGAAAATACTTAAGCTTGCGAACAGCCCGCAGTCGCAACCTACGATGGGAAATTCATTTGTCGCAGCAAATGCTGGAAGCGTGGATCGGAGCGCAGACTATCTAAGGATCTACTTTTATGAAAGCGAGACTTGGGGGATCTCCCCTCGTGCGCAACCTCAAGCCAGCGGAACGCTGCGTCATTGTCGTTTAAGCCGGCATAAATGAGCGCTTCGCTCCCGCCGCCGCGCAGGTATCCGCCAGTTCGGCGATAAAGAGCGGAGCTCCGCCGGAAATTTCCAGGGCACGCTGCCGCTCCGAAATGGCCTCTGTCAATCCGAGCAACGCAACGAACATCGAACGTGCTGCGAGTTGGACCGCCTTTTTATACTTCAGCGATTGCCAGCCCAAACCAGTGCGAGCGCTTCCTGCATCCGAATGGCGTTACCGTCGGATTAGATTGGAATATTCATGCGCTGGAGCAGACTATAATAGCGCGGATCCGAGCGCAGATTGTCCCACCAAGGAGTCGCTTTAAGATATGCCATCCAAGGCGCGTGTTCCTGCCGCGCACGTTCCAGCCAAAGGAAGGCATCATCTTTCTCGCAGAGCGCCGTGTAAATCAATCCAGTCCAAAAAGGAGAGACGTGGCGTTGCTTCGAGAGCTCTTCCAATTCGCGGACGATCTTCAGGGCGTCCTCCCTTCTTCCAACGGCGCCATAGATATGTCCAAGTGTGCCGAGATAAAACGGCTCCCGGCGGCTGATCTCGACCGCCTCCTCCAATTCGTTCACTGCCGGCCCATACATTCCCTTTTTGACGAAAGCGCACCCAAGCGTAAAATGCACGGGTGTAAATGTAGGATCCAGTTCAAGGCTATTTTGGGATAGGCCGATGGCCTGGTCATATTGACGCGCAAAGTAGTGGCAAACGGCAGCTGTCCATTGAAGAACCATCGTAAGCGGCTCGAGCTGGACGGCGTGGAGGATTTCAGCTACGGCCTCTTCCGCGCGCCCCCTTGCCATGAGGCAACAAGCCCGCCCTTGTAGGGCAAAGGTGTTGTGAGGGTCCAATTCGATGGCACGCCGGACTGCGTTTTCGGCGGCACAGATATCGAAATCATAGTGGAGACTGGCGTACCAGAGCGCAGAATAAGCCTCCGAGAGCGTACTGTCCAATTCAATTGCCTTCAAGGCTGCGGCTTTGCCTCGGGCACAGCCTTCTTCAGGCGGCGTGTCAGTCCAGAAACCCAGCCGCGAGGCCGAATCCGCTAAGCCCGCGTAAGCAGTAGCATACGTGGGATCGCGTTCGACGGCCTTTTGAAAGTACTCGGCACCCTTCATGAGTCCTTCTAGGTTGCGCTTATTCCAGTGATAGCGGCCCTTTAAGTACAGTTCGTATGCTGCCGCATCCACCCGGCGCGTGGAGCGAAGTTGCGCCTGTTCTTCGGGTGTCAGCTTCACCTGGATTTCGTTTGCAATAGCCCGCGCCAACTCCGCGTGAAGCGCTAATATGTCCCTCAGATCGCGATCGTAACTCTCTGCCCACAGATGTGTGTCGGTAGAGGCATCGACCAACTGCGCCGAAACTCGTACTCGCTCGCCGGAACGCAACACTGTTCCTTCGACAATGCCCTGCGCTTCCAATTCACGGGCAATCTCCCGTAGAGGTTTGCGGGTGTCTTTGTAGTGCATGACCGTCGTACGGGAAATAACTTTCAGAGCCCGGATTTTGGCGAGGCTGGTGATAACCGCTTCGGTCAATCCGTCGGCGAAATATTCCTGCTCGGGATCACGCGAAAGGTTTTCGAAAGGCAAAACGGCGAGTGACTCGATTCCCTTCAGTGAGCTACCCAAGCTGGCGATGAAGCGATATCCACGCCGGGGCACGGTCTCAATAAATCGGGGGCTCTCCGGAGAGTCGCCCAAGGCCTCGCGCAGCCGCTTGATGGCATTGTTCAGCCCTTGATCGAAGTCAACAAACGTGTCCGCCGGCCAGATTCTTTTCTGCAGTACCTCGCGCGTGACGATCTCGCCGGGTTGTTCCAACAGCATTTGCAAGACATGGAAGGGCTGCTCCTGGAGCCTGATCCTGGCACCCTGCTTGCGCAGTTCTCCGGCATGCAGATCAACTTCGAAAACGCCGAAACGAACCGCCCCACGCGATGGATGAGCACTTTCCATCCCGAGCCAGCCTCACTGGCTGCCTAGTTTATCATCGCCCCGAGACAGCGCGCCTGCTAAACCCTCGGTTTTCCGCGGGCTTGGCGGGTTAGGCGGCGATTATCGACAGGATGGAAATAAGAAAGCTCCGCGTTATTGACCGCGCCGGGCAGCAGGCGCAAAACATTGTGCGTTGTTTGACTGATGCTCTTAAGTACGAAGGTTGTCGGGCTTCACGATACAAAGCGTTCAGGAGGATCACCATGAAAAACAAGAGAATCTTCGCAGTTTTGGCCCTGTTCTTTCTTGCGTTGACGCCAAATCTTCACGCCGCCAGCTGCTCGAACGCCACCGGAGCGGGACGGTGGGAGTTCACGGTGACGGGGTTGGTCATACTACCCACCGGTACTGCAGTTCCTGTCGCGCAGGTAGGCAGTTACACCGCCGACAAGGCGGGAAACACCGCCGGCAGTCAGACGCGGAGCCTGGGAGGCAGCATTGCTGAAGAGACGCTCACTGCAACAACGTCGACCAACCCTGACTGCACGGGCAAAGCGACGGTTTACGTCTACGACAAACAATCGGGAGCTTTAGTTCGCACATCGACCCTGGATTACGTCTTTATCGATGGCGGCAGAGAGATACGCGCGATCGTCACGTCCATCGTCCTACCCAATGGCGCAGGTCTTGGGCCGGTACTAACCATTGAGTACAAGAGGGTGTTCTCTGGACGGGGCAACGGGGAATAACACGCGGCCTCGAATACCGGCGCACCGAGGCGAGGGCCAACGTAAGAACTGAACGTCGCAGCTTGGCGAAAGGAGATCCACCATGTACCGACAAGAGAAGCTTCTCGCCGGGGCTCTACTACTCCTGGTGTCACTGAGCAATCCAGCTGGCGCCACTACCGTCCGCTTCAGGCCGGGGGTGACCTACCGGGTGGGAACGGCACCACGCGCCGTCGTCGCCGCCGATTTCAACGGCGATGGCAAGCAGGATTTGGCCGTGGTTAATGCCGGCAACGCAGGTGCGGGAGATGATGGGTCGGTGAGCATTCTGCTTGGCAATGGCGATGGCACGTTCCAATCAGCTAGCAACATTCCCGGCGGGAAGAACCCAGTATCCATCGCTGTAGGTGACTTCAATGGAGACGGCAGGCCCGACTTGGCCGTCGGCGATGCAGGCGATGGTGGTAGCATCAGCATCCTGTTGGGAAATGGGGATGGGACGTTCGAGCGCGCGGAAAGTGTCGGTCTCGAAGGAGCTGCTTTTTCTCTGGCAGTGGGAGACTTCGACGGTGACCTGCGAACGGATCTGGTTGTGCTCCAGGTTCCCTCAAGCGCCAAGTTGACTGTGTTCTTTGGAAATGGGGATGGCACTTTTGCAAGAGGCAGTGACGTCCTCACGGACATTGCCGTCGGGTTTAACCTTGGCGTGCTCGTTGCCGACTTCAATGGCGACCACAAGCTGGACTTGGTAATAAGCGGATCAGGCGGAGCCATCTTACTCGGCAATGGCAATGGTACTTTTCAACCGGCATTGGGAGTGGGCGTCGTCTCCACATCCGCGGCACCCACCTCGGTCGGAGACTTCAGTGGGGACAGCAGGCTCGATCTGGTTATGGAAATCACCCGCTTTCGCGGCGAGAGCTTTGACGTTCTGTTGCAGGTGCTGCTAGGAAATGGCGACGGCACTTTTCAAGCAGCGAAAGACATTTTCGACATTCCCGGCGTGACATTCCAGCACACGCTGTTCGCTGCCACTGGTGATTTCAATGGTGACAAGAATCTCGACATTGCAGTGACCGAGAGATCAACCGATCCAACTTTTGTTAAGCGAACCGTTGACGTGTTTCTGGGAAACGGAGATGGAACCTTCCAGCCAGCGACTAGCTTTGGTACTAATTCCAGTCCCGCTTCGGTATCGGTGGCAAATTTGAACGCCGATCAGTCACCGGATCTGATAACGGTGAACCCGGACGACAACACCATCGGCGTGCTGCTGAACACGACCGGCGCTGATTTCTCGATCTCTTCCTCCGCCCCGACGCCAGGAATCATCAGTCGCGGACAAAGTTCGACCTCGACTGTCACCCTGAGCTCGCTGAATGCATTCAATAACCCGGTTGCACTTACCTGTTCGGTGCAGCCAACCCCGTCGGCACCGATCTGTTCACTCAATCCGAACTCAGTAACTTTCGACGCTAATGGCAATGCAACCGCCACGCTGACCATGAGCACCGGCGCAGCATCGGCCTCGCTCAGCCCATCGTCTTTGCACCATAATGCGCGTCCTTTCCAGTTTCTGTGGCTCCCGGTAGCGGGCTTTGCCTTAATGGGGACAGGTTTTGGCTCGAGTCGCTCTGTCAGGAGGAAGCTAACGGTGTATTTATTGGGCGGCACATTATTCGCTGCGCTGACCCTTCAAGTTGCTTGCGGCGGGGGAAGCAGTGGGAGTTCGAGCAGCACTGGACCTCAATCCACGGCCTACACGGTAACAGTCACCGGCACGTCGGGATTGACGACGCATTCTGCGACGGTCACGCTCGCCGTGCGCTGATCAGAGGAGACGTGAATCAGGGGAGGCTGAGTTTAACCGGCCAGGAGCAGTGCGATTCAGAGACACACGAGAGCGCAACAGCAGAGCTACGAAGGGTTGAGCGCAAGCGCGATTGATGGCACAAGACATCTGTTCGGATCTTTTGAGCGAGGGGCGTTCGATTCGTCTACCTTCCGCCAAGTTTGCACAGGTGCGTGAGCCCGGCCGAAACGGACCGCTGTAACCCGGTCTCCCCGTGTGGGACGCGGAGGTTCAAATCCTCCCCTGTGCACCAAGTGCCAGCGTGTGCGAATTGGAATAGCAGCCTGTCTTAGAAACAGGTGTTTGAAAGTTCGAATCTCTCTGGCACCAGATTTTCTCCGTAAGCCATTCTGTGGATTAAATGACTAAATGGTGGCCTCGTGCTAAACCCACCTCTGGCAATAATTTGAACGCCGAAATCGCGCCGTAAGAGGCCGCAAATCCCT
>Ga0209056_10008179_pt1 | contig 10736 bp, 9 predicted proteins | sample GraSoiAngelo_114_FD_185876 | JGI IMG/M metagenome (GOLD analysis project Ga0209056, IMG submission 185876) | Grasslands soil microbial communities from the Angelo Coastal Reserve, California, USA - 14_0903_13_40cm (SPAdes) (version 2) | ecosystem: Environmental > Terrestrial > Soil > Grasslands ...
GGCCCGCGCCGCGCCAACGTGATTTTCTGTCCCAGAGGAAGCTGCGGCAGCCGCGCGAGCAATTGTTCTTCCGCGCTGCGTTTCAATTCTGCCAGGACGCCGGGTGAAAGCGTCAACTGCACCAGGTCCATCAGGTATAAATCCCCCAGCAGCCGCAAGCTGATCAGTCGCGGCGCCCGCGGATGAAACGCCAGCGCCCGCTTCACCCTGTAATTTTTCAACAGATGTTTCCGCCGCCCCACCTCTTCCAGAATTTCGCCCGGCAGATCCTTTCTTTCGAGCAGCAAACAAAGTTTCGTTTCATCGAGCGCGGGATTGTCCAGCAGCGCCATCAGCACGTCCGCCGACGGATGGTGCAGGAGCGCTGCAAGCTCCTCGCCGGCAGCGACCAGTGCGCGTTCGCGAGTTGTCGTCGCCTCGGACATCCTAATATCTCGCAGCGCGTGCTGCCGCCTCCGCTGGCGACATTTGCAACGCGCCGACTTTCGCGCGCGGCACGGCTCGCTTTAGCGCCTCATCCACTTGCGCGTCATAAAACGCGGACCGGCCCACCGTTCCCCCTGTTTTCGCGATTCCCAAATTCTCTCCGCGCAGGCCCGCATGAGTTGCGACCATTTCCACCAGAGCGGCTAGATGACGGGCCGCTTCGTGCAAAATCTCGCGCGCCGCTGAATCTCCGGCATCTGCCGCCGCGGCCACAATCGGGAATATCATCGGAAAGACTTGATCCGGCTGCGCGCTGGCGCGCTTCCGCAGCTCAGGCCACGCGTTGCATCCGAACCGTTCGAGAATCTTCTTTCCCAAAACTGACTCCGCCCCCTGCTCCTCACGTTCTTTCATCGCTCTCGCCACGGCCCGGCTGCCGATATCGTAAGCACTCCCTTCATCACTGAACGGCGGGCCGTAACCCCCGGCTCGCCAGATTTTTCCTTGCTCGTCGCGAGCGAGGGCCGCGGACCCGGTTCCCGCCACCAGCAGGATCGCAGTTCCATTCCCGGCGGCTGCCAATGCTGCTTCCAAATCCGTGAGTATCGTCACAGCGATTCCGGGGAATGCTCCTTCCAATGACGCTTGCATCTGTTGTTTCATCTCTGGCTGCGCAGTACCTGCCAATCCTGCGCCCAACGCGACGACCGCCCTTCGCTCTACTCCAGCCTCCCGCAACGCCAACTCCGCTGCCTTCTCAATTTCACGCGTCGCCGCCTCCACGCCCACTCGCGTCGGGTTGGAGGGCCCCGCGATACTCCGCGCGACGATTCCTCCCGCGGAATCCATCAACACGCATTCCGTTTTCGTTCCGCCCCCATCGAACCCCAGCACGTATTCCACGCAAAAAGCATACGTGAAAAATGCCCGTTTGGAATGGATTCTACGCCGCCAGGGTTACGAGAATATTCTGATCCGGCGCCGTGATTCCTTGACGGGTCAATGCAAGGCCACTATCCTCATCGCACTTTTCCGCGGCGCACCGCGTGCTGCGGGAAAGCCGCTCCATGCGCATTCATCCATTGGACCTGGCAATTGTCATCGCCTACCTGCTCGGCGTGACGGCCCTTGGCATTCGCTTCCGCCGCGGACAGAAGGATGCGCGCGATTATTTTCTTGGCGGCCGGACCGCCCCCTGGTGGGCCCTCGCGTTCTCCATCGTCGCCACGGAAACTTCAACGCTCACCATCATCGGCGCGCCGGCCATTTCCTACGGTGGAAACCTCACCTTCCTTCAACTGGTCTTCGGCTACCTGATCGGCCGCGTGCTCATTGTGCTCTTATTGCTGCCTGGCTATTTTCGCGGCGAGTTTTTCACCGCTTACGCCTTGATCGAAAAGCGATTTGGCCAGAAGATGCGCGCAGTCGCCGCCAGCACTTTCCTCGTCACCCGCGCCATCGCCGAAGGCGTCCGCGTTTCTGCCATCGCCCTGGTGGTCAGCGTCGTTCTGGGGACCTCGGAAAAGCTCGCGGTCGTCATCGTCATCGCGCTCACGGTCTTGTACACGTTTGAAGGCGGCATGAAAGCCGTGATTTGGACCGACGTGGCGCAGTTGCTGATCTATCTGACCGGAAGCGCGGTCACGTTTCTCGTTCTGCTGCACCGCATTCCCGGCGGTTGGAGCGAAGTGGTCCAGGTAGCAGCCGCGGCCGGTCACAAACTCCAACTATTCGATTTTTCCTGGAATCTCGCCACCAAATATACCTTCTGGTCCGGACTCATCGGCGGCGCCTTTCTCACCATGGCCACCCACGGTACCGACCAGATCATCGTGCAGCGCCTCCTCGCGGCGAAGAGTGAGCGCGACAGCCGCCGCGCCCTGCTCGCCAGCGGCGCCATCGTGCTTGTCCAATTCACAGTGTTTCTGCTGATTGGTGTGTTCCTTTATGTGTTCGCGCAGCATTCTCCGCTCTTGGCGCCCGGCGAACGCACCGACCGCATCCTGCCGCTCTTTCTGGTGCGCGAAATGCCCGTGGGACTGGCCGGCCTGCTGCTCGCTTCGATCGTGGCCGTGGCCATGTCCAATGCCAGCGGCTCGCTGAATTCTCTGGCCGCGTCGAGCGTGCTCGATTTTGCAAAACTGCGCGGGCAAAGCGCCGACCCCGCCCGCTTCCTGCGCCTCGCCCGAGGCATGACGCTCGCGTGGGGCCTGGTGCTGATGGGCTTCGGCCTGGTGAAGTGGGGCCCGCTGCTTGAAACCGGGCTGACCGTGGCGTCGCTGCCCTACGGCAGCCTGCTCGGCCTCTTTCTTCTCGGCACGTTCGACCGCGGCGCCAACGCCCGCGGCGCCTTGGCCGGAATGATTGTGGGGCTCGCCACAATTTTATTCGTATTCCAGTTCACGAGCGTGGCGTATACCTGGTACTTCATGATTGGCGCGATCGTCACGTTTGTGACTGGGTCTGTCGCGAGCCGGTTCAGCGCGCGCGATAAGCCACCAGAAGAAAGGGAGCGGGCCTGAAAAGGACTGCCCCTACAGAGGAGCGATGAGCGAAAAACGCCTGGAATTGGTGCGCGGTCTGGGAGCTTGGGCCTCCGCGGCTATCGTTGTCGGCACTATGATCGGCACGGGCATTTTCCTGAAGCCCGCGGAAATGGCGCGCGAAGGCAAAAGCGTTTCCATTGTCTTTGCCGCGTGGATTATCGGCGCGATTCTCTCGATTTTTGGCGCGTTCTCGTTCGCCGAACTCGGTTCCATGATTCCGGAAGCGGGCGGCGAATACGCCTATCTGCGCCGCGGATTCGGGCCGGTCTATGGATTTCTCTTCGGCTGGACGCATTCCATCGTCGGGCGGCCCAGTTCCCTGGCTTCAATCTCCGCCGGCATGATGCGCTTCCTCAGCTTTATCTTCCCGGTTGTTGCCGCGCCGCTATTTACCGTGCACATCGCCATCCCCGGCCTCACCGGATGGCTCAGGCCTTACGATTTTGTCGTCACCTGGGCCCAGCCGCTCGCCGTGCTGTGGATTCTCATCATGACCGGTGTGAACTACTTAGGTGTGAGGCTCGGCGGAGCCGTCCAGGTTTTCCTGACCAGCATTAAGATCATGTCCGTTGTCATCGTGATCGCGGTCGCATTTTTTTCGCCCGCACCGGCCGCGCGTCCGCCGGACCCTTTCTGGCCGGATATAAGCTCGAGCGTTGGCGCCATTTTGACTGCGTTTCTCGCCGCCCTTGCGGCTGCGCTCTGGGCCTACGACGGTTGGGAGGATTTGAATCTGGTCGGCTCCGAAGTCGAAAACCCGCAAAAGAATTTTCCGCGCGCACTTGTCGGAGGCGTTGGATTTGTCGCCGTGATCTATCTTCTTTTCAGCGCTGCCTGTTTGAAAGTGTTGCCGTTCTCCAGTGTGGCCTCATCGCTCCACATCGCTTCCGACGTCGTGGCGCGGATCGCGGGATTCGGCGCTGCCGCTTGGATCACCTGGGCGATGGTGATTTCCGCGCTCGGCTCCATGAACTCTTCGGTGTTGAGCGGCGCGCGCGTAGGATACGCCATGGCCCGCGACGGAATTTTCTTCAAAATTGCCGACGGCATTCATCCGAAGTATCGCACCCCGGCTCGAGCGCTTATTTTTCAGGGGATTCTCGCAAGCTTGATGGCGCTCACGGGCACCTTCGAAGAACTTACGAATCTCTTCATCTTCGCGGGCTGGATCTTCTACGGCTTCGCCGTCGTCGCTCTCTTTCGCATGCGCAAAACAGAACCGGATCTTCCGCGCCCCTACCGTTGCTGGGGCTATCCCTGGGTTCCCGGCCTGTTCGTCGCCGGCGCCCTCGCGCTCACCTTCAACATCTGGCTCCAACGCCCCGGCCGCTCTTCAATTGGTTTGCTGCTCATTCTTGCGGGACTCCCCTTCTATCGCCGCTGGAACCGGTCGGTCTCAGTTCATAGTGACGCCGGGAGAGCTTGAACGGCGCGAAAGAAGTTGTACGAGAAGTCCTCCAGAAAGGAGCGCCACGCCGGGAACCAAAACCCATCCAAACATCATGGTGAGAAAGGCCGCGGCCACAATATGGTGCGCCAGACTGTGGCCAATCAGCAGTCCCGCAGGAATGGCAATCAAGAATACAACCCCAAATGGCAGAACAGGAAACACGCTCGAGATAGCCAAGATCCTCGGAGAGCCCCCGGCGCGCTTCGATAACAGTGCACCCATTGCGCCAGCCAGAGGTAACGTGAGCAACCAACTCGTATAAAACATAAGAACCGGAGTCCCCTTGTCCAAATCAAGAACGAATGGGCGTGGTCCGAACTTCTGAACCAGCTCAAGCAAGCCCATCGATAGCACGAAGGTGAGCAAACCGGGGAGCCACAATTGCCTGACGCGATCGTTCATGATGTTCTCCTTCCTTGTTCTGGCGACTTGAATCCTTCGGCGCAAATCCTGCCAATCTGCAACTTGCGCAAGCGTTTGCTGCATGGCTGCTTGTTCCGGTAGACCTTTTGTTCGCAGCGATTCGTACGATTCTTCCAAGTGCGCGGCAAGCTCGGTGTGGATTTCTTCCCTTTCGGTGAAATCGACCGCGAGACCCGAGAGTCGCCGCCGGACCAGCTTTTGCCAATCAGGCATGGGCCACCTTGGTCAGCCGCCTCAGTGCGCCGAAGAGTTCCGCCCATTCCTTCCGCAAGGGCGACAGTTTTTTCTTCCCGGCGGGCGTGAGACGGTAACAACGCCTGCGCCGGCCGCTGCTGCTGCTGGTTTCCCAGGCGCCGCGAATCCAGCCGCGTTGCTCCATGCGATAAAGCATCGGGTACAAGGCGGCGAGTGTGAACCGCAGCGCGCCCTTGGTTTGCTCTTCGATGCGCCGCGCCATCTCATAGCCGTGGAGCGGGCCGTCTTCCAGAATGCTGAGCACCGCCAGCTCCGCAGTTCCGCGCTTGACTCCTGCTCGAATCATAGGTCGCTCCCTTACATGTAAGATTCTTATATATACAAAAAGAATTGTCAACTGCACGTGAGGGCAGGTGTCCAAAAAAACAAGGGTTGCCTCGGCCCGGCTAGGCGGAGGCGCTTCGCGTAGCCGCGGCGGCGATAGGAAGAACGGCCGACTCCGCCTCGCGACTTACTTCGACGGCAGGCTGGAACAGCTTGGCGAGCGCTTCGATCCCGGTAATGAGGCGCGGGCCGGGTCGCGAAAAATAGCTGTTGGCTTCCAGCGCATACACCCGGCCATTGCGAACCGCGGGAATGGTGTTCCACTCTTCCGGAAAACTCATCGACCGGTATTCATCGCGAGCTTGTTCGGCGCTGTACCCGCACGGCGCGATCAGCAGGATTTCAGGCGCGGCTTCCCTCACATGTTCGGTAGTGATCCGGAAAGACGGAGTGCGTGCACGCCCGAACAGATCTTCGCCGCCCGCGCGTTGAATCATTTCCGGAGCCCAGTGGCCGCCCACGTAGAACGGTTGCAGCCATTCGAGAAACGCGACGCGCGGGCGCTCTTTCGAAGAGTCTATCTGCTGTTCCAGAACCCCGAGCCGAACGCCAATTTTCTCCAGCAGAGCCTCCGCTTGCGGCCCGTGGCAGGTTTCTTCCCCCACCCAAAGGATGTCGCGCCACACGTCGCCCAAATCCTGCGGGTTGAGGCACAGGACTTCCGGCCGCCGGTCGAACCGCGTAAGCGCGGTTGCAAGATCGTCGGGAGAAGCGGCGCAGACGTGGCACAAATCCTGCGTCACGATCAGATCCGGCGCCAGCGTCTCTAACACTCCGGCATCCACCGCATACAAACTCTCGCCGCGATGAACGTACTCGCGGACGAGCGCATCAATCTCCGCGGGTGAAGCATCGTGCGGCATCCGCGAATGAATCACCACCGGTTTCGTGCGGGCCTTCGGCGGAAAGTCGCACTCGTGGCTGACGCCCACAATCTCGCGGTCGAACCCGAGCGCAAACAGAATCTCTGTGGCCGATGGAAGCAGCGAAACGATGCGCATAGACGAGGAATGTATCACATCTGCAAGACTGACGAAGAGCGAGAACTAGGAACACGAAGAGAAAGCCTTAGGTCGAAATCAGCCCTAACCGAAAGCTGCCTCGGGTACTCACTTCTGATCGGTTTTTTCGCTGCTTGACACTGGACCGTTCAGCTTCTCCAATTTTGCCAACCACTCCCGTACCTGACCCGCGTTTTTCGCATGCGGAGCTAACTCCAAGTAAATTTTTGTCTCTAAGATTGCCGTGGCATAGTTGTTTTTTCGAGCAAATATTTCAGCCAGCAAGAGATGCAGTTGCGGAAAACGCGGGCGCACGTCCAGGCGTTCCGCCTTGAGCCCGCTCTTTTCAGCGTCTTCGATCTTGTTGAGCTTGTAATTTGCGGCCGAGTTATAGAAATAAGCTTTGGCGTAATCCAGTGGATCGAGATCCATAATGTAACCGGTGACGTTGGCGTATTTCAACGGATCGAGATCCAAGACCTGATTAGTAAGGTTAAGGACCTGGGTCCAATCTTCCGCCTCGTAGGCCATTGACGCGAGCGACAGATAAGGCGGCAGGAACTTTCTGTCGATCGTCGTCGCGTGGGTATACGCCGCGCGAGCCGATTCCTTCTGGACTAGATTCTGCAAAACAAACCCCAACTGGAACCAGGCGTTCGCGTACTTCGGATAGATCTCTACTGCTTTTTCAAAGTATTGCCGTGCATCGGCAAGTCTGCCGTTCCTCTCGGCCTCTAGGCCTTTCTCATACGCTCTTCTGGCATCTCTCGGTGCTTTGTAGGGAGCGGCGCTCAGCGTCATGCCTTTGATCTTTGTAGCTCGGTGCACCACAATGGCGCCGACATCCATGCTGCTGCTGCCGGGAGTGAGATCCATAAGGCTGATGACACTGGAATGAAAACCAGAAACCGTGGCCCGTAGCTCACAATTTGTTAACTCGAGTCGTGAAATTCCCGTCCCCGGAACCTTGCTAGACTGGCCATATTCCGGAGACCTGTCCCCGCTGGCGTCAAGGTAAGAATCGGCCATCGATCCCAATTCCATGCTGAAGTCGCCGCGGGAAGTTGCATACACCTGCTGACGTACCCTGGCGTTGCAGACGCGCTCAACCAACGCATCGTGTGGGACAGGTGTCCCGTCATCGGTGGCAACGCGTCCTAGGAGAAACATCACAAGATCCTCTCTCCGTTCACCTGGCGGCGTACTCGAGGGAGTGGGAGTCGCAGGATGGCTCGGGGGTGTGGGAGGCGGAGGCGCAGGAGCCGGGGGCTTCTGCGCCAATGCGACTGGTACCAGAAGGCCCATTGCTAGCGCCAGCTGGACGAAGATGCGCATGCGTGGGCTCACAGATCTATTCCTAGGGAGGGAACGTCTGAGCCGCAAGTTTAGTGCCCAAGTCAGTTCAAGTCAAGGCTTCCGAAGCGAACAACGCCCCCGGGCTGCATCTCGCGGTTGCCCGGTGCGCCTGTTTTATTTGTAGAGAAAGTATTTGCGGCGAACTTGCTCGAAGGCGGAAAGGCTTGGGGCCTAACCCGCCACGATTTTTTCAGGTGCTACCCCCTCCGTAGGCTTTCAGGCTTTCGATTACACGACTTGTCCGCGGTGAAACCGCAAGAGTCAATTCATTCCAGGTAGCGAAGAGGGATCGAAAGGAAGGGATCAGACACGGCATCAGGTAAACACTGCGGGCGCTATGAAAATTATTCCCGGCCACCCCCCACTCACCGCGCCGCAAAACCCGAGTTTATAGTCACTTACGCGTCCGCCTCTTTTGGTATCCCATGAGCATTACAACTACCTGCCAAGCCACCTCATTCCTTCTCGTCCCCGGTAAGCGGAGGCAGCATCCTCCGAACACAGGGATTGGAGAACACAAGCAGGACCAATCCATCAAAAACTTACTGTCTCGCTCGCGGAGTGGTGTGTTTATCCCTCCTCGTGCGGACAAATCGAGGGGGGAAGCATGAATCCGGCCATCTTGCTTGTGGATGTTGCTTCGGCGAACCGCGAAGAATTGAAATCTTTCCTGCAGAACCAGAAGTGCGATGTAGCTACGGCGGCAGATGGCGAATCCGCAGTCAGATGCTGCCTGCAGATGCAGCCGGATTTAGTTCTTCTACACGATAGTCTGCCGGACATCGGCAGTTTCGACCTTTGCCGCCTGATGAAGAAAGATCCTCTCAATCAACTCACCCCGGTTGTTTTGCTGAAACCCTCCCCAGATCAATGGGACATCTATCGTGGACGGGAAGCCGGCGCAATCGATATTTGGGCTACCCCTCCATCGCTTTGGGATGCGCTCGGGCGCATCCAGATGCTCTTGCGCCTCAAGTCCGCCGTATTCTCGCTGGCGCGGAGCGTCGACTCGAAGCATAACTTGAAGAATGGCCACTCGGAGCATCTGGCGGCATACGTGGAGCAATTGGGAGAAAGCCTTGGCTTTGGAGAGGAAGACTTGCAGGAACTCCGCATCGCCAGTTGGCTTCATGACATAGGGAAAATTGGCGTGCCGGAAAGCATCCTTCTTAAACCCGGGCCTCTGGACGCGGAAGAGACAAGAATCATGCGCGAGCATCCCGTTACTGGAGAAAATATGTGCAAGCCTCTCAAGTCGCTTCGCCGCATCCTCCCCGTGATACGGCATCATCACGAAAAAATGGATGGTAGCGGATATCCGGATGGCCTTCGCGGAGAGGACATTCCGCTGAAAGCAAGAATTCTACAGGTCGCGGATATCTACGATGCATTGACCACCCCCCGGCCCTACCGGGGAGCCCTCCCTCCCGAGGAAGCATTGCAGATTCTTTTCAGCGAAGCCGAGAACGGCTGGCTCGATGCGTCCGTGGTGTTGAAGTTCTCGCGGATCTGCCGGTACGGTGAGCACTTCCCCGTGCGCGAAAGAACCATGCTGGCCTCCTACTACGCCTAGCGGCCAGGCAAGTGGAATCATTTCCATCTCATGTCCGGCACGTAATGCAGCCACAGAACACAATGGTTCGCGCTTAGCGACCTACCATTTTTTGCAGATTTTCCGGGTACCGAGCCCCTTGCAGCGTAATCTTCGAGGCGGCGTTCTCGATTTCACGGAGATCGTCGGACGTGAGGTCGACTGAAACGGCTCCGATATTTTCTTCGAGGCGCGCCAGCTTAGTTGTGCCTGGGATGGGAACAATCCACGGCTTTTGAGCAAGCAGCCATGCAAGGGCAATCTGAGCAGGTGTCGCCTTCTTCCGTTCCGCGATCTTGCGAAGCAGATCAACCAAGGCCTGATTTGCTTTCCGAGCCTCTGGGGCAAAGCGAGGAACGATGTTACGGAAATCGGTGCTATCGAACTTTGTATTCTCGTTGATCTTGCCGGTAAGGAAGCCTTTGCCAAGAGGGCTAAATGGGACGAATCCGATCCCGAGTTCCTCAAGGGTCGGTATGACCTCCGCTTCAGGTTCTCTCCACCACAGCGAGTATTCGCTCTGGAGTGCCGTGACAGGCTGAACCGCGTGTGCGCGACGAATTGTTTGCACCCCTGCTTCAGAAAGGCCGAAGTGCTTAACCTTGCCTTGCTGGATCAAGTCTTTCACGGCTCCCGCAACATCTTCGATTGGCACCTCCGGGTCAACACGGTGTTGGTAGAAGAGATCGATGGCATCGATCCTGAGTCGCTTGAGCGAAGCCTCGGCGACCTCCTTGATGTGCTCTGGCCGACTATCCAGCCCGGCCTGTTTGCCAGTGTTAGGATCAAGTTTCCACCCGAACTTGGTGGCGATCACCACTTGCTCACGGAAAGGAGTGAGGGCCTCACCCACGAGTTCTTCGTTTGTGAACGGGCCGTAGACTTCCGCTGTATCGAAGAATGTGACCCCGCGTTCCAGGGCTGCCCGGATGACTGAGATCATCTCCTGCTTGTCTCCGGCCGGGCCGTAGCCAAAGCTCATTCCCATACAGCCGAGTCCGAGGGCCGAAACCTCGAAATTGCTATTTCCAAGTTTGCGTTTCTGCATTGGTCCCTCCATGCTGACGCAACGATACAACGGCCAACGTCGGCGTCGCAATTAAGGCCCATCCGGCGGACTAGATTCACATGCCTGGTTAACGCGGTAATCGGGGAAGTGAAATCCTGTCAAAACCACTTGATTGCATAACAATGTCGGCTCCTCGACCCGAGTAAACTGGAAGAGACTGGTGAGTGTGGTGAACAGGAACTGAACCACAGTGAGGGACAAGCAGAGAAATTCTATCGAGACCTGCAGCAGCGAGGAATCTGCGTGCGGGTAGGCATGGAGGCTACCGGATATTCACGCTGGTTCGAGCGACTGC
>Ga0209056_10008180_pt1 | contig 10735 bp, 10 predicted proteins | sample GraSoiAngelo_114_FD_185876 | JGI IMG/M metagenome (GOLD analysis project Ga0209056, IMG submission 185876) | Grasslands soil microbial communities from the Angelo Coastal Reserve, California, USA - 14_0903_13_40cm (SPAdes) (version 2) | ecosystem: Environmental > Terrestrial > Soil > Grasslands...
AACCGAAGCAGCTTAGGGCAGTTTGAAGCCTCCTCCTACAAGGCGGCTCCGAAGGGCCCACCTTCATCTTTCGTACAGCATGACGATTTCTCGTCTTCTTGACACAACCCCCTCGGATAACCAGAAATAGCCATAGGCCACCAGCCTCCGATAGAACCATGGTTGCCATTTAAGTAACCAATGTCGCTTGCCCAAGTCTCAAGACTCGATTGGCGTCGTCATCACCGGAAAATGGAGCCCCAAGGGAACGGCAAACAAACCAGAGAAAAAACTCTCGAACGAATCGGGGAGCACGCTTACAGCAGTGGGCTGGATCTCGAGACCAAAATCTTCTCGGCCTCCGGTCGAGGCCGGAGCTTTTTTCTTGACATCCCTTTTTATAGAACTCATTAACCCAGCCGAGGGTTGAGTGTTAACGCCTGTGGCTGTTGAAAAATTCTTTCTTACAAAATTCGCAAAAATGAAATTGCGTCAGGATGCGTTATAAGCGATCTTCTCTGATCGCAAGACATTTCCTGTCCCCCAAATTTTGGCCACTTGAGACGCAAAGCGAGTTTTTCAACACCCACGCCTGAAAGCAATAGTTATGGAACCTGAGCGGCTGTTCGGTGTCCTTGCTAGTGAAGGCAGCGAGTCTCTGATGCCCGAAGTCTGCCTCAAAGGCATGCACCCCTGGAAGAACCACATCATCGTGCTTACGATGGCTGTCTTGAGCGCCTCTTTCCCCCTGTTTCTGGTGACGGGCTATACCGCGCTTTATTGGACGTGGGTGCGCGGCAATTTGGAAGCGGCTCTGCCTTATCTACCGTGGGCTAGGAATTTTGGAATGCTGGCCATGGTCGGCGCCGCTGTGGCTCTCGGAATCTTGTTCTCATCAAATACCTTCCCGATTTCACCGAAAATCCGCCTTTGGCTTTCTGTTCTTGCCACGGCCACGATCAGCCTTTTTTCCGAGTTCAGAAACGATGGCAAGTTTTATTTCAAGAGACTCGTCCATTTTTTCGGACCCGGAACGTGGATCCACGACGGACTGAATCAAGTCGTTTCGTCACTCGGTGATTTTCTATACCGGATCGAATACTCGCATTGGAACGATTTCCTCATGGGCCCGGCGATCGTCAGTGTTCTTTATGCCCTTGTTTTCGCCAGAATCTACGGGGCGTTCCGGAATCAGGACCCGATCGGCCTGAGTGCGTCCACTCCGGACGTGTCGTCGAATCTCGACGATGCTCTGCGGTTCGCGCGCACACTGATGAACGTCGGACTCTTCTGGTTTTTCATCCAAGCATGGTCGGAAAAGGCGGGATATTTGAGTAATCCTCATTCGAACGATGAAATCGACCTGCCCTTTGAGTTTGCAGGCACCATGCTGGGTTTCTGGATGGCGCGTGTCCTTACGAAGCCCTTCGACCAGCGGACCGAGAAATTCCGTTCCACTTTCTTGATTGATTTTCTATCCTCGGGACTGATCGGTCTTTTGTACACGCTGATCGTAGGCCTGTTGACGGAGGGCGTGGCCAGTACCGTGGCCCACGCTGTACAGCCGGTTGTTCCTCACTCGCTAGACATCCATGAATACACGCCGTTTCAACAGCACATGCGCCCGTTCGAGCTTCTATTGCTTGCCGGAGCGATGTGGTGGGGCCTCAACCGGTCTTCCAAACATGAGGAACTGACGCGGCTCAGCCGTACGTACCAAGAACCGGAAGCCCAGTCGAAATGGGACGTGCTGCTAACAATGGCTAAGGTTCTGGCAGTGACGACCAGTTATCTGCTTATTCTTGCGATGATGCTCTCGATCCTGGAACCGCAAGGACTGGGTTGGACGCTGGCGACGGCGGGGGCAGGAATGGTAATCGGAACCACGGCTCTCTTACTGGTCAAGCGTGCCGAGCAACAAGGCTTCACGACGGTTTTCGGCAGGAACGACGAAACGTCCGGCGGCTGACCTGACTCGTAGCTGGCCATGGAAAACCGTCGAAGACTGCCAATTGTTGATAAATCGCATAACACTCATCGACACTTCCCAGCCCACGCTTTTGTCACCAGGCGGTGTCAGTTCGTTTTGGGATTCTGCGCGATTTGGTGCATTCGCCTGCAACGGGCCTGTCTGGATTAAACTACACGCGCGCAACTGGAAGTATGCGAAGCGTCGGATTACGGCCAATGCCCATTTCTCTGGAGACAAGCATGCGTGAGTCGAAACGAGAGTCCGATCGTCGGACATTCCTATCACGGTCAGCCGCAACGCTTGCGGGGGCCGCATTGTCCGGAACGGCGTTGTCATACGGAAGAATTCTGGGGGCGAATGACCGAATAGCGCTGTGCCATGTCGGGAACGGTGGCCGAGGAAGCGACCTGGACCTGATCGTTTCCAAGCTCGCGTCGAGTCACAACGTGGAAATGAACTCGGTTTGCGACTTATGGCGTCACAACCGCGAAAAAGCTGTTGCTACCAACACCAAGTACTACAACCGCGCGCCGCGCGCATTTCAGCACATCGAAGACGCGCTCGCCGACCAGCAGATTGACGCCGTAATTCTCTCCACGCCAGACCACTCGCATTCTCCGCTGCTGAAAATGGCGGCCGATGCCGGCAAGGACGTCTATGTCGAGAAGCCGATGGGGAATGTCCTCGAAGAAGCCAAGGCCGCGCGCGACGCCGTGCTCCAGAACAAAGTAATCGTGCAGGTCGGAACGCAGCACCGCAGCGAACCCTACCAGATTGCGGCGCACGATCTGGTGCAGACCGGCGTGCTCGGCGACGTAACCAAGGTCGAGATGGTGTGGAACTATCACGGCCCGAGATGGCGCGGCCGCCCAGAGACGGAATTAATTCGCGAAGAGGACACCGACTGGCGTAAATTTTTGCTCAACAAACCGTATCGGCCGTTCGATCCGCAGGTCTACTGCGAGTTTCGGCTCTACAAAGAATTCTCGAGCGGCATCCCCGATCAGTGGATGAGCCACGGGATCGATCTGGTGCACTGGTTCATGAATGACAGTTTTCCGAAATCGGCGGTCGCTCACGGCGGCGTCTTTGCCTGGCACGACGGGCGCGAGAATGCCGATACCCTTCACGCGTTGCTCGAGTATCCGAAGGGGTTTCTGGTCAGCTATTCGACGAGCTTTGGGAATGATGCTCCGGGATTCACGCGCTACATGGGCAAGAACGCAACCCTCGTCAACTCTGGCGGCGAGGGTAGCCCGCGGTATCAGCTGGTCGAAGAGAAGGGAACGCACGAAGACAATCCAGACATCGATAGGAACCGGGCTTCGAAACACGTGTTGCTGCCGGGTGAAACTAGGCTTCCCCCAATGGGGATTGACGACCTGACGCTCGGTCACATGGCAAACTGGTTTGAATGCATGCGCTCGCGGCAGCAGCCGCATTGCACCGTGCGCGAGGGCTTCGCACACTCGGTCGCCTGCATGATGGCAACGGAGGCTTACTGGTCGGGAAGGAAGCAGTATTGGGATACGGCCACAGAGACGTTCTCCGATCGGGGGCCAGCAGCCTGAAGCTGCAAATGCTTCATCACGCGAGATACCGCAGCGTCTGCTCGACCAGCGCAGCGGTGGGCGCGTATGGGTCTCCCGGCGCGTCGAACTCCATTGAGCAGTACCCGTGGTACCCGCTCGCTTTCAGAATCCCGAACGTCTTCTGCATGTCAATGTTGAAACGCTTGCCGTTGTCGTCGACTTCTCCATCTTTCACGTGGCAAATGCAGTAGGCATGACGGAACATGGCCACGACTGCCCGGTAGTTGAAGTCGGCGTTGCCGGTCATCATGGAATTGGCGAAGTCTGGAAGCGTGTGCAGAAACGGGTGGTTCACAGCCTCAATCACTTTCACCACAAAGAAGGCGTCTTCGCTCATCAAGTCATCGTTCTCGAGATTCACGACAACATTCTTGCTGCTCGCGTAGCCGACCACGTCTCTAAGGCTTTCTGCTGTGCGTTGGACATCCGGCGAAGAATCATTGGCGCGGCTGATGTGCACGCGAATGCTCGGGCAACGGATCTGCACAGCGACGTCTACGAATTCTTTCGCATGGGTAATCGCCTGTTTGCGGGCGGCGAGGTCACGATCGTAGAAGCTGTGGTCGCCGTCGACAGCAATGTCCACAGCTTTGGCATCGGCAGAGCGTAATGCTTCTCGAAATTGGGCAAGGTAGTCGTTCTCGAGGGAGCTAAAGTGTCGGCTCAGCGGCTCGATGTTGTGAACGTTAAATTTTTTACCGACCTCGGCAGCGAAGTCTTTCAGGTCCATGCCGAGCAGCTTGGGATCGCGGTCGCGATTGCCAGGAGCGTTGATGTACGCCCGAAACGGGTACGAGGCCACAGCAACGCGGTCGCGCGGCGCGGTTGGGAAATCAATTTGCGGCTTGGAGTCGGCAAAGGCCGTGTGACTGATTCCGGCGAAAACACTGCCCGCAGCAAGGGCCGAAGCGTTGGCAACGAACTTACGTCGTGTGATCAGGCCCATCGGTGATGGGGATTATAGCTGAGGTTCACACGCCAACATTTGCGGGTTACACTAGACTATGTGGCTTGTTCGCCGCCTTTGAACAGCAGAAAAAAAGATTGATGCAGCCGAAGCGCGGTTCGTGGAGCATTTCTGACTGTTGCAAAATCGCGATTACTCATTGAGGCATGTCCAGGCGCCTCCGTTCCTTGGTGTTCCTTTCTTGAAATTACAAGGGCGAATAAAGCGGGAACCAAAGCACCGTTTGCAGCAACTTCAGTTCTGAATCTGCCTCTTAGCAGCGCGCTGATGCTACACTTTCTGTCCTATGGCAAACCTATCAAGCTTGGCAAAGATAGTATCCGAGTTGAAGACAGAGAGAACGAATCTCGTGACTCAGCTTAGACATGTAGATGCGGCCCTGGCGGTTTTAGGAAAGATGAACGGCGGCATTCACTACACGAAGCCAAGACGTACATTGTCGGCTGCTGCTCGTGCTCGAATCAGCCGCGCACAAAAGGCACGATGGGCAAAGACGAAGGCTGCGAGGACGGGAGTAAGGAAACCGAAGCGTCACATTTCCGCAGCAGGTATTGCCCGAATCAGAGCAGCAGCAAAGGCAAGATGGGCGAAAGTCAGAGCGAAGAAGGCAGCTTGAGCTAAGCTCAGTTGAAAATTTGCTGGTTACCGCGCTCCTTCCCCACATGGCGGTGACACTTTGGCAAGGAAAATTCTTCTCGCTGCCTGGGAGCTTGCAATCGCTAGGCAAAGGAATTCGCGAGGTGACCGTCACTCCGAGTAACCTTCGTCGCTTTCGTCATCTTGGTCGGTGTCATCTTTTTTGTCGTCATCTTCCTCGTCTTCTTCATCCGACTCTTCTCGGAAGAGGAGATCGGCGGCTACCGGGCAGTCAGAGGAGTCTGCGTGTAGGCGATTTGGGTTTATTCCGATCATGCCCAATGGTACGCCTCGGAGCACCCACGGGCTCTTGAGCTAGCGAAGTTCACGGCCAAAATCGGATGGCGGGACGCCTGTCACGGACTCCTACCGAGAACGGCGCGTGATGTTTTTACTCTTGAAAATTTCCGTATCACTCATTGAGCGTGGCTCCACCCGGGTGTCAATGTGTGAAAATCGCCTAATCACGCTTTTACGGCTTCGACGATCGACAACGGACCTTTAGTCGTGATGACGCGCGACAGCCGGAACCCCGCACCTCGTAGCAGCTTTGCGAACTCAGCCTTCGTCCGCTCACGGCCGCGCGGCGTAAGCACAAGCATTTCCAGATCGAGCAGCTTCCCGTAATGCGGCCTGTTGCTGGGAGGCACGACCGGATCCACAATCAACACCTTGCCTCGCGTGCCGAGGGCTTGATGGCATGCTTGAAGAATCCGCGTCGCCGAATCATCATCCCAGTCGTGAACAATGTGCTTCATAATGATCGCGTCGGCGCCCGATGGCAGTTCTTTGAAGAAATCGCCGCTTTCGACCCGCACTCTGCCGGTGATGCCAAGGCGAGTGAATGTCGCGGCAGCACCGGCTGCAACATGCGGAAGATCGAACAGTACACCACGCATCGTCTTATGACGACGTAGGACGCTGGCCAGCAGCAGTCCATGTCCACCCGCGACGTCCATCAGCGTCTCGACTCTCTTGAAGTCATATGCGTCCGATGTCGCGCGGGCTTCCATAGCGCTGATTGAGGTCATAGCTTCGTCGAAAACCGCGGCGACCTCTGGGTTTCGCGAGAGGTGCTCGAATATAGACGTGTTAAAGACATGATCGAATGCTGGCATGCCCGTCTTCACGCTGTAGCTGAGCTGTCCCCAGGGGCGCCACGTGATGTCATGGGCAGTAAAACGCGCGTACCCAGCGAGGCTCTCCGGGTGGTCGCTCCGAAGCAGCTGCCCCATACCCGTAAGTCTGAACCGCCGGTCGGCGCTTTCGGCGAACACGCCCACGCTCGCGAGTGCCCTTAGCAAGCGATAGAGCCCGTCCTCCGACACTGCGGCTTGCCGGGCTATATCTCTGCACCGCCGCGCTCCCTTCGCGAGTTGGTTAGGGACTCCGATTTCAACTATGGTGCCTAGCGCCTGGCTAATCCACTTGCCGATAACCATCTGGAAGAGGACCTCATACGGACGCAATGGAGAAACTCGATTACCTCGGCTCTTAGCCATAAGCCTCCTTAAGAACTGTGTCGCCTGGATTCTAATGACGTCGCGCGTGAAAGGTAAAGCGACTGTGCGCGTCCGAACAGTGGGGGCACAACCTGAGCTAGTTCAGATAACCCGATTTCCTCCCGGGCAGCGTCGTGGGCCAACCGGAAGTTATTCGGAGGCTGCCTTAACGGCCGGACCAGGCCCACGGTAAAGGCCGCCCTTCATTGTTGGCGAAGAATCGCGTCTCTGACAATGTCGTCCCCTGTCAAGCACTTTTTGGGCGTACTAACCCGTGCACTCCGAAGAGCGCGCGATTTCGCTCTAGTTGAAGATGTGCCAATCCAACCCAAGGCTCGCGCGCAATCACTAGTCAGGTCTGGAACTCAGTCCGACCCATGCATCTCTTCGGTCATAACGTCGATCATGATTACTAGTTCGAACTCCTCCGTGAAGAGGAGCGGGATACCCAGTCAATTACTCGGTGCCCTATTGCACACCATCGCGATTTTCGGGCTGTCCCGCGTGCGGACCGAACTTTTTCAACTGCTCATAATCCCATCCCTGGCGCCACATCCAGTACAAACGAACCGCCAGTTTGCGGGCCATGGCGACTTTGGCGATCTTCCGCCCTCGCCGCATCGCCAAGTGAAAATACTTACTGCGCCATTCCGGGATGCTGCGCACCGTCACTTGCGCCGCCTCCACCATCAGGAAGCGCAACAGTGAGTTGCCCTGTTTCGTAATATGCCCCAGCCGTCGCCGATTCCCGCTCGATTCCTCCAACGGCACCACTCCCAGATAGCTCGCGATCTGCTTGCCACACTGGAACCGATCCGCTCTCCCGATGATCAGAACAAAGGCCAAGGCCGTCAGGGGACCTACACCGGGATGCGTCCTCAGCCGCTGTGCCTCAGGACATTTCTCCACTTCCTGCTCAATCGTCTGGGTCAGGTCGGCGATCGTTGGATTCAGGCCATCCAACAACTCCAGCAAATCCTGCCGGCGTCGGCTCGCCCATGGGGCTAATCGGAATGCCTCCAGTTGTTCCCGTCCGGCTTCCCGCCACAACCCTTTCGTGCAGCGTAGGCCCTCGTTGAGCGCTACGGCTTGCAGCTGGTTCATGATCCGCGTGCGCGCCTGCACCATCCGGTGTCGGTGCCACAGTAGTTGCCGCAGATCACGATTCTCCCAACTCGCTACCCAGATCTGCGGAAAGTCATCTTTGAGCATTAGTTTCAGAATCAGCTGCGCATCCTGGCGATCCGTCTTCTGTTTGCGTACTCGCTTCCTACGGATCTCGGCGGCATCCCCGATCCATAGCTCAATCTGCAGCTCCGCCAGTAGTCGTTCAAACCAGCGCGCATGTCCACTGGCTTCCATCCCAACGCGCACCTTCATTCCCTGGGCCGCCAGATCGCGGTAGAACTTCTCCGCTTCCTCGCGGTGCTGCAGTCATGGAATCAATTACACTCATCATCGGGTGAGCTGAGCCGTTTTCGCAATTTCGCGCTGCCAAAATCGCCGCGAGTGCAGAATTTGCAGGTGCAAAACGGCGGTTTTCCCTTCGCTTTTGGCGAGAATCTCCAACCGATCACCTGAGGCAATCGCCGAATCTTGTGAATCTCCTTTGCTTCGATACGACGAGGTATTACAACTTGCCAGCCCAAGGGATCATCTGCCGTCATAAACTGCGCTATGGCCTCGGCGGCGCTGACAAGGCGATGAACCTGCCCATAATGGCCCAGCCAGACCGGTTGCTCATCGGGGACTCGAAAGTAGATGCCTGCTATTGGCCCCTGATTCCGACGCTTCAATTCTCTGAGCCACTGGTGTGAGGCATAGAAATTACGCGCAGCGGGCACCGCGTAAACACCACCAGGTAATGAGCCAACGGCTTTACGCAAACGCACAATTCCATTTCGCTGAACCCGTGAGGTGCGCGATTCCGTCGTCAGGTGGACAAACATTGCCATTTGGTGATTGTCCGAGATTGTACCCACGAAGTAGCCCATCCGTTGTGCTACTCAGGAACCTTCGCCCATCGCTTAAACAAGGAGCCAGGATCGGCATTATTGATCGCAACGGTAACGAAACAGATCATGGCATGAGTAAAGATGTGGTCGTTCGCGAAGCCGCCCAAGTTGGATACGAATTGCGTGACTCACAAGATTTCGTGAAGGCCGACGGCATGGATTATTTCCTCATCTTCACTTGGCAGCACCCCGAGAGGCCAGCATCGAAATCAGGAGATCTTCTGAAGTCATATCTACGGTCTGGCCCTAAACTGGAAGCAAGATGTCGTAAACTATGCTTGTATGTTGCTGAATAAGCAGCTTGGCAACCCCTAGATCGAAGACCGCTCCTCGTCCAACTTCGCATAAAGCGCGAAGTTCGTGGCCTGAACCGGAGTACCCAACATGATCGGCCATCTTCAGCAGAAATGTACACTGGCGCTCGTGCTGGCCTGCTTCGTCGCGGTTGCAGCGGCGCTCGCCTGCGGGAAGGACAAGAACCAGTCGAGCTCCGATCTCTTCTCCTGTCCTGCCAGTCAGGAAGACGCGATGCAGTACTTCGTCATGCGCAAGGACTTGCGCGAGAACCATTACCTCAGCGGGGAAGCGAATCCGAGTTACACGAAGATCTTTCCCGACGTGGACTTCGCCGCCACCGGCTATTGGTTCTGGCTAAAGAGTCCAGAGGCGCACGGCTTCGACATCAAGGCCTTCGACGAGAAGTACATTTACATCCGCGGCACCGAGCTGGAGTGGAAGGACAACTCCACTTTTAAGCGCAAGGAGCAGGACAACCCGCTGACCACGCGCTGCGTCCCGGTGAACGGTGCCTCGCCGGTGGAACGCGTCAGCAACGCGCGATTCAGCTTCTACGCCAATTGCAAGCCGTATAAGAACAGTTCGTTGGGGACGATCGTAGATAATCTGGACGCGCCCGAGATGATGGACGCGGGCGGCGACATCGGACAGGTGTTGACCCGCGTCCTCCACTACCGCTTCAACTGCGATAAGATGCCTGGTGTGATCCCGATGCCGAGCAGAAAATCAATGAGGGTGACAATTGTTCCATTGGTGGCGAACAAGATCGCTATGTGTGGCGGGGACTTGCCCAGCGAAACGTGTTCGGCCTCCTCGATAGTGCCGACGTTCGCGTGGTGTTCGAGATGTCCTCGACCCAGCGAACTTCGCGGCCTGTGCAGGAGCCAACGATGGTAAGCATATTCGAACGCGTTGGCCCATACTAGCCCGATGATCAAGCCAATCAGCCAACGTTCCCAACCAACTGGAAGATAGAAGGTGAGTATCACTCCGGGAAGCGCTCCCGACAGTCCGGCGACGACTGCGTTGTTTCGTTTCTTGGCTCGCCCATGCCGGAGCGCGAGGGCACTGAGTTCGGTCGAGGTAGCACTGCTGTTTCCATTTCCCCCGAGCTACATACGTTGGAATGCGGAAGGATTTTGTAGGTTGGCCTTATGATGAGCAGATACATACTGTATTGAGATCGATGAAAACCGTTAACTGGCACGGGATATAGGGCAGCATTGGGTTTGAGTGTGCGGCGCAAGCAGACGAGTGGGCTGGACGCAGTCGATCTTTTTGTTGGTCAATCTTTGGCTAGAGAATATCCGGGAGCGGATCGCCGTTACTGATCCGCGATGGGTGAGCCGGACTATGCGGACTAGACAGCCGTCCGCAGTTGCCTATTCTCCCGCGCGGGCAGAGTAGTCCCAGGCACAACATCGGCAATCTAGATTCTCTTTCTCTTCATTTCCAACCGTCAACGTGAGAACTCGATGCCACGCCTTGTCGCTCCACCTCTTCCAGGCTCACGCCATCGACGCCGGCACTGCCTCCGTTGGCTTTCACTTCTTGCCAAGCCCGCCCACAGTACATCGGGCCGGAATATGCGGTCATAGAGTGCGTGGAACCTTCGCTCCCGACACTTCTTGGCCGCCAGGTATAGCTTGCGCTGGAGTTGTCGTGATTTATCGATCTGATGGAGTTGGCCGTTTCCGGCATGCATCGTCACTTACCTCCCCGCTGAGCACGATAAAAGCAGAGGCCCTCTCCTCCGGCCGAGTTGTGTTGTCTCG